>JAEEGL016113840.1_pt1 | contig 16329 bp, 10 predicted proteins | sample 9134231 | NCBI WGS metagenome assembly JAEEGL01 (sample SAMN16246548, study PRJNA631951) | gut metagenome | biome: gut microbiome; feature: rumen; material: fiber-attached | host: Bos | place: Iran: Karaj | collected 2018-10
ACCAATACTTGCACATCTCAGAAAAAAGCAGTACCTTTGCACAGAATTTTGGATTCACGGTAATTAACACTCTACTACAAACAATGTTGTAATCTACAAAATGCGATTCTCCAATATATTTATTTGTATATTTATTTGTATATTCGGCTTCGAAGCGCAAGCCGCAAAACGCGTAACGGAGATAGAACGTTTAACGCGTGAAATAAACCGCAATCCCGGAAATATGGAAATGCGGTGCGCATTAATTAAAACACAATTAGCCAACGGCGATACAGTAGCTGCAGATCAGGCTCTTACATATGCTCTTAAGATGGAAGAAGCACCGTGCTTGTGTATGCACAAAGCGCGTATAGCTATTACAAAACGAGATGTATATGGTGCTGCACGTTACGGTGCTAAAGCAATCAAAGCTGGCCTAGAGTTTGAACAAGATTCTACCATTTACTATATAGACAGTCTTTCTACCGGCGCCGTATCAATGTATGTGCAACAAATGGTCTCAGCAGAAAAGCAGAATGCCGCACTATGGATTAGTCTGGCGAAACTAGCAATTTACCGCGCAGATACTATCGCTGCGTTGACATACTATGAGAATGCCTACCATCAAGGTGACAGTACTGCGCAGAAAGCAATACAGAATCTACGCGCATATCAAACAGTTTCCGATGCTGATTCTGTCATAGCACGAATACCATTTACATATCAAGATGAGAAGATTGAGGTAAAAGGGAAAATCAATGGATTGGCAATACGAATCACGATAGACACCGTTGCCACCGAAAGCACTATCTCCCGTGTAGAAACACGATTCATGCTTAAAAACGATTATTTTTCAGAAGAAGACATACGTAATAACACTGCCGTTGTGATCAAGAGCCTTGAATTAGGCAATGAAGTGCAGTTGACGGAGATATTGCTGAATAATAGAGATTCACAGCAGAATCCTGTTATTCTGTGCCTTCGTGATTTGGAACGCTTAGGACGTATTCGTATCAATAAACAAAAACGAGTTATAGAAATAGCACATTAGGCCAAAACATTCAAACAATAGGTAATATGAAAAAAATTTTTCTCATCATTCTTTTGTGTCTCTCTTTGCCATCGTTCATAAAGGCAGAAAGTACAAAAGATTCGTATTATGTAAGGGTTGCATTAGAACTCATGCGGAGCAACGAAGAAAAAGCAGCTTTGCAAAATCTATTTAAAGAATTAGAGAATAACCCTACTAATGGTTTCGCACACTTGCTGATAGCATCTATATGTTGCGATATGGATAGTTATGGATATGGTTTAGAACATGCATTATCTGCGTTGAAGTATTTACCCAAATCGGAACACGTTGCACGTGAAGCAATGTATAATCTGCTCTCGCGGCTATATCTTCAGGCCAAAGATACAACGCTGGCACTACAATACAGAGAACTAGCACGCAAAGAATTGCCTAAGAAAGAGAGAAACTATTTTTGGTTAGTTGATCTAAATATGGACAAATGCGATACTATAGAAGCGACACGCTACGCACAAATGTATCTAAAACTACTTCCGGATAGTATCGATGCTCATTTGACAATGGCTAACATACAATCAGCATATAAGCGATACGATGAGGCGATCGATTATTGTAGCAAAGCATTGAGAATGGCTAAACCGAACAGCAAGGACATGAGTCGTGTACTCCTTAGACGTGCTCTTTTGTTCGAACGTGCCAAACGTCCATCGGAGGCATTGACCGGGTTAATGCAAGCAACACGAATCTCTATATGGAATCAGACGGAAACGCTGCTATATCGGTTAGCTGATACTATTCCCGACGAAGTGTTGGATACCTTACTCGCAGCCAAACGTGCCGAACCTGATCAAATATATTGGGATGTTCTTTTGTTCGATTTTTATCAAGAAAGGAATGAGTATGAGAAAGCTGTGCTGACAGGATATGAATTGCTGCCTAAATACAACAATAACAGCTTAGTTTATGAACTTGCGTCCATTTTGGAACTAAATATCGGAGACTTAGATTTGGCTGAAAAATTGTTACTAAAACAATTGGATACCGATTCTACATCTGCTATGACATACATAAACTTACAAGAACTATATTCCGAACGAAATTGTCGGTATGCAGAATCTCTCGAGATGGCAGAAAAAGCATTGTCATTTTCCCCAACGGATCACCAAAAGACAATAATATACCAACTGCGAGGACGCATGCAGGAGCAGCGACACGAATATCAAGCAGCCATCAACGATTTCATAATTAGTATGATTGCTTATCCGGATGATTGCGAGATTTGGTTTTCCATCGGCAAACTATATGGCTTACTTAATGATAAAGAAAAGCAGCAGGCTGCTTTCGAACAAGGACGCAAGGCGTATGCTTTGCGCGGTTACGAATTATCTGCAGGAAATTATGTTGCTCTTGGAGATACTGCAGCAGCATACGAAGCTGCTAAAACAATGGTCAAGAAAGAGAATAGTCCAACACAACACTATAACAAGGCTTGTATCTATGCACAGATTGGCCATTACACAGAAGCCTTACAAGAACTGCGTATTGCTATAGAATATGGTTTTCGTTGTTTCAACCATATAGAATGGGACTCAGATCTTGATAATCTTCGCGGCATGCCTGAGTATATAACATTAATAAACGAATATAAACAAATTAATGAGCAACAAAAACAAGAGTTGCGCAGTAAATTAAATCTGGAATAGGAGTTTTTAATTCAAACATCTTCTAAAATATGAGAAAGATATTTATTATAGTGTTTGTTTTCTGCATGCAACTTATATTTGCAGCATCCAAAGATTCATATTATTTTCAACGAGCAGAAGAAGCATATAAGAAGCAGAATTATGGCTCATGCATGCAGTACTGCCAAAAAGGAGTACATGAGAATCCAAAAGATGGAAAATGCTGGGCTGTCATAGCAGAAATCTATTCCAAACGCGCATATGCTCGATATGCTGAAGCACTAGAAGCCGCAGACAAAGCATTGGCTACACTCCCTAAGAAAGAGACCTATTGGATAGCTTTTACACATTGCATCCGCGGTAATGTATACTACAAAATAGAAGATTTGCCAGCTTCAAAGCAATCATATATGGCGGCTGTAGCATTGCAACCAGACAACACAGATTATCTCTATTGTTTGGCAGATGTATGCATGGATTTGAAGGAATATTCAGAGGCTATTACCTACTATAAACGTCATATTGAAGTAAGTCCAAAGACCATCTATGTATATGGCAATTTGGCAATGGCATATTATCTAAATGGGGACACTATAGAAGCACAGCGATATTGTGACTTGACGAATGCACTGAGTTCCGGTGGAAATGAAACCGCACATAGAGTACTATCGCGTATGGCATTAAACAAGGGAGATCAAGTATTGGCATGCAAAGAGGCTGCAAATGCTATGTTTTGTGTAGGCTCATGGTTCAAAGAAGCAGACACGCTTAAACAGCTTTGCCCTGACATTCTACTTGCGGCCATTCGTTATGAAGTTTCTAAGGCAGACAAAGATGTTAAAGCCAATGCTACTGCTTCATACTGCTGCTTTCAGATGAACAAATACATGGAGGCATTGTATTATTTGCACAAAAAAAAGGATTTGTCAGATGACCCGCAAGAGACTTATGGCGAGTTAGCCATTGTATATGATCTTGTTAATGCCTTCGATGAAGCAGAACGTTACTATCAATTAGCAATGCAAACCGACTCATCTGCTGGAATGTGGGAACGTTTAGCGGACAATACACGCCATAGGGGCGAATTTCAGGAAGCAGAATCATTGTACCGCCGTGCATTGAAAGACGCGCCAACTAATGGATTGCTATATTATTGGATAGCAAAATGCAAGACAGAAACCGGAAACTATTCTGCAGCTCTCCAATTATTGGACACAGCACAAGTGCTCTCAGAGGAAAATGACAAATTAACATTGCTTCGTCAGCGTGCAGAGATATATTATTTACAGGGAGATAAAGAGAATCTACAACAAGTCATAGCGGAGGCACAAAGAAATCGTCAATTTTTCGATAAAAACAAAGCAGCCACATATCATCTATATGCTCTTGAAGGAAATGAAAATATTTTGACAGAAAAAGCTGATTCATTGCTGAATGATAAGTACGCAAATACAGAAGAATATTTGGATGTAGCGAGTGCGTATGCTCTTCTAAAGAACAAAGAGCGCGTGTTGACATTCCTCAAACGTTACTATGAAAGTGGCAAGTACGATTTGTTTGTGCCACGTTATAAGCGCTTTTCATTCTTAAAAGGAGATCAAAATTTTGAGAGTTTACTGGCACATTACGACTCCATAAGATTGGCAGAACTGAGAACTCTGCAAGCACGTATCGGCAATAGAGATACATTGCAGGGCGTTACTGAATTGCCATTTACTCGACAAGGAGGCGTATGCCGCGTTAAATGCGCCATCAACGGGTTACCTCTTTTCTTTGTATTCGATACAGGAGCAGCTGATGTCTCAATATCCAGCGTTGAAGCAAATTTTATGCTCAAAAATGGCTATTTGACTAATGCTGATTTTATGGGAAAGCAAAATTACGTTACTGCCACCGGAGAGATCCATGAAGGAACCATTATCAACTTACGCGAAGTGAAGGTCGGTGATGTTGTGCTACGTGATATCAAGGCAAGTGTCGTTAATAATCAATCTGCACCGTTATTATTGGGACAGAGTTGCTTTCAACGCTTTGGAACCGTAGAAGTGGATAACAAAGCTCAAGTAATTCGTTTGCTATCCAAATAATCTGAAGAATCCATTTTTCTTTTGGAGGGTTTTTCTCTTGCAAGCAGCCATAAGCGGACACTAACGCTTGTGGCTGTTTATGTTGCGTAAATATGGAAATCATGCGGGGTATTCAGATCCGCCATGCATGGCGGATACACTCAACAAGGAAGAAGCAAAGACGTATGAATAATTTTCGGGAGTCCCATTTAGTGGAATGATCGGCTGATGAACGTATAACAAACAACCACCCCACCCTTCTTCCACCCTTATCGAGGGGAGGGGCATGGGGTGTCTCATAGAGGCGTTTATAAGGCGTAAAAATGGTTATATGAAGATAAAAATGTAGATTAGAGTGCATTAAATTACTGTTTTTTTAGAAAATTCTTGCATAATTCAAAAATAAGTAGTACTTTTGCGGCGTTTTAGAAATGTAATGGCCATTTCGGAAATGTAGATTACAGAATTATACTACTATGAATTTCTTCGATAGAAATAGAGAAACGGAGACCTTGAAACAGATTCAAGAACTATCACAGCAACACGCGCAGTTTACCGTTCTGACAGGCAGAAGACGTATTGGAAAGACGTCTCTGGTTTTTCATGCCTACAAAGACATACCTTTTCTTTATTTCTTTGTAAGCAAGAAGGCCGAAAGTGAATTATGCGACAGTTATCAACAGGAGATCACATCCAAGTTGGGAATTCCTATGCTGGGTAGAGCAACTCGTTTCGCGGATATATTCGACTACGTGATGCAGATAGCAAAGCAACGTCCAATAACGTTATTTATTGATGAGTTTCAGGAGTTTCTTCGAATTAATTCCTCGGTATATAGCGATATGCAGAAAATATGGGATATAAACAAAAATGATTCTCATATCAATCTAATAGTTGGAGGTTCTGTGCAATCGTTGATATATAAAATATTCGAAGACAAAAAGGAACCATTGTACAATCGCCAAACTTCCCTAATTCGGCTGGATAGATTTACCCCTTCTGTCATAAAAGAGATTTTGGCAACATATAATCCTAACTATTGCGCGGATGATTTGTTAGCATTGTATAGTTTTACAGGTGGCGTTGCCAAGTATGTAGAACTGCTAATGGAAAAAGGTGCGACCATGCGTCAAAAAATGATAGAGTCAATCATTCAACCGGATTCGGTATTCTTATCCGAAGGAAAGAACTTACTAATTGAAGAGTTCGGAAAAGATTATGGTGTCTATTTCTCTATTCTTTCTGCTATAGCAACAGGACACACACAAAGAAGTCAAATTGAAGATATTGTTGGTAAGGAAGTAGGTGGCTATCTAAGTATGCTGGAAGATAGTTATGGTATTATTCGCAAGCACAAACCCATGTTTGCCACCACAAATAGCAATGTTCGGTATCAATTGAATGATAATTTCCTTAGTTTTTGGTTTCGCTTTATCTACAAATACAACTATATGTTGGAAATAGATGCTTTTGACGCCCTACGCGAGATTGTGGAACGCGATTATGAGACATTTTCCGGCAATATGCTTGAACGGTATTTCAAAGACAAATTGATAGAAGAGAAACAATATACGCAAATTGGCAATTGGTGGAGCAGAAATGGTCAGGACGAAATAGACCTAATTGCAACTAACGAATTGAGTAAACAGACTGTTTTCTACGAGGTCAAACGCAAAGAAGAGGAAATTGATATACCTCTCTTAATCAAACGTGCAGAGACATTCCTCATTGCAACGCGACAGTTTAAGAAATACTCCATTTCGCATATAGGATTGTCTATGAAGGATATGTAGTATAGATGACTTTTTTCGGCAAAAACTGTAAACTTCGTAATGAAAAAGAAATAATTTCGTGCCGCGAGGGCACAAGTATCGTTATAATCGTTTTATCGGGAGTGTGTCAATACGACACGCTCCCTTTTTGATTGCTTCATGATAGATATAGAGGAAAAATGATAACGAAAATAGAGGAAATAAGGCGTAAAAATGGTTATATGAAGATAAAAATGTAGATTAGAGTGCATTAAATTACTGTTTTTTTAGAAAATTCTTGCATATATGGAATATTTTTTTTATCTTTGCAGCCGAATTGAACACATGCCATTAAACACAACCTTAAAATCTACTATTATGAGGACGAAAACCTTCTCTTCATGGTTTCTATTAATCCTACTCACGTACGCGTGCGCTATCCCCGCGCTTGCGTCCAACGAAGTATACGATGTATGGGACGGCATGACGCTGACCCCTGTTGACATAAGCGGTAGTACAGTAACGATAACCACAGCGAGCGAATTAGCATGGTTGGCTGCGCAAGATGCCGACTATGCAGGAAAGACCGTCGCACTGACTGTCAATATAGATCTGGACGGCAAGAGGTGGACTCCTATCGGATCGGCTACTACGCCGTTCAAAGGTAGATTCAATGGCAACGGCCATCTGGTTCGCGGTTTGCGCACGTTTGAAGGCACAGACGGCATCGGCCTGTTCGGCCATGTGGCACAGGCGGGAATTATCGAAAAAACAGGCATCAGCGGTGGTACGTTGGTAGCAAAGAACAAACGCCGAATAGGTTCGTTGGCCGGCGTCTGCGATGGAACGATTCGCGAATGTTGGTCGATGGCAGAGATAGCCGCTTCGGGAAATGTGACAGGCGGTCTGGTAGGAGAGTTGAACTCACACGGAACCCTCACTGATTGCTATTACTCGGGACTGATACTCAATGCTTCGGACACAATAGGCGGCCTTGTGGGTTATAACAACAAGGGAAAACTGACACGCGTCTATCACACCGGCTATGCCAAGAACGGCAAAGCCATAGTGGGCGTGGACAAGAACGGCGATTATACAGATTGCTACTTCGACCGCAAACTCTACTACCAACAAGCGGGTGTATCGGCAAGCGGTGTAACGGCCATCGATGATATGGACTTGATGTACGATATTTTCAGCGGCATCACCACATGGACCATCAGCGCTGCCTATCGGCGTTATCCCGTACTAACGGCATTTGAGAATACCGATGCGGCAATACTGTCGGCTGCACCGATGTACATAGACAAAGGGATGTCGGACTTGGTCAATCATGCCAATGATTTGACGGTTGACTTCTCCGTATATGTTGCAGGCGGCGTTACGTGGGCTTGCCAGGACAAAGATGACGAGCAGTGGATAAACATTCACAACAGCGGAGTCGTTGAGGTCAGCCGTCCGTGTACAGAGACCGATGTGCTGGTCGACTCCAAACTGAACGACGAGAAGCGCGTTGTGTACATGCGTCCACGCAGATGGGACGATTTTCTGCCGGGTGCAATAGTGGCTGACGAACCGGTGGCTTTCTGTTTCGGGCAAGAGGTTATCATCTATGAGAACGTGAAGATCAAGCCGGCAGAGAAAGGCTATGAGCAATCAGGTTCGCTGGAATCGCCATACGTATATAAGTTGGAATTGTGGCAAGTACGCGCTCCGGGCGATACGGTTTTTGTTGAAACACTATTTGACGGCGACAACTCGCTGATGCCATATGAAGGCTGGTTAATACTACAAAAGGCCACTCTTCCTATCGACAAATCCGGTTGGTTCGTGCTTCGTCAATATGCACACGACCGCCTTTGCGCCACCGAATGGCAACGTTCGCCCGGTGAGTTCCTCTATCGCGTCCTGCCTGAGTTTGATCCGGGCAAGATAGTAGAAGGAACAGATTCGGTCTATCTGGACATCATACCGATGACCATCAACGTTGCGAGCGAGCGTGATGCAAGCGGTGGTGGCGGAGAGATTATCTATGTATGGCAAAAGGATGGCGAAGAGTTGACCAGCGCTATCTTACCGACATTGACCTACGACATTAGCGAACCGGGCACGTATACGTTCACCCGCTCGGCTTTTGACGAAGCCATGTGCTGCGAAGGCAATACCGACAGCGAAGGAGCACATACTTTCGTCTTCTTTACAGCCTTTGACCCGGGTGCAGTCAACGAAGATCCGGAAAAAATATTCTGTACGGCAGAAGAAGCCCAAGACTACTTGATTACCGGCACAGAGGCCATGGGCGGAACCGGCAAATACCGATATCAATGGTACATGAAAGTCGGCAATACCGAAGTGGCAATTGCAGGCGGAACGGGTCAAGACCTTTCGATGGAACTGATTCGTTTGGAACCGGGCAAAAAGTACACGTTCACTCGTCGAGCTGAAGACGATTCGCGATTCACTACACTTACTCTAAGCCGCCAGAAACAGGAGATCTATATCATGGCCCAAATGACGCCGGGCGCAATCACTAACGGCGAAGTACCCAAAGTGTGCATAGCGCATGACGCCAAGATAACAGCCACGATAGCAGTTTCCATTCCGGAAACGCGTCAAAGCACAGGCGAAAAAGACCGCGAGTACCAATGGATTCGTCAACCGGACGGCGTGGTGGTAGGCACAACGGCTAACCTCAACTACTCGTTGCCGATCAACGACATAACACTCGGTTCAACCTATTCGTATATCCGAATGGTGAGAAACCCGGGTTGCGAGTGGGAACAATCAGCCGGCGTGGCAACGCAATATTACGGTCAGCGCACCTACAACGAGCAGGTAATAACCATATGTGAAGGCGAATTGCCGTACACACTGGTTCGCTATACAGCGGACGGTAAACGCGAAACACACACCTTCAGCAAGGCTACAGATACATGGCTGGTATCGGACGAGAGTTTCGATTGCCCGGCAGATACGCTCTTCCGGCTCAATGTAGCTGCTGTGCCTGATTTCAAGATAGAATCCAGTGCCAGTTTCTGTCAAAGCACGGGTGTGATGACACTCTATTTCGAGCAAACTGCAGGTCTGTCCAACGTATTCCATATCACCTATTCGTCTGACTTGGCGAAGTATATGGGACGTAGCGATACGACAGGCTTGATCTCCGTGCCAGGAACCATCATGCTGGAAAATATACCCGGTATTGGAACAGGCGACATATACATGCTGGTGCAGATAGGTTATACAGACGGCAGCGGCGAGGGCATGTGCTTCAGTCGCAATTACCGAATGGATCTGTACGTCAGCCTGGGTGGATACGTTTACAGCAAGTACGATCGCGTTCTGTTCGTGGACAACAACCCGGACAACGGCATCGATGTAGGTACACCTGAGAAATTGGAATTCCAATCCTACCAGTGGTACAAGAACGGTGTGGAACAAGAGGGCCAAACAGGCCAGTACTACCACGAAGAAGGCCGACAACTCAACGGCGTTTACTACGTCATGCTGACTGATACCAAAGGACGTCAATACCGTTCGTGCGACGTAGTCATGCCGGCCGAAGAAGAACCGGAAGAAGCGCAGAACAGCGCCATCTATCCCGTACCGGCAAACGCTGGTCAGGCTTTGACCGTAGAAGGACACGGCACGATACAGATACTCACGCTCTCGGGCGAGTGCATTGTGCGTTCGGAGCACGTGGACGGCAAGACAACCATCACTGCACCGCGCATGAGCGGTATGTACTACGTACAGATCAGCAGTGACGATGGAGCATGGGAGTCACACAAACTAATTGTCAAATAACGGGAGGAAACAGAGATGAAAAAGATATATTTGACAATTGGTTTCCTACTCTTGGCCGTCACTCTATCGGCCGTTCAACGGTCGGATACGGTGTTGCATAACTCATCGGCTCCTAAGCGCGGTTGGAACTTCGAAGTAGGAGGATGTATAGGATTAGCCGGTTACTCGTACGGACAGCGTTCGAAATCGACAAACAGTTACCATATCAAGAACACACCGGGTTTGTCAGGCAATATAGGTCTGGGTATCAATTATTATTTTCTTCCGTGGATGGGTATCGGTACCGGCGCCCAATTCTCTACCTACGGCAACAAAGCGGTTGTATCCAAGCCATGGGAACTGACGACCGACGATAAATATGGTGATACCTACACCATCACATCCACCCCATACAAACTGGCGGAGAAACAGCAGCTGTATATGATGGAGATTCCGTTTGCGCTGAAGTTCCGCTATCGCCCAAGTACGTTTGGATTTACCGGAACAGCGGGAATGAAAATCGGTATCCCTATCTATTGCGGCTACAAGATGGCCCAAGGCGGTTCGTTGGACAATTCGGTATATTATCCTAAGTTCGACCTGACGATACACGATGTGCCGAATGTGGTAGAGGATATCAGCATTTCTGAGGCATCGGGCAAGTTGCCGATAGGTTTCTCCGACCAGGGTTCGCTGCGCGTAGTCAATTTTGCAGCATATATGGAGGCAGGAATGCTCGTTCGCATTCATCAATACATAGATCTGGCGGCTTCGGTCTATTTCAACTACTATGTCAATGATGTGATACAGGCACATGGCATGTCTGAGTTAGGCTTCGGTATCAATCAATCGGCAGGCGAATACCCGATACCGTACAATGCTGATTACAACGGAGTGCTACGCACCCAAGAGGCGGAAGAACTGCACCCGTGGTCTGTGGGAGTGAAAGTGGCGGTGCAATTCAACACAGGCCACATAAAGAAAAAACATAGCGAACCGAACGAACAACCTCTGGATACCACCACCTCCAAGATAGCGATACCGGATTCTATGGTAGTCATCGTGAAGAACGATTCGATACCGGCAGAGATTGCCGACTCCGTTCCTACGGCCGCAGAGCAGCCAAATAATCCGCACGATGAGGCAATCGAACAGATTTACAAACTGGCACAGGAATATGGCATTGACCTATGCCGAGAGATATGCGTACCGGATACGGTCTTCGTGTACGATACTATCTATATCCAGCCCAACGGATTAACCACCTATAGTTCGGCTACATATAGCTCGACACACAGCAGCTCGACACACAGCAGCACAACAACCGTTCAAACGACTACTACGTCCACAGACAGTTCTACGCCGATAGTGAACGAAGAGCCGCAAAAGGAGATGGACGCTGTGGTAGCGGAACTGGAAGAGGAACTGAAGAAAGCAGTTATCTATTTCGATCTCGATAAGGCAGATCCCATTCTGCAGCCGCGCGATATATTGGAGCGCATTGCCAAGGTACTGCGCCGTCATCCGAACCAGAAGATTCGCGTTAATGGTCACGCCTGCAAATTAGGTAAACCGGAATATAACCGTCAATTGGCTCTGCGTCGTGCCTTTGCTGTCTCCGACCGACTCCGCGCACTCGGTGTAGCTGACAACCAGATGTATATCGCCAGCCTAGGTTCGGACATGCCGTTCCGCTATAACGGCGAGCACCAATTGTCCAAAGACCGTCGTGTGGAGATAGTACCTGTCGAGAACAAGAGCACAAGCACCGGCACAACCCAAACAAGCCAATCTACACAAATGACCCAATCGACCACATCAACGCAAACGACCAAGCCGGCTTATTCCGGGCAAACAGTTCATGCAGGATCGGATCAATCGGTTCAAACTGTTCCGTTAATTATGCCGGGCAAGCAGAACAAACCTAAGCAAGTGACTGAAGTGGTCAAACGCGGTACGACACTGGCGCAAATAGCACGTCGTCATTACGGCGAGACCGATTACTGGGTATTCATCTACGAGGCCAACCGCGACAGGATCAGCGATCCGGGCGACCTGGAGGTAGGAACCGAACTGGTAATTCCGGATCTGAACGAACGACTGAAAGGTATGACCAAAGAGCAGGCGATGGAAGAAGCCGGACGACTGAAAGTAGCCATCATCTGGAAGAAACTGTAAAACAAAGTCGGGCAACCGGCAGATAAACTAAATCCCACAAGCGCAGGCCTGTGGGATTAGTTGTTATTCGGATGTCAGACGGATTAGTCCAGAATATAATCAACGGTGGTTACAACGCGTACGTGCTTGATCCACGGCTGGTACTGGTCGTCCTCAATGGAGAACTGGCCCTGGCTGGCGCGACGGATCGAACCGAGACCGCAGCGTGCATCGTCGGCGAACTTCTGCGCAACGGCGCGTGCGTTCTGAGTGGCCTCCTCAATCATAGACGGTTTCAACTCAGGCAGACCGTTGTACTGATAATTCAGGTTCCAGCTCTCGGTCTTAACAATGATACCCTCCTTGAGCAGACTGGACTCTTTGCCCTGGCTGGCAACCACCAGTTGTACTTTGTCGGTAGAAACGATGAGCGAAGTGCTCAGCGTGTACTTGTACTCCGGACGATGGTCACCGTAGTAGTTGGACCAGTTGTCGGAAACAGAGATTGGCCCCTGACGAATATCGCTTTCCTCAAATCCCAACGAGATCAGGTGCTTTTTAACACGTTTGGTTACGCGCTCCAATTGCTCGTAGAGCGCAGGCAGATCATTGCCGTTCCATCCGTAAGCCAGCGGCCAGATAGCATAATCGGCCTCAACCTCACGGGTGCTCAGTCCTTTGACAGTCACGGCGCGGTCCTTGTCAGCAAAATGCTTCAGTCCGCAATAGATAAACAGACCCGCAAGGGTCAAACCCAAGGCGATACAAGCGCCTGCAAGAATGTTGTTTTTCATTTTGTGAATGTGTGTTTTAGTTATACCTTTATTCTTTGGGCTGCCAGCTGTCAGCTTTCAGCCGTTAGTTAATATTATCTCACCAGACGTACACTACATCCGGTGTCGTGCGTATTGTCAGCTAACGGATTGAGGCTTCGCGCGTCGAAGAAGACGTAGTAGGCGGACGAATCGCCGTTGGGCGAGGCGGACCAGTAGTTGCCCTCTCGACCTACTTCATCTACGCCCGAACTGTCGCGATAACCGGCGGCAGGCAGAAAGACTGCGCCCGCAGCCTCCATCTGAACCCATTGCTCACGTGTATAGGTATTGCCCTCGTAGTTAGTAGGTTCTTCGTTGTAGTATTTCTCGCCGTCACGTAGCAATCCGTGTTCCTCGCTTGGCACAAACGTTATACCCGCAGGCTGTTTCCAATTGTCCGGCAGCAGAATAGTACCTTTCACGTCGTTGACGGTACCCAGAGCCACCAACTCATGTGCATTGTTGCGGTCGTATATGATCCATGCCCATTGCTCGCTTGTCAGGGTGCGCCACATGCCGGCTTTGTTGCCGCCGTTGACTATCGGCTCAGATCCCCAACCGCCTTTCTTCCAAACGAACAGGTCAGAGGCATCACCCGCATAGTCCCATTGGTTAGCGGCAAACGACCATTGGCGGTTAGCCGCGTTGTAGCGCAGGTTACCACGGGAGAAACGCACCTTCAGACCGTGATTGTCAGCCGTGAAGTATCCGCTCAGCGTGCCGTCATCGGCCGGTTTGGCCTCACACGGTCCGGCCGCTTTGACCAAACGAACGCTGTTATAGAAATTACGTGGGTAAGAAACATCGGTTTGTAAAAACAAAGTGGTGAATTGCAGCGAATAAGTCTCGTTCTTACCCTTAGGCGTAGTACTCCAATATCCGCCGCCCATGTTATACATTCCTCCGTTATCACCCGCAGCAGGCAAGAATACTGCGCCGGCCGTCTCCATCTCAGCCCATTGGGCCTGCGTGTACGTATTGTCGCCGAAGAACGTTGGCACATCATCGGGAATCTCCTCTCCCAGTTCATCTCCGGTCGGCAGTCCTTTTTTCTTGCTGGCAACGAATGGAATCCCCGCAGGCTGATGCCAATCGTCCGGCAGCAGAATAACACCCTTTACCCCATTTACGCTGCCTAAGCCAAAGAGACTATGCGCATTGGCACGTTGATCAAACAGATATCTCCATTCGTAGCAACTAAGTGTACGCCATACTGATGTACTGTTACCGCCGTTGGAAATGGCGTTCTTGCCCCAATCAACGAAAGCGGAACTACCCCAAACGAACACATCACGCCAATCGGGATTCTTGCTCAACGGCTTGTCAAAAGCATCCCATTGGTTAGTCGCAAAACGCCAGGTCTTTGTACTGACCTGATATTGCAGGTTACCCTGCGAGAATTGTACCTGAGTGCTAGCGCTGACAGAGAATCTGCCGCACAACGCACCTTCTCCGGCGATGACGCTCGTTGCGCATAGCGCCATCCATATTATTAAAAGATTCTTTTTCATATTTCCTATAACCCGTAACCTATAACCTCTACTTATCGTGCTTGTGCTCATAGACGGCCTCATCCACATTGATGATATAGTCGCCCATCTTCTCTATCTCCAGTACTATATCCATGTAGTTGACACCGGTGGAGTAGTCGTACTTCTTGTCGGTGATATTCTGCATGTTCTGCACTTTCAGTTCGTCGCGGAAGTTATTGATCTCGTTCTCCATATTGGTCATCTCGAGGAACTCGTCTTCGGTGATAGTACCGCGCTCCAGGCCTTCCACCATCTTGGTCTCAGCGCCCGTAACGAGATAAAGCATCATCTCTACGTTCTTATCCTGCTCCTCGGTATATTTCACTTTGTAGTCATGCTTGTGACGAATACAGCGAGACAGGTTGTAGTTGGCATCGCCGACGGACTCCAATTCACTGACTATACGTAGCATCTTGTGAACCTCGTGTTTGGATTGGTCGGACAAACGTCCGTCTGCCACTTGGTTCAGGTATTGCGCAATCTCATATTCCATTCGGTCGCAAATTCCCTCGTATTTCTCGATACGCGAGAATACCTTGGTAAACTGCGCATTGTCCTTCTCGTAATACAGGTCGTGAATCATGCCGATCATTCGTTGGGTACGAACGGCAAAGACATGTACCTCTTTCCATGCCTGCAAGATTGACAACTCGGAGGTGGACATCAGGCCGCCGGAGATGAAACGCAATTGGCTGTCCGTGTCTTTCTGCTCCGGATTGGACGGAATGATGAGCATAACCAGTTTCTCCATTCCCTTGATGAAACTAATCAATATGCACGTATTCAGCAGGTTGAACGATGTGTGGAATGTTGCCAGAATGGCATTCAGTTTGTCCGGCGATACGTCTGACGGCACACCCGGAGTGAACTCAACGCCCCACAAACCGCACACAAAGCCTACGAACCAACGGAAGATACAGAGCACCCAAATCACACCGAACAGGTTGAAAACCAAGTGCGCCATAGCGGCACGGCGTGCCTGAATAGAAGCCGACAGTGCTACGATGTTAGAGGTGATGGTTGTACCGATGTTCTCACCCAGGACGAGCGATATACCCATATCTATCGGCAGCACGTGGGTCGAACAAAGCGTCATGGTGATAGCCATGATGGCTGCGGACGATTGAACGGCAAAAGTCAGAATACCGCCCACCAGCAAATAGAGGAAATAACTGCCGTAACCCCAACTGGATGTGGCGATGAAGAAATTGCGAACCGGAGCCAATTGGTCCAAGTGCATTTCTGTTGCGTTCAGTTTCAAAGTAGTCAAACCGAGCAACATGAACGAGAGACCGATCAGGAAATCGCCGAGGTTGGCATTTCGTTTGGTGTAGATCAGCATTACAGCCAGTACGATAGTTGTGTAAACTACCAGACGCAGGTCAAACGATCCGCCGCCCAACACCATGATCCACGCCGTGAACGTAGTACCGATGTTGGCACCCATGATAACCGAGATAGCCTGTACCAGCGAGAGTATTCCCGCAGAAACGAAACTAACGGTCATGACGGTTGTAGCCGTGGACGATTG
>JAEEGL013566769.1_pt1 | contig 16328 bp, 12 predicted proteins | sample 9134231 | NCBI WGS metagenome assembly JAEEGL01 (sample SAMN16246548, study PRJNA631951) | gut metagenome | biome: gut microbiome; feature: rumen; material: fiber-attached | host: Bos | place: Iran: Karaj | collected 2018-10
GACAGAGTCAGGACGGACTGCTCCCGGAACTCGGTGAGCCCCGTCTGTTCCAGCGCCTTCCGGATCTGCTCATCGCCGCTGTCCCGGGGGGAAAAGATGCCGGGCGAATGGGCGTAGCGGCCCAGCCGCACGACCTCCTCCACAGAGAAGGAGTAGCCCACGGCATGGGTCTGGGACAGGATCCCGAGATGCCGGGCCAGCACATGGGAGCGCATTCGGCGCACGTCCTCGCCCTGCCAGAGGATCTCCCCTTCATAGGGGACGGCCCGCGAGACGGCGTTGACCACGGTGGATTTTCCCGCGCCGGTGGGACCGGCCAGCAGGAGCCAGCCTCCTTCCTCCACGGAAAAGGACACGTCACGGAGGATCTGATGGCCGCCGATGGTCACCGAGAGGTGGGAGACGGAGAGAAGACTCATACGCGGCCCCTCCTTCCCCGGTAGAAGATCACGATGAAGAGCACCGCGCCGATGATGGAGGTGACCACGCCGATGGGCAGCTGCAGGGGATTGAGGAGGATCCGGGCGACGAGGTCGCAGAGCATAAGGAAGGTCGCGCCTCCGAAGAGGGAAGCAGGCAGGAGCCGCTTGTGGTTGGGACCGGTGATCATCCGGACGATGTGGGGCGTCACGAGGCCCACGAAGGCGATGGAGCCGCCGATGGACACGCACACGCCAGTGAGCAGGGAAACGCAGATGAGGACCAGAAGCCGCACGCGGCGCACGTTCACGCCGATGGAGCGGGCGTTGTCTTCTCCCACGGCAAAAGCGTTGAGCTCCCTGGCAAGGCCGAGGATCACGCTGCCGCCCACGACGAGAGCCGCCAGAAGGACGAGGGCGTTGGCGTAGCTGCTCCCGGCAAGAGAGCCCATAGTCCAGAAGGTGATATGCTTGATCTTGTCGGAGGCGAACGTGATGATGAGGGAGAGAATGCTGCTCACCAGCATGGAGTAGACGACGCCGATGAGGATGATGGTGTTGGTGGAGAGAGAACGGTCCAGCCTCCATGCCAGAGTGAGGATGATGAGGAGGGAGCCGAAGGCAAAGAGCACGGCCATCACCATGGTGCCGGCGAAGGGCAGGGACGGCAGCGTGATGCCGAAGGCGATGGCCACCACCGCCCCGAGGCTCGCTCCCGAGGAGACGCCGAGGGTGGAGCCGTCCGCCAGCGGGTTCTTCAGAAGCCCCTGCATGGCGGCGCCGCTGAGAGACAGAGACGCGCCTGTCAGGGCCACGCAGATGACCCTGGGCAGGCGCGACGAGAGCAGAATGGACGCGGCGGAACTCTCCGGCACGTCGCGCCGGAGCATGGCACGCAGGATGACGTCCGCCGTCTCCTTCAGGGGGATCCTGACGCTGCCCACGGATACGCAGAAGAGCAGCGTCAGGAGCGTTACCAGCGAAAAGGCGAGGTACGCGAGCGGACCGTAGCCCTCCCGTTTCCTCATGCGGCGTCTTCCGCGGGATAGATCTCAGCCACGAAATCGGCCAGCATCACCGCGCCGTCCGCGAGACGCGGGATCGGGCGGGACAGCTCGTTGTTCGGAAGGTCGAGGATCGCCGCGTTCTGCACGGCGGTCACGTTCTCCCAGCCGGCGCGGCCCATGATCTCCTCCTCGGGAGTGGGGCCTTCGCCGTAGTACATGGTGATGGTCACGATGACGTCGGGGTTGCGGGAGATGACGTCCTCTTCGGAGATCTCGGCCCAGCCGGCCACGTCGTCAAAGATGTTCTTCATGCCGAGCATCTCGGCGATCTCGTTCATGAAGGTGCCGGAACCGGCGGTCCAGAGGCCCCACTCCAGGGGGGAGACCTCGAAGTAGACGGTCTTGCCCTCCGTGGCGGAGGTATCGGCGGCGATCCCCTCGAAGGCGGCCTTCATGCCGTCCACGATGCCGGCGGCCTCATCCTCGTGTCCGGTGAGCGCGCCGATCATGGTGATGGCGGTGTACACGCCCTCAATGTCCTGGGCGTCGGAGACGACGACCGTGACGCCGGCCTCCTCCAGCTGCTTGACCTGCTCCTCAGTCTGGGCCATGGTGCCCATGAGGAGGACCTGGGGCTCGAGCTCGATGATCTGCTCGATGTTGGTGTCGTTCCCGGACTGGACGGAGGGAACGTCGAAGACCTCGGCGGGGTAGTCGCAGTAGTCACCGCGGCCGACCAGCAGATCGCCGGCGCCGACCGCATAGAGGATCTCGCAGTCCGCGGCGGTGAGCGCAACGACGCGGGTGGCGGGCTCCATGAGGGTGACCTCCCGGCCTGCCATATCGGTGAGCGTGACGTAGGGCTCGGCCTCATCGGTCTCAGGAGCTTCGCTGACAGCGGCGTCGTCGCCGGCAGCGGCATCGTCGCCGGCATCCGCGTCGTCCGCGGGAACAGCATCGTCACCGGTCACGACATCATCCCCGGCAGCGGTATCTTCCCCGCCGGCCTCCGGCTTCCCGCCGCAGGCGGCCAGCGTCAGGATCATGACGACGGCCAGGAGGAGGGACAGCAGTTTTGTGAGTTTCATGTCTTTTTCCTTCTTTCCTCAATCTTTCTCTTCCGCTTGTGCTTCGCGAATCGAAAAACCCCCTACGGAGACCGTAAGGGGCACCACAGCAATGCGGCGTCGCCGCATCGTCAACACCGCACCCCAGCGGCGTCCGCATTCCCGCGTGAAAACAGGTCTCCCGGCTCGGCATCATTCTCGCGGACGTCTTCCCGCCTTCCGGCAGTGACATGTGTGTCCGTTTGTCCGCCTTACGGTTGCTGGGACAGCCCGGAATTCTCATCCTTGTTCCCTCGCCGGATCGCTCCGGCGGTGCGCTCCCGCACAGATCCACGCGTATTCGGTTTTTGGGGGCATTTTCCGCCCGCGACGGCATTATATGACACGAATGCGGAAAAGTCAACGCAGTGTTACGAAAAATCGGATCCTCTCCTGCCCCGGGAAATGGTCCGCAGCTGCCGCCGGGTCATCTGCATCTGATTGCCTTGAGCGGTGGTCTTGAGTTCGTGGGTGAGATACCGGGGCTGCGTGCAGTCCAGGATCCGGACGCAGTCCGGGTCCGTCCAGGGACGGTGGCGGTCGATCCGCTCGATATGCCCGTAGCTCACGGCGAAGGCATCGAAGTAATCCTCCGGGAACCCCACCGGCACGGCGCCGGCGGCGTGCCGCACGTACTGCCCGCTGAGGCTCTGATGGAAGTGCATGCCCCGGATCCGTTCCGAGAGGGATCCGTGGCGCCGGATGCAGTCCAGGATGTATTCCACTCCTTCCTTCTGCGTGCGAAGGCGCGGCTGTGTGTTCATGAGATGGCCCGTGTCCAGAAGGATCCCGGCCCTGGGATCGTCCACGGCGGCAAAAAGGGCTTCCGTCTCCGCGGGATCCGTGAAGGTGAAGCCCGGCCACCACTGGTTTTCCAGCAGAAAGTCCACGTCCTTCGGCACGTCCCTCAGAAGAAGCCGCGCGATCTCCGCCGCGGCCAGGGAGACCTCCCGGCAGGTATGCCGCCAGCGGTAGGTGTACCCCTCCTCCAGAGAGACGTCGGACACATGGAAAACGAGATACTCCGCTTTCAGCTCCAGGGCCCGGTGAAGATCGGCGCGGAAGAATTCCAGAAGGTCTTCCGGCTCCGTGCCTCCGTAGACCCGGCGGACCATCTCCATGCTGCCGAACCGTTCGACGAGCGCCGTCCGGTCGCCCCGCCAGAAGTCCAGCCAGTCGTGGTAGAAGGTGAGATGGTAGCCCGTGAGCAGCTCGCGGGGGAAGTCCTCCGGCACGTCCTCCAGGGCCCAGATGCCCTCCACGCCCTGAAGGCCCATGTCCTTCACGGCACGACAGACGCCTGCCCAGCCCCCGTAAGGGGCGGCGCAGGCGTCCGAGAGAGGAAAGTTCACGCTCTGGATCACGGCTTACCGTCCTTCCAGAATGTTGGAGGTGATGTACTGGACGCCCCAGCGGGCGAGACGCTCAGCTGCCAGAGGATCATCGCAGGTCCAGCAGTTCACTTCGATCCCGGCCTGGAGGAACCGGCGGACCCACTCACGGTTGAGCGCGGTGTACTCGATGTCCAGGTCCAGTTTCTCCCGCAGAAGGGTCTCTAGGAGGGCATCGTCCGTCTGCTCCACCAGATACTGGAGCTTCTGCTCCGGGAGGAGGCGGCGCAGGGTCACGAGGTTCTCCAGCTGGAAGGAGATGAAAATCACCCGCGGGAGCCATTCCAGCTCCCGGATCATGTCCACGATCCGGGCGATGTCCTCGTCGGGGATGCGGTTCTTGAGTTCCAGAACCGCCGTCTTGTCGTACCGGCGGCAGGCGGAGATGTACTCGGAGAGCGTTGGGATGCGCAGATCCGTACGGCCCGGGCTGCCGTCCTTGTCCCGGAGCGGCAGGGCGCGCAGCACGTCGAAATCCGTCTCCTCGATGACGAGATCCTGTTCCGCCAGGCGCCCGGTGGAATCGTCGTGGAAGACCACGAATCTGCCGTCCCGGGTGCGGTGGACGTCGGTCTCGATGCCGAAGTGGCTGCGGTTCCCTGCGGCGATGAAGGCGGCCATGGTGTTCTCGCACTCGATGCCGCTCACACCACGGTGCGCCACCGTGCGGGCACGGCCGGCGCGGAAGGGGATGGTGTTCATGTGAACCCTCCTCGTTCTGTAATTCCGGATCAGCGGATGCTCAGATCTTCCACGATCCCGTACCCGGTGCCGCCCATGGGCGTGGTGTTGGGATAATCGGGGTTGGGGGTGAGATGGATGACGCGCAGGATCGTATCCTCATGTTCCGCGGGGACGCCTGCAAAGGTGATCCCCTCCAGGGTAAGGCCCTCGGCCCTGCAGATGAGATCGGGCTCGAAGAGCTCCTCCCACTTCTCGGGATCGGTCTCCCCGCGCTTCCAGGTGGAGGATTTTGGCCCCACGGTAACCAGGGACATCCCGGTGTTCCGGAAAGTCTCCTCGTCGGCCTTCACGGAGATGCGGCGCCAGGTCACGTTCTTCGCGTCCGCGCCGATCTCCCAGAAGGCGTCCAGCGTCACTTCCGCGAGCGCGTCGGTGACCGTGCCCTCCAGGCTGATGTCCTCGAAGAGGATGTCCTCCTGGAGGCCCGGGGTGAGGGAGCGGTCGTTCATGTGCCGGTTCTTGTTGTAGCAGTAGGGCTGCTGGTACATCTTCACGCTGTAGAGGCCGCTCATCCGGCGGAAGGCGCAGTCGGTGATGGGGCAGTCCCGCACGGAGCCGTCATCGTAGAGTTTTTTGCCCGGGAGCAGACGCATCTCGTCGTGTTCCGCCTCCACGTTCTCCACGGTGATGTGGGAGATGGGGCCGTAGTTGACGGCGGAGGAGTGCCAGTCCCAGGCGTTCAGGGCGACGATGTCGTCCCCGCAGGTGCCCCTGACGTTGCGGACCGTGCCGCGTGCCGTGGGGCCGTTGATGTGGATGCCGTCCTTGTACTGATCCTCAAAATACAGTCCTTCCGCCAGAAAGTCCTGGCAGCGGCTGACGAGCACCGCATAGAAATCGGACTGCCGGACCGTGATGTTCCGGATGGAGAAGCGGCGGGCGCTGCAGAAGAACAGCACGCCCAGGATGGTCCCGCGGTCCCGGAGCGTAGCGATGGCGGGATTCCGCTCCGAGTCGATCTCCGACCAGGTGCGGCCGGATGCGTGCCAGATGCCGCCTTCCACGGACATGTCCGCGTCGTAGGGAGCGTCATCCGGCTCCGGCGAGACGGCGCCGATGAAGATGTTCTCGTTTCGGAGCAGACAGCCGCCGCAGTCCGGCATGCCGCAGATCAGGGTCTCCGGATCCACCCGGAGGCTCCGTCCGCTCTTGAGAAGGATGGGGGCGCTCAGAAGCAGGGGGAAGGAGATCTTTCCGATCTCCACGGCGTTTTCGGCATCCAGCGCGTCCTGGATCACCGGCAGGGCGTCGCGTTCCGGGGCAAAATCGGTTTCTGTGAGACGGATCATCGTATTACCTCCTGCGGGGATCTCCGCAAACTTTTTCCGGGATCAGAAGCGGATCCGGGCGGCCCGGGTCCGGTACTGGCCGTCCTGGGCATACCAGAAGGACATGAGCGCGTCCCCGTCCGGAAGGACGACGGCGCCGGGCTGTCCGAATTTCAGGAAGGAGAAGATCGCCGCCATCCTGGGATCCCGGACCGGGGGCATGGCAGGCTCCCACAAAAGAGCGCTGTCCAGGATCTCCCAGCGACCCCCGGAAAGATCTACGACGTACCCGTAGATCCCGGGGCGGTCGGTATCCCGCCGGACGGCATGAAGGGCCAGAAGACGCTCCCCGCCGAGGGCGCAGACCGAGGAAGCCTGTCCCCGGACGCCGGTGGGGACCGGCGCGGACCAGGTCGCGCCGCCGTCCCGGGAGACCGTGTAGTGGTTCTCCAGCCGCTCGCCGGTCTTCGTATCCTCGTTCCAGCCGATACACACGAGCGTGCCGGAGCCGAGTTCGCACATCCGCTGCTCGTAGCAGGTGACGGTGCCGGACGGAAATGCCATGCATACGGCGTCGTCGTTCCAGGTCCTGCCGCCGTCGTCGGAGCGGAGAGCACGGCCGCACATGGGGCCGGTCATAGTGCCGTCCCACTTCGGAAAGCCGGTGACAGGGGTGATCCACGCGCCGCTTTTGAGAACGGTAAGGGGCGCGGAGGCCTCCGTATGAGGGCCCCAGGCGCTTGGGATGGGGCACATGGGGCCCCATTCGATGCCGTCGCCGGATTCCGACCAGAAGACGAAGTCGTCCAGAAGGCCTCCGGTCTCGGGGTTCCCGATGGGCTTCTCCGGATCGTCCCTGAAGTAGGCGTAGCCGAGGGCGATGAAGCGCCCGTCCGCCAGCGCGGTGATCTTGCAGGACTCGCTCACGGGCCGACCGCAGGACCGGGGGAACATGCGCCGGGGCGCCTCCCAGGTCTCTCCGCCGTCCCGGCTCACGGAGACGTAGCTGGCTCCATCCGCGCTCTCGAACGCCTCGCCGATCTGATGGGCGGCCAGAAGGACGCCGTCCCCGCGCCGGGCGAGAAAGGGAAAGGCGCTCTGGCGGCTGCGGAGCTGGGGCAGGGGATTCTCGTAAATGACCGACTGCGTCACGACTTTCACGGGCGTTCCTCCTGTTCCGTGCCGCCGGATCCTTCCCCGGCGTCCGTCCCGTTCCCGGGATCCGGCCCGGCTTCGGCGGCCGCGGCCGGCATACGGTCTTTTCTCAGGATGCGCAGGGGGAAGAGGCCGCGGAGCTTCTCCGTCCCCATGCTCAGAACGTGCATGACGGGCCAGGCAAGTCCCATGAGGACCACCATCACCAGAAGATCGGCGAACTTCAGCGCAGAGAGGGCGAACCACTTGCCGAAGAGGATGAACGTCAGCGTATAGCCCACGGTGAGGAAGATGATCAGAGCGGTGCGCAGCTTCGTATAGGGCTTGCAGGTGCGGTGGACCATGAGAAGTCCGACGACGCCCATGACGCCGGTGCAGATGGTGGAGAGGGCGCCCTCCTTGAGATGGAAGGCCAGATAGAAGAGGATGACGCCGATGATGAGGACCACGTCCGTGAGTCCGGCCGGAAGTGCCCGCCACAGGACGTTCGGCAGGAATTTCCCGCGGACCCGGCTGGAGCTGGGCTCCATGGCCAGGACGAAAGCGGGGATCCCTATGGTGAAGGCGGTGGTCATGGCGATCTGGGAAGGAGCGAAGGGATACGGAAGGACGAAGATCACCGTCACCAGGGCCAGGACGAACGTGAAGATGTTCTTCACCAGGTACAGGGAGGCGGAGCGGGTGATGTTGTTGATGACCCGCCGGCCCTCGCCGACCACCCCGGGCATGCTGGAGAAGTCGGAGTTCATGAGAACCACGTCCGCCACCTGGCGGGCGGCTTCGCTGCCGGAGGCGACGGCGATGGAGCAGTCGGCGGCCTTGAGGGCCAGGATGTCGTTCACGCCGTCGCCGGTCATGGCCACGGTGTGGCCCTGCTGCTTCATGGCCCGGACGAGCCTGCGCTTCTGATCCGGAGTGACCCTGCCGAAGACGTTGCAGTCCCGGGCGGCCTCAAAGAGCTGATTGTCGTCCGTGAGGGTCCGGGCGTCCACCCACCTGTCCGTGCCCGGGATGCCGGCCCGCCTGGCGACCTCGGAGACGGTGAGGGGGTTGTCCCCGGAGATGACCTTCACGGTGACGCCCTGATCGGCGAAGTACCGGAAGGTGTCCGGCGCCTCGGGGCGGATCTTGTTGGAAAGAAGGATGAGCCCAAGAGGGAGCATACCGGCGGTGAGCTTTTCGTCCCGGAGCGCTCCGTCGTAATTCACCAGCAGGAGCACCCGGCAGCCCATGGAGGAATATTCGTTCACCCGGTCCCGGTAGAGGTAGAACCGGTCGCCGAGAAGGACCTCGGGGGCGCCGAGAAGGTACGTCTCGTCCTCGTGAAAGGAGACACCGCCGTATTTCTTGACGGAGGTGAACGGCATCGCGTCGATGGCCGTCTGCTGGACGGTGCCGTCAAAGTACTTCTTCATGGCGGCCATGGTGTCGTTGTCGTTCTGCATGGCGTAGACGTAGTCCGCCATGATGAGGCGCAGGTCGTCTGCGGTGTAGCGGTCCTCGCAGAGGGGGATCACGTCCTCCACCACCATCTTGTTTTCCGTGATGGTGCCGGTCTTGTCCACGCACAGCACGTCCACCCGCGCGAGGGTCTCGATGCATCCCAGTTCATGGAGGAGGACCTTCTTTTTGGCGAGACGGGCCGCCCCGGTGGCGAGCGCGGCGGTGGTGAGGAAATACAGCCCCTCGGGGATCATGCCGGTGATGGAGGCCACGGTGGAGAGGACTCCCGCCGGGACGTCACGCCCCAGCCAGAAGATCTCCTTGACGACCATGAGGATGCCGAAGGGGATCACCAGGATGCCGATGACCTTGATGAGGGCGGAAAGGGAGCGCATCATCTCCGGCTCCCGCCGCTTCTTCGACTGCTTTGCTTCCGTGGTGAGGCGGGAGACGAAGGACTCGGCTCCCACGGCGGTGATCCGGGCGGTGCAGGCGCCGTTCACCACGAAGCTGCCGCTGAGGAGCGCGTCGCCCGGCCCCTTGCGGATCTCGTCCGATTCGCCGGTGACGAGGGATTCGTTCACCCGGACCTCCCCGGACATCACCTGGGCGTCGGCGTAGATCTGCGCCCCGGCGCCGAAGAAGGCCAGGTCGTCCCGCACCACGGCGGCCACGTCCACGGTCTGGTCCTGTCCGTCCCGCAGGACCCTGCAGGTGGGGACGGACAGGATGGTGAGCTTGTCCAGAGCTCGCTTGGAGATGAGCTCCTGCACGATGCCGATCACCGAGTTCACGATGACGATCAGCAGGAAGGACATGTTCATGAGGTTGGGATTGTGCCAGTCGGTGACGACCGCCACGCAGACGGCGAGTCCCAGGAACAGCAGGTTGAAGAAGGTGAGGAGGTTCGACCGGACGATCTGTCCCACGGTCCTCGTGGGAGGCTCCACGGGGACGTTGGACAGACCCGCCTCCGTCCGCTCCCGGACCTGCTCCGACGTGAGGCCGACGCCCGGCGGCGGCAGGATCACGGGGATCTCCGCCCGAGGCGTCTCCGGTTCTGGGGCGCCTATGCGCATGGACCGATCACCTCGCTTCACAGGATGCGGCCGAAGCCGCGCTCAGAGGAACGCCCGGCGGATGAGCCACTGCCTGAGGGGCCGGATGGTCCCGCAGAGGAGCAGAAACAGCCCGCCGGCGGAAAATACGCTCACGGAGTACAGGGACCAGGAGAACATCCGGGTCCCGAAGGTGATGTGCTGGAAGAACTCGGCCAGCATGGTGAATCCGCCGATGATGATGAGGATGCCGCCGATGATGAAGAGCTTCCGCCGGCCGGCATACCGGAACAGCGCCACGGCCAGCGTGGTCACGAGCGCCGTCAGGGCCGTGACGGGGAAGGCAAAGGAGAGGAACCAGTGCCCGCCGGTGGCGGCGCAGATATACAGCAGGTATCCCGCGGCCGCCGCGAAGGCGACCGGGACGAAGATCACGGGATTCGGTCTCGCGAACCACAGAGGCAGGACGAAGCAGACGTAGGCGAAGGCGAGGCCCATCATCACGTAGCCGGACCAGCGGACCGCGTGATAGGTGTGCAGGCAGAAGATCAGGCACACGAGGCAGACGGAGAGAAAGAAGAACGTCAGGAAGACCGCCGCGGGGACGGTGCTGCTGGGCCGCCGGCCCGGCAGCCGGTCGGAATAGGTCCCGCGGGCCGGTTCCGCCGTCTCCGGCCGCCACAGGGGCGTGCCGCAGAGCGGACACTCCGTCATATGATCTTCCAGCCGGACGCCGCATTTGACGCAGTACACAGTTACGCCTCCCTCTGGTTGGTCTCGATATCCACGGGAACGCCGAGCTCCACGAGCCTGGAGAAGAACCGGCGCTCCAGTTCGGACTGGCGGATGCTGCGGATCATGTTCACGCAGGTGACGTTTCCGTAGCTCACCACGGAGCAGTTGTTGGAATAGGTGGCCTGGATCCCGATGATGAATTCCAGACGCTTCACGTAGGGCTGCATGGATGCGGGGACGGTGACCCGGCCCAGGTTCGAGAGGTTGAGGCAGCCCTTCGTCTCCCCTACGGAGAAGTAGATCGCCCGCATGACGAGGTTCTTGACGGCGAGAGGCGCCAGGCGCAGCGGGAGGAGCTTCTGGGGATTGACGTTGGTCGCGATGCGGGCGGCCATCATCTGGGGGAGCGTTTCCGCGGCGATCTGGTGGGTGATCACCCGGCACAGATCCTCCAGGGAATAGGAGCCCAGGCGGGCGTCCACTCCGGGATTCAGGGCCAGGGCGAAGTTCCGGAGGGTGCGGCTGGGGAAGATGCGCCGCAGGTCCACGGGGACCGTGATCTTCACATGCTTCCGGAACCGGCGCGGCACCTTCTGGGCCTGCATCTCCAGGATGCACTTCTCAAGGACCGCCGTGAGGAACACCGTGACGCTGGCGCCGTATTTGTGGGCGGCCTCCAGGAGCCTGTCCGTGGGGAGGATGCCCGTCACGAGGGTGCGGAAGCCGACTGGGTTCGGGGTGCCCCGCAGATGGCAGGAGTTGGGCTCCGCCCGGCTCATGGGGAAACGGCCCGCGTACCGGAGAAAGCTGTCCTCCAGTTCCGCAGGATCCGGCTCCTCTCCCGCCAGGGGCAGGCCATCCTCCGGGGTGAGCGGGATGCCGTGCTTCAGCTGGAGATACCGCCCGGCCAGGGCGCGGGTGTATACCATGGCGCCGGAGCCGTCCGTGAGAGCGTGGAAGAACTCCACGGCGATGCGGTTCTCATAATAGAGGATCCGGAGACAGGCCCGGCGCTGCTCGAAAAAGTCCATGTGGGTGAGGGGGTAGGCGTAGTCCTCCCGGACGAGGACGGGCTTCGCCGTCTCCTCCAGATAATACCAGAAAAGGCCCTGGCGCAGACGGACGTAGAGAGAAGGGAACCGGGAACGCAGATCGTCCGCGGCCTGCTGCAGCACCAGGGGATCCACCGGCTCCGTGAGCGTCACGGACTGGCGGAACACGTTGCTCCATCCTGGCCGGCGGATGGCGGGGAAGATCAGGGCGGCGTTGTCCAGCCGCAGCCAGAACCTGCTCACTGCCGATCTCTCCCTTCCGCTGCGTTTTCCGAGGGGTCCCGCGGTCCCCCTTCGTCCGGATGCCACAATCATAGCACGGAATTGTGAAGAAATCTACCGCACGGTTCCGTTTTTTCACGAGGCCGGATGCATAATTGACAATTCCGCCGGGCGGCGGTATCATGAAAAAAACGAACGGCGAATCGCCGGATTCGGAAGACGGGAGGAAGAGCCCATGGAACTATCAGTCCGGGAGATTGCGTGCCTGCGGGAACTGGCGGAGCGGTACATGGCCCTTGCCGTCACGCCGGACCAGCAGGAAAAGCGCCGCCTCTGGCGAAAGCTCAACGACGGGGAGATGGAGCGGCCCATGACCGCAATCGACCAGTGCCCCTGGCATGAGCTCAACTGGGACGGTTTCCTCACGAACCAGGTGGAAGACCCCTACTGGAGGGGAGTGGAGACCTGGCTCCGGCACAGGATCCGGCAGATCACGACGTTCCCGGCCGACTCCCTTCTCACCCCGTATCTGCTCCTGCCGCGGCTCATCTCCGGCATGGATTACGGCGACTACGGGATCAGGATCCACCGGGAGACGCTGAAGACCGACGCAAAGAACGACGTGGTCTCCAGCCACTTTGAGAACCAGCTTGAGGACTGGGAGGATCTGGAGAAGATCAAGGCGCCTCCCGTGATCGTGGACCTCGCGGGCGAGGCGGAGATCCGGCAGACCGCCGACACGGTGTTCGCCGGCGCCGCCCCCTGGAAGATGGAGGGCGTGACCTTCCATCTGGGCGTCTGGGATTACATCGCCCACTGGATGGGCGTGGAGGCCATCTACATCGAACTCATGGACCGGCCGGAGTTCCTGCACGCAATCATGGAGCGGGTCACGACGGAGACCCTCCGGAAGATCGACGACGTGGAGCGGCAGCGCGCCTTCGACACCTGGTCGGGGGTATGTCACTGCTCCTTCACGGAGAACAGCAGCCTTCCCGGGGCGGACTGCGACCGGGACAACCCATCCTCGAAGGACGTGTGGGCCTTCGGCCTCGCCCAGTGCTTCACTTCCGTCTCCCCGGCGGTGACGGAGGAGTTCGAGGTGGCCTACATGAAGCGAATCTTCCCCCGGTTCGGAGCCATCTACTACGGCTGCTGCGACCGGCTCGACGACCGGCTCGACAAGATCGCCCAGCTTCCCAACGTCCGGAAGATCTCGTGCTCCCCATGGAGCGACCGGGAGAATTTCGCAAGGAATCTGGATCCCAAATACATCATGTCCAACAAGCCGACTCCCGCTTTCCTCGCCGGGGAGAGCGTGGACTGGGACGTGGTGCGTGCGGACCTTCGCAGGACCGTTGCTGCGGCGAAGGAGAACGGCGTGCGCCTGGAACTGATCCTGAAGGATCTGAGCACCGTGGCATACGATCCCTCCCGCCTCACCCGCTGGAGCGAGATCGCGCACGAGGAAGTCAGCCGCTGGTAAGAAAGCAGAGGAGGACGATATGGCAGATACGATCCGTCTGGAGGAGCAGATCCCCGTCAGGGGGGAATACGACGTCCTGGTGGCGGGCGGCGGCGTCGCAGGCTGCGCGGCGGCGCTGGAGGCCGCGCGGTGCGGAAAGCGCGTGCTGCTCCTGGAAAAGGGATTCGCGCTGGGAGGGCTCGCCACCATCGGGCTCATCAATTTCTTCGTCCCCATGTGCAACGGACGGGGCGTCCCGGTGATCCGGGGCATGGCGGAGGAGTTCCTTCGCCTTTCCATCCGGTACGGGTACGATACCCTGCCGGAGGTCTGGCAGGACGGGAGGGGAGGACCGGACGCCGCGGACACCCGGTACTGTACCAGGTACTCCGCGCCGATCTTCGCCATGGCGCTCACGGAGCTTCTGCACGACGCCGGGGTGGAGATCCTCTTTGATACCGATGCGGTGCGCCCTGTCATGGACGGGAAGCGCTGCACGGGCCTTGTGACCCTCAACAAGTCCGGACTGGAGTTCTACGCCGCGAAGATGGTCGTGGACGCCACCGGGGACGGGGACGTGCTCTTCCGAGCCGGCGTCCCGATGGTCCAGGGCGGGAACTACCATACCTATTCCCTCATCGGCGCCGACATGGAGACCCTGCGCGAGGCGGCCGAGCGGGAGGACTTCGGACGGCTTCAGAAGAATTTCTTCGGCGGGCGCGCGAATCTCTACGGCGGGGACCACCCGGAGGGAAAGCCGCTCTGGCTCGGAACGGACGGATGGGACGTGACCAGGTATGAGACGGAAAACCAGCTGGAGGCGCTTTCCGGCCTCAAGGAAGACGACCGGAAGCGCCGGGACGTGCTGCAGATGCCCTCCATGCCGCAGTTCCGTACCACCCGGCACGTGGACGGGGACCACACCTTCCGGGCGGATGAGGACGCGTACCGCCATTTCAGCGACTCCGTCTGCGCCATCTGCGACTTCGACCGGACGGATTACCTCTACGAGGTGCCGCTTCGGTGCCTCGGACGGCGGGAGTGGCCCAACCTCGTGACCTGCGGGCGGATCGCCTCAGCGGAGGGGTACGGCTGGGATGTGCTGCGGGTGATCCCTCCGGCCATCCTCACGGGACAGGCCGCCGGCGCCGCCTGCGCCAGGGCTCTGGACGAGGGCGTCCCGGTCCTGGAGACGGAGATCTCCGGCCTGCAGGCGCAGCTCGCCTCCGAGGGTGTCCTCATCCACTTCGACGACGCCTGGATCCCGGAGGGACGGAGCGGCGAGGCGTTTGCCGCCGAGAGCCATTTCTGATCAGATCCAAATAGAGAACGGCGCCTGCCGGGCATTCCGGCAGGCGCCGATTTTCGTATAGGGAAGAGAGACGGCGGGGATCTACTCCACGTCGATCCGGCGCACGACCAGGGACTTGTGCGGCTTCCCGTCGGCCTGGATCCGGGCGAAGTCGGAATAGATCATGAGCGCCGAGGCGTCCCCCAGGGCCAGGATCCCGGTATAGGAACAGGTGTGCCTGGAGTCCAGGACGGTGACGCGGTCCTGCCACCGGAGCGCCTCCGGGTCGTCCGTGCCCCGGACGAAAACGCCGGGCCTGCCGTAGGTCGCCAGCGTCACGCCGCACCTGAGATGCAGCAGCTGAGGGAACACGCCGAGCTCCTCGTCGAACACCCTGGGCTTCTCCCAGGTGCGGCCGCCGTCGAAGCTCCGGGTGAGATAGGAGGGAGACTTCACGTCGTCCTCGTGGGTCCGGAGCAGACAGACCGCCGTCCCGTCCGGGAGGAATTCCAGGACGGGCTCGGAGAAACCCGTGAGCGCCGGGAACCGGCGGATGTCGAAACGGGGGTCCGGCTCGTAGGGGATCCGGCCGAGGTACTGGAAGGACTTCGCGTCATCCCCGGAGAGGAAGAACGTGGGACAGGATCCCGGCCTGCCGTCGTACCCGTCCGCCCGGACCGGATAGTAGCAGCCGATCACCTTCCCGTCCGGTGTGAGACGGAACTTCTCGAACATGTACCGGAGCAGAAAGCCGTTCATCGAGATGAGGAGCGCGTCCTCCGGCATCTCCACCACGGGCCGGCAGAGCTGCCACTCCCCGCCCGGCTCCTTCCGGAGATACGCCCACCGTCTCAGATCCTCCGGCGCCGTGCGGTAATACCAATAGGACTCCCGGCGGTAAACCTTTTCCGCGCCGGGATCGTCTGTGGCACGCTCATGCAGGAAATCGAAGTCCGGCTCGCCCAGGCCCGGGACTTCGGAGGGAGCCGGGGACAGAACGGTGGTCGTGGACAGAAAGGTCCCTCCGGGAAGCCTGGTGCAGATGCGTGCATCCTCCGGCGCCGGCGTCCACGTAACGCCGTCGTCCGTGCTCCGGTACGTCCGGGTCGTGTTTTTCTTCCCGAAGGCGGTGAAGCTGTCGTCGCAGACGTTGAAGGTACATACGATCGTACCGTCCTCCCCGCGGCCGATGGCGGGGAACTGGTAGTATCCCCAGTCCCAGTCGAACCGATATTCCTTCGGATCGTACGCGACCGTCACCGGTTCGCCCAGGCGGATCCGGAAATCGTTCAATTCAGACACCTCCGTTCCGCGCGGGGATCAGTCCCCCGCGATGCGCCACTTGACGCCCCGGAGCACCGGGGTGGGATATTCGTAGACGACGCCGTCGCCGGGATAGTAGCTGATGTTCGGAAGCGACGGGTCGCCGCCGTAGTAGACGGTGAGGAAGCCGCCGTCCTTCAGGGAGACGGTGGAGGCGTAGCCCAGGTCCGCGTGGGGGTCCGGAAGGGGCGTGATCACGTTGTCGCAGTCCCAGGTCTTCCCGCCGTCCCGGCTGAAGGCGGCCCGGAGCTGATGGGGCTCGGCGCGGCGGGCGTAGGTGGAGATGAGAAGGCCGTCCCGGTACAGCAGGTGCGGGGGCGAGCCGCCCAGTTCGTCCACCCCGATGGGATGCGGCACGGAGAAGGTATGCCCGCCGTCCTCGGACTCCGACTGGTATACGGTGAAGAAGTCCCCGTTGGAGCTGACGCCGCCGTGCTCGATTCGGATATGCACCAGGATCTTCCCGTCCGGAAGCAGGACGGCGTGAGGCTCCTCGGCGGTGTGGCCGTCCGGCGGAGCCGGGATCTCGCCCAGGAGCGTCTGTCCTCCCTCCGGCTCGATGCGCCAGCACTGGAGCACGTACGCGCTGTGTCCGTGGACACTGCCGCGGTAGGCGTGCGGGTTCCCCACGTAGAGAAGAGCGCCGTCC
>JAEEGL013712701.1_pt1 | contig 16328 bp, 14 predicted proteins | sample 9134231 | NCBI WGS metagenome assembly JAEEGL01 (sample SAMN16246548, study PRJNA631951) | gut metagenome | biome: gut microbiome; feature: rumen; material: fiber-attached | host: Bos | place: Iran: Karaj | collected 2018-10
TAATCCTAAATATAATATAATGCTTACTGATGATAAGAGTTATCCTTATATAGAATATATAAGTGACCCGTATCCATCTTTAAAAGTAGCTAGATATTTAAATATAAAAAGGAAGGATAAGAAGAAGTTATTTGGTCCTTATCCTAATGCTTATGCCGCTAGAAGAATAGTGAATCTAATTAATAGGTTATATCCTTTAAAAAAGTGTATTGGTTCTAAAAAAGAATTGTGTCTTTATTATCATATAGGGGAATGTTTGGGTTATTGCGTTAATAGTGTTAAAAATGAAGAAATAAAAGCTATGGAAGAAGAAATATTATCTTTTTTAAGAGGTAATGATGAAATACTTAAAAAAAGAATATTGGATAAGATTGAAACTTATTCAGAAAGTTTAAATTTTGAAATGGCTTTAGAATTAAAAAAAGAGTTAGAGTATATAGATATTGTACTTACTAAACAAAGTGTTGAGTTACATGATTTTGTAGATCGTGATGTAATCAATTATTGTTTAGATAAAGGATATTTATCAATCGAAATATTATTTATTAGAAATGGTAAATTATTAAATCATAAAAATTATATAGCACCTTTATCTTTAGATCCTATTGATGAAATAGAGTATTATATAGCTAAGTTTTATTCAAAAAATGAAATACCTAAAGAGATACTTATTCCAGAGGATTTAAGTATTGATAATATAAGCAAAGTAGTTAATTGTAATATTATTGTTCCACAAAAGGGTACTAAGAAGAAACTTTTAGATATGGCATTTGATAATGCTAAGATGAATTTATATAATAGTTTAGAAGAAATACAAAAAGATGAAAGAAGAACTAGTAAAGCTAATGAAGAGTTAGCCGAACTCCTTGGTTTGGAGAGTATTTATAGAATAGATATATTTGATAATAGTAATTTATTTGGTGATGCTACGGTATCAGGAATGGTTGTTTTTATAGATGGAAAACCTGCTCGAAATGAATATCGAAAATATAAGATATCATTTGATAAAAATGATGATTACAATGCTATGAGAGAGGTAATGTATAGGAGATATCAAAGAGCTTTGGTTGAAAAACAATTATTACCTGATATAATAATTGTTGATGGTGGAGAAAAACAGATGGCTGTAGCTATGGAAATATTAGATTTACTAAATTGTAATATTAAAGTAATTGGTTTAAAAAAGAATGATAAACATATGACTAATGATTTAATAAATAGCGATTATACTGTTATTCCTTTAGATAAAACTAGTAATGTATTCCATTATTTAACAAGAATGCAAGATGAAGTACATAGATTTACGATTAATTATCATCGTCAATTAAGAAGTAAAGGAAGTATAAGTAGTATATTGGATAATATAAATGGTATAGGAAGTACGAGAAAAAAAGAACTAATTAAAAAATTTGGTAGCGTAGCTAAAATGAAAGATGCTAGTATTGAAGATTTAAGTAAGATAATACCTGAAAATGTAGCGTTAGAATTAAAACAATATTTGATAGCAAGAGATAGTGATAAAGGAAAGGAAAATAATAATGGATAAGAATTATAAGATACCTAAAAAATATTTGGGTGGTAAGAGAGAAAATTATACTAGTTGGGATGAAAACTTTATGTTGCATGCTGTTGTTGCATCAGCTAGAAGTAAAGATCCTTCTAGTCAAGTAGGAGCTTGTATAGTAAGTTCTAAAAATAGAATTTTATCTTTAGGATATAATGGTGCTCCTAATAATTGGGACGACAAAGATTTTCCATGGGAAAGAACGGGAGAAAAACCTTACTATATTAAGTATGCTTATGTAATACATGCGGAAATGAATGCGATGTTAAACTATAAAGGTGATAATAAAGAATTAGAGGATGCTACTGTTTATGTTACTTTATTCCCATGTCAAAATTGTGCTAAGTTCTTAGCTCAAGCTGGTGTTAAAAGAGTGGTGTATTTATCTGATAAATATAAAGATACGGAAGATAATATTGCTGCTAAAACTTGTTTTAATTATTGTGGTGTAACGTATGAACAATTTCCTTTGGATTTACAAAGAAGAATGTTAGTATCTTTAAAACCTGATGAGGGAGTTTTTGAAGAAAATAAGGCTAAGAAAATGTAAGACTCGACAAAAAGAGTCTTTTTTTATATAATGTTTTAGACAAAAAGGGATGATTGTATGAATATAGAGGAATTTAATTACGAATTACCGAAAGAACTTATTGCTCAAACACCATTAAAGGATAGAAGTTCTTCTAAATTGTTAATATTAAATAGAAATAATGGTAAAATTAAACATGAAGTTTTTAGTAATATTATTAATTATTTAGATAAAGGTGATGTCTTAGTATTAAATGATACTAAAGTAATTCCAGCTCGTTTAATCGGAGAAAAAGAAGATACTAAAGCTGTTATAGAAATACTATTATTAAAAGATTTAGGTAGTGATACATGGGAATGTCTTGCTAGACCTGGTAAAAGGTTAAAAGTAGGGACTGTAGTTAGTTTTGGGGAAGGCTTATTAAAGGCAGAATTAGTTGAAAAATTGGATGATGGAATAGTTCATGTTAAATTATTATATAATGGAATTTTAATGGAAATACTTGATAAGCTTGGTACTATGCCTCTTCCTCCTTATATTCATGAAAAATTAGAGGATCAATCGAGATATCAAACAGTTTATGCTAAAAATTGTGGTAGTGCTGCTGCACCTACTGCTGGTCTACACTTTACTACAGAATTGTTAAAAGATATTGAAAACAAAGGAATAATTATAACTTATGTCACATTACATGTTGGTTTAGGCACTTTTAGACCTGTAGAAGTAGAAAATATATTGGAACATAAGATGCATAGTGAATACTATGAAATGAGTGAAGAGACGGCTGATGTTCTTAATAAAGCTAAAGAAGAGGGAAGAAGAATTATAGCAGTTGGTACAACTAGTACTCGTACTTTAGAAACTATTGCTACTAATAATGATGGCAAATTTATTAAGACTACTGGCAATACAGATATATTTATATATCCTGGATATAAGTTTAAAGCAATAGATGGATTAATTACTAATTTTCATTTGCCTAAAAGTACTTTAGTAATGCTTGTTTCGGCATTTTCAAGTAAAGATTATATAATGAATGCATATAGTGAAGCTATAAAGAATAATTATCGTTTTTTTAGTTTTGGAGATGCGATGTTTATTACTAATAATGATATTTAGAGAATTATATTCTCTTTTTTTTTGTTACTATTTATGATATTATTTATATGGTAGGTGAATTGTATGAAGAGGAAAGCTTTTACGTTGATAGAGTTACTTGCTACTATTGCTTTAGTGGCTATACTTGCTACATCTGCTGTAGTTGCAGTTAACTATTTTATAAATAAACAAAAAGAAAAAATAGCTAATATTGCTGAGGAACATATTTCGCAAGCTGCTCTAACTTATTTTGGTAATAAAAAAAGTTTATTTATTGAATCCTGTGTTGATAAAGATGGAGATTATACTTCTATTAGTCAATCAGTAATTAAAAGGATTAATGATAAAATAAGAGAAGATATGAATAGGGATAGTATTACTACTGATAAAGATAAATATGAGTATGCTAAGAGATATGTCTCTGATATTAGTACAAATAGTGAAAATAAAGAGAATTTCAATAATACATTTTTGGATATTGATAATTTTTCTTGCTTTAGGTTGGTAACGGTTGGGGAGTTGGTTGATGCTGGTTTACTTGAAGATAAAGATAATATGTGTAATAAGGCATCTGTTGTGATGGTTTATCAAAAAGGAGATGCTAAAAATAAGGCTGGAGTTGCTACTGCTGTTCAAGAACCGAAAATTTGTAATGGAAGTAGCAGAAAAGAAAATCCTCCGACAGTAACTGTAACTCCTGATAAGGATTCTACACCTACAGTTGGAAAGAATATTAATATAGCTATATATGATGAAAATAGAGCTTTAAAGAATACTATTAATTTAGAATATAAATGGAGTAGTGATAAAAATACAGTTCCTACATCTGGTTGGTCTAATATAAGTATTTCTTCAAATAAGAAGAAAGGTAGTGCGGATATATATAAAGAAAATTTAGATGGAAATAATTACTTATGGGTAAGAAGTAGTGATACTGTGGATGCAGCTAATAATGTTATTGATCCTTTTGTAAGTGGTCCTTATAATTTCTTAAAACTAATGACAATAGGATATAATGATAATGGCGGATCTGGTTGTACTGGTACTACTAAAGTTGTTGTATATTCATTTAAATATGGTCAAAATAAAAAGGGTCAAACAGCTAAATTGTGTGAACCTTCTCGTGATGGTTATAGTAGAGCGGGATGGACTTTAGATGGTGTTGGTATTAATGATGATACTATTGTAAATAGAAAAGATGATCATACTTTAGTATATAGATGGTCTGCTAATAGCTATATTGTTACTTATGATACTAAAGGTGGAAATGCCTGCAATCCTACAACTAAAGATGTAATATTTGATGATAATTATGGAACTTTGTGTTCTACTTCTAGAAATGGTTATACTTTCTTGAAATGGGTTAAACATGGTACTAGTACGGAAATAAAAGCTGATACTAAGGTTACTACTGTTGGGAATCATACAATAGATGCTACTTGGAAAGCAAATGATTATACTATTACTTATAAAGATAATATTGGTTCTGGATGTAATAATACTACAAAGAGTGTTACTTTTGATCAGAATTATGGTACTTTATGTAATCCTTCTAGTACTTCTCATGATTTTGGTGGATGGTATTTAAATACTACTAAGATTACAAATACTACTAAGGTTAATACTGCTAGTCATCATGAATTGGTAGCTAAATGGACTTTAAAAACTTATTCTTTAAGCTTTAATGGTAATGGTAATACTGGTGGATCTACTGCAGCTGTTACATGCTCACATAATACTGATTGTACGATTCCTGCTAATGGATTTAGTAAAACAAACTATGGTTTCCAAGGATGGGCTACTTCCAGTGGTGGAGCTGTAGTTTACCATTCTGGTGATAAGATTAAAATTACTTCTGCTACAACTTTATATGCTAAATGGTTGGGTAATCAGTTTACTATTAAGTATTATGGTAACGGCTCTACGAGTGGATCAATGGCAGATACTGTTTGTAGATATGGAGAAACTTGTACATTAAGTAATAATGCATTTGGTAAAACTAATTATACTTTTGCAGGATGGGCAACGTCAGCAACTGGTAATGTTGCTTATAATAACGGTGCTAATATGAATAATGCTGGCGGTAAGAATTTATATGCTAAATGGAATGGTAACGCTTATACTATTTCCTTTAATGGTAATGGTAATACTGGTGGATCAACGGCTGCTAAGAGTTGTAACTATGGTACAGCTTGTACTTTAACTGCTAATGGATTTAGTAAAACAGATCATTCATTTACTGGTTGGGCTACAACTTCTGGAGGAAATGTAGCTTATAATAATCAAGCTTCTGTTACTGATTTAGGTACGACAACTTTATACGCTAAATGGCAACAAAATGCTATTAGAAGAACATATACTGGTTCTTATTCAGGAGGAGCTAATAATACAACAGTTTCATGGTCTGTTTCTGGATATGTTGCTGCAAAAGGTGTAACTGCTTCTACTTTAACAAATGGAGTTTTGGGTACTTGTACTTATTCTGGTGGAGTATTAAGATGTCCAATTACTTCTATTACTGGTACTACAGCTAATAATGATACTAATTGTGCATTAGCCAACGGAACTTCTACTACATATGCATTTTACTATGGTGGTAAATGTTATGTTAAAGCTGGTGGTAGTCCTGCATTCTCTGGTGATAGCTTTAGATGTGGAAGTAGAAGAAGCCCTAGAATTCCTGGGTCTTCTCACCATTGCCCTTCTAAAGCAGATAATGGTCATGTTCATTGTACTTCTGGAAATAATTGTGTAACTGCTGAAAAACATAACTGTAGTGGTTGTGGTAAACCTTATCAATGTTGGTGTTGGTCAAAGGGTACTTATGTTAAACATACTTTGTATTCTACGTCATATACGTTAGTTTATTATACTTCTAGTTAGTGAGGTGATATTATGAAAAAAAATATTATTATTGTTATATTGTTATTTTGTATTATTGCTCTTTCTTTATCTTCAATCTTATTTTCTAGAGATAAAAATGGTGGTGGCAAAGTAACTATTAATAAAGAGATTCCATGGACTATAAAATATGGTAATGAGTTTGATAATTCAATGTATGAGAAATATTCTCGAGATATTGAATGTAATATCACTTTTGATTGGATATATAATAATGCTAATTATTTATATAAAGTTCCTTATTTTAAAGAACAAAAGTTAATGTATATGAATCAGTATTCTTTGGGTAATCAAAGTAAAGATTTGTCTATTAATTTTAATGCTATGGAAAATGTTTCTTCTACTGATTTAGCTAAAGATGTATATAATTTATATAAAGATATATCTAAGAATATAGTAGTATATGAAAAGAAAATAGGAGATATTGTCTATATCTTAGAAAGAAATGTTGCTAATGGAGAAGATGAATTTTATGAAGAAAGATTACTAATTAATAAAGTATATTCTGATGAGGATACTTCTAGTTATTCTTTTGTTCAGTATTTAATTCTTGATAGTACTTTTAGCGATGATATGATAGATGAGATAATAGATAATTTTGAAATCAATAAGAAGGGCGATTCATTTAGTAATTATTGTAATAGTAATGAAAGAAGAATGGATTGTGAGTTTACATATGAAGGAGAAAATAAACTAACTTATATTTTTGATACTTTAAAATATGCAAAGTATTCAGTTAATAAGGTCAGTCCTGTTCCTATTACTTTTCAAAAGAAAGATAATAGCACAGCTGTTAATATTGAGCTTAAATATAATGATATTAATTCTGTTGTTGATGAAAGGATAATAACATTAGAAGATACTTCGGATTTAAATATTATTAAAGGTGAGATTACTATTGATGGTAAGCAGTTTATGGTTATAAACTATGATTCGCCTGATTATAATGGTAAAGAGTATTTTTATTCATTATCTGATGTTGTAACTTTATATATTAAGGTTGAATCTGATGGAGAATATATCGATGATGTTATAAATGATTTTACTAATTTTAGTACTAAATAAAAAACTTCAGTTAATCTGAAGTTTTTATATTGACCAATCACTTATTTTTTTATCTGGTAAAAATCTGCTTTTATATTTTTTTTCTAATGTTATAAGGTTTTCGTCATATATACCTATTTCAATACTGGCTCTTAGTATTATTTTATCTTTTTTAGATTCTTCTTCATAAATCTTTAATAATTCTAATTCTGGATCAAATATCATTATGAATAATAATATTTCTTCTTCTGGTGTATGAATATTAAATTTACCAGCTTCGATATTGTATATAAGTGTATTTATATCTTTGCTATCCCTTGCACTTATTTCCCAATATTCTATACATTTTTTAACATTGTCTAATTGTTCATCTGTTATATTTTCAAAGGATATATTAGCGTGCTTAGCAATAAATTCTTTTTTACATTCTTTATTTAGCTTTGGTAATAAGGAATTTCTGCATAAGTAATTATTTACATAAGCTTTTTCTATAGTTAGTAAATTCGGATCGTAAAAACCAAATGCTTCTCTTATAGTGCTATAAAAAGCATCCATTTTTCTTTGCCTTATAATTTCATTATTTAATTGTAGATTTGTATTTGCATAAGTATTAAATATTGTTAAATTTGGATCAACTGTTAGTATTAGAAATAGCAATTGTTCATCTGTATTGGGTAGTTTTAGATGAGCTTTACCACTTAGTAAATAGTTTATGGCACTTATATATTTTTCATATTCTGGTTTTAAATATTTATTTTGGTCGTCTAGTACTGTATTGTTTCTAATTTCAACCATTTTTTTGATTCTTTCTATGTCTTCTTCTGTTATTTCAGTAAATTTTTTGAAATTATTACATCTTGAATATAAAGATTGTTTAGCTGTAATTATATCTATATCAGCTCTTCCCATGATTATTTTCCCCCTTTAAACATATAGTATTATATATAAAATAGGTTTTTTTGCAAGTTTTCCTATGATATAATGTTCTAGATTGAGGGATTGTTATGAAAATTAAGTATAATTTAAAAAAAACTAGTAGTGATACAATGGCTAGACTTGGGGAGATTGAAACAAATTATGGTACTTTTCCTACACCAATGTTTATGCCAGTAGGGACTCAAGCAACTGTTAAAACATTAAGTGTTGAGGAATTAAAGGATTTAAATGCTGGTATAATTCTAGCTAATACTTATCATTTATGGTTAAGACCTGGAGAAGATGTAGTTCATGGAGCTGGAGGATTACATGAATTTATGAAATGGGATGGACCAATACTTACAGATAGTGGTGGATTTCAAGTATTTAGTTTAGCTAAACCAAAAGATATTACTGAAGAAGGAGTAAAGTTTAAAAATCATCTAAGTGGAGATAATTTGTTGCTTACTCCTGAAAAAAGTATTGAAATACAAAATAAACTGGATAGTGATATAGCTATGTCTTTTGATGAGTGTATAGGTTATCCGGCTACATATGAATATTGTAAAAATAGCGTTCTAAGAACACTTAGATGGGCTAAAAGAGGTAAAGATGTATTTAATAACGATAAACAATCATTATTTGGTATTGTTCAAGGTGGAGAATATGAAGATTTAAGACGCCATTGTGTAGAAGAACTAGTAAAAATGGATTTTGATGGGTATAGTGTTGGTGGTACTTCAGTCGGTGAAGATAAACCAACTATGTATAAGATGGTTAGATATTCTACTAAATATCTTCCTGAAGATAAAGTAAGATACTTAATGGGCGTTGGTGATCCAATTGATATAGTTGAAAATGTATGCCGTGGTATAGATATTTTTGATTGTGTTAGTCCTACTAGGCTAGCTCGTCATGGGCATTATTTAACTAAATATGGTAAGTATAATATTAAAAATGCTAAAAATAAAGAAGATTATAGTATTTTAGATGAAGATTGTGATTGTTATACTTGTAAGAAAGGATATAGTAAAGCTTATATAAGACATCTAATTATCAGTGATGAAACTCTAGGAGCAAGACTTTTATCAATTCATAATATTAGATATTTAGTTAGACTTACGGAAGAGATAAGAGAAGCAATAAAAAATGATAAAATGTTAGAATATAGAGAACAGTTTATAAAAGATTATTATGGTGATAAAGGTTTACCATATAAAGAGAACATAGAGGAAATGACAAAGTAATTTGTCATTTTTTTGTATAGTCTTTTTTTTTAATTATTTATTTATTGTTTTTATTATTTTATAATTATTATAAGAATAGGAGAGAGTTTAAATGGCTAAAAAGAAGGTAAAGGATGTAGTTGAAGGCCCTAGCAAAGGGAAAATTTTATTTAATAATATTTATTATTTTATTATTATTATAATTGTGTTTGGTTTGATTGGTTATTCTATACCGGTTATTACTACTGCTAGTGCTGTTTCAGGAACAAGAGAATATTATGAAAAATTTGAAGAAAATTTAGATTATTATAAAGATTTAGATTTTTCTGATCAAAAGTTATTGAGCAAATTATGGATTACGAACTATACAACTTATAATGTGGTTAGAAAGAATATTATGAATTCTTATTATGCTACTAAAGATGAAGACAAAAATATATATTTTAATAAATTGTATGATAAATATGGGGAAACAGCTGTTAAGGCATATTATGATACTTTTGTATATCCTCAGTATTCTGGTTTGGTAATGTTTAATTATTTAATTATATTTGGAATCTTTTTGGTATTTATGCAAATGATTTATAAATATTTCTATATTAAAGGTATATATATTTCATCTATAATTATCATCCTAATAACTTTATTTATGAGTGCAATATCTTTTTCATATTTTGATTACATTTTTTTAGAATTACCAGCTTTATTAATCGTATTAATTAATTGTTTAGTAAATTATTATGTATTTGATAAAAAAGCTTTGAAAAAGTCATAAATTTATGACTTTTTTTCTTTTTATATTTTTATCTTTAGTATATAATTTAATTAGAGAGTTTGGTGTTTTTAATGAAGAAGAAAAAAGAATTATTAGAAAAGAAAAAGAAATTTAACTTATTTTATCTGATAATAATTCTTATTCTCTCTGGTTTTACATTTATTTATTTTGAATTATATTTAGGTGGTTACTTTTTGGGAACTAATATGATTCCTGAATGGAGAGTTGAAGATAATTATGATGATATTTATGATAAACATTATATTTATACAAAGAAGTTTATTACTTTTGAAGAGTATAAAGATCAATTTTATAAAGAATTAAATATGATGAAAAAAACAGTAGAAAAAGAAAAAGATGAGCAAAAGAGAGAATATTTAGAAAGAAAGATAGATATATTTGATAATTATTCTGAAGATGATATTCTAGAAGAATATTATAATTATAGAGATGTATATGAAAATAATTTAGCTAGTTTAGTTAGGGCTTTAGGTAAATATTTAGTATTAGCTTTTAGTATATTTATACCTATAATTTTTTATAGATTATTTGATATAGTAGGTGGGGTTGTTGCTATAGTAATTGATTTTGTTATTTCTTTCTTCTTTACAATTAATTTTATATCATTAACTATTATACCTATAAATCATTTATATATTGTTTTTTATCTATCTATAGTGTATGTAATTGTAAACTATTTTGTATTTGATAAGAAATTAGAAAAAAAGTCATAAAATATATGGCTTTTTCCTTTTTTTAGATTGCATTTTGTTATATAATCAATTTGATGGGGTATTAATATGGAAGAGATTAAAAGTGCATTAGAATTAAAACAGTTAGTATATCCAGCTTTAATATCTAAATTAGATGAATTGAAAAGAAATGGCTATAAACTTATTACTATAGATGATGTTTGGGAGATCCTTATAGATAGGGTTTGGCTTAATAAAAGTAATATTGCATTATGTGATATTGTTAATGATATATTAAACTATAATAATGAGGAATTATATAATATATTTTTAGATAGATTAGAGAAAAATAAATGATGTAAGTAGAATAGAGGTGTAATAATGAAAAAGAATAAAGCAATTACTTTTGAAGAATTGTATGATAAATTGGTTAAGATTTATAAAAACCAAGAAGAACTTGATGTTATTACTGATGCCTATAATTTCGCTAAAGAAAAACACGGAAATAAGAAGAGATTAAATGGAGAACCTTATATATCACATCCTTTAGAGGTTGCAAATATATTACTTGATTTAAATTGTGATTATGTTACTATTGCAGCAGCATTATTACATGAGACAGTTAATCATACTGATACTAAATTAGAAGAAATAAGGACTAAATTTGGTGATGAAATTGCTAATATAGTAAAAAGTATTAGTAAAATAAATAGATTGGAATTAAAAGATGATCAAGATTCATCGGCTGCTTATTTAAGAAAAGTTCTTGTAGGTTTATCTGAAGATGTAAGAGTTTTATTTATAAAACTTGCTGATAGATTACATAATATGCGTACTTTAGATGTTTTACCTGTTGAAGATCAAAAAGCCAAAGCAAATGAAACTATTAATGTTTTAATACCTATAGCTCATAGATTAGGTATTAATTCGATAAAAGGTGAATTGGAAGATTTATGTTTAAAATATACTAAACCTGAAGTATATAATGATATAGTTGAAAGATTAAATGCTTCTTCTGAAGAATTAAATGATCTGTTGAACCAGATGAAAGATAGTATATCTGATATATTGAAATCTAATGGTATTGAATTTAAGATTAAAGGTCGTGTTAAATCTGTTCATAGTTTATATAATAAAATGGATAATGGTAAACGTTGGAATGATATATATGATATCTTGGCTTTAAGAGTATATGTTAATACGGAACAGGATTGTTATTTGACTATTGGTTTAATACATAGTAAATATCGTCCAATGCCTAAAAGATTTAAGGATTATATAGCTAATCCAAAAGAGAATATGTATCAAAGTTTGCATACGACTATATTTGGTATTGATGGACATCTATTTGAAGTACAAGTTAGAACATATGAGATGGATGAAATAGCTGAAAAAGGTATTGCATCACATTGGTCTTATAAAGAAAAAGGTTCTGTTAAAATTCAAAATTTGATGGAACAAAAGTTAGAGATGTTTAGAAATGTAATAGAAGCTAACAATGAAGTAACATCAGATTCAGAGTTTGCTTCTAATTTGAATAGTGAATTTCTTACAGATTTTATCTATTGCTATACTCCTAAAGGAGATGTATTGGAACTTCCTAAAGGCGCTACTCCAATAGATTTTGCTTATCGTATACATAGTGGTGTTGGGGATAGAACTATTGGGGCTTTAGTTAATAATCAGATAGTTCCTCTTAATTACGAATTAGAAGATGGAGATATAGTTAAAATTAATACGTCAAAGGAACCTAATCCTAATAAAGATTGGTTAAATTTTGTTAAAACTACACAGGCTAAGAATAAGATTAAGTCTTATTTTAGTAAACAAGATAGAACTAATTATATTAAGATTGGTAAAGAGATGTTGGAAAAAGAAATTAGAAGAAAGAAACTTTCTTTTAGTGATGTTTTGAATGAGGAAAATCTTAATAAAGTAATAAAAGATTTGAAATTAGAAAATTTGGAAGAATTATATTTATCTATTGGTTCTTTAAGGTTTACGGCTGGTTATATTATTGATTTAATTCATCAAGATAAGAAAGATGTAATGGATGTTTATCTTGATAGAGTTGCTTCATATAAAGATTCTAGATCTAATAAAGGAGATGTAATAGTTGCTGGTACTGATGATATATTAGTTACTATTGCAAAGTGTTGTAAACCAGTTAAGGGTGATGAAATAATTGGTTATATAACTAAGGGAGAAGGTATTACTGTTCATAAGAAGGATTGTCCTAATATTGCTAGCACTGATCGTTTAATAGACGTTTGTTGGAATATGAATAGTGATGCTACGTATCTTACTGATATTGTAGTTAAAATTCTTAATGAAAAGAATAGATTATTAGATATTATAACTAAAGCCACACAAAGAGATGTCTATATAGAAGGAATAAATACGGTTAATGAAGATATGATTACTAATTATAAGTTAACAGTTAAAACTAAAAGAAGTGATGATTTAAATAATTTTATTAGTGATATTAAGTCCTTACCTTATGTTATAGAAGTTAAAAGAAAGAGAAGTTGATATGAGGGTTGTAATACAGAAAGTAACATATAGTAGTGTTACTGTAGATGGTAAATTAGTTAATGAAATAAATGACGGTTTGAATGTTTTAGTTGGATTTACAGAAGGAGATTCTTCTAAGGAGATTGATTACTTAGTTAATAAAATTGCTAATTTAAGAATATTTGATGATGAAAATGGGGTTATGAATAAGAGTGTTCTAGATATAGGAGGAGAAGTATTACTTATTAGTCAGTTTACTTTATATGGCGATGCTAAGAAAGGTAATAGACCTTCATATATTATGGCTTTAAAAGGGGATAAAGCTATAAGTTTATATGATGAGATGGCTCTTAAGTTGAATAAGTTGGTACCTACTAAAAAAGGTGTATTTGGAGCTGATATGAAGCTCGTAATACATAATGATGGTCCAGCTACAATAATAATTGATTCTAAGTAGGAGGGTAGGTTAAATAATGAAGAAAATAGTATATGTACTTGCTTTTTGGTTGATCTGTATATTATCTATATATTTAGGTTTTTATAGATATACTACTAATTCATATGGTATTAAAACTAGTAATAAATTTACTAAATTAGATACTAAAAGTGAAGAGATAATAAATCTTACTAAAGATTTAACTCTTACTGATTATTTAAGATATGGTTTTATAAATACTGATGAATTAACAGATGAGATTAAATTAAAACAAATATTATATACTATTACTGATAAGGATTATAAAGAATTAACTATTCGACCTACTAAAGTCATGTGCTTGATCAATGATAATTTATGGTTTATGTCAGTTGACCCTTGTAAAGTGAGGGTTATTGAAAAAGATAAAATTCAGGAATATATGATGAAGCTATTTAATAGTGAGGATGAATTAAATATTGATGAAATTGAATTCGATGGTTTTCATTGTAAACTTAGAAAAAAGTATTATTGTCATATGACTTACTATAAATCGACTGAAAAAAGCTATTCTTATATAGATAGAGCATTTAAAGATGAAAAGGATAATATTTATATTTATGAATATTATTTGCATTTTGACTATAATAATGATGAATTATGTCATAAATATTATACTGAAGAATTTTGTAATGATAAAAAGTTAGATATACCAGAAGTAGATGCTAAAAAAATAATAGACGATGGTGTCTATTATAGGCATATATATAAAAAGAATAAGAATGGGGAATATTACTTATATAATAGTGAAGTTGTTAAATAAAAATAAACTATCATGTGATAGTTTATTTTTTGCCTTTCAATTCTTTATGAATATCATTTAATCTTCTGTAGATCATTAATATTAGTAATGAACCTTCAGCGATAAGTCTTACTGTTATATTACCAACGATTAAGAAAACTAAGAATACTAGGAAATCAGATGATATTAAGCTGAAAGAATATACTGTTATATATATTGCAAAGAATAGATATAACAATTTGATGAAGAATTCTAAAGTCATATTTTTAAATGTTAGAAAATCATATAACCATTTTACAAATCCTTTGAATTTATCTTCATTTTCTTTTCTCATGAATAGGAAATATACTAGTATTGCTCCAATGATACCTAATACTAGAGCAACTATAGCATAAGTTCCAGCATTACTTGAAGTTACAATGCTTGTAGTTGGATAATTTGGGTACATATAAGTTCTCTCCTTTCTATATATATAATAACACATTTTTAGAATTTTAATATTTATATTTATTATATTTGTGTTAAAATTAAGTATAGGAGTGATGTAGTTATGTATGAGACCGTTCAAAAACCACCTTTAAGGAAGATTATAGAGATTATAATATTAATTGTAATATTAATATGGATTTTGATATTTATTGTAAATTATTTTCGTTATACAAATGATCAACCACCTATATTAGCTATTCATACAGCTAGTGTTTGTGATGATGGTAAAATAGATAATTATTTAGCTTTAGGTTATACATATAGAAGTTATAATAGTTCTTCTTTAAGAAAGACGGAATTAGTTCCTTTTTGGGTTCCTGCTACTCATTGTGAGCAGACGTATGGATTACCTATTACTGAAGAAGGATATAATATTCCTGCAAATAATGATCGTTTATCAAATTATAGGGGCTTAGTTTATTTTTATAATTCAGTTGGTAATTTAGTAGGTGCTTATAAATGTTTAAACAGTGATGGTTATTGTACAAGGGCTTTATCTGGTTATGATATATATAGGACATCTTATGCAGATCCTTTAACAAGGAAAGAGGATCCTGAAATGGGTATCTTATTTGAGAAATATGGTTTTGTAGATGATTCATTAAAACAGAATGTTGAGTATGGTGATGTTAGATATTCAAGAATTATTTATTATTATGATATAGTAAATAATAAGATTTTACACATTTTTTCAGATGTTAAATATATTCAATATGATTCACTTAATAAATATGGTACTGTTGATAGTAAAAATAGATTGTTAATTAAAGACAAAGATACTAATTTATGGGGATTAGTAGAATTTAAAGAAGATGGTAGTTTTGAAAATGTCTTAGATTTTGAATATGAATCTATTAATTATGATGATAATACCGGTTATTTTATATTAAAAAAAGATGATGCTTGGATAATATATGATATTAAAGAAAATAAATATTTAGTAGAGAATGTTACAATGCCTATATATGATGTATGGCGTGATAGTAATAAGACTTTATATTATAAAGCGGGAAATGAAATTAATTTATATGGTGAAAATTTGATTAACTATACTGTTTATAAACAAAATGGAGAAGCGTTTTTAAAAAATTCTGGTGTAGTTAATGTATTAGGTGAAAGTACATTTATAATGTATGTTAATAGAGATGATACTAGTATTCACTTCTTATCTTATACTGGTGAAGAAATGGAAGAACCTATAAAACTATATTTTTATGACTTCTATTCAGATGATATAACTCATCCTTGTTTTGAATACGATTTAAGTAAAGATGAAAAAGCTGTATATATTAAAGTATATGAAGGTCCAGAATATAGGAAAAATTATCATAATTATACTGTTAATTCATTAATGTGGCGCTTAA
>JAEEGL014759965.1_pt1 | contig 16328 bp, 14 predicted proteins | sample 9134231 | NCBI WGS metagenome assembly JAEEGL01 (sample SAMN16246548, study PRJNA631951) | gut metagenome | biome: gut microbiome; feature: rumen; material: fiber-attached | host: Bos | place: Iran: Karaj | collected 2018-10
GAGCCCGATGGTGTATCCGCCGAGGCTTCCGTGCAGGCTCCTGATCGTCAGAAGGTCTGTCAGCGTCTGTGTGGGGTGCTGGTGGCCGCCGTCGCCTGCATTTATAACAGGGATAAGCGATTTTGATGCCGCTACCATGGGAGCTCCCTCCTTGGGATGGCGCATGGCACATATATCCGCATAGCAGGAGATGACCCTTATAGTGTCGGATACACTTTCACCTTTTGCTGCGGAAGAAGAGTTGGCATCAGAGAAACCGATCACCCTTCCGCCGAGGCGCGTCATTGCCGATTCGAAGGAAAGCCTTGTGCGGGTGCTTGGCTCGTAAAAGCAGGTGGCAAGGATCTTGCCCTCGCAGATATGAGCGTATTTTTCCGGCTGCTTTTCAATTTCGTTTGCCAGGTCGAAGAGCTTTTCCAGCTCATCCGTGGTAAAGTCCAGAGGACTCATTAAGTGTCGCATATTTAACCTCCATAAAAAAGGCTGTCAATGAAATGTCTCCATTGACAACCTCTGTATCATCTGTATGAAAGAAGATCGGATACTTCTTTGCGGCGAGGAGCTTCGGGAGCCTCTGCCGGATATCCGATGGGAATGAGAGCTATAAGCTCCTGACCTTCGGGAACGCCCAAAACCTCGGGAGCATTGTCATCATAGAGCCCGAGGATAACTGTTCCGAGACCGGCTTCGTAAGCTGCGAGACAAAAGGCTTCTGCAGCTATGCCCACATCAAACATTTCCCATTTATCGCCTTTACTTGTTGAAAAAGAACCATCCTTTTCATAACCGCTGCGCTTGGATACTGCACAGAGTGCAACAACCATGGGAGCACCGTTTATGATATTTCCGTTGCCCGGCCAGATGGTGGTGCAGCCGGCCAGCTTTGCCTTGGCCTCACCCTCTACGGCAATGTACCTGGTAACCTGAGAGTTCTTCCAGCTGGGAGCCATTGAAGCGGTGGATATAATGCTCTCAAGCACTTCGTGGGGAACGGGCTTGTCTTCAAATTTTCTGATACTTCTGCGTCCTTTGATACAACTGATTGCGTCCATACTGCCACCTCCCTGATCTTTTCACAACTGAATTTATTTTAACATCTGGAACTGAATCTTTCAACAAAGAAAACAGTATAAAAATGTACGAAATTAGTGTAGAATAATAGTCAAATGACCGATATATACCTATATGGGCATTTATATGGGTGAGGGGTAACTATTTTCAGGAAGACGGTAATCCTATGAAGGTTTTAAAGGGAATCTTTTATACAATTTCAGCGCTGATAATCGCACTCTGCGCGTTCATACTTATCTGTGCGGTAAATCCCGCACTCACCGAATCGCTGGTGAACACCATCAAGGGGGTCAAATTCCTGAGCGGACTGGCAAAGATGCTGGACAAATCGGGGGACGACGCTTCCGATGTAATAGATCTTGTGGAGACTCCGGATGGTGATCTGCAGATAATAGTTCCCGCCGATTCGATCGATGAGGAACCGGAAATAGTGGAAGTTCCCTCCGACGGTAATATTATAACCAACCTTCCGGACGAAATGAGCAAACTGACCGGTTACGAGCCGATCACAAGCGAGGAAGAAAAGGTAACGGACGAGGTGGCGGAATCCCTCAAGAAAACCCTGGGAACGGGGGAAACAGGCGAGGGATTCACATTTGACACTTTGATGTACCCTTTTTATGCGATGCTGAATGCGGACGAGCAGGACGTTTATAAGCAGATATATGCCAACGCACTGGCCAATAATTCAACATTTGCACCTGTTAAAGCCATCACACCGAGTCAGCTTTCAAATATTTTTGAGGCGGTGGTAAACGACCACCCCGAGCTCTTTTATCTTGAGACAAGCTATCAGGTTAAATACACGAAATCCGGATCCGTAGTGGAGATCCAGCTTGCGTATTATACACTGGTAAACGATATCACATCGGCCAAGCAGACATTTTCAAACGCAGCAAAGGCGGTGATAGCCGGTGCCCAGGCCCTTTCATCCGATTATGAAAAAGAGAAATACGTTCATGACTATCTGATACAGAATGTGGTATATGATGACAGAGCGAGCCTGGGACAAAGTGCGTACAGTGCGCTTGTAAACGGAAAGACGGTATGTGCCGGTTACGCCAGGGCAAATCAGTATATCCTTCAGCAGCTCAAGATCCCATGCTATTACTGTACCGGTTATGCGGGGGAGGATCACGCATGGAACATCGTAAAGCTGTCGGATGGGTATTACAACGAGGATATAACATGGGATGATACCGAGCCGTCAACCTATGATTACTTTAACAAGTCGGATAAGGACTTTGCGTCTACACATATAAGGACAAGCCTGTCCGTGAATCTGCCGCCCTGCGGTGGAGGAGCTTATTCCGGCTTAGAGAGCGCAGGCCCGTCGGGAGTAGAGGCGGGAGACCCGTCAACTGTTGCCGACAGTAATACGGAAGGCCCGCTCAGATATGACGATCTGTATCCGGATACTTCGAAAAAAGATGAGACTGCAGAGCCGCAGAATAACAGCACTTCCACCGAAACAGACAATTCCGCGCTCATAGCGGCTCTTAAGGAGCTTGGCTATAAGGAGACCGACGCCGACTGGACTATGGATGAATACTATGCCGACTGCAAGAAAAAGCTGGTGGCAGCAGGCGCAGGGGATCAACATTTCCAGACTATCGTTCCCGAGGCTTTGTTCTCAAAGATAGAGACGGCATACGGAAAGGGAGATTACAAAAAGGGATATGTGGAGGAAGCTCTTAAATCCCTCGGAATGGATCATTTCACAATACTGATCCAGGCAGAGAGAATGGGTAAGGGCTTTTACCGGCTTTATCATAATGTGGTGAGCTGGAAGGAAAATACGGCCACTACCGATTCAACATCCGGGACTACGGACAACAAAGACAACACAAACACAGACTCCAATACCAACACAAATACAAATACAAATACCAACACCAACACGAACACCGACACAAGTACCAATACAAACACTAATACAAGTACTAACACCGATACAAATACGAGTACCAACACCGACACAAACACCAATACAAATACAAGTACCAACACCGATACGAATACAAATACCGCTACAACTACACCCACGGAGAATGAAAAGAAGGCCCTCGAAAAGGCCAAGGAATATCTGAGTAAGGCGGCATACTCCGAATCTGCCCTGAAAAAGCTGCTCACCGATACAGACAAGTTTACCGATGCAGAAGCTTCATATGCGATCAAAAACTGCGGAGCTGACTGGAAAGAGCAGGCGGTTAAAAAGGCGAAGGATTATTTATCAACCATCACGAAGAAGGAAGATATGATAAATAAACTCAAAGAGGACGGCTTTACCGATGAACAGGCACAGTACGGTGCCGAGCAGAACGGGCTTAAATAGTTGTTATATTAACATTTCACCCGAACTATGCTATACTTATGTTTGTTGTTTGATTACTCTAATCGAGGTCAGTCTTTATGAACATCATCATTGTTGGCTGCGGCAAAGTGGGGCACACCCTTGCACAGCAGCTGGGCGGAGAAAATCATGATATCGTAGTTGTTGATAAGAATCCCGACAGGGTCCATGGGATAACCGACGGGCTCGATGCACAGGGCATAGTCGGAAACGGAGTGAGTTATCAGACTCTGCAGGAAGCAGGTGTTGAAAAAGCCGATCTTCTGATAGCGGTTACGGCATCGGATGAGCAGAATCTTCTTTGCTGCTGCATCGCCAGGCAGGCGGGTCACTGTAAGACGATAGCACGCGTTCGCAATCCCATTTACAACGAAGAGATCACTTTCTTGCGCGATAAACTGGGGCTTGATCTTGTAATCAACCCCGAGCTTATCACTGCCAACGAGATAGCACGTATATTCCAGTTCCCTTCTGCTGTCAAGATCGACACTTTTTCCAAAGGAAGGCTTGAGCTTATACACTTCCGCGTCACGAAGGAATGTCTTCTTTGCGGAGTAGAGCTTATTCATCTGAAAGAATCTCTGGGATTCAATGTCCTGATCCCTCTTGTCACAAGGGGGGAGGAGATAATCATACCCCGCGGAAGCTTTGTGTTTGAGGAAGGTGATATAGCATCTGTGGTAACCACACCGCAGACAGCCACCATGTTCTTCAGAAAGATAGGTTTCACATCGGGCAGGACGCGCACAGCGATGCTCGTAGGTGGGGGAACCATTTCATATTATCTGGCGAAACGTCTTCTTTCCGCCGGGATCAATACCAAGATCGTGGAAATTGATGAAAAGGTCTGCAATGAGCTTTCTGAAAAGCTTCCGGAAGCCGTGATCATACGCGGCGACGGAACGGATGAGAAGCTTCTTTTGCAGGAGGGGCTCGAAAAGGCGGACGGCTTTGTCGCCCTTACAGGTCTGGATGAAGAGAATATCCTTCTTTCGCTGCTTGCCAAGAAGCTCGGCAATTCCAAATCGGTCTGCAAGATAAACCGTATCAACTTCAACTCGCTTTTGGGCGAGATAAAGGTGGATACCACGGTCTTCCCGAGGCTGCTCACTGCGGATCTGATCATCAAGTATGTCAGGTCCATGAACGACTCGTTGGGAAGCAATGTGGAAAACCTGTACAGGCTGGAGGACGGAAAGGCGGAAGCCCTTGAATTCTTTGTTAAGGAATCATCAGGGGTGACGGATATCCCTCTTGCTAAACTTAAAATGAAAAAAGATATCAACATTTGCTCTATCACCAGGGGGAGCCAGGTTATCTTCCCCACCGGTAATGATGTGATCAAGGTGGGAGACTACGTGGTGGTCGTAATGAAGCATCTTGGAATGAAAGACATTAAAGACATATTGCTCTGATATTGATATATAGGCCAAACCGGAGATTACACCGAAATGAACTTTACAATGGTCAGCTATATAATAGGCTGGATATTGCAGATAGAGGCGGCATTTCTGCTTCTTCCCGCTATAGTCGGCTTCTGTTACGGCGAAGGAAACAAATCCTTTGTATTTATCGTGACAGCCCTTGCAAGCTTTTTGCTTGGGCTTATCATAAAACTGAAAAAACCCAAAACCCACGATCTGTACACCCGTGAAGGTTTCGCTACCGTGGCGATCGGGTGGATCGCTATGAGTATCGTGGGAGCGGTTCCTTTTTTTGCCACGGGGGAGATTCCCAATTTCGTCGACGCTCTGTTTGAATCCGTGTCGGGCTTTACCACCACGGGCGGAAGTATTCTTAATGATGTGGAGGCTCTGTCGCATGCCTGCCTTTTCTGGAGAAGCTTTACCCACTGGATCGGAGGTATGGGAGTTTTTGTTTTTATCATGGCGATATTCCCCATAATGGGCGGATATTCCATCAATCTTATGCGTGCCGAAAGCACAGGCCCCGCTGTCGGCAAGCTGGTTCCAAGAGTGCAGAAGACGGCGCTGATCCTGTATGCACTCTATCTCGGTCTGACCATAATCGGCTGTGTTGTATATATAATATGCGGTATGAGCTTCTTTGAGGCTGTCACCACCATCTTCGGAACGGTGGGAACGGGAGGATACGGTGTAATGAATACAAGTATAACCACCTATAATCCCGCGATCCAATGGGCCATTACTGTATTTATGATACTCAGCGGGATTAACTATTCCGTATATTTCTGCCTTATAAGAAGGCAGTTTAAGGATGCGTTTTCCATCTCCGAGGTTAAATGGTATCTTGGAATAATCCTTGTTTCGACAGCAGTAATAGCTTTTAACATAAGGGGGCTCTATTCGCCTGCCGACAGCATAAGGCACGCTGCATTCCAGGTGGGATCAATAATCACCACCACCGGTTTTTCCACCGCTGATTTTGACCTCTGGCCCATGCTCTCAAAATCGATCCTTGTGCTTCTTATGTTTTGCGGCGCCTGCTCGGGAAGTACGGGCGGAGGCATGAAGATATCGCGCTGGCTCATTATGGCCAAGACTATCCGAAAAGAGCTTTCGACCATGATCCATCCCCGTCAGGTTAAAAAGATTCATATGGACGGGCATGTGGTGGAGCATGAAACCGTAAGGGCCACCAACGTGTATCTGGCCTCATATTTCTTTATCATGCTTATATCGGTGGTGCTGATATCCATCGACAATTTTGACTTTACTACCAACTTTACCGGAGTAGTAGCCATGCTCAACAATATAGGTCCCGGTTTGGGACTTGTGGGTCCTACCGGTAATTTTGCCATGTTCGGAATATTTTCAAAGTTTGTGCTGATCTTTGATATGCTGGCCGGCAGGCTTGAGCTTTTCCCGATGCTTATAATACTTAACCCTGCATGCTGGAGAAAATACTAAGGAGACTATAACATGAGAAAGAACGAATCATCCGAAGACTATCTTGAGACAATCCTGATGCTAAGTGAGACAAAACCTGTTGTGCGTTCCGTGGATATAGCAAATGAGCTTGGCTATAAAAAGTCCAGTGTAAGTGTAGCCATGAGAAATCTCCGGGAGCGCGGTCATATCAGAGTGACTGATGAAGGATATATCTATCTTACCGAGACAGGTTCTAAAATAGCTGAGATGATTTACGAAAGGCACAAGCTTATTTCGGAGTGGCTGATCAAGATAGGAGTTCCCGAGATCATTGCCGTGGATGATGCATGCCGTGTGGAACACGATCTCAGCATGGAGAGCTTTGAAGCGATAAAGAAGTATATCAAAAAGAATTCAGGTAAATGATAAAAGCCGGAGCTTAGATGCTCCGGCTTTTGAATATCATATCAGACATATATAGGATTCAGACATTAAACCTTCTCTGTATCTCGTTTAGAACCATTCTTCCCTTGAATATTACGGCTCCTATAAACAGGATAACGCTCAGTATCATACAGATTATCCATGCCAGTTTCATTCCTTTTCCAAAGAAATAAAGGAAAATATAGGGTATAACGCCCACAAAAAGGTTGGTCAGAAGATATGACATGGTGTTTCCCTTTTTATCTATCATTGCAAACACAAAGTTGGTGATGATGTTTCCGATAAGTACGATAGGGACGATCCAGTACACCGTAAATCGCAAAAATCCTAAAAAGTAAGAGGTTATCACCAGCATTATCAGGGTGATAAAAACCATCCATGTGACCTTTCTGGCGGATCCTGTTCCGGGCTTGAACTGCCTCATTATCAAAAATTCGAAAGCGACCAGCCACATTGTGAGGAGCAGACTCCAATGCAGATCCGGATAGGCAGGTATCATGATGTGAAACAAAAAATCAATCGATAACCCGGCTATTACGAGAACCCATACAACAAAGAGCTGAACCTTGTAATACAGCGAACGTCTCTGCTGCTCGGTCTGTTTGGGAAAGTAGGGTTCTTCCGCTTCTCCCATCAGCTTACTCTGACAGATCGGGCATTTGACAAGATCTCCGCCAACTTCGATTTTACAGTAAGGACACTTTTTCATCAGCGAATCACCTCCGTAGCATATACTCTGATGTTCACTCCGGTGCCCGAAAGGCTTCTTACGAAGTTTTTGATGATTCCCGTGTTTACATAGGGCGAAGAAACGCCCAGCGTAAGGTCACCGTTATAGCTGAACATAGTGGAAAACAGTTTGTTGGCACTGCAGAATCCGCTGTAATTATCTATCTGCTCGCCCATATCTCCCGGAGGGGACATGATGCCGAGGTTTGAAAAGACCATAGTTGCCTTTTTATCGGATCTCATGGAGAAGTATTTCACTACAGGCTGCTTTATAAGAAGCGGCACCGCTCTGACGGGAGCAAAAAATTCCATGGTCTCAAAACTGTCCATCTGTTTCTTAATGCTCTCGGGATCCAGTTTACTCTTAAAGGATGCATCAAATTCTTTAGCAAGATCTTCAAGAGAGATATCACCGTTAAAAACATGAGAAACATTAACATTATTGAAAAAGTTTCTTGTTGTATATGAAGGATAATAGTTTCTCAGATTGACCGGAAGAGAAACGGTGATGGGGAGCTTCCTCTTCCTGGGAGGGATCTCCTCATTTATCGCCATCATCCATACGGCTCCGAGATAGCTGGTGAGCGATACGCCGAGAGCCTTTGCACGGGGAAGGATCTGATCCACGGGCATATGTATCTCGAAAAACTGCAGCTGATTATATTGAAGCTTCAGTCCGCTCGGATGGTATGAGATCTGTTTTGGCTGCCTGCCGGAGAGAGACAGATCCATGTTTTCGAAAAACTGTCTGTAGCTGTCCTCGCTCAGATCCTCAGCCGATGCTCCCGAATGTATCGCTATATCCTTAAATCTTCCGGGAAATCTGAGCTTCAGATAATCAAGAACAATGATATTCAGAAACTCCAAAGCTCCCGTACCATCGCAGATGGCGTGGAAAATATCCAGATTGATCCTGTTTCTGAAATAGGTCACCTGATAGTGGAGCATTGATTTTGCGTGAACATATAAAAGGGGACATACACGATCGTGCTCTTCGCATACTACGGGAAGAATATCCGTGTCTTCCAGGTAATGCCAGAATATTCCTCTGCGGATGCGAACCTGCACCTGAGGCCTGTCCTGAATGGCGGAAAGCACTGCTTCCTGTAAAAGCTCCGGATCGATATTATCTTTTAAAGTACAGCTTACTCTGAGAGCACGGGTGTCTCTTTTATTGACCGTGGCGAGAAAAACTTTGGCCACGTTATCAAGTTTATACCAGTTGGTACTGCTCATTGATCGTTATTTTTCTCCGTTTAATTCTTTTTCTATATGCCGGGCAAGCCTGTTGATGGCCAGTGAAGCAATCTTTACCGGCATCTGCTGATACACATGCCACCCTTTTTCTTCGATGTCCAGCTCGGCAATTCTTCCTGCTTCTCTTATTCTTTCGCAGAGCCGGATGCTGTCATCCAGAAGTATCTCATTGCGACCGGCCATTATATAAGCGGGAGGGAAATCGGCAAAATTACCGAAAAGTGGGCTGAACCTTGGATCTGCCGGATCCCCGGCTCCTGCGATATAGGCTCTTGCGGCGTCTTCCACAAATTCCCTTGACAGCACGGGGTCGATCTCCTTATTTGTCTCATACGACTTTGCCTTACATGTCATATCGGTCCATGGGCTGAATAGAAGCAGCTCACGTGGAATGGGTCTGTTCTTTTTAATGAGTTCCTGAGTGAGGCACAAAGCCAGATTCCCGCCAGCGGAATCCCCGGCAAGAAGAATATGCGATGGAGAATACATTCCTCCCGTCAAATGATCCCACACCGAAAGACCGTCTTCGATCGCTGCCGGATATGCATATTCCGGTGCAAGACGGTAGGCAAAGGTGAATGTAGTAAAACCTGTTGCCACGGCAAGCTTTTTGGCAAGGATACGTGCGTAATCAAGGCCACCGCTCAGGTAACCTCCGCCGTGGACGTAGAGTATCACATAGTGGGGATTGTAGTTTGACAGGCTTTTGACCGATTCGCATTTGATCTCTCCGACTGTGAAATGATCAATATCAACATCTCCCTTGGGAGTGGCAAGCCTGCTGACGCGCTCCACGGATTCCCGGTGCTTTTTGATATCTTCTTCATCGGTGGAACTGCCCGATATGAAATTTAAGGCCTTCATGGCCTTCATGAGTGGTCCGTTTAAATCCATATCTTGTATTATAGCATAAATAATCCGTATCTTACGTGAATAATTAAAGTTTGCCGATAATAATGTTTACTCCGCTTTAGTTTGTGATATCATATTATAAGCTTATAAGCTTTGACCGGAAAGGTTTTCTATGTATCGGGAGAGATTTGTTATGAGATCAAAATCCATAGCGGGAGTGCTGTTTGCGGCTATCCTTGCATTATCGGGGTGTACAGGTAACCGGGGTGCATCCGGTGAACCGTCCGGGGATCAGGGACATCTCTTTTCCGATTCACTGGTAATAGATACTTCAAACGGAAAGTCGGTCACGGCATTCTCGGCTATGGATACCGTGATAGGAATGACCGTATACGGAACCGAATCGGAAAATGCCATCAGAGATGCGGCGGACCTGATAGACCGTATGGACAAAGTCATTTCAACCCAAAGAGAGGATTCGGAGCTCAGGTACCTTAACGAAAGCGGAAATGCCATATGCTCGGAAGAGCTAATGGAGGCTGTCAGCCGTGGACAGATGATCGGCAGAGAGACAGAAGGCGCTTTCAATATTGCACTATATCCCGTTGTGGAAGCCTGGGGGTTCTTTTCGAAAGATTACCGCATACCCGAAGCGGAAGAGATAGAGAAGCTGCTTACGCTGGCAAGACCCGAGGATGCTCAAAAGAAGGAGCTTCCCTCAAAGGAGTGGTCTAACGGTGATGAGGGCAGCAGCGTAGAAAAAGGGATCGTATATGAGACAGAGGGAATGAAGATCGACCTTGGTGGAATAGGAAAGGGTTTTATAGCCGATAAGATAGCTCAGATGTTCAACGAGGATTATGCAGAGGGGGTAACGGGCGCAGTCATCAGCCTGGGAGGAAACATCCTCTGCATGGGGAAAAAGCCCGAGGGTAAGCCCTTCAAGGTGGGACTTCAGGATCCGGACAAGGGCGTGGGAGAGTACCTGGCAGTGATCACGGCTGACTCTTCCTCCGAGGGAGATCTCACTCCGTTTTCGATAGTCACTTCCGGTAATTATGAAAGGTTTTTTGAGGTTGACGGAAGGAAATACACCCATATAATAGACCCGCAGACGGGATATCCCGTGGAAAACGGCCTTGCCTCCGTCACCGTTACAAGTGATGATTCCGCTCTTGCGGATGCTCTTACTACAGCGCTTTTTGTTATGGGATATGATAAAGCTGTGGAGTTCTGGCGGTCGGGAACATACGATTTTGAGATGGCGCTCATAGACGAGAATGGTAAATTATATCTTACGGAAGGATTGAAAGATCAGGTAAAGAGCTACGTGCAGACTGAAGTGATCACAAGATGACGGGATCCGCGGAATTAAAGCCTGGAGGCAGGATGTGATCAGATTTTGTACTTGGTGATGATCCTGCCCAGCCGTTTTCCGAACGGAGGGTCCAAAAGCAGGATAAACACAGCATTTGAAACCGAATAGAGGACAGTGTAGGGAACAGCAGCGGCGAGGGCGGCAAGATAGCCTTCGCCGTTTATTGTGCCATATGTCCAGAGCATGGTCCAGGTATCAAGAAAGAAGGAGTAAAACACTCCGGATACAAGTCCGTATATGCACAGGATGGGAAGGCGCAATCTGCTTACGGGGGGCTTTGCTCCCGCAAGAAGCTTCCCTATAAGGGAAGCGATTAATCCTATAAGTCCCAGAGCAGTCATCTGGAAAGGTGTCCAGGGGCCCTGCCCAAAATAGAAATTGGAGATAAAAGCCGAGAGGCATCCGCACAAAAAGCCAGCTTCGGGCCCAAGGTATATCCCCGTCAGGATGACTATGGCTGCCATGGGCTTGAATGCGGGAAGGGCGGCAAAGATAAAACGGCTTACGATGGAAAGAGCCGTCATTACAGAGATGAGAATAAGCCTGCGCACTCCGGTGCGGCGTCTGTCGAGGCGCAGGAAAACCACTGCGAGGGATCCCGTAATAATAACAAGCGATATTAAAATATAGTATCTTTCAAAAATCATATGGAATAAAGTTTGTTCTGTCTGAAAAAATCTTCGGCCGGCTTAAAAGCGGTCAGTCTTCCCATGGACATTATGGAACAATAGTCAGCGGCAGCATATGCAAAATGAAGGTCATGCGTTGACATAATCACGGTTTTTCCGTTTTTTGTAAACCTGTTCAGTTCTTCGAGCATCACTCGGGCCATATTTGGGTCGAGTCCTTTTGTGGGTTCGTCGAGAAGAATGATATCCGGTGATGATGCGGTGATCTTTGCCAGAGCAAGGAGCTGCTTTTCTCCTCCGCTCAGGTCATAGGGGCTCGAATCGGGACTAAATGAGTTTACATAATCTGGATAGTTTTCCGGCTTTAATCCCACTAAAGCAAGGTCGCTCCTTATAGTATTTCCCACGAATAAAAGGTCAACATTCTGGGGAAGGTAGGATATGGACGGCTTCCTGACCGAATAGGAGATCTTCCCCTCCTGCGGTTTACATAATCCGGAGATCAGATTGAGCAGAGTCGTCTTTCCTGCGGCATTGCATCCGAATATTCCGTAGCACTTCCCCGGCATAAATTCAGAGCTGAGACAGCGGATTACATCTTTGGAATTTTTATCATATCTGAAGTACACATCGCGGAGGGAGAGGACCGGTTTACTCTGCTCTGAAGCTGCGGAGGATCCACTGTTTTCCGGTTCCGGGCCGTTTCCTTCATCCGGCTTACGACGGAAACGGGCATTTATATCAATGGGGGGAAGGAGCTTTCTAACTTCGGGAAGCACTTCTTCGGGATTTCCCTGAGCGATGATCTCTCCCTTATCCATGAGTACAAGCTTGTCGGTTATGGGCAGCAGGCTTTCAATTTTGTGCTCTGCTATTATCATTGTTATTCCAAGCTGGTCATGGAGCCTTTTAAGTGTGGAGAGGAAAATCTCCGCGGCTTCGGGGTCAAGCTGCGAAATTGGCTCATCCAGCAGCAGAAGCTTTGGAGAGATGGCCAGAAGCGAGGCCAAAAGCACAAGCTGCTTCTGTCCGCCGGAAAGAGAAGCGGTGTTTTCATCCGATATCGATTCGAGCCTGAAAAAGGAAAGGATTTCCGCGATCCGGTTTTCCGTGTCGCTGCGTTTATACCCGAGGTTTTCAAGTCCAAAAGCAATTTCATGCCAGACTTTGTCGGTGACGATCTGATCCTCGGGATTCTGGAAAAGCAGTGCGATCTTTTCCGCCTGTTCCTTTGGCGGGAGCAGGGAGAGCTTTTTCCCGGCAAAAGATATTTCTCCTGTCAGCGCACCTTCGGGAGCGATCTCCTGCTTGATCAGCTTCAGAAGAGTGGACTTACCGCATCCTGTGGGACCGCAGATCGTCACGATGCTTCCCTCTGCCACGGAGAGGGATAGATTCCTAAGCGCAGGCCCGGCTGCAGGCTTTGTGCCGCCTTCGCTATATACACTGTATATGAAGTTGAGGTTATTTATATTAAGGATATCCATTTATCTCTCCGATGGTTACCGGTATTACAGTCGGCGGTATCAGATATTTTGGCGATTTCTTATAAGTGATATCACAGGGATTATCGAGGATGAAATTATGTAAACCATACACATCAAAATGAAGGGAAAATTGAAGGCAGGAAGTACTATCACGGGATAGTACTCTGTGGCAAAGCCGCCTGATGCAATCCCTGCTGTCATGATCGCGGCGCATACGACAGAAATGCACAGGATCAAAATGTCCTTAGCCCTGAAACGGAAAGGCGAAAAACTCCGTCTACGGGTGACTCCGTATCCACGTGAGGTCATGGAGTCGGCCGTTGTCATTGAATGTTCAAGGGACCAGGTGAGAAATCCCGCAAAGATCTTTCCTTCAGCGCGGACGCTCTCGATAAAACTTCCGTCGCCGTATAGCCCCAGGAGCCTCTGGTGACGCCTGTATGAGCGGATGTAACCGATATAATGCGGAATAAGCCTCATGACAAGAGAAATGATTGTTGCGCCTTTGGCGGATACTCTTCCGAAAAGATAGAGCACTTTGTCTCCTGTCATATAATGGGAGAGGCTGATAAACCATACCATCACACCGATCACCATAAGGGCGCTGTCTGCGCCGAAAAGCAGGGCTTCCAGAGTGATACGCCTTCCCGCCATATAGAACAGGACCGTGTTTCCGTTGTGGTAAAAGAATGGATTGAATATTGATATCAGCACAAAAAACATAAGAAACAGGGGAAGCTTACGCAGTACTTTTCCAAGGTTGTTCCATGTAAAGAGCATGATCACGCCGCATATCAGAGTAAGTCCGTGCATAAACGGGTTTCTCGAAAAAGCGCTTATCATGCCTGTATAGAGGAAATAAATAAGCAGCGTAAGAGGGTGGATCCTGTCAATCATCGCCAAGGTCCCTCCCTATATTTGTTGAGTAAAGGATTTCAATAGTATCGCCGTCTTTTACCTTGAAATATCCGCAGCCGATATTGGGAAGCTCGCCGTTTACGCGGTACATCCAGCCTGAAAGGTCGCCGTGATCGTATTCGTAGATCGAGTTGATCCCCTTGATATAGGCAAGCCCGTATACGGAGTTTTTCTCGTAATCGAGCTGAATGCTTTCCGTGCGGCACACTTCACACAGGATCTCAAACACAGTTGAATCCTCCGCTACATAAAGCGTTTTTGGAGGGTATATCTCCTCGTCCGTAACAGTGTGGGCGCTGATGGTAAAAGTGATCTCCGAGGCGTTTTTGTCGGAAGATGAGAGAAGGACTGTGCTTTCTCTGTTTTCAAAATACGATTTCGAACGGATGTCGAGCGCAAAGAAAACTCCTGTAAAAAGCGCTGCGATAAGTATTGCGGAAACAAGATGAATGACCTTTTTCCTTTTTATCGTAAAGAAAATGCCTGTCCCGACGGCTATTGCCGAGAATGCGACCGGGATAATTATCCGCAGTGCCCCGGCGTGGTTTCCTTTTCCCGCACCTTTTGAGCCCGGATCAGGCTTTATATCCGAAGCCTGCCGGATCATCGGCGCGTTAATACTGCCGGAGCCGTCGTTCGGGAGCATTGCGGTGAGAGCCTGCAGCACCTGCGAAGAAGCCATATCGTTGGACGGAAGCCCGAAGGTGTGGGCAAATCCGCCGTCCTCCTGCTTGTACAGCAGCAAACCATCAAGCAGGCGGCGTTCAGACAGCATATCGGTTCTGACGGGTATTAAGAAACCGTTGTACATGGAAGCATAAGCCAGTGTAGCCTGAGCCGTGCTTTCCGAGCACCTGGTACCAAAACTTTCGTAGTCGCCGTCCTCTAACTGATGAGTATCAAGGAATTCTCTTGAAGCGGACACGGATTCCACAACAAGAGAGTCTATCGGGAACCAGGCTGACCTTAAAGGTGAAGGGACATGGGGCGCGAGAACCTGCATGGCCATAGCGGTCACATCAACATCACCGACATCTCCGGATAAGGTATATCCGCCGTCGCTGCACTGGTAGGAAATGAGTGTTTCTATCACTTCATCATAATCATACCTGTTGACATCATCGTAGGAAAATCTGCAGGTATCAAGCATGTAAAGCCCCCAGATATAGGACATGATACCTTTTTCACCTATCGTGTGGTTAATTGCGGTATCCAGTGTGACGCGGTTTACATAATCCGAGAGCTCCGTTAATTGTGCATCATCATCCGCAGGTAGTTTTTTATTCTCGTAATCGATACATATCTTGAGAGTGGCAAGTGACTTCTGAAGAGAAGTGGGAAAGATTCCCTCCTCGGAAGCGACCGCACTGTCGAGAGCTTGTCCGAGAGAAGAAATATATTTTGAAAGATCCGCATCTATATACGGATTCTGAATGATCGAAGTTATATAATTCTGGTTAGTGCCGCTTATGGGGTCATCCGCAAATGAGGTATCGATCAGATCCTGAAGGTCGGAGGCACCCTCTGTCTCCATTTTCCAGATGAGGATGTCATTTATGTTTTGACTGACGATATCAAAATAATATGATGCATCCTGTTCGGAAGCGGCAGATGCATGTATGGGAGAAGGAAATAAACGATATTCTGAATCTGATGAAAAGCTGAAAAAGGAGAAAATACCCGCAAAAAGGGACAACAAAACCAAGCCCGAGAGTATGAGACGGGAAGGGGAATGCTTTCCTGATTTGGCGAATAAGTTCTCCGGTTTCAACATTTCTTCCGCCGGCAGATCCGGCAATCATGCTTTGGTTCAAACGAAAGGCTCTGCAGGTGGAGTGCATGACCGATCGTCAGGTATGAGCTTTATTCAGCGGCCTGATAGACTTCGTAAACAAAGCCGTAAACATCGCCTTCGGTAACAGGCTGGGTGGAAACACCGTTCTGACCGTATTCTCCGTTTACGTAAAGGGACCAGTAAGCTCCGTCGGTATCATAGTTTGCCTCGATGCCGTTAACGGTGGTGATGTAATAGCCCCAGTCGCTGTCGTAACCGTCTATCGTTACGCCTTTGATATCGCCGATAGCATCATAGAGAAATTCATCATCGGTTCTTCCGGTGAAAGAGCTTGTTGCTCCGTCGGGTCCGGTAACTTCGATGGTGATCTTCTTCCCCTTGGCTCCGCATGCGGTAAGGCCGAATGCGAGCACGCAGACAGCCGCAAGAGCAGCAGCCTTGCGGACAATTGATCTAAAATTATTCATTTTTTCATTTCCTTTCTTGTTTTCGGTTTCGGCAAAAACAAGTGTATAGGCCCACGTATCTGACTAATCGTTACTACCTGCATCCACCCTGCAGGA
>JAEEGL015380183.1_pt1 | contig 16328 bp, 12 predicted proteins | sample 9134231 | NCBI WGS metagenome assembly JAEEGL01 (sample SAMN16246548, study PRJNA631951) | gut metagenome | biome: gut microbiome; feature: rumen; material: fiber-attached | host: Bos | place: Iran: Karaj | collected 2018-10
AAAGAAGTTGTTGAGCATGGCTTCGTCCTGCTGGAGTACGGTCAACAGGTCCATGTCGACATAGCCGCCAGTACGGTCCTTGAGCATCTCCTCCATGGCCTTGAGGATGCGCGTGGTGTTCTGCCCGTATTGGTCGACGGACTTCAGGTTTCCTGACAGCATGTCGATGATGTCGGCAGTATCTTCGTAGTTGTCCTCGTCCATGATGACCTGTCCGTCGGGACCTTTCGTTGTATTGTTCTCGATGTTGTCTTTGAGGTCGTTGAGCAGGCCTATGGACATTTTGGAAAAGTTGATGATGTAGTTCATGGGATTCAAGATGCGGTCTATGAGTCCCTCAGTGAGCTTTCCTACGCTGGCCATCTTCTCTTGGCGTATCAGCTCATGCTGTGCATTGCGCAGGTCGGCAGTGCGTTCCTGGACTATGTGCTCCAGCTTGATCTTGTCGCGCTGCAGTTTCTTGAGTCTGTAGCGGAAGAAAGTGTAGACCAGCCAGGCTATAAGGATGAAGTAGAGTACTACCATGTACCAGCGCATGTACAGCGGATAGGCTATACTGAACCCTATAGAGGCCACCCTGGAGAGTTTGCCATTGGCGAGCTGTGCCTGGACGGAAAGCGTGAACGAGCCGTATGGCAGGTTAAGGAACTCTACGTACTGCTTTTCGCTCCAGGCACTCCATTTATTGTCGTTCAGGCGGTAGCGGTAAAGGGTCTTGCCGGTCAGCGGGGCATAGTCGAGGGAATATACGAACCGCAGGTGCCCCTCGTTGCTGTCAAGCATAGGCAGATGGTCGGGCATATCACCGTAACCACCCCACAGCACACTGTCGTTCCCCATGACAATGGAGCGGAAAAACAGACGGGACTTGGAGGTCAGCGTGGTCAGTGCTCGCCTGTCTACATCGACGACGGCCAGCATGTCGTCACCACCGATCCATACCTTGCCGTTCTGGTGGAACATGGCTTCGACAACCATATTGCCCAACGGATTGAATAAGTACGTCTCGTCTTGTACCCGACTGCCGTCCTTCCACGGGTAGAGGTGCTTGCCATCGTTGTCGGTAAGCCAAGTGATGCCAGTGTGGTCGGTCATGGAGAATGCAGGATAGGGGAAGGGACTGGTGTCCTTTACCCCCATTACGATAATGGTGCCTCCAACGTCAACGAGGGTTGAATTGGTGGCCCGACGGTTGTCGGGATATGGATGGAAGGCGTCTTCACCGGACTTCCTTAGGTAGATCTCGCCAAACACACTTTGCAACCAGATGGTGCTCTCGCGGTCCTTCAGGATCTTCATCGTTTTTTCCAAGGGGCAGATCTTTTTCGATGCAGTCCCTTCCTCGATGAGGTACACGCCATCGGACTCGGCGGCATAGAGCTTGGAGCCGTCAACTAGGAGGGCCGTGGTGGAGTTTGACGTCAGGCGGTGCACAGCTCCGCTTCGGTCGATGCGGTAGATGCCCGTCGCCGTGGCTACAAGGACGCCGTGGTCGTCCTTGGCAGCAGACCAGCAGATGGTATTGATGTTGCCGACTCGCTCCACGGTATGACCTTTTAGGCGGAACAGGCCATTGAAACCACAAATGTATGTGGTGCCCTCATATTCGATGATGGCATGCACGACGCCCGACAGACCGTCTTTAGGCAGCAGCCATGTGTAGATGGACGGCAGCTCGATAGCAAAAATGCCGTGTGCCGTAGCACCCCAGAGCAATCCGTGGCCGTCGTAGACAACATAGGACACCTGATTAGAACAAAGTCCGTTGGACTCGGTGATGGTATATAGCTGACGTCCCTTGTTGTCAGAAACAATAAGCCCATTGTTCTTCTTGACCATCACCTGCAGACCGGCATCCAACTGCTCAGTTTGTGTGATGTCGTCCAGAACAACATTCTGTTCGCCGTTTTCCAGGGCATCCAAGTCAACGACGTCTGAGCTCAGGCTGCTTTGCAGCTGGGCATTGGTATGACGCTTCAACATCACCCGGTCGTCCCGAACTTCGTATATGTTGTTGTCGCTTGCTATGAACTGCAGGCTGCCGTTACTCTCAAATATTTCCATCACCTCGCCGCTGAATGTGCCGGCTTTACCCAATTCCTTCATATATAGCTCACCGTTGGCACGTTTGTCGAGGCGGGCAAAGAAGTTATAGCCTCCTATCCAAACGCGTTTGTCGCTGGCTCGATAGACCACCGTGACGCGGTTGATGCCTGGCGAGTGGATGATGCGCCACTGGGCGCGGTCATAGTAAAGCAGACCCTCGAAGTTGGCCACATATATTGTTCCGTCATCGTCAACTTCTATGTCGTAGTTGCGGTTGTGACCACCATATTCTGCTGCAGGAAAATTGTGGATGAGAGGAAGCCCCTGAGCCCCGACGGGAAGGGTGTAGAGCGTAACGCAAAGGGTGAAGAGTATGATACCTTTATATGTCATATTCATGTTTGTCAGTGCTTAATCTATCAGCTTCCGATAGGGTATGCCTTTGCCAACGTAATAGTCCCACTCCTCTTTGGTGAAGTTGCGCTTGACGTTCTGTTTAATGCGCTGGGCTATCATTGGCAGCGAGATGAGATATTGCGTCAGGGTACCGTTGTGGTCGCCTGTCCAAATGTATTGCTTGTCGCTGCTGAATGTGAAGTCCGTGAGCCAGCTGTTAGACTGGAACAGCGTGATAGGTTTTATCTGCGTTTCGCCTGTCATCCAAAATAGCAGCTTGCCGTCGTAGCTCGAGGTGTAAAGCCGTTTGCTGCTGAACTTCATGCGGGTGATTTGGGAGAGGTGCCCCATAAGCTTATGCGTTTTGCCGTCATCGTCAATGAGCCAGATAGTGCCGTCAGACATGCCGTAGGCATTAAGGTGGGCGTTCTTGGAACCGGCAAAGGTGGTGACCTGGCCTGATACGGGAACTTTCTCGTTCGTCATGTCATCGAGCGTGTTGACAAGGTACATGTGTCCTCGATTGTCGAAGAGTAACGGCTTGTAATCGCGCCTGCTGGTACAAACCACTTGGAATTTAAGCTGGCGCGAGCCGATAATCTTGTCGGTGGCAGTATCGAATAGTGCCATGCTATGTCCACCGATAATAAGCAGTTGTTTGCCGTCGTTCATGTACTGAAGACTGAAAGGCTTGTCAACGCCATTCAGGTAGATGACTCGCGTCTTGTCGTTTTCGATGACAACCAGGTGCCCAGTATGGCTCACAGCATAGCTCTTGCCGTTCTTGGCTGCATAAACATCGCGGAAACAGTAGTTTTTGTCACTCATCACGATATGGGTGGTCATCTGCGTTCCGTGAATACGGTGGATGAAAATTTCACCGTAGGTACTGACCGTTAACAAACCATTGTCGTTGGGAAGGATGTCTACGCGTGAAATGCTTCCGTCGTGGGTGTTGTAAATGCGACGTCCCCCTGACGATTGCGTCAGGGCCTGGAATATGGAGGGGATATACAAGTCACCGTCGTAGTCGCTGGTGTACAGGTAGGCGGCGTAAGCCAGCATGTTGCCCAATTCAGTATCACCGGCTCTGTAGATGTCGTAAGACGATGCGCCCAGTGTACGTCCCAAAGAGATGTAGTTCAGGGTGTCGGCCACCAGTTTTGCATGTTCGGCTTGGCGGCGCTGTTTGTCGGCTTCCACACGCTGACGCTCTGCCAACTGGAAAGACGTCAGGGCTTCTTCGGCTGACATTTCGGCTGCAGCCTGGGCTTTGATGGCTTTTTGGCGTTCTGTCTCTGAACGGAGTGTCATCTCCTGGGCTATTTCTGACTGGCGTATGGCTTCGATGCTGCGTTCTTCAGAGAGTGCCTGCTGGCCGTAGGCAATCTCTTCCATCTGCTTGCTCACACGGCGATCTACTGCCGACTGCTTCTCATGTTCGCGCAAGGCGCCAAGTTGGGATTCCAGCTCACTGATGCGCTCGGTGTCACTGTGGCGCATATACAGCCCTATTGCTACTAATGCCAGTAGCAACAAGCCCAAACAGCTCATTATGATGTAGTTCCTGTTCACATTTTATTTCCTTTTAAGTACCAACATGGTAATATCGTCGCTCTGCTCTGCACCTGCTGCAAAGTTGTCAATGCTTGCCTTGATGGTTTCGATAATCTCCTTACAGCACTTGTCTGCCATGCCGCTGAGGATGTTGCAGAGTCGGTCAGTGCCAAACTCTTCCAAATCAGGGTTCATAGCTTCGGGTACGCCGTCGGTAAACATGACCAGAGTGTCGCCGTGATCCATCTGCATGGTGCATTCCTCATATTTTATTTCGTCAAAAGCTCCCACGATGACATCGGTCGGCATGGGTAGTTCCTCGGTCTTGCCGTCGGCTTTTATTAAATAGGGAGGATTATGTCCTGCGTTGCAATAGTTCAGTTGGCCTGTTTTTATATTATAGATAGCGTAGAATGCAGTGACAAACATGCAGTCTACGGAATAGGCGGCAAGCAGGCGGTTGGTTTCCGTGATGCATTCGGCGGCATTATCGCACTGTGTACCTTTCGAACGGATGATAGTGCGGCTCACGGCCATAAACAATGCAGCGGGGATGCCCTTGCCGCAGACATCGGCAATGACCAAGGCTATGCGGTCGGCATCAATTCGGAAAAAGTCGTAGAAATCGCCGCCGATATCCTTGGCAGCCACCATCGAGGCATAGATGTCGAGCAACCCAGTATCCTCAGGGAAGGGGGGGAACACCTGAGGGAGGATGTACTGTTGGATGTCCCTGGCCGTAGTCAGGTCTTTTTTCAGCGATTCCAATTGCGTGTGCTCCTTCTGCGACTCATGTACGAAGTGTATCTGTTCGATAGCTTTCTCGATGGTTACAGCAAGGTCGTCCATGTCAATGGGCTTTGTGGCAAAATCGAAGGCTCCGTTGTTCATGGCCTGGCGAATGTTCTGCATATCGCCGTAAGCACTTACCATAATAACGCGCAGAGCAGGGTTGCGCATCTCGTTCACCTTGGCCAGTAGTGTCAGACCGTCCATTTCGGGCATGTTGATGTCACTGAGGATAATCTCAATGTCAGGGTTGTTGTACAGAATGGCGAGTGCCTCCAAACCGTTACGTGCGAAAAGGAACTCGTACTCTCCACTGCGGATTTTCCTTCTGAAATACTGTTTCATTAGCTGGTCGATAGGAGCCTCGTCGTCTACACTTAATATTTTTATTGCCATGGTTTTGTACAATATGTTTAAATTAGTTTCAGTTTATTCTTTTAAGTTTTTACTTTTTTGGGGCAAAGGTAACAAATTATTTTGAAAGGACGGCGGTGGTACGGGAATTATTTTGTATATTTGCAGCGATTTGTAGTCATAAACGCTACGATTGTCAAAAGAAACGACTAAAATACTAAGAAAAAAATGAAGAAACATGTAGTATGTGTACACACGGCAATGGCTCTGGTGGAGCCGTTGACGAGAATTTTCCAGGAACTGATACCTGAAGTGACGGTCAACCACATTGCTGACTCCTCACTGATTAAGGAGGTAATAGCCAGCAATGAGGTGACGCCTGCTGTGCGCCGCCGCCTGCTGTCCTACTATAACGGGGCGGCAGATGCTGGGGCCGACGTGGTGTTCAATACCTGTTCGAGTGTAGGCGACGTGGCAGACTATGGCAATATGTATGCGCGCATCCCTGTGTTCCGCATTGACCAGCCGATGGCTGCCGAGGCTGTTCAGAACTACAGGCGTATCGGAGTCATCTCGACGCTGCCTACAACGCTTAAACCTACTTGCCGGCTGTTGCTGAACGAGGCGGAGAAGGCTGGCCGTGAAGTGGAACTGACAGAGGGGCTGGCAGACGGTGCCTTTGCTGCCGGACAGAGCGGCGACGGTGAGACGCACGACCGACTGATAGCTGAGGCTGCCCAGCGCATAGCGGAACAGGTGGACATGTTTGTGCTGGCGCAAGGTTCGATGGCACGTATGGAACAGCGTCTCTCTGAGTTGACGGGCAAGCCTGTGCTGTCAAGCCCAGTCTTGGGTGTCAAAGGGCTGCGTAAGTTCTTAGGCTTATAAATCAGTGATGGTCTGCTGCATAAGGTCAAGACAATGACAAGGAAAAATGTAATCCTGACCATGCTCGTCATTCTGGGTATGGTGACTTTCCTGGATCGCATCAACATCAGCGTGGCAGGGTCGAGCATCATGCACGACCTTGGTCTGAGTCCTTCGGAGTGGGGCTGGGTACAGAGTGCCTTTATCCTGTCGTATGGCTTGATGCAGATACCGATGGGTGCCCTTGGTGACCGGTTTGGACATCGGAAGATTTTGTCGTTTATAGTGTTGTGGTGGTCGCTGTTCACCGCCTTTACAGGCTTGGCAGGAGGTTTGGCGTCGCTGCTGGTTATCCGCTTCATGTTCGGCATTGGTGAGGCTGGTTCGTCGCCTTGTTCGACGGGGGTCATCAGTCGTTGGTTTGAGAAGGACGAGGTGGGTAAAGCCCAAGGATATGTCTGGGCAGCCTCGCGCATGGGAGGTGCCTTGACGCCGTTTGTGGTTATCCCGGTCATGATGTCCGTAGGGTGGCGTGCGGCATTCTATCTGCTGGGAGCATTAGGCATTGTCTGGGCTATAGTGTGGTATGCCTGGTATCGCGACAGACTGACAGTGCCAGCACATCAGACCGAGAAGCTGAAGCATGGCATGGAGGAAGGTGTCTGGAAGGATATCTTGAGGAACGGCCAATTCTGGCTGCTTTGTGGCATGTATTTCTTCTATGCTTTCGGTTCGTGGTTCTTCTTCTCGTGGTTTCCCACGTTCATGGAGCTGGGGCGTGGCTTCGACAAGTCGGAACTGACCTATGCAGTGGCTGTGCCGTTCATCATGAGTATGGCAGGCAACATCATAGGTGGGCATCTGACTGACAGGCTGACGCAAAAGTACGGTATCAAGACGGGGAGGAAGGCCCTCGGTTCCACCTCGTTGGCCATCTCTGCAGTGTGCATGTTCCTGGCGGCTTTTATTCCCGGGAAAATGGCAGTCTTTGTATTCCTGTCTCTTTGCTTCGGCATCTTTGACCTGATGCTGCCCTCAGCGTGGGCCTTGTGTATTGACCTGGGTAAGCGCCATGCAGGGACACTGAGCGGTGCTATGAATACGGCAGGCAACATTGGCGGTTTCTGTTGTGGAATCCTGTTTGGCGAACTGGTACAGCAGTCGGGCAACTACAACCTGCCGCTCTATATGATAGCAGCGATGCTGATTGTAAGTGCTGTGATGTTTGCTTTTATCAATCCTGCGAAGCCCATAGTCACGGAATAAGGAAAATTAGTTACGGAATAAAGAAAATTAATAACGGAATAAAGAAAATTGATGAGGTTCTTCTGCAATTAGTTGATTATTTTGTCAATATTTCAGATAGGATAGTTATCAACACATAAGCCCCTCAAATTATTGACTAGGGAAAATCGATTAAATGACCCGGGAAAATTGATTAAATGAGCCGGGAAAATTGATTAAATGAGCCGAGTCAGAAAATTAAGTGTATTGGGCCTGCAATCGAATGGTTTCATTTGTCAAAAAATATAATGTTTTAACTAAATGGCAGAAGAACAGTCAATGACGGAATAAACGTAATCAATTAAGGTTAGGCGTCCAGCCTAACCTTTTAGTTTGAGATATACCTCGCGTAGTGATTCCTCCGTCCCCACGTTGCCGGGAAAGATAATGTAGGGGAAGTGGTGTGTCATGACGCAAGGGACACTGTTGATAATTTGCCCTAACACGCGAGCCACGCGAATGCCCAATCCCTTGGTCAGCAGGTCGTGACTGGTGATGCCTCCTTTGCCCACAAGGTAGGATGGGGTATAGGGCATACGCTGGACGATGTCCACGAGGAAATCGCTGATCTGCTGTCCCAGGTGTTGCCGCTGGTTGGCATCGTCGAGCCGGATTTCCTGCCGTGAGGTATAGATGACGGGTGTCAGACCCTGTTCCACGATTTGCCGGATGACGTCCAGTGTCTCGAGCATCAAAGCCTCTGAATCGCCCAATATGCGTTGTACATCAACCTCGACGGCACAGGTTCCCGCTTCCTGCAGTAGGCATTCCAACTGCTGTGTGGTCTTCCTGACATGAGAGCCCACAACAAAACAGCCTACGCCTTTGTGTTGTAAAATAGAACGGTCAAGAAGGGGTTGGGCTGCTATGCCGCTTATGGCCCTCGGCAGGGAAGATGAAGAACGGATAACAACAGACAGGCAATTCATGTAGCCAGCAAAAAGGCTGTTGGCAAAGGCATATAACTCTTCATACGATTGGGCGCAGACGATGTCGTAACCGTCAGGGTCAGCACCCTTCTCGCGGATGTAGTCCTTTAATACGCTGGTGTGATAGGCAAATACGTTGTCGCGGGCAAATTCCGTCTCGCTGACGGGAATGAGCTGCCCGCTATCCTTCATGTAGTGAATTCCGTCGATGGTGATGCGGCCAGACTCGATGAATGCAGGACAGAAAGGCGTCTTTTCTGCCACCGGGTAGCCGTGCCGGGTCAATACTTGGCGCATGACATCAGTCTCCAAGGGGAAATGCCCCCGCAGACAACTGTCAGAACGGCTGACGATAATCAGCCGGCAGCCATAATCCTGATTGACCTTTACCACCATTTCCATCGCCTCACGAGTGACGCGCTCTGCCTCGTTCCGCGTCATGGCGCGGGTGTTGGTCAGGATGTAGAAAAAGGGCGCCTTGTCCTCAAATCCCTGACGCACGCTCTCTTCATCCCATTGTGTAATCAGCAGACAGCCATGTACCGTCTGTATGCCTGTAGGGTCGTCATCGAGAACGACCATCTTCCACTTGCTTTCTATGCTGCTCATTATATGGTCTTCACTACTGTTTATTTGATATGTTGCATTGTGCGGGCTTCTGCTGGGGTAGCTGGTTCGCAACCCATCATGCGGATGAGGGCGACAAGACGTTCAACAAGCTCTGCGTTGGTATGGGCACGAAGGCCTGGAGCATAGTAGAAACTGTCTTCGAAGCCTACACGGACTGCTGACGCTCCCATGCCGATAGCACAGGCTAATATGGAGAAATCGTGCATGGAGTCATGGGTGATGCCCCATGAACATCCAGGCTCCATCAGCGAACACAGTATGGCAAGGTTGCGGCCGGTAGCAGACAGGTTGCTGGAGTTGCCGGGACCTACGCAGAAGTTATAGTGAAGTGGGCGATGAAGCACACCTTCGTCTGCAAGGCGAGTGGCGCACTCGACATGGCTGAGGTCAAAGAGCTCCATCTCTGGCACAGTATGTGTCTCATCCAGTCTTTTGGCCCAATAACGTAGGTCGGGCATAGTGTTGATGTATACGGTTTCACCAAAGTTGACGCTACCCATGTTCAGTGAAGCCACCTCAACCTCGGGAACATCGAGCGAGACACACCGTTCTGCAAGGGTCAGTGTGGAAAGCCCACCAGTAGAACCTTGTATAATCATATCCGTTTCCTTGCGAATGAGCGCAATGGTCTGACGGAAAACGTCCAGCTCAAAAGTGGGATTGCCGTTGAGGTCGCGTGTGTGTAGATGCACCTCGCAGGCTCCTGCCTTATAGCAATTAATGGTATCTTCAGCAATTTCTTTAGGGGTAAGCGGGTTTTTGCATTCTGCAGGAATTTCCTTGCCAATGTGGCATACGGGAGCCACCGTTACGATAATCTTTCTCATTGTAGTTTATTTCTTGAGTTTCTTGCGACAAAGGTAATAAAAAAAACTGAATAATGGATTGTGATTTAGGAATTATTATGCATATTAGTACCTAGATTTTGTGACGGTTTGTTTGACAATACCTAATAATGATGAATTTGTATGGAACTATTGCACGTTTCATGTAAAATAATTAATTTTGCAGCGACTAATCGAGTATAATGTATTTCAAAACAACAGGTATGAAAAACTTGAAGATGTATGAGTCTGCCGATAAGATGATAACCCTTATCAAGGACAATTATAGCGTATTGCAAGCACTCGGCTCTTTTGGCATTAATTTAGGTTTTGGTGACAGGACAGTACGCGAAACCTGCGAGATGAACGATGTGGATACCTATACTTTTTTGGCTGTCGTCAATTTCACCATCAACAATTTCACCAATTATGAGGATGATGAGCTCATCAGTGTTCCTACGCTTCTTCACTACCTAAAGGCAAGCCATGCGTACTATCTTGATTTCCAGCTGCCTTTTATCCGCAGGGAACTGGAGGAGAGTCTTAATGGCGATGATCAGCTCGCTCAACTCATCATGAAGCTTTACGACGGTTATGCTTTGGAGATACGCCGACACATGAAGTACGAAGAGAAAACGCTCTTTCCTTATGTTCAGTCGTTGATAGACGGACAGCCGATGAACGACTACAATATTGAGACTTTTTCCAAGCACCATGAACAGACAGACAAGAAACTGAGGGAAGTTAAGCTCATGATTATCAAGTATCTGCCTGCCGATGCACACCTGAACAACAAACTCACCGCCACACTTTATGATATCTACAATAATGAGGAGTGGCTTCGCCAGCATGCTGAGGTAGAGGATCACATTTTTGTACCTGCGATAAGACGTTTGGAGCATGAAACCAAACAACAGGGAATTTCCAAGAACATCTCATCCATGGTGTTTAAGGGAGGACAGGACAATTCCGAATCCCTATCCGATCGTGAACGGGACGTCATTATTGGCGTAGTACAAGGAATGCAGAATAAGGAGATTGCCGATCATTTGTGTATATCTATTAACACTGTCATCACCCACCGTCGTAATATTGCCCGAAAACTTCAGATTCATTCGGCTGCTGGTCTCACCATCTATGCTATAGTCAACGGACTTGTCGACATTTCCAGTGTCCAGCTGTAGCATTCAGAATTGATAGTGTTCGGCCTAAAAACACAAAAAGGAGAACGAGTAGTGGCGACGACTAGATTTTGTTGATGTCAACATAGCCGTGCATGACAGCGTAGATTGTAAGGGCTGATACAGACTTCATACCCAACTTGTCCATGATGTTCTTGCGATGAGTTACTACCGTTGAGAGACTGATGCTCAGACGGTCGGCGATCTCCTTGTTGATATAGCCTTGGACAATGAGTGACATAACTTCTATCTCACGGTCAGAGAGAATCTTCTGTTGGAGGACAGACGGCATTGATGGCAGGTTGCGCCCTCCTGAATGGGCATGCTGCTGGAGCATGAGAAGTTGTTTGACAAGCTGTGCCTCAGGCTGATTGATGCATAAAGCATGGAATTCTATAAGCTGTGAGGTGTCGGAAAGTGATAGCGTGAGGACAATGGTCTTGCGCTGATGTTGGGCAAAGAATGCCCGGTGCGACAGGACAATGTCCATAGCCACAAAATAGTGGACGTACTGTTCAGGCTGGTTTGCTTTCAGTTCTGCAAGACTTCCATACGTGTCGACGGTCATGATGGGAAGAACGTTCTGAAGAAGTTGCTTCAGTCCGATCACAGCCAAGGTGTTGGCATCGATAATGGCTATCTTGGGACGGTTCAAATTGAAAGCTGAAATAATATAATGCTCGTTATCGAGTATTCATGAAGGACAGACGACTGGCTTGTTCCATTACCATCGATGCAAGAATCTCGTTTTGTGGCATGGTTCCGTTGACTTGGTTAAAAAGGCGCATGAGTCCTATCTTACCACCGCCACTCTTGAGAATATAGACAATGCAGAGATTCTGTATGCCAACATTTTCCGCCAATATGTCAATGTCTGTGCTTCCCAACTGGTAAAGTGCCAGTTGGTAAGCATCGTCAAAGTTGTCTTTCTGTAGCTTCTCAACATCAGCAAGAGTATTCATACCCAAGAGCTTAAGAACAGAAAGGTAGGGGCGCAGGTTTGCCTCATGGATTTCTGCCCTGGTAATGGATGCTATCTTTTGGTTGAGCTTATCGAAAGGCCTTAAGCTGAGATAGCTTTGGAAAGTGTCACCGTCAAGCTGCACTTCGTCCAGCTTTCCGCTTTGTACCAAACTTTGTGCGCGTCGGCGGTAATCGCTGATGGAATTGCGAATACGGCTGAATTCATTGTCGGCCAGTTCTAGCAGTCCTGCCAGACGGCTAAGACTGCGGTGATACTCCATAGGAGTTTCAATGTCAGTCTTGTAGCCGATATCGTGCTGTATGGCAGACCAAACGTGCTGAAGAGCTGTACGCATCTGCAACTCGAAATATATCGAGTTGAGTTCTGGGTGCTGCGAATTCTGATAAAGTGTCTTAGGAATTTTGCAGATATAGTGCAGTGAGTTGTAACCGAAACTGTTAAACTCGTGCTGTTTGCGTTTATCTACGGAGTTCGGCCAATCGATGTCAAAGATGGTCTCAGCCATAGAAGCAATACGGTCAACATCTTCATTATAGAAGGTGATGATGCGTGCTCCGAAGATATCTGTGATATCATTCAGTGAATTGTATTTATGACCTTTACGATGTAACTTTCCTGCCAAGGAGTCTTCGGCCTTAATGCGAGCCTCCATGGAATTGACTTCGACACCGCTTTGGCATATTAGCTCACCAAGCTTTTGAGTGACTATCTGTTTCAGCAATTCGAAAGTAGGTAGCGTAGACCGATACTCTTCGAGTAGCATTTGACCGTGAATGTCCAGTCCATAGTTGTCCATCAAAACGGTTGACTTTTAGCGAATCACAAACAGGTTGAAGAAACCTGTCATCATAAATACTTTTTTGATTTCGTCGTTAATATTCTCGATAATCACTTTTCCGCCCTTAGCAGATGCTTCCTTACGAACTGTAAGGAAAAGACGCAAACCAGAGCTACTGATATACTCGAGATTCTTACAATCGAGTATGATTTCCTTATCTGCATTCTCAAGCAATGGGACGATTTCCTGCTGAGCCTTAACAGCTGCGGGAGTGTCGAGACGGCCGCTGATGTTTGCTAACATTCCGCCGTTTTGTTCTTTGATTTCAAATGTCATAGTTGTCAATATATTAATTGTTCTTTTGTCTACAGTCTTTTCGTAAGTGTCAGTACATTTTGTCCTTTAGAGTATTCGTAGCTGACATTGTCCATGATTTGGCGTACAAGGTGTATGCCAAGACCGCCAATAGGGCGTTCTTCTGCGGACAAACTAGTATCGGCTTCTGGGGTCAGAGTTGGGTCAAAAGGTGTCCCCGAATCTTTAAGGATACAAGTGAACTGCTGTCCGTCGACCTTCATCAGAATATTCACCATACCTGTAGTACCTTCCGGATAGGCATAGGTCATGACATTGACTACGGCTTCCTCGATAGCAAGGTTCAAACTCATGGTGAATGCCATGTCAAGTCCAGCTTCTTCGGCCATACACTCAATGAACTCACTTAGCTGCGGAATGGTGTCAATATCATTGGGCAGCGTGAGTTCGTGCTCGATAGCAAGATGGTCTTTTAACTCAGTCATAACCTTTTGTTCTTTTTTCAGATTGCAAAGTTAAACAAAATTATTTGCTTTTACAAAAATAAGAAGTATTTTTTTTGAGTTTTTAATAGGATTAAAAAGAAAACGCGTCTTTCTTTACAGGAAAGACACGTTTTGATAGGACTTTTGTCCTGGGTATGTTAAGTTTGTGAGTTATTTGATGAGAGACTTGCGGGCAGCAATAATCTTGTCTTTAACTTCTGCAATCTGAGCCTTCAACTCGTCAAGCGAGGTAGCGTTAAGCACGTCAAGGGGAGCGAGGGCTTCAGCAATGGGCTTGATTTCGTTGTCGTACTGTGACAGACGGTTAACAGCATCGAGGATAAGTACGATACGGAATGATACGTTTGCAGCTGCATCATCATTGAAGATGCTGAGGAACTTGTCAGAGTTCTGGCTGACAATGAACAGCTGCTCAACAAGGGCTGCCGATGCAATCTGCCAGAAATAGTTGATGCGGCCATTTTGCTCCATGCCTTCATATAGTGCTGAAGAGGTCTCATAAAGAGTACCCGTGTCCTCAAGGTTCTTGAAAGAGGGATCGTTGATGTCTGCAACGAGCTTAGCAATAGCCTTGTCATAGTCCTCAACAGGCATTTCATAGAGAGTAGCCATTTTCTTGTCAACATTCAGGGCACTCAGAATGCGATATTTCTCAGCCAAGGTGGTAGCCTCTTCTGCAACACTGGGGTTGAGCAGATAGTCAGGCTTCACCTGCTTTTCTTCCTTTGTCAGCGACATACCACCATTGTCCTCCTGTAGGAAAGGCAATTGGGGTAACTTGCTGAATTCAGAAGCAATACTGTCGAAGTGCATCTTGATGCTGGCTTCAATCTGCTGCTGTTCGAAACTCTTCAGAGTGTCAGCCTCTTCGGTGGCTTGAGTCTTCTTGCCTCCGCAAGCAGCAAAGGCGATAGCTACAAATGCAATAGCTAAAACAGATAATTTCTTCATTGTTTTTGAATTTTGAGTTATTAATAATGTTAAATTGTTGAATATGCATATTGGTTTATTGGGCTTTTTTTCGGATAAACCGTCCTAGCCCGTCGGTGAGTAGCAGAATCGTGACAATGGCACTCATTAGCAATAAGATGACCATATTGAACCACAATGTTTTTATGTGCCAAGAGCCGATTATTTTCTCGCTGCTATAGAAGGGAGCGCGCCCCATGTGGTTTCTTGGAGTCAGGAAGATGATGCCCGCACGTGGAACTATGTAATTGTCCACGACTTCGAGGGTTCGTTGTTGGTCAGCCCCTATAACGCAGTCTTCCAACTTCAGATTGTAGTTGTCGCGTTTCAAATCAAGAAGCGCTTCCTTACCGTGCTCCATGATGATGCTTGAAACAAGTGCATCGGCTTTTAGCGTTATCTTGTTGCTTCGATCTGCCAAAATGCTCTCTGCTTCTTTCATATATTCGCTCAGCGACTCATAGGTGTCGTCACCAGTATAGGGTTTCATGTCGCAGTATTCTGTGATGATGGGCAGATTGGTGTGTATAATTTCAAGATGTTCAGGCTTGGGTTGCCCGTTTCGAATCTGCTCACTCTTCATCGTTTCAAGCTGGGACTGCAACTCGTAGAGGAACCCCATATTATAGAACTGTGTCTCGTACTTCTCCTTGTCAATTTGGAAGAACTGGGCTTCATAGGCATTGTCTGTAAACGACGTCACGGACAGGGCTTCATATGACCATCGTGAGGGTATGAGGTCACCGATCAATGGTACGTTACCTGTGGTACTCTTCGAGTCTAGGTCGCTGAAGCTGACAACGAGTCCGCAAAGCAGTATTTGCGGTATGAGAAGAATGGGAATACTAATATAAATAGCTACCACGGAGCTGAGACACTGCGATAGCAGCAATCCTGTGAGGTTGGCAAGAAACGCTGTGACAAAAAGGATAATCCACCATGTACCAAAGAGCTCGTGTTGAAGTCCCATTATACTGTTGCCTACTAAAATGAACAACAAAGTCTGAATAAGCGAGACGAAAGCCATGTAGACAATCTTTGACCAGATATAACTGCCGTAAGACAAATTGAGGAAACTCTCGCGTTTGAGCAAGGCCCGGTCTTTGATGATTTCCTCGGCAGACCCGCTCATACCTGTAAAAGTAGCTACGATTACAGCCATGAAGAAATAACTCACCAGGTTCTTGTTGTTCATAATTGAGTAACCTTCTGGTGGGGCATAACGGGTAAGTAGCGCACAGATGCATGCTAATAATGGTGCTTCCAAGAGCGTGATGCACAGATACTGCGCATTGGTAATCTTTGTCTTGATATTGCGCTGCAGGAAAATGGCAAATTGTTTCAGCTTACCAGGTTTTTTTTGGTCAGACGGCGGAACGTCAGTCACTGTTGGGGCTGCCATCTCTTCGCGATTCTTCAGATAAAGTTCATGCCAGTCTTGAGGCGTCATTTTTCGTTCGTCAGAAGGCTCACCTGTATTGCTGAGGGCTTTTTCATCAATGATGTTTAGCACTATCTCAGGATTCACATTGCCACATGTGGGACATGCGCTAGTCTCTGCATCAGCATAGTTGGCAGCCTCTTTAAAATAGGTAATAGCATCAATGGGATTCCCGTCGAATACAGGGTATCCTCCACGGTCGAGCAGCCACAGACGGTCGAACAATTTATATACATCACTTGAAGGCTGATGAATGTTAACTATGATCAGCTTGCCTTTAAGTGTTTGTTCTTTCAGCAGGTTGATGACTTTCTCCGTGTCGGCAGAAGACAGACCTGAGGTAGGCTCGTCCAAGAAAAGCACGGCTGGCTCTCGAATGAGCTCCAAAGCAATGTTTAGACGTTTGCGCTGTCCGCCAGAAATGAATTTGTTGATGGCTGAACCTACCTTCAAATCTTTGGTTGCATCTAACCCAAG
>JAEEGL011100724.1_pt1 | contig 16327 bp, 15 predicted proteins | sample 9134231 | NCBI WGS metagenome assembly JAEEGL01 (sample SAMN16246548, study PRJNA631951) | gut metagenome | biome: gut microbiome; feature: rumen; material: fiber-attached | host: Bos | place: Iran: Karaj | collected 2018-10
ATAAAAAAAAAGCAGTACTTTTGCGGCCGATTTCGCTTCCTTAGCTCAGTCGGTTAGAGCATCTGACTGTTAATCAGGGGGTCCTAGGTTCAAGTCCTAGAGGGAGCGCACGGGGTGATAACGATCAAAAGTTATCACTCTTTTTTTGTCCCTTTTTACACCCTACACTTTTTTATAAAAAAATAAAAAAAATCGCGCGCGCTTGCATATATGAAAAAAAAGTTGTAATTTTGCACAATTTTCCGAAATACGCACTAACAACAATACTAAAATATGGGACTTTTTTCTTTTACTCAAGAGATTGCGATCGACTTAGGAACGGCGAACACCATCATCATGTGTGATGATAAAATCGTGGTGGACGAGCCTTCTGTAGTCGCTATCTCTATGGCGGACAACAAGATGGTTGCCGTTGGCCGCAAGGCGCAACAGATGATTGGTAAGGGTGGTTCGATGATTCGTACGGTACGCCCCTTACGCGACGGTGTGATTGCGGATTTCTATGCTTGCGAGATGATGATTCGCGGAATGATCAAGATGATTCCGAAGCAAGCGCGTCTATTCACCCCCTCCATCCGCATGGTGGTTTGTATTCCTTCTGGTTCGACCGAGGTGGAGATCCGCGCCGTGCGTGACTCGTCGGAGCATGCAGGAGGACGTGACATCTACATGATCTACGAGCCTATGGCTGCGGCTATCGGTATCGGTTTGGATGTAGAGAGTCCGGAGGGTTGTATGATCGTCGATATCGGTGGTGGTACGACGGAGATCGCCGTGATCTCGCTCGGCGGCATCGTCAGCAACAAGTCTATCAAGATTGCCGGCGATGATTTCAACCAGGACATCATCGAGTACATGGGTCGTATGCACAACCTGCGTATTGACGAACCGACAGCAGAGCGTATTAAGATTCAGGTAGGTTCTGCCCTGCCGGAGTTGGAGGATGCGCCGGAAGACTTCGTGGTAGTCGGCCCGAATAAAGTGACGGCCCTGCCGATGTCCGTTCCGGTAAGTTATCAGGAGATCGCGCACTGCCTTGAGAAGAGTGTATCGAAGATCGAGAGCGCTATTCTTCAGGCGCTGGAGACCACTCCTCCGGAGTTGTACTCCGATATCGTGAAACGCGGTATCTACCTGACCGGTGGTGGTGCGTTGCTGCATGGTTTGGCCCGCCGTTTGACAGATAAGATCACTATTCCGTTCCACGTAGCAGACGATCCGCTGCACTCCGTTGCCCGCGGAACAGGCGTAGCGCTGAAGAACGTGAATAACTTCGGATTCTTGCTCCGTTAATTCCCTAAAACGGCATGCAGAATTTGCTCAAGATACTGCTGCGGTATAGCAACTTCCTGGTATTTATCATCCTGGAAGTTGCTGCATTTATGTTATTTTCATATAACAATGCCTATCCGAGAAGCAGTATCCTGAGTACGGCGAACGAGTTTGTCGCCTGGCAGAACGAGCAGATTGCGGACATCACAAACTATTTCCGGCTACGTAGCGTGAACGAAGAGTTAGCGGCAGAAAATGCAGCGCTACGCAATCAGATTTGCTCGATGGATTCGGCAGAAAAAAGAGATGCCATCCATTATGAGGCGGCGAAAGTGGTGCAGATGACGACCGACCAGTTGCATAACTACCTGACCATCAACCGAGGCAGTGTGGATGGTATCCAACGCGGCCAGGGCGTTCGGAATGCGGATGGCGTGGTAGGTATCGTGCGTACGGTAGGCCAGAACTACAGCGTGGTGCTTCCGATCATCAACACGCACTCGAATCTCAGTTGCCGTTTCACCAAGAATGACTATATCGGTACGCTCCAGTGGGACGGCAAGGACTGTCGTTTTGCCCAATTGGCCGATGTGGCAGCACATATGGTCGTCAACCCGGGAGACACGATTGTGACCAGCGGTTTGAGTCCCGTCTTCCCCGAAGGAATTCCCGTTGGAATCGTAGAAAATAGCGTATTGAAGGAGGGTGAATCGTATTATCGTATCCGCGTGCGCCTGCATACCAATTTCAAGCGCTTGAAATACGTAGAGGTGGTACAAAATGCCCATCAGGAAGAATTAGAACAGTTAGAAAATGGATTGGACTAAACAAATAGGACGGTATATCCTCGTGATGATCCTGCAGGTGCTGCTCTTTGACCAACTGCAGTTGCTTGGCGTATGCCATCCGTATATCTATGTCCTGTGCCTGCTGATGATGCCTATCACCTTGTCACATAGCGCTGATATGATCATTGGCGCCATAGCGGGCTTGATCATGGATATCTTCTGTAACTCGATGGGTGTCCACACCGCCGCTTGTATCTTCATCATGTTTATCCGTCCGTATCTGATCGGCGCGATCGTGAATGACAAAGACCGATTGAATGAGCAGATTTCGCTTCGTTCCTTAGGCATGGAGGCGCTATTGCGATACGTGGTTATTCTGGTAGTGATTCATCATCTGATCGTCTTCCTGCTGGCCGCGTGGAACTGGGCGCATATCGGTTTTGTGCTGGTAGAGACGCTCGTGAGCAGTTTGGTTACCATTTCCATCATAATAGGGTATAACTCCCTGAGATACAGATGATTAACGACCTGTACTATAAACGCCGATACGTCATCAGCGGTATTGCCGTTGTAGTTGTATTGGTGTATATCATCCGGTTGTTTTACCTCCAAATCATCGACCAATCAACCAAAGACCAAGCGGATAACAATGCGTTGGTCAAGCAGACAATTTATCCTTCCCGCGGCTTGATATACGATCGTAATGGCGAGTTACTCGTCTTTAACCAACCGATCTATGAAGTGACGATGGTGATGCGCGACATGAAAGCCGATTGGGATACAGTGGCTTTCTGCCGATGCTTGAAGATCAGCCGGAAGGAGTTTGACGAGCGTATCGCAGAGATCAAAGACCGGCGAAAGAATCGCGGATATTCCCGATGGACACCGCAGGTTTTTATGAGTCAGCTTAAGAAAGAAGATGTCGCGACGCTGCAGGAAGAACTGTTTCTTTTCCCCGGTATTCATATTCAGAAACGTACCTTGCGCGACTACACCTACAGAGCCGCAGCGCATGTGTTGGGTTCGGTGGGTGAAGTCAATCAGAATGATATCGACCACGACGACTATTATGCCCGCGGAGACTACTCCGGCCGGGATGGTTTGGAGCGCACATACGAGCGGGAGTTACGCGGCGAGAAAGGTGTGGAAGTGCTGATGCGCGACTCGCGCGGGCGCATGCAAGGCAGTTATCAGAATGGCGCCTTGGACCGCACGGCCAAAGCCGGAACAGACCTCTATACGACTCTGGATATCCAATTGCAACTCTTGGCGGAAGAGCTATTGGCGGGAAAGATAGGAAGTGCTGTAGCTATCGAACCGAAGACCGGTGAGATATTGGCTTTGGTATCCAACCCTAGTTGGAATCCAAAAGTCTTGGTGGGCAAAGAGCGCAGCAAGAACTACAACGTACTGCTGCACGACAAGACCAAACCGCTCATGAACCGCGCTACGCAGGCGATGTATCCGCCGGGGTCAACCTTCAAGACCGTTCAGTCGCTGGTATGCCTGGAGCAAGGAGCTATCACGCCAAATACACTCTATCCCTGTTCCGGACCGGGTAGTACACCTATCAAATGTACCCACCATCACGGTTCACCCGTAGCACTGGATCGGGCGATAGAGCAGAGTTGTAACCCTTATTTCTGGTGCGCCTTCCGCGACTTGCTGCAGATGGACGGATACGGCAAAGACAACGAGGATTTCCGTCATCGCTACGAGTTATGGCGCGAGGCGGTGATGAGTTTTGGTCTGGGTCAGCGCTTCACGGATTCCGACCTCAACGAACAATCGGCCGGTAGTATCCCGAGCACGCGGCTATTCGATAAATTCTACGGTAAAACCGGCTGGAAAGCCATCACCATTCGTTCGCTCAGTATTGGCCAAGGAGAGATTCTCGTGACTCCTTTGCAGTTGGCCAACCAAGCGGCTACGATAGCTAACGAAGGCTATTATATCTCGCCGCACCTTAACAAGAACGACTCCATGCTCACGCACCGCCATGAGTTGGCGATCAAGAAGCAACATTTCGAGGTGGTCAAAGAGGGTATGCACCGCGTGATGATTTACGGTACGGGACGCCATTATGCGATCGACAGTCTGCATATGGCCGGTAAGACCGGAACGGTACAGAACCCGCATGGTCGCGATCACGCTATCTTCATCGGTTTTGCGCCGGTAGAGGATCCACAGATAGCGGTAGCGGTGGTGGTAGAGAACGCCGGTTTCGGTGCCACCTGGGCTTGTCCGGTAGCGACGATGATGATTGAGCAATATCTCACCGGAGAGGTGAAACGCAAAGATTTACGCAAACGTATAGGAGAAGCAGTACTCAATGAGAGCGTCAAGAAGTGGTAACATATGGCAGCACGTGGATTGGACCACCATCGGTCTTTTCTTGCTTCTGGTCTTTTTCGGCTGGCTTAATATCTATGGAGCCAGTTATACCTTTGACCAAACGAGCATCTTCGATTTCTCCAACCGCGCCGGAAAGCAGTTTGTATGGATTATCGGTTCGATCGTGATGGGAATTATATTGTTACTTATCGACTACAAGACCTATGATGTGCTGGCGTATATCGCGTACGGAGCAATGCTCTTGCTATTATTAGCCACACCTTTCTTGGCGCACGATATCAAGGGTTCGATGAGTTGGATATCCTTGGGTCCGGTGAATCTGCAACCCGCGGAATTTGCCAAGTGCGTGGTGGCGCTAGCGGTAGCCAAATATATGGGACGGTATGAATACAAACTGCGTACTTGGCGCGATTTGATCGTACCTTTTGCGCTCATCGGTGTGCCGGCGCTGATCATCATGGTGCTGCAGAAAGAGACGGGTTCGGCCCTTGTTTTTGCGGCTTTCCTGTTGGTTTTCTACCGCCAGGGCATGAGCGGATACGTCTTATGGACCGGTGTGGCCGCCGTAGCGCTCTTCATCATCAGTATCCGCTGGGGTGCAACCGCCTTGCCGCTCGGCAGCGGCAGTGTAGGTATGCTTACGTGCATGCTGTTGTTGACGGTAGTGGAGATTTTCTTTATCTGCAAGGAACACCAGATGCGCTGGCAACCGCTTATCCTCGTAGGTAGCGTCATTGTCATCTACGCGATTAGTCTGCTTATCAATATATGGGTTACTGTCCCGTTTAACTGGGTATCTATCGGCGTGGTGGTAGCACTGATGTGCTACACGATCTTCATCAGCCTCTATTGGCGCAAGTATATGCTGCTCTTAGTCGCCGCGTTCAGTTTCTTCTGTATCGGCTACACGCAAGCCTGCGATTTTGTTTTCCAGAAAGTGCTGCAGCCGCACCAGCGTATCCGTATCGAGGTGTTGTTGGGTATGAAAGAAGACCCGGCGGGAGCAGGGTATAACGTCAATCAAGCCCGTATCGCGATCGGTTCCGGGCGGTTCTTCGGAAAGGGCTATTTGAAAGGCACTCAGACGAAGTTACAGTTTGTGCCGGAACAGGACACGGACTTCATCTTCTGTACGGTAGGAGAAGAGTGGGGTTTTGTCGGTTCCATCGGGGTTTTATTGGTGTATCTGTGGTTTATATTACGCCTGATAGAGATTGCCGAAAGGCAACGTAGCCTGTTTACACAGATATACGCATATGCTGTGGCCAGTATCTTCCTCTTCCACCTCATGATCAATGTGGGTATGGTGTTGGGATTGCTACCGGTTATCGGTATTCCGCTGCCGTTCTTCAGCTACGGCGGTAGTTCATTATGGGGATTCACCTTGCTGCTGTTTATCCTGTTGCGGTTGGATGCAGCGCGTATGGAGCAATTGCGATAAGATGTCCTTTGTTACCAACCCCATAGGAATCATCGGCGAAGCAGAAGCCACTAAGATGCTGGAGCAGAAAGGATTTAAGGTCCTGGAGCATAACTGGCGTATGGGTCATCTGGAGGTGGACCTGATAGCGGAGGATAAGAAAACGATTGTGTTTGTTGAGGTAAAGGCACGCACCTGTATCTTGAATGGAAAGATGCCGGAAGAAAATGTCGATGAAATCAAGATGAGAAGGGTGATTGCGGCTGCCAATGCCTACCTCAAATACCATAGGATAGAGAAGCAACCGCGATTTGACGTAGTGGGTATATTGGTAGATAGGAACACGAATGAGATCACCTATCGGCGCTACGTAGAAGATGCGTTTCAACCGAGAGTACGAACCATCTCTTCCGGCTGTTTCAGCGGGCAATGGAAGTGGGGTCATCGCAATAAGAGAATAGGAAAGTAATATGGATTTCAGATACGATGTCATAGTAGTCGGCGCCGGGCATGCCGGTTGTGAAGCGGCAAGTGCCGCTGCCCGGATGGGCAGTAAGACGCTGCTCATCACAATGGACATGAATAAGATCGCCCAGATGAGTTGCAATCCTGCCGTAGGCGGTATCGCAAAGGGCCAGATCGTGCGTGAGATCGATGCGCTGGGAGGAATGATGGGTATTGTTACGGATCGCAGCGCTATCCAGTTCCGCTTACTCAACCAGAGCAAAGGACCGGCGATGTGGAGTCCGCGCAGCCAGAGCGACCGAAAGCGATTTATCGAAGAATGGATCAAGGTACTCAGTAGTACGGAGAACCTGCATATATGGCAAGACACTGCCGTCAGTCTTATTATCAAAGATAATAAGGTGTGCGGCGTAAAGACCCTCTTGGGTATCGAGATGGAGGCGCAAGCTGTGGTGCTCACCAATGGTACCTTCCTCAACGGACTCATGCACTGCGGCAAGACGCAGGTCAAAGGAGGACGTATCTCCGAACCAGCGTCTTATGGCCTAACGGAGCAGTTGGTAGAACTGGGCTTCAAGAGTGACCGCATGAAAACCGGCACACCGGCCCGCGTGGATGCACGCTCTATTCATTTCGATCAGATGATTCGGCAAGATGGCGATGACACCTGGCATCAGTTCAGCTATCTCGATACGGTAAAGCGGGACCTCAAACAGATGCCGTGCTGGATCACCTATACCAATCCGAACACCCATGAAGCGCTACGCGCAGGACTTAAGGACTCTCCCCTTTTCAACGGACAAATCCAGAGTATCGGTCCGCGTTACTGCCCGAGTATCGAGACGAAAATCGTTACGTTTGCGGATAAAGAAGCGCATCAGCTGTTCTTGGAACCCGAGGGAGTGGATAGCAACGAGTACTACGTGAACGGTTTCTCCAGTAGTCTGCCTTGGCAGGTGCAGTTAGCGGGTCTCAAGACCGTAAAGGGACTCGAAGATATCGTGCTGTACCGACCGGGTTATGCGATAGAGTATGACTTCTTTGATCCGACGCAGTTGCACCATACTTTGGAGACCAAACAGATCAAAAATCTGTTTTTTGCCGGTCAGATTAATGGTACGACGGGGTATGAAGAGGCAGCAGGCCAAGGATTGGTAGCCGGTGTGAATGCCCATATTAACGTGCATGGCGGCGCGCCATTCACGATGGGCAGAGACGAGAGTTATATCGGGGTGCTGATAGATGATCTGGTGAATAAAGGTGTGGATGAACCGTACCGCATGTTCACCTCGCGGGCCGAGTACCGCATTCTGTTGCGCCAGGATAATGCAGATGAGCGACTCACCAAACGTAGCTTCGAGATGGGGTTGGCGGATAAGTATCGCTATGATTTATGGTGCCAAAAAGAAACAGCTTGCGCCGATTTCATCGAGTTTATGCAGAGTTTTACTGTGCGCAAAGGAAGCATCGACGGATGGCTGGAGTCGATCGGCAGTACGCCGCTGCATGAAGGATGCAAGATCAGCGAGTTAATACTACGACCGCAGGTCGGCATCAAGGATCTGGCTGAAGTAGTACCGGAACTGAAAGCCAAGATAGCCGATATATCCGATGAGATCGTGGAGAGTTGCGAGATTCAGATCAAATACGCGGGGTATATCAAGCGCGAGCAACTGGAAGCAGCGAAACTGCAACGATTAGACCAGATACGCATTCCTGATGGGTTTAATTATGAAGAGGTGCAGAGCCTGAGTACAGAGGCGCGTCAGAAGTTAAGTCGTATCCGCCCGAAGTCCATTGGCGAAGCCCAACGCATACCCGGCGTAAGCCCGAATGACGTGAGTGTATTGCTCGTTTTGATGGGTAGATAAGCGATTTTAGTTTGCAAAGCAAACTACTTAAAATGTTTCACGTGGAACACAGAGCATAAAAACAACAACTATATGACAGCAGAAGACGTAAAGAAAGCGATTCGTAATGTGCCTGATTTTCCGATTAAGGGCATACAGTTTAAGGACATTACTACAGCCTTGGCTAAACCGGAATGTCTGAAATGGATGCGCGATGAGATTGTGAGTCGGTATAAAGGTCTCGGTATAACCAAGATAGTGGGTATCGAGTCGCGCGGGTTTATTGTCGCCCCGGCAGTGGCCATCGAACTCGGTATAGGATTTGTACCTATCCGTAAGCGCAATAAATTACCTGCGGAGACCGTATCTGTAACCTACGCCAAGGAGTATGGGGAGGATACGATTCAGATACATAAGGATGCGCTTAGCCCGGAGGATGTCGTACTGATTCATGATGACATCTTGGCTACGGGCGGCTCGATGGAAGCGGCTATTAACCTGGTGAAGAAACTGGGCGTCAAGAAGATCTACGTCAATTGTATTATTGAACTGGAAGGTTTGCACGGGCGAGAGTATTTAGAGGGAAAGGCAGAGAACGTCGATTGTCTTTTCGGGATAGAAGTGGATGAATAAGAAGGATGATCATATTGCCCTCTTGCTCAAGCGCATACCGGAGAGTCCGGGCGTATACCAGTACTTCGATCAGGACGGGCAGATCATCTATGTGGGCAAAGCTAAGAACCTTCACCGGCGGGTGAACAGTTACTTTAGCAAGGACCATGCGTCGAGCAAGACGCGGCAGTTGGTCGCGCATATAGCGGATATACGCTACGTAGTAGTAGAGAGCGAGCAGGATGCGTTCTTGCTAGAGAACAACCTCATTAAGCAGTATCAACCGCGATATAATATCTTGCTGAAGGACGGGAAGAGTTATCCGTCGATCTGTATTACCAAGGAAGCGTACCCTCGGATCTTTAAGACGAGGACGATTAATAAGAAAGCAGGCGAGTACTACGGGCCTTACAGTTTTGGGAATACGGTAGAGATGGTGCTGGAGTTGATACATAAACTCTACCCGATACGGACCTGTAATATGCCGTTAACGGCCGAATCCATCGAGAAAAAGAAGGTACGAGTGTGTCTCAAGTACCACTTGAAGAATTGCTGCGGTATATGCGAGGGGAAAGGAAAAGAGGAGTACGGCGAGTGGATAGACCAGGCGCGTAAGTTGATCAAGGGTGATGCGCATGAGATTGGTCGGCAGTTAGAAGAGCAGATGATGGCTTTGGCGGCAGAGATGAAGTATGAAGAAGCGGCGGACCTGAAGCGTAAGATTGAGTTGCTGGAGCAATTCAAGAGTAAGACAATTATCACGAATTCATCGGCAAAAGATACGGATGTCTTCGGGTACGACGAGCAGGATGATAAGGTCTATATCGCGATGCTGCATGTGCACAACGGATCGATCGTACAGGGTCAGACGATTGAGTATCGGCGCAAGATGGAGGAAGAGAAAGAGGAGTTGTTGGCGATGGGAATGATAGAGTTAAGGGAGCGGTTAGAGAGCGACACCAAGGACGTAATTGTTCCGTTCATTCCGGAGGTTTTTGATGATTCGCTGCACATCCATATTGCCGTAAGCGGAGACAAGAAGAAGCTGTTGGATCTGGCGATGCAGAACGTACGGCAGTATAAGTTAGACCGATTAAAACAGGACGACAAGCTCAATCCGGAGCAAAGAGGAGTACGAATCCTGACGGAATTGCAGCAGATGATGGGGCTGGAGAAGATGCCAAAGTGGATTGATTGCTTCGATAACTCGAATATACAAGGCGAGAGCGCGGTTGCAGGATGTGTGGTTTATCGGATGGCGAAGCCGAGTAAGAGTGACTATAAGAAGTTTGATATCAAGACCGTAGAGGGCGCAGACGATTATGCGAGTATGCGGGAGGTGGTACGAAGAAGGTACCAACATATCCTCGATGAAAACGGTGCTTTACCGGACTTAATCATCGCCGACGGAGGGTTAGGTCAGATGCATGCGATACGAGAAGCGGTAGAAGATCAGTTGGGGTTACATATTCCGATAGCGGGATTGAAGAAGAACGACAAACACCGGACACAGACTTTGCTGTTTGGTTTTCCGCCGAAGGAGATCTCGATGCCTGTGACGAGTGAAGTGTTCCGCTTGCTGACGAATATACAGGATGAAGTGCACCGATTTGCCATTTCGTTCCACAAAGCGAAGCGCAGCAAGGCCCAAATTCATAGCCAACTTGATGATTTACAGGGAGTTGGAGAGGTTACGAAGCAAAAAATACTGACTTATTTCGGTTCTGTGAAACGCGCTAGAGCAGCGAGCAAAGACGAATGGATCAAATTGCTCGGAAAACGCAGAGGATCAGACACTTACGAGCAAATTCAGGCCAAAATAAGTCTCTGAGAATTGAATAAAAAGCAAGAATATGACTACTTATACGCTGAAATTAGACGACAATTCAAACATTTTGCTGTTGAATGAGAAAAATGAGACAGTGAGTGCATTGGAGATCTTAAAGGCGAACGAGCCTCATCGCGTGTTTGCGTTCGACGGGGTGATGGGAGCCGGTAAGACGACGTTCATCAAACAGTTGGTCGAGCAGATGGGTTCAATCGATATCGTCAACAGTCCGACCTTCGCGATTGTGAACGTGTATGATGTGGAACAACCATATAAGGGCGAGGTGTACCATTTCGACTGTTATCGGTTGAAGGACATCCGCGAGGCGATGGACTTCGGTGCGGAGGAATATCTGTATTCGGGTAACTACTGTTTTATCGAGTGGCCGGAGAAGATCGAAGCCCTGTTGCCGGAAGACACCGTGTGGGTAAAGATTGTTCCGCAGGAAAACGGAGATAGACTATTGGTAATTGAAGATTAGTATGATAGAAGTAAAAGATATATGGAAGTCCTTCGGGGACTTGGAAGTGCTGAAGGGCGTGAACCTGAGCGTGAAGAAAGGCGAGATCGTAGCGATCGTCGGTAAAAGCGGCGCGGGCAAGACGACCTTGCTGCAGATCATCGGTACTTTGGATCGACCGACGAAAGGGGAAGTGGTTATTGAGGGCACGGATGTGTTTGCGATGAAAGACCGCGAATTGGCGGCGTTTAGGAATAAGCATATCGGTTTTATCTTCCAGTTCCATCAGCTCTTGCCGGAGTTCACGGCGCTGGAGAATGTCTGCATCCCGGCGATGATCGCAAGACAGAAAGAGAGCGAGTACAAGCCGCGGGCTGAGAAACTACTGCGCGAGTTGGGTTTGGGTGACCGAATGGACCATAAGCCGAATGAGTTGTCGGGCGGTGAGAAACAGCGTGTAGCGGCCGCGCGGGCATTGATGATGGCGCCGGATATCATCCTGGCGGATGAACCGACGGGCAGCCTGGATACGCAAAATAAAAAGGAACTGAGCGACCTGCTGCTGCAGTTACGCAAGCAGTACGGTCAGACGATTCTGCTCGTGACGCACGACAAGGAGTTGGCGCAGATAGCGGATAGAGTGATCGAAATCAAAGACGGAGTGATTGAATGAAAAAAATCGTATACATAGCATGCCTGTTGGCCCTTTGCGCGTGTACCAAAGGCCGAACGTATTTTCCGAAGGATATAGAGCCGCAGCCCGTGGAGTTCGTGCGCTTCGACAACGCGTTGCTGAATGTGCATGAGGCGAGTGTAAAAGAGGATGTGAAAGTGCTGTACGACGAGTATCCGGAGTTTATGCCGATATGGGTAGAAGATATCTTGGGAATCCCGTCCTCAGATACTCTGTATCTGGAGCAGCAGTTACCACTGTTTCTGAACGACACCTTGTATGGCTTCAAGCAGACGAATGCGAAGGAGCAGGAGGTCTTTGCGGACGTGAAGGATATAGAAGGGGCGCTCGGCAAGGCTTTTGCGCGAATCAGTTACCTCTATCCGGAGACGGAGTTGCCTACGTTCTATCTGTTTGTATCGGGTTTTCAGACGCCTATCTATTTCAACGACGAACTCATCGGTGTCGGCGCGGACATGTATCTGGGGAGCCACTATGAGTTCTACAACCGCGTGGTATATGAGTACCAGAAACAGACGATGCGCAAGGAGTGTATTCCGGTGGATGTGGTGAGTGCGTACCTGTTCCGAACGATACCGTATACGAGCACAAAGAGCCGCTTGTTGGACCAGATGATGTATAGAGGCAAAGTGATGTACCTCATCGCGCAGATCTTCGACAACCTGCCCGGATATGAAATCATGGGATGGACAAAAGAGCAGTGGAACTGGTGCGTGAAGAACGAAGAGGCAATATGGCACCTGGTGATGGACAAGCGGGATTTGTTCAAGACCGAGAGCCTGATCTTGACGGGGTATTTGAATGACGGACCGTTCACCTCAGAGGTGTCGCAGGACGCGCCGGGGCGCTTGGGCATATGGCTCGGATGGCGCATCGCCGAGAGCTATATGGCGCATAACGAGAATGTGACGCTGCAGGAACTGATGGCCGAGCCCGACGCACAAAAGATTTTGGAACTAAGCTACTATAAGCCATGAACAGAGAAGATTTTCCGATATTAAAGCAGCAGGTACACAAACAACCGTTAGTGTATCTGGACAACGCCGCGACGAGTCAGAAGCCGCAGCAGGTGCTGGATGCGATCGTAGAGGCGTATAGCACGTGGAACAGCAATATCCACCGCGGGGTGCATCACTTAAGTCAGGTGGCGACGATGCATCATGAAGAGGCACGAAAGGCGGTGGCGCAGTTTATCAACGCCCGTGAGGCGGAAGAGATCGTCTTCACCAAAGGCACGACCGACGCCATCAACGCGCTCGCGTTTAGTATAGGGGAGTTGCTCTTGAACGAGGGCGATGAAGTTTTCGTCAGCGGCTTGGAACATCACTCGAATATCGTGCCTTGGCAGATGGTGTGTGCGCGCAAGAAAGCGATGCTACGGCATATCCCGCTGAAGGAAGATCTGTCGCTCGACATAGAGGCCTTCAAGGGCATGCTGAGCGAAAAGACGAGACTCGTGAGTGTGGCGCAGGTAAGCAATGTGTTGGGTACTATTCAGCCGGTGAAGGAGATCATTCAGTTGGCGCACGAAAGGAATATACCGGTTTGTATCGACGGTGCGCAGAGTGTGCCGCATATGAGGGTGGACGTGCAGGATTTGGATTGCGATTTCTTAGCTTTCTCGGGTCATAAGATGTACGGTCCGACAGGTATCGGCGTGCTGTACGGCAAGCGCGAGTGGTTAGAACAATTACCGCCGCACGAAGGTGGAGGCGAGATGATCAATCATGTGCGCTGGAGCGGCACGACCTATAACGAACTGCCGTATAAGTTCGAAGCGGGTACCCCTAATTTCGTGGGCAGTTATGGGCTGCAGAAAGCGATCGAGTATATGGAGCAGGTGGGAATAGAGGCGATTGAGAAGCACGAGCGGGAACTGACGGAGTACTGCGAGAAACGGTTGGGAGAGTTAGAAGGTGTGAACGTGTATGCCGCAGGTCAGCCGAAGGTTGGCGTCATTAGCTTTAACATCTCCCCTAATCCCCTAATCCCCTCATCCACTAACCCCTTTATTCATCCCTTCGATATAGGAACGCTCTTGGACCAGCAGGGTGTAGCGGTGCGTACGGGTCATCATTGTGCGGAGCCGCTGATAGACGAATTGGGAGTACCGGGAACGGTGCGTGTCTCGTTCGGGTTGTATAACGAGAAAAAAGACATCGACGTCTTCATCGCAGCCCTCCAAAAAGCCCAAATGATGCTGAGTTAAAGGACCTTAAAAGCGTCCCAAAAGTCGCTTTTCAAATAGACAAATCCGTAAGTTGTTGATAATGAGGGTTTTACGTTTTGTCCTTTTCAAAGGTATTTTCTTGCGTATATGCTGAAAAAGCAGTACTTTTGCACCGTCAAATGAAAACTGCGATGAAAGTAAGCTATCGGATTATCGTTTTTCTGTTGTTCCTCGCCCCGCTCTATGGGCGCGCGGCCGATGCGCGTTCCTATTATGAAGAAGGCAAGGCGCTGCGCGAGAAAGGGGAACAGGTCGCGGCTATGCGGGCTTTCATCCGCGCTACCCATTGCGAGACCGATAACGAGTCTTTACTCGGACGCGTCTATTCGAATATGGCGAATATGTGCCGCCAGGCGAATGACCATGAGACGGCGTTTGAAGTCTATGCCCTTTCTACGGCACATTTCGCGAAATCCTACGATTCCCTCGCTTATGCGTACGCGCTGAATAATATGGCGTGGGAACAGGCGGCGATGGGTCATAAGGCCCAAGCCTTAGCGCTGGTCGATTCGGCGGTAAGCTGTTATCCGTATTTCCCGCTAACCGAAAAAGTCATCGAGACCAAAGCCGCAGCCTGTTTCTTTGCGCAAGAATACGACTCTGTGTTGTATTATACGGCCTCTTCGCAAACCTCGGACTACCTTTTGATGCTTCGCGCGCAGGCTTTCTCGTTCCTGCAGATTGATGACTCGGCGAGCGTGTATGCCAAGCAGTTGTTGCCACGCACAACGAATCCGTTCTATCTGGATGATCTCTATTATATCCTCACGCATAACGATGCTGCGGCCGACAAAGAGACGCTGCTTCGCCTGTCGTCCGAACGCGCGGATGTACAAAAGCAGATTAAGGAACGGCATGGTCAATTGGCACTTGCTGTCAACCTTCTTCAGCAGGAACTGAATCCGGAAGAGCCGACACGGCCTGTATGGTTTATCTTACTGATTGTATGCGGATTGGCACTATTAGGCTGGCTTATCTTTGTAGCCTGGCAGCAACATCAACTGCGTGCCGAAAAGGCGAAGTTTGCGCAAATACGTATCAAAGAACTGAACGACAACAGACAACTTTTGCTGGAAAGCGAAGATATCCGTCAGGAACTGGAATGGAATGATTTCGATGCCTTGTGCCGGGAGATCAACAAACGCTTCCATGGCCTAGCCGCTACGTTGCAGGCACAGGACTTGAATGAACAGGATATCCGTATTTGTATCTTGGTACTCATCGGCTTGAGCCATAAGGAGATTGCAGATATGCTTAATTGTTCTCCGAAGAGTATCGGTAAACTCAAAGACGTAACGGCTCGCAAACTCGGCGTCTCCGGCGGACAATTACAAACAAAACTCGAAAAATTTACACTACTATGAAGAATGTAATTAATCGTGCCCTTGTGGCTAAGAAAAGGAATATTTTAACGCTTGTGCTTGCGATAGTAAGCAGCGTGTGGATGATGAGTGAAGCGTTATGTCTGTCGCCTATTCCGGAAGCCGCTTACTTACCCTTTATAAAATCCAGCGGTAAACTCGTGATGGTTGCACTGCCTTGTGAGGAAGAGCCATGCACTCCATGCATCACTATGGCGTTGCAAACAAATACCAACTTATACTATCTCACTACGGATAATGCAAAGATACTTGCACAATTGGAAGCCATTGAGGCACAATGGCACGATAGTATTTTTGCTTCCATCTCCGGAACCTACTATATCTCCGAAGACATCGACCACAACTATTATTATACTATTCTGGTGTCGAATATTGAACTGAATGGGGATTTTATCGATGTAACTGAGCAAACCACGGATACGATTCCTCTGTATGCACGGGACGACTCCGGTTCTTCGACCGTTGATCCGGTAGATCCGAACCAAATTTACGCAACTTTGACGGGAAATGTACTTACAATTCATAATAATACCGGCGCACAAGTGACATTTACCATCCATACTGTTCCTTGTAATCATATGGCAGCAAGAGCTCGCAAAAATACAGAATCTTTTACCTTTACGGACTCTATTTCCATCGAGTTGTCAGAGGAAGGTGAATATGAGATTTTGCTGACAAGTGAGGAGTGGAACTACACTATTGGCGGCTCTTTTAACTATACCCGATCTTCAATGGGAACACCTAAAGAAACTCCTATTAACGAAAAGAAAATTCTCCAAGGTACGCGAATCCTCATTGAGCGGGAGGGAAAGACTTATACGATAACAGGACAAGAAATTAAATAATACCTCATCATTATGAAAAAAATATTGTTTATCGCATTAGCGGCTATCACATTGGCCGCGTGCAATCAAGACTTAGGCTTCGATAAGCCGATAGTGACGCCAACAGAGGAAAAGGATCCCGTCACG
>JAEEGL013930478.1_pt1 | contig 16327 bp, 12 predicted proteins | sample 9134231 | NCBI WGS metagenome assembly JAEEGL01 (sample SAMN16246548, study PRJNA631951) | gut metagenome | biome: gut microbiome; feature: rumen; material: fiber-attached | host: Bos | place: Iran: Karaj | collected 2018-10
AACTAAACAGATATTTGGAAAAAATACGTGAGGAGAGGCTTATTAACGGAGGTGTATCACGTAGAATGCCAGAAAATCATTGCTAAATTACGTGATAACAGTCTAAAGATAAAGCGGTGTCACGTAAATGTTCACGCTACTATATAATCTGAAGAACGTAGCGTGCCTATTATGCATTTGCTGCATTTTCTTATCTAAATGACATTGACCCCGTCCCCAAAGGTTCAATATAGCGCTTAATGGCATAAAAAAACCGTAAACGATCTGTTTACGGGTTTTCTTATCGCAGCTCGTAGCGGAATCGAACCGCTGTTTCCGCCGTGAGAGGGCGGCGTCTTAACCGCTTGACCAACGAGCCATGCTTTTTCTCAAGCTTTTCCATATTACACCCGCTCAAGAAAAAATGCAAGTACTTTTTTAGTATTTTTTTAATTTATTTTCAGATCAGGTCAAATATCGATATCTGATCTGTATCAGGCATGTTCTCAAGTATATGAAGTTCCGTCATTTTATCGATAATTTTCTGGGCGGTCTTTGTCCTCTTCTTAAAATCATCACGGCTTGAGAACGGCCCTTTTCTTGCCTCATCCTCTATGAGCACCGCGTTAGTATCACCAAGGTTTTCTATAGACACAAACGAAGGCATTATCGTCTTGTCATCGATGATCTGGAAGGACCTCGATTTAGCTTTATAAATATCGATCTTTGCAAAGCTGTAGCCTCTTGCATACATTTCCTGTACCAGGCGCATATCATGCATATAGTTCTGATCCTTTGCCTGCGCTGTGCCTGCTTCGATCTTCTTCTTTATCTCATCCATATACTTTTCAAGTATATCTTTTCCCAGACACATCATTTCATAGGAAAAGCCCTTTGAACGTATGGAGAAAAAGGCAGCATAATAAGCTAACGGATAATTGATCTTGTAGTAAGCAACACGCCATCCCATCATAACGTAGGCAGCTGCATGCGCCTTAGGGAACATGTACTGAATCTTCTCACATGACCCGACATACCAGTCAGGGACATTATGCGCAAGCATATCCTCTTTCCAGGCCGGCCATTCCTTGACCTTGCCCTTTGCAACCTTACCCTTACGGACATTCTCCATGATGCTGAATGATTCCGCGGGATCAAGCCCCATTCCAATGAGATAGGTCATGATATCATCTCTCGTACATATACATGTGGAAATATCCGCAATGCCTGCTTTGATCAGTTCTTGAGCATTTCCAAGCCACACATCGGTTCCGTGCGAAAGACCGGCTATCCTTACCAGGTCCGAAAAGGCCTTGGGTTTAGCTTCTATAAGCATTCCCATGGCGAAATCGGTTCCAAATTCAGGTATGCCGAGCGTTCCGAGTTTGGTCCCGCCTATATCATCAGGAGTGATGCCCAGCGCATCTGTTGACTGGAAAAGACTCATTACCTCCTTATCATCCAGAGGTATCAGGAGAGGATCCAATCCTGACAGATCCTGAAGCATCCTTATCATCGTAGGATCGTCGTGCCCGAGTATATCAAGCTTCAAAAGGTTATGATCTATCTTATGATAATCAAAGTGGGTTGTTATGATCGTTGATTCCGGATCATCAGCAGGGTGCTGTGTGGGCGTGAAGGAATTGATATCCTCACCATCCGGAAGCACCACTATACCGCCGGGATGCTGGCCTGTCGAGTTCTTAACACCCATTATCCCGCCTGCCACACGGTCAAGCTCTGCTGCCCTCTTTGGCATATCCATCAGTTCATAGTATTCCTTAACGATTCCGTATGCGTTCTTGTCTGCAAGGGTACCTACCGTACCTGCCTTGTATGTCTGGCCGGCACCGAAGATAACTTCCGTGTATTTATGAGCTTTGGACTGATACTCACTCGAAAAGTTAAGGTCTATATCAGGCTCTTTATCCCCTTTGAATCCAAGGAAAGTCTCAAAGGGTATGTCAAAACCGTCCTTAACAAGCGGCTCTCCGCATACAGGACATATCTTATCCGGCATATCCACTCCTGCCTTTCCGGCATATGTCTTAAGCTCCGGAGAATCAAAATCAGAATATCTGCACTTGGCGCATCTGTAATGAGGCGGCAGAGGATTAACCTCCGTGATACCGGCCATGGTCGCAACAAAAGAAGATCCGACGGAACCTCTTGAACCAACCAGATAACCGTCTTCAACAGACTTCCACACAAGCTTCTGCGCAATGATATACATTACGGCAAAGCCGTTTGTTATGATCGAATTAAGCTCTCTTTCAAGACGTGCCGAAACAGGTTCAGGCAATTCCTCGCCATAGAGCTCATACGCCTTGTCATAGCATATCTTTCTAAGCATCTTATCCGAATCCGCGATCACGGGCGGGCACTTATCCGGACGTACGGGATTGAGCTCGTCACACATATCGGCTATCCTGTTCGGATTGGTCACGACAGCCTCAAACGCATTGTCCGATCCAAGGTATGAGAACTCATCCATCATTTCCTGGGTAGTCATGAAGTACATTGATTCGGAGACATCATCCAGTCTCTTATTGAATCTTTCATGATCCTCATCACTCTTCCAGATATCCTCGCCGTCCTTATCTTTCTTTCTGAAACGGTTCTTTATCTTCCTGCCTTCCAGTATCCTTGCATAAAGCACATCCCCCGGATCGAGGTACCTTACGTCTCCGGCAGCACATACAGGCTTACCAAGCTCTCTTCCAAGCTCAAATATCCTCTTGTTCAGATCCCTTATATCCTGCAGGGAACTGATGGTAGGCATCCTGTCATCATCTATCAAATGTCTCAGGTTATCGGCCGGCACCATCTCAAGATAGTCGTAATATGACGCTATCCTGACTATCTCCGCATCTCCGCGCTCGTTTAAGAGTGCCTGCATCAGGTCTCCGTTCTCCGAACCGCTGCCTACGATAAGACCTTCCCTGTACTTGTCCAGCTCACTCTTTGGTATCTTGGGTTCAGGATTTCCCATGAACGTTGAAAGGAAACGCAGATGCGACATGGAAACCAGACGGTACAGATTCCTTCTGCCTATCTCATTCTTCGCAAATATTACTGCGCTTGATGCATGCATGCCTGCTATCTTGTCATCGGAAAGCTTTCCGGTATTGTTCAGGTCCTTTAGTGTATAGATCTGTCTTTCCGCAAGCAGGTCTATCTCTTTTATGAATATGCCCGCTGTCATCTCGGCATCGTCCACAGCACGGTGATGATGCAAAGTCGTCACATTTAGAGCAGTAGCAAGTTTATCGAGCTGATAAGACTTCTGCCTCGGCATAACGATACGCGCTATATCAATGGTATCTGTATGGGTAAAATCATATTCAAGACCTAACCGGTCTGCATTTGCATGGATAAACGAAGTATCAAACCTTGCATTATGCGCTACCAGCACGGCGCCCTTACAGAATTCCAGAAACCTCGGGAGCACATCCCTTATGGTATCGGCTTCCATCACATCACCATCGGTTATACTTGTGAGTTTTGTGATCTCGGCAGGAATCGGAACTTCAGGATTTACAAATTCGGAGAATCGTCCGGTGATCCTTTTGTTCTCAACTCTCACCGCACCTATCTCTATGATCTTGTTCTTTGTGGGTACAAAGCCCGTTGTCTCTATATCGAATACAACAAAGGCATCATCAAAGCTCTGCCCTCTTTCAGAAAAAACGGGAAGCTTTGTATCATCCACGATATCTGCATCTATGCCGTAAAGGATCTTGATGCCTGACTTAATATCATCCTTCTTATGCGAAGCATCCGGAAATGACTGCACATTTCCGAAATCGGTCACTGCTACAGCAGGATGTCCGAAACGTGTAGCCGTGGCGATCAGAGCCCCTGTATCAACAAGGCCCTCCATACTGCTCATCTTTGTATGTACATGCAATTCCACACGCTTCAGTTCATTGAAATCTTCCCTCTTCTCCCTGAAGTCGCTTATCTTCTTTATTCCAAGGATGTTGCCTATCATGACATCCTTGTCAAAGTCATCATATTTAGCCAGTCCTTTTACCTGCACAAAGTCGCCGGACTTAAGGGCTCCCATCATCTCCGCACCGAATTCACCCGGTACAAATAATTTGAACCTCATGGTATCCGTATAATCGGTGATGGTATACTTGATTATCTTTGAACCGGTCCTGGTATCCCTGTCTTCTATGGCAAGGATCTTTCCGTGGATCATAACCTCACCTATCTCATCTGTTATCTCCGAGATCTCGGTTATGCTGCCGTCTATATCACGTCCGTATACGACATTCGGATCATCACTCATCTTAAGGCTCTTCATGCGGCCTCCGCCTGAGCCCTTTCTGTTTTTGTAGGAACCGCGATCGCCCTTTGATCCGTATGACGATTTCTTTCCTGCATCGGAGTTTCCCGCTGCAGATTTTTCTGCTTCTGCCTTAATCTTAGCCTCGGCAGCTTTTTCCTGATCCGCCTTTTCCTTTGCAGCCTTTTCGAGCGCACCCGAAGAAGGTTTGGCATCATCTATGATGTCCTCGAGCCTCATAAAATCCTCTTCCTCATTTGACGGTATTTCAGGAAAAGGCATGGCTGCGTCATCCTTATTAACTCTCTTTGAGATGGCCGCAACCTCATTTTCAATGCGTTTCTTCTTTTCTCTTGAAAAGACGCTGTCCTCTGCTGTCTTAAATGACGTCTGCACCCTCACATCCATATGAAGACGTTCGTTAAATATCTTTTCGAATATCTCCTTTATCCTTATCTCTTTTTCATGAGCAGTGAAGATATCGGGAAGCGGAAGCAATAAAATACCGTCCTTGATCTCAGGCTTCACATCCTTCATCACTGTATGGATGATGCGGTCATACCTGAAGAGTTCAAGGAGTATGCTGTCATAATAGTTTTCTATTACATATTCAGGGGTATAATTCTCCGGAAGATCATATTCTTCTATGACCTTCACCTTTAGATCCATATCAGAAAAAGCCTTCTTTTCAAGCTCTTCCTCAAGTGCAAATATCCTCTCCTTGCGGATAAGCCTGTCGCCCTTTATAAAAAGCCTGAAGAGCTTCTTTGCGGGACTTAAGCTGTAATCGACTTTCAGATCCGAAAAAATGTCAAAGAGATCTTTTTCGACCGGAACCTCCGAAAAAAACTCTGAAAAAACCACTTCAGCCATTACTACTTATTCTCCCCAGTGTTCCAGCTCGTATCTGAGCGCTCCTATCAGTTCTTCCTCAGGGAATTTCTTAACTATCTCACCGTGTTTTATAAGGAGTCCCACTCCGTCTCCGCCTGCAATTCCGAGATCGGCTTCCTTTGCCTCTCCGGGGCCGTTTACAACACAGCCCATAACAGCAACCTTAAGTTCAAGCTTCTTTCCCTTCTCGGTCTTGGATATCTCTCTTACCATATCTTCAACTTTGCCTGCCAGACCGATGAGATCTATCTTTGTCCTACCGCATGTGGGGCAGCTCACAACCTCTATACCGCCACGTCTGAGCCCAAGGCACTTAAGAATTTCCTTTCCGGAACGTACTTCTTCGATAGGATCTCCCGTAAGAGAAACTCTTATCGTATCTCCTATGCCTTCATTGAGGATAATGCCAAGACCTACGGAGCTCTTTATATTTCCTCTGAAAAGACCGCCTGCCTCAGTGATGCCCACATGAAGAGGATATGACGTCTTATCCGAAATAAGCTCATGGGTTTTAACCGTCATCATGACATCAGAAGATTTGATGCTTATAACGATATTGTCATAGCCTGCCTTTTCTATCATATTAACCTTATCAAGAGCGCTCTCAACGATGCCCTCAGCCGTAACACCGTGGTACTTGTCCACAAGGTTTGCTTCAAGAGAGCCGGAATTAACGCCTACCCTGATAGGTATGTTCTTTTTCTTTGCCGCTTCGACAACTGCCTTAAGCCTGTCTTCACCGCCTATGTTGCCGGGATTTATCCTTATCTTGTCTGCGCCGTATTCGATAGCCATAAGCGCACATCTGTAATTAAAATGAATATCTGCCACCAGGGGGATGTGTATCTTTTCCTTGATTGCCGGAATAGCTTTTGCTGCTTCTTCTGTAGGAACGGTGCAACGTATTATGTCGCAGCCTTCCTCTTCAAGCGCAAGTATCTGCTTAACAGTCCTGTCCGCATCTTCTGTCGGTGTATTTGTCATCGACTGTATCAATATGGGATTTCCACCGCCTATTACCCTGTCACCTATTTTAACGACCTTAGTCCTGTCTCTGTACATAACTGCTCCTTACTTAAATACTAGATTTATGTTCATCGCTGATTATAACCTTTTTACAAGCACAATATACAGTATCACATATGCCGAATTTCTGTCTCAAGTATCTGCACTTTTTTTACTTGACATAAAACTGTTATACACCGAGCCCCCTTCCCGTTTTTTCTGTATACAAAAGGTTTATGTCACGGCTTATCACAAAGTTATACCTTTCCCCCGTTCTTGTTCCTATCCACGAAAGAATAAAGGCTAACGCCGTGATACATGCAGCGATGCACATATGTATCTTTCCGTTATGTCCGGTATATAACATATCCCGTATCATGGCCGGAACACCTTTCAGAATGCCTGAAGGATCGGAACAGTTAACGGCCGAAAAAACTATGAGCATCGTATCCGCCGTAAGAAGCATACACAGCACATTCTTAACAGAAGTAACAAAACCGGATATGAATGACTGCTTCCCTTCCCTTTCACGTGCATCTTTTACGGCATTTTGCACAGCAGCGGCAGACTGGTATCTTTCCGCCACTGATGAAGCCAGGCATCTGTCCAGCACCTCACACATAAACGGACTCAACTTTCCAAGACACTCTGCCCCACCGGCCGGTCTGTACGGCGGCTTTACCGGATCTGTCCCGCTTATCATATAAGAAAGCAGCACCCCAAGCGAATATACATCTGCAGATGCCGTAACAGTTCCCGACCGCAGGCTTTCAGGTGCTGCATACCCGGGTGTCCCTGCTCCTCTGGAGACTTCCGCAGATCCGAAACCGCTGACAGCCGCGCCCAGATCCACTATCTTTACCGCCCCTTCTTCATCGATCATTATATTCTGCGGCTTTATATCCCTGTGAACTATGGCAGGTCTTCTGGAATGAAGATAAGCAACAAGTTCCGTTACTTTCTCAAAAATATCCAGAGCCTCCTCCGGCTTTAGTCCATCCTTCATCCTTATATACTCTGAAAGATCACAGCCTTCGACATATTCCATTATCAATATATCTTTTCCGTCTTCCTCTCCATAATCAACAAGGTACGGAAAGCCTCTGTCATTTAATTGTTTTAATATATCCGATTCCTCTTTCAGCATTCCTCCCTCAGAGGTCTTCATCGCATACAGTCTGCCTGTCCTTATGTACTTTACAAGATAAAGTTTTCCCTCACCGCCTTCTGCGATCTCTTTTATAACTTCATATTCATCTGTCATTCCCATACTCTCTCCTCTTTTAAAAATGCAGATACAGCGCAGAAATATTATCCCCGTCTCCACGTCTGGATGCAGCTTCAGACAATGTTTTAAGCCTTTTTAAGCACGACTCATGTCCGTTTATGCTCCCCGGATCCAGAGCCTTACTGAATTCCCTTATATCAAGACCTTTATACATACCGTCCGACATGATAAGAAACGCAGTGCATTTTCCTATCTTTCCGCTTTTCATATCGGGAGCTCTGTATTCCCCGCTGCCGATACATCTTGTAAGCACTCCTCCTTTTGAATGCTTCTCGGTAATGATCCCGCTTCGCTTTCTGCTAAGCATCATCACCGCAGAATCTCCCGTCTGAAATGTATAAAACACATTTCCGACGTTTAAGAACATGGTAAATGTGCTTCCCATCCGTCCTCCGCGCCTCTTTCCCGCAGACTTTAGTTTTTCATGAATGTCATAGGCCTTTCTGTTTACCGATCGCTGCACATCTCTTTTCCTGCCTCCGCCTGCGATAAGCGGTACGAATTCATCATAGAACCATATACTCATCTCTTCTGCCGCATAACCGCTCGCAGTCTCACCGGCTTCCATTCCTCCGCATCCGTCGCAGATCAGTGCCATCATAATCTCACCCTTTATACTCGTGACCTTCTGCAAAGCAATACTGTCCTCATCCTTCTCTCTTCTGCCTTTTTCATACAGCACCGAATAAAAACCGAGCATAATTCCTCCTTAGCAAAAAAATCTCTTATGTACAGGGCACAGGGATAACGTCACTGATACATCGGATTTTTTAATAGGTGTAAATCCGATGCACTAAAAAACTTTAATAATATTTTTAAGGATATGATCCATCCTGAGCAGAATCTCAGGATGGGATGATCAGCAAAGGATCATCTGAAGAATCTTGTAATATCGTTATAAAGAACAAAAACCATAAGGATCATAAGAAGTATGAACCCTATCATATGTACGTAGCCTTCTTTTTCCGGAGGTACACGTTTTCCCGACACAGCCTCAAATGCCAGGAACATGAGACGGCCACCGTCAAGAGCCGGGAGCGGAAGCAGATTCATCACTCCGAGGTTAACCGACAGAAGCAGTGCTATGTTCACCATATTTACAACAACCCAAAAAGCACCATCCTTCTTGGTGTCCTCTATCGTATCATCGATCACATTGGCAATACCCACCGGACCGGACAGGTCATCCGCAGTTGCATGACCTGTGACCATATACTTAAGGCTCTGAATGGTTGCATCAAGCCAGTAGCGCACTTCAAACCAGCTGTACTTAAATACCTTAAGGTTTCTGCAATCCACATGCTCGGCTCCGCCCGAAAAGCCGATATAATACCTTTTGTCTGTTTCTGACCATGCAGGATTTATCACAGTTTCAAAACGCTCACCGTTTCTTTCATAGACTATCTTCATAGGTGCGCCTGTATTTAAGGCCGAGCGCACCATGATATCGCGCCATATATATGTCCTGTGTCCGTCTATACTGATGATCTCATCACCAGCCTGTATTCCGGCCGCCTCAGCAGGCAGTCCCTCCGCGATCTTGGCAACCGTTGGAAGATCGGATCCGCATACCCATACGATAAAAAGGCCAAGAAAAAAGGCAAGGATAACATTAAAAAGCGGTCCAGCAAAAACAGCAGCGATGCGTGCCCATACAGGAGCGGCATTAAAGCTACCGGGTTTCGGGGCATTATCCTGCTTAAGTTCCGTATTGTCTTCTTCATTTTCCGAAACATCCATCCCTGTATCTGTCAATCCTTCAAAGATACATGCTCCGCCGATCGGGAGCAGTCGGATGACCAGTTCGGTATTCTTTCCTTTTTTCCTGAATAAAGCCGGCCCCATACCAACGGAAAATTCATTGACCTTAATACCGTTAAGCCTTGCTATAAGGAAATGACCAAACTCATGACTGATAACAACAACAGAAAAAATGATCAGAAACGAAATGATTGTTATTAACGGTGAATGCATTCTTCATACACCTCAGAGTGACAGTGATTCAATATAGCTGTAGGTTTCTTTTTCTGCAGCAAGTATATCATCAACTGTAGGATTTTTGATCGTCCTGTAGGAAGCCATACTCTTTTCTATGGTATCAGCTATTCCAAGGAATGAAATACGTCCGTTTAAGAACAGGCTCACTGCCTTCTCATTTGCCGCATTAAATACCGTAGGCATGCTTCCGCCTTCGCGAGCAGCATCAAGCGCAAGTGAGAGTCCCTTAAAGGTTTCGGTATCCGGCTTTTCAAATGTAAGATTTGCTATTTCATAAAAATCAGCTTTAGGCGTATCCATAGGCAGACGGTCCGGATAGAAAAGAGCATACTGGATCGGAAGCTTCATATCGGGAAGCCCCAGTTCGCCTATAACTGCACCGTCAGAGAATTCAACCATTGAATGTATTATGGACTGAGGATGAACAAGTACATTTATATCCTTGTAATCGGTATCAAAAAGCCACTTGGCTTCCATCACCTCAAGGCCCTTGTTCACAAGAGTAGCTGAATCGATAGTGATCTTTCTGCCCATTGACCAGTTGGGATGCTTAAGTGCATCTTCAGGTCTGATATCCTTAAGCTCATCCTTTGTCTTTCCGCGGAAAGGTCCACCGGAACATGTAAGCCATATCCTGCTCAGACTCTTTCTGGGAGACCCCTGAAGAGACTGAAAGATGGCACTGTGTTCCGAATCGACAGGAAGGATCGAAACGCCGTTCTCCTTTGCAAGCGGGATTATGATATGGCCTGCCGTCACCAGCGTTTCCTTGTTTGCAAGTGCGATATTCTTGCCGGCCTTGATACCGGCTATCGTGGGACGTATGCCTATCATTCCGACAAATGCTGTGACCAGTGTGTCAAAACCATCCATGGATGCGATCTCTGTCAGTCCATCCATGCCGGACATCACCTTCACAGCTGTATCCTTGACACGTTCCTTTAAATCTAAAGCAGCCTTCTCATCATACATTACAACATATGACGGATGGAACTCCCTTATCTGCGCCTCAATCTTGTCAACACTCTTATTGGCAGCAAGTCCTACAACCTTAAGCCTGTCGCTGTATGCCCTTACCACATCAAGTGTCTGTGTTCCTATTGAACCTGTAGATCCCAGAATAACTATATTTTCAGCCAAAATAGAGCCTCTTTCTTTGATTATTATTTTACGAGATAAAAAGTATAACCAGCAGATATATCATCGGTGCGGTAAATATTATACTGTCAAAGCGATCCAATATGCCACCGTGACCGGGAATGACATGTCCGTAATCCTTGATCTTCATGTCACGCTTGATAGCAGATGCGGAAAGATCGCCGATCTGACCTATAATGCTTCCTGCCACTCCGAGAAGCGGGAATACCCAGTACATTCCGGGAAATCCTCTGCCTACTCCGTTTAAGATCATCGCATATAAGAGCCCAAAGATGCCTGAACCGACAACTCCGCCGATACAGCCCTCAACAGATTTTTTCGGTGAAAGCTTCGGGAAAGCCTTATGCTTTCCGAGTGCAACACCCGCAAAATATGCGCAGGTATCAGACCCCCATGCCGAGATAAATATCATCCAAGCCGCAAAAAAGCCGGTGTTATAGAAGCTGCCTTCTTTATCAAGACTTCCCGGTGCAGTGAAGTTTCTTGTAAGAAGGATAAAGCCCAGCATCACTGTCACATATACAAATGAAAAATAGGCTTTTATAGCCTGTTCGGTTTTATTTTTTGGGTAGGTGAACACAGTGATGGCCATAAAAAACGGAAGCATCAGAAGCACGTAAAGTATCAGGTGCTCCTTCGACATACCAAGCCATATCAGAATATAAAAGAACGCTGTAGACAATATACCCAGCAGTTCAAGCACATGGAGTTTATCGGACGAACCTCTGACTCCAAGCGCTTTTGTCATCTCAACAAATCCGATCGATGCTGTAATCATCAGGCCGATCGTAAGAACCAGACCACCTGACCACACAAGCGCCATTGCGATCGCCACCACGAGTATTCCGCTGATGACTCTTGTTTTCAAACTGCCGTCCTCCTGCAGGTAAAATCTTATGATCCGGCAGCACTGCGCGGCTCATATCAAAACCGGATCAGACACCGCCGTATCTGCGATGCCTTCCGGCATATTCGGCAAGAGCTTTATCAAGCTCTTTTTCATTAAAATCAGGCCAGGGCACATCCGTGAAATAAAACTCAGAATATGCACACTGCCATAACAGAAAGTTGGATATCCTCTCTTCTCCGCTTGTACGTATAAGCAGATCCGGATCCGGATAACCTGCTGTATCAAGCCTTTCGGCTATCATTGTATCGGTGATCTGGGAAGCCTTTATCTTTCCCTCTGCAACATCCTCGGAAAGACTTCTCACCGCTCTTGTTATCTCATCTCTTCCGCCATAATTGATGGCGATAGTAAACTTGAGTCCTGTATTTGTTTCAGTGCCTTTTTCCAGGTTCCGGATACTTTCCTGTATATCCTCATCAAGTGCGGATATATCACCTATCACCCTTACCTTCATGTTATTCTCATTTGCACGGGTAAGGCTTCTCTTCATGTAATCCCTGAGAAGTTTCATAAGTGCACTGACTTCAGTTTCAGGCCTCGACCAGTTCTCCGTTGAAAATGCATAGACCGTGAAATATTCCACGCCCTTGTCATAAAAGACTTCACACATATCCTCAACGGTCTTTGCACCCTGTATGTGTCCGTAATTTCTAGGCAATCCCCTCTTCTTTGCCCATCTGCCGTTTCCATCGAGTATAACAGCAACATGACGGGGTATCCCTTCCATACAACTTCCTCCGTCAGACTTTCATGATCTCTGCTGACTTGGCATCAACAAGTTCATCTATTCCTTTGATGAACTTGTCAGTCATTTTCTGAAGTTCATCAGTAATATCCTTTATCTCATCCTCTGAAACTTCAGTCTTTGAAAGCTTCTTGAAGGCGTCGTTTCCGTCTCTGCGGATATTTCTTACTGCAACCTTTGCATCCTCGCCCTTCTTCTTAACTTCTTTTGCAAGTTCCTTACGTCTTTCCTCTGTAAGCTCAGGGAAGATAAGTCTTATCACAGCGCCATCATTTGAAGGTGTGATACCGATATCAGAAGACATGATCGCCTTCTCTATCTCCTTTATAAGAGTCTTCTCCCAGGGTGCTATCTGTATCATTCTTGCCTCGGGAACAGTTATATTTCCTACCTGTGCAAGAGGTGTCGGTGTGCCGTAATAATCAACCTTTACCCTGTCGAGTACATGGGGATTGGCACGTCCTGCTCTTATAGTAGCCAGATCGCTCTCAAGAAAGCTGACAGCTTTCTGCATTTTTTCTTCTAGATCTTTTAATCTGTCATCCATTATGATTCCTCCTCAGACGGTGATCTTTGTTCCGGAAGATTTTCCGTTCACCGCATTAATTATGCTGTCTTTTTCGGTAAGATCAAACACATACATGGGGATCTTACGCTCCTTTGCGATTATGCTTGCCGCAAGGTCCACAACCTGAAGTCCCTTTGCGACCACATCATCGATGCTTATTGTATCATATTTTTTTGCTGAAGGATTCGTCTTTGGATCAGAATCGTAAACTCCGTCAACATTCTTTGCCAGATATATGACATCAGCGCCTGTTTCTGCGGCTCTGAGCACCACTCCCGTATCAGTTGAAAAGAAAGGATGGCCGGTTCCGCCTGCGAAGAAAACAGCCTTTCCGGCATCCATTGCAGCTACAGCATCATCCTTTGCAAAAAGTCTTGTAAACGATGAGCATGCAAAGGGAGTAAATATCTCTGTACCCATACCGTTTAATCTGAATATCTCCGAAACATAGATACAGTTCATGACAGTTGCCAGCATGCCGATCTGATCAGCCTTGCAGCGGTCTATATTCTGACTGCTCCTGCCTCTCCAGTAATTGCCTCCGCCTATTACTATACCAACGGAAGTACCGTTATCAATTATAGTCTTAACCTGACGGGCAATACCGCCTATAACCTCGTCATCATATTTTCCGTCCTTAGAAAGGGCTTCTCCGCTTAATTTAAGTAATATCCTGCTCAATTTCGTTCTCCGTTATCATTTATTTTTTGCCAGATTTTTAAAGAATGCTTCAGGCGCAACCTCTGCATATACCTGTGAGCACATACCTTCTACCGCAGCTCCGCTGCTTATCTGTACGGATGCGGAACGGATATTGCCCATCACTATAGCCGAATCGGCAAGTATAACAGGGCCGTGTACATCTATATCGCCCTTTACAGCACCGGCTATGACCGCTGACGCTCCGTTGATACCGCCTATTATAACTGCTCCCTGACCTATCTTTACACTTCCGGCACAATCGATCGCTCCATTGATCTCCGCACCCTCGGCATAGAGTTCACCGGCCTTTGTATCGCCGTTTATCGTACCGGATACGTTGAGCTTACCGAGTATATCTATATTCCCGTTTACAACACCCGCAAGTTCAAGGTTTCCGTCAGAAATGATATTTCCTCTGATGCTTACGCCCTCGGAAAGCGTTCCTGTCTCATCCGAAAGCTCTCTGTTCTTCATGATCTGTTCGATCTCGGGAGTAAGCTTTACAGGAGAAGACTTTGCCGAATCCTTTGATGCTTTCTTTGAAGATGCCCTGCTCTTTCTCGCCCTTGCAGGCTTTTTCTCTGCCGCAGGCTTTGCAGGCGCTTCATTTTCCGCAGCCGCCTGTGCTGCAAACATCTCCTCTATGGACATCTGTCCCTCGAGCTGGAAATCATCGTCGTCTTTCTTTTCGGACTTTTCTTCAGGAACGATTGCTTCTTCCGGCGCTTTTATTTCTTCCTTTACTTCAGGTTCTGTTTTTTCCTGCTTATCAGCCGCAGGAGTATCCTCCTTAACAGCACCGCCTTCGTTATTAAGTTCATCCTGAATGGATTCCAGCATGGCATTAAGATCTATGCTGCCAAGTGCTTCCTCTTCCGCCTTCTCTTCTTCATCTGAAGACTTAGCCTTCTCGGGTACAACCTCCTTGATATCGATCATATGAGACTCTGTTTTTTCTTCAGTTTCAGACTCTTCCTCTTTGAGTGTTTCTTCTGTCTCTTCCGTATCCGAAACAGTTTCTTCGTCAGCTGTCTCTTCCTGATCGGAAAGGCCAGTCTCATCTTCAGAGCCTTCTGTTATTTCTTCTTCATCGGCTTCTTCATCTGCATTTTCATCGGAATCTTCATCTGAATCCGCTTCCGCATCAGCATCCATGCCGGCAAGCTGAGCCTTAAGAAAAGCCTCTATATCATCAAGTTTCTCATCATCAGACTTCTCATCTTCAGAAGTTTCTTCATCAGTAATCTCTTCATTAGGATTATCGTCGTATTCCATATCTTCCTCAGGAAGATCCTCATCGTAATCCTCTTCATCGAATTCACCGTCATCGGAAAAATCCGCATCCGCAAATTCGTCCTCCAATGACTCATCAATATCATCGGGAAGATCATCCGCTGTCAGGACGTCATCAGAAATATATTCTTCTTTAGCTGCCTTATCGGCTCCGGTAAGCTCATCCATAGCTTCCGAAAGATCATCTTTCAGATTCTGAAAAAAACTCATGCCGTTAAAAATCTCCTTGTCATTTGAAATATACCGGCTCGGTGCTCTCTGTGATCGGAGCGAGCTCGGTACCGTCCATAGAGCGGACAGCTTCTATTATAGCAGGAAGAGCCTCAATAGTGGTCTTTTTTCCCGGCGCATCATGCAAAAGTACGATTATGGTACTCTTATCAGATCTTTCGATATCGCCTATAACCTTGTCTGAAATCTCAGAAGCGCTCTTTTTTCTTCCGACAGAATCATCGGCCGAAACATTCCAATCGTAATGCCTGATACCCTTTGCGTCAAGATATTCGGTGCACTCCTTAACATCCGTAAACCTTCTGCATGTTGAAGTGCCACCCGGAAAGCGATAGTAAACACTGTCTACACCTGTCGCATCAAGTACATATGAATGCACTTCATCCAGATCCTCCGCAAAATGATCCAGATCTGCGTATACATCGGAATACTCATGAGAATATGAATGCATACCTATGGTATGTCCTTCACGAGCCATTCTCTTAAGTTCTTCTTCATAACCTTCATGGCCGTTTACAAAAAATGTAGCTTTTACATCATATTTTTTCAGTATATCCAGTATTTCTTCGGTACCTGCACTGGGCCCGTCATCAAATGTGAGGTATACGGTCTTATTTACGCCCTCAGAGCCATCATAAATAAGGGTGCCGTAATCTTCACCTTCAGACATATAAACGTCCGAAGAGACGCTTATTTCGCTATTCTGAACGGTACCTGTTGAATATCTGGCCTCAAGTTCAGAACCCGAAAGTCCCGCAGCCTCGAGTTTATCATACATATCGGCGATCATATCCTGTGTATCGGATACGCTCTGTTCGATACTGCGGATACGCACAAGCGCAACCGTGGAAAGCACAGACGGTATCAAAAGCAACACCACTGCTGATGCTACGATAAGCCTTTTAAGAAGCTCGATACGCTTCCTTCTGTCTCCTTTGTTTACTTCATTTGTTTCTGTTTTTTTAGTCTCTGATTTTTTAATCTCTTTACTGTCCTGCATCGTTCAAATAATTCCTTTAACCGCAAAATTTCACAAACGCTATTTTCGGCCGAAACACGTAAAGTGTCAAGATTACGTAACTTTGAGCGATGTCAACTAGCGCGTTCCGCGTCCTTCCTGAAGTTCTGCGTTAAAAAAGGCCGCGTGCACATGGCACGCAGCCTTTTGTTTTCTTATAGATCAGAGATTACTGAAGAGCAGCTGCCTTTGCAACTTCTGCTGCGTAATCCTCTACCTTCTTCTCGATGCCTTCGCCTGTCTC
>JAEEGL015752762.1_pt1 | contig 16327 bp, 11 predicted proteins | sample 9134231 | NCBI WGS metagenome assembly JAEEGL01 (sample SAMN16246548, study PRJNA631951) | gut metagenome | biome: gut microbiome; feature: rumen; material: fiber-attached | host: Bos | place: Iran: Karaj | collected 2018-10
AATCATTGGAATTGGTTCTCCCCAGAATCTTTGACGAGAGAATATCCAATCACGCATTTTATAGTTATTTATCTTTCTACCAATACCTTTTTCTTCTAACATTTTAGTTAAAGCAACTTTAGCATCAGGAATACTCATACCAGTAAACTCTTCACTATTAACTAACTCTGCAGATTTATCAGCTAAATATTCATCTTTTTCTACTGCAGATTCACTAATATCCCCAGTACTTATAACACGAATGATCTCTAAATCATGTTCCTTAGCATACTCAAAATCTCTCTGATCATGTGCAGGAACAGCCATAACTGCACCAGTACCATAATCTCCTAAAACAAAATCTCCTAAATAAACTGGTACCTCTTTTCCATTAACAGGATTGATTGCTTTAATACCTTTAACTTCAACACCACTTTTACCCTTATTTAACTCAGTTCTATCCATAGCACTCTTCTTAGCAGTCTCTTTAATATAAGCTTCTACTTCCTCTTTGTTCTCTACTCTATTCATTAACTCTTTAATTAATTTTCCATCTGGAGCAATTACAAAGAAAGTAATACCATAAATTGTTTCAGGACATGTAGTAAATATACTAAATTTTCCTCCACCAACTATATCAATATCAACTTCTACTCCAGTAGACTTACCAATCCAATTAATTTGACCTAATTTTACCCTATCAGCAAAATTTGTATCTTCAAGTCCTTTCAACAAATCCTCAGCATAATCACTCATTCTAAGCATCCATTGACTTTTTTCTTTTTGTTCAACTTGACTTCCACATCTTTCACATACTCCACCAGCAGCATCCTCATTAGATAAAACACTTTTACATGTAGGGCACCAATTTACTGGAATAGTATCCTTATAAGCCATACCATGTTTATAAAATTGCAAGAACTGCCATTGTGTCCATTTATAATACTCAGGATCTGTTGTTGAAAATTCCCTACTCCAATCAAATGAAAAACCTAATGATTTCATTTGTGCCTTAAAAGTAACAATATTTTCTTTAACAGCATCTTTTGGATGAATATGATTCTTTATTGCATATTGTTCAGCAGGCGCTCCAAATGCATCCCAACCCATTGGATATAAAATATTATATCCTTGCATTCTTTTCATTCTCGCCATTGCATCTTGAGCTGTATAACTTCTTACATGTCCTACATGTAAACCTGCACCACTTGGATAAGGAAACTCTACTAATATATAATATGGTTTCTTTTTCTTATCTCCTGTAATTGCTTTAAATGATTCTTTATCATCCCAATATTTTTGCCATTTCTTTTCAATGTCTTTAAAATTATACTCCATCTTTCTTACCCCACTTCTTTTGACAATGTTTACCATACAACATATAACCACAATAAACTAATGCAAGCATAATAACAAATGCTATTAATAATTTAAATGCAATAGGTAGCTTTAAAAACTGTATCAATGTAAATGTAAAAGATATTATAAATGCATTTAATATAGCTACACCATTTAAACATTGTCTATAATTCATTTTTTCTTTATTTAATTTAAAATAATGTGTTAAAAATACTAATTCATTTATTTTAGTATATTTTTCTTTTTTGAGCATATCATCAAAAATAAAATAGTAAATTAAATAAAATACTACAAATATCACAATAAACCCTATAAAATAATACAACATCCTAATCATCCTTTCTTAAAATAAAAAGACATATTCATCATAAGGACGAATATGTCGTGGTACCACCTTAATTTCTAAAATACATAAGTATCTTAGCTTAATAATCTCTAAAGGAATCACCCTAAAAACTCCAAAAGCAAGTTCATTTATTATAATAATTAATTCACACCAACCACTAACTCTCTTTATATTATAAATAAATTACTACTCTTTCTTCAACGTTCAAAAACGATTATAATTGATTTTTCCTAATATTGCAAGACTATCTTGCTAGTCCCTTTGAATAAATAATCTGCCCTTTTATTGTTTCTACCGTATCTGCATATTCTTTTTCAGAGACAGCTTTCATATCACGAAAATCTTCCAAATCTTCTAATATTTTTGCTACAGTTGCTTCATATTGTTCACGATCTAATTCATCAGCATTATAGCAACTATTTAAATAACCTAATTTTTCAACCAAATGAGATGCATAGCCTTCACCTTCTAATCCCCATTTAAAACCACGTTTTAAATTCTTTGTTTTTCCATTTAAAATAGCAAATTGATAACCACTTTCACTCATTTCCCCAGTTTGTCTAGCATAATCGAGTCTCGTCTTTTTATCGCTATTAGCTACGCTGATTGCAGGTTCAGCCATATAATGCCAAATACCTTTAATAACTCCTTTTAAAGCAGGAATTCTTTTTAAATGATATTCATTTTCCCCCACTTTTTTTAAATGATCTATATTTAAAGCTTCATAATCTTTTGCCGCTTTAACAAAAGTTTTTACTACAGGGAACAATTCAAAATTATCTACAGGCGAAGTATCATTTGTGTAGAATCTAGTATAACGCATTGGTACGCCCCTACCCATCATTGATGGTGGGCCAAATAAACCTCTGCCTCTTCCGAACCTACCACTTCCACCATAAGCAGTTCCTTGCTCCCAAAAACTATAACCATATCCACCATGTGTATGCGTTGGTGGAACCATTACAGTTCTTGAGGGTGGTCCATATGTATATGCCATAGAATAACCTCCAATCAATTTATATTATAATTAATTTCCTAAATTTGTGCAATGTAATCTAGTAATTTTAAGAACATTCTAATGAATATACTTTCTAATCCATTTTTTCTTAATTTCTTAATTTCAATTCTCTTTTCATCAATACCTTTATCAGAAAATATTATTTTTGCAATTTCTTCCTTCATAGTTGTTTGAATCTCTAAGTCAGATATGATTGAATCTATATCTTCATTTACTAGACGAACTGCATCAATTTCAATATCTTTACCTTTACAGTTAATTGTTAATTGTTGTGTTGTAGGAACATCACTAACTTCAACAATAAAGTCTGTATCTTCTACATAAGTTTCACATTCTACTTGTTCACTACCAACATAAACAATTACATCATTAGCTTCTCTCGTATTTCTAAATCTAATACGATAATCTCTCTTAGCAGGAATAATACCTGTTTTACCTTCAACAGCTCTAATAATTAAAGTATAATTATTCGCCAAATAGTTATAATCTATCTTAGTCATTATGTAATAACCTTCTTCAAATAGATTACTATAACCATCATCTTCATATAAATAATATGAATTATTACGTCCAGGGAAAACATGTATTTCCATCTTCTTAGGAGAATCAGTAACATTCATATTTTTTTCTAAATCGGCCATTGGTACAATCGTACCACTCTTGGCAAATACTGGATAATCTTCATCTTTATAGAATATTACATATCTCTTATTACCAGGGAATTTTTTACCTGTTTTAAAATCATACCATGTACCTTCTGGCAAGAATATTCTTTCTACAGCACGGTTCATGACACTATCTTTTGGTTTTGTAATTGGTGCTACAAATAATTCTGTACCAAAATAATATTCATTTTTAAAATCTAATTCATCATATATATCTGGATATTGATAATATAATGGTTGTATCAATGGTAAACCTACATTGTGATACTTATAAGCTTCACTATATAAATAAGGTATTAATCTATGTCTTAATTGACAATATTCTCTAACAATACCTAAAGTTTTAATATCCCATTTCCATGGTTCTCTCTTATAATAATTACCATACTTAGCACCGAATCTAAAGATTGGACTATAAGTACCAAATTGAACATATCTTATATATAACTCAGGAGATTCAATACCATCTTTATAACCGCCAATATCATGGCTCCACCAAGACATACCTAAATTACTTGATGTACTATTAAAGAATGGTAATTGCTTTAAAGTATTCCAACTAACCTTTGTTTCACCACTATAATGAACAGGATATTTATGTGGAACATTATTATTTACTTTAGCAAGTATAAGTGGTCTTGTTGCTTCATTCTTTTTAAAATCATTAAAATGATAATAATCTAACAAACCTTGAGTCATCTTATCTTTAAAATTACGATAATCTACCCAGAATAAATCTACTCCTACTTCATATAATGGTTCAATCAAATAATTGAAATAAGCAGCAATTAAATTTCTATCAAATACATTAAATGGAATTGTTTGTTTTTGACTTATACCTAATTCTTTAGCTACTTCATCATATTTGGGTTCATGTGGATAAATACCATCACTAGGATCAATACTTACACCAATTTTTACACCTCTATCATGTAGATACTTAGTAAATTCTTTTGGTTTAGGGAATAATTCTCTATTAAAAGTAAATCCTGCACTAAATCTCTTAAGATTGTTTTTATCTTTCATGTGCCAGTTCTCACCAAGTAATAAAATACTTAATGGAATTCTATATTTATTAAAATTCTTTAACAATTCTTGAATATCTTCAAATGAATAATAATTAGTTTTATTCCACCAAATACCTAAAGCATATCTAGGAATTAGTGGTGGCATTCCTGTTAAAGTATAATAATCCTTTAAACAGTTACCAAAGTCTTTATTATACATAAATACATAAACATCAGTTCTTTTACGATCATTATGTATAACGATACCATCTTCACCAATAAAATTAGTTTTAGAATCATCAATAGAAACAAATCCATCTGCTGAATATAAACCTTTTTGTTTAAATAATACTTCTTCTACTTTTTTCTTTACTTGTTTAAAGTCTTTAACTTTTTCTGCTTCAGATTCATCAGTACTTCTATCCAAGTCAGCAACTATACCATTATAGTTTCTTGCTTCTGGATGACCAAAATACCACTCTTTATTATCTGCATTTAATAACTTAATTCTAAAATTAGAATCTGGAGCATACTTAGTTCCATATAATGGTCTTTCTTTTAAATAAGTTAAATTAAAATATTTAGTAGTTATATCTAAAAAATTTTCATTTTGATCAACTTTCATTTGAGGAACAGGGAAATTTCTAAATGACGCAAATTCAGTAGGTCTATCTTCAAAATAACCTTCTTCACTAAACTCTATTCTTACTAGTAAATCAGATAAAACTGTTATTCTATAGAATTGACCTTGAAATACAGCTTGCTTTTTACTTCTAGCATTATCATAATTGATTTCAAAATGCTTACCTAATTCTGCCACACTAATCACCTATTTCTCTATTCTATTCTAGTAGAATTATAACATATTTATAATTCAAGAACAATCATGATATAATACCGACAGGTGAGAAAATGTTTAAGTATTCATTAGATAACAAAAGATATCATACACTTAACTATTACTATAAAAACAAATACGGTAAAAAAACATTTAAAGTATCTTTAAATGGTAATTTCTCATGCCCTAATAAAGAAAAAACTAATCATGGTTGCATTTTTTGTTCACGCTCAGGTTCTGGTGATTTCGCTGGAAATAAAGAAGATGATTTAATAACACAATTTAATAAAGTAAAAGATGTTATGGAACAAAAATGGCCAGATTCATATTATATAGGTTACTTTCAAGCAAACACTAATACCTATGCTCCCTTAGATATCTTGAAAGAAAAATATGAATCAATTCTAAGTCTTCCTAATGTTGTTGGTATAAATATTGCAACTCGTAGCGATGCCATTTCTAAAGAATGTTATGATTATTTGGAAGAATTAAATAAAAGAACTAATCTAACTATGGAAATCGGTTTACAATCAATGCATGATAAAACTTTAAAATTAATTAATCGTGGACACGATTTAAAGAATTTTGAAGAGTGTATTAAAGAACTTAAAAAAAGAAAAATAAATACTGTCGTTCATATAATAAATGGTCTTCCTGGTGAAACTAAAGAAGATATGATTGAAACAGTTAAATACTTAAATAAATTACATATTGATGGTCTTAAAATTCATATGTTATATATCACTAAAGATACTGATTTAGAAGATTACTATAAAACTAATCCATTTCATATTTTAACTAAAGATGAATTTATTGATATTGTGATATCTCAGTTAGAACACTTATCACCAGAAATAGTAATTCATCGTATAACTAGTGGACCAAAATGGAGCGATTTAATTGAACCAACTTGGTTACTAAAAAAATTCGGTATCCAAAATGATATCGATAAAGAAATGTTAAAAAGAAATACTTATCAAGGCATAAAAATAAAGGAGTGATTATACATCACTCCTTATTAATTTAAATCTTAATATATCTGCTTTTGAATTAGGATTATCTACTTTAAATCCTGCTTCTGTAGCTACTTCAATAGCTTTCTCATTTTCTCTATTTATATTAATATATAGCTCTCTTAACATAACTATATCTTTTAATTTTCTTAAAGCCTCTTGAGCATAGCCTTGACCTTTATAGTTTTCAAATATTTTATAACTAATTTCTCCAGTAGCTAAAATTGTTATTTGACCAATCTTTGTATTATGATCATCTTGTAAATGAATACCATAAACAGTAGATGCAAAGTCCGGTGTATCACCTTTTTCAAATTGTAATCTTTCTGATTTGAAAAAATCACCATAACAACCAACTCTAAATGCTGATAATTTTTCCAAAGTAGAATCTTTTAAACTTAATTCTGCTGGAATAAAGTAATCTCTAATACTACTATAATCATCATCTTTAGTTAATTCCGTTAAAATCTTACAATAGAAATGCAATTTCATATAATGAACTTTACCAAAGTGGTATCTTTGTTCTTGTTGTAGTTTTACGTACTTAAGTAAGTCCGTATGGAACTGTTTACTTCTTGCATGTATATCACAAGCCATCTCTAAAAGGTCTAAGTCTGTCATATCATCTGGACTATCATAATATTCTGGATGGTGTGAATTATTCTTCCAGTGTAATTCAATTGCTTTTCTTTGTTTTTCAGATAAGACGTGTCCTTCATCACTTAGTTCACCTAAATCATCAACGATACTTGCTAATGCCATAAATTCTTCAGTATTAATAATCTTCGACATATCATGAACCATACATCTACCAATTAACTGAATAGCATCTAAATTTCGATTATGATCCATCAAATAAGAAGCCAAGTACTGACCACTTCTTAAGACGAAATTTCTATGCAATAAAGTATCATTAATTTCTTTAGATAATTTCTCAGCATTAATCTCAAACATACTTACCCTTCCTTAAATTAACAAATATTTTATCATAAAATTTAAAAAGGTCAAAAAAAAGAAAAGCTATACCTCTCTTTTCTTTCCTACACTAAGTATTTGTTTCTTAAATATATTCTGGTTTTATTATCTAAATGAAATATTCTTTAGGTAACTCAATGTCTTCTTTCATATCTTGTTCTAATAACTCTGGATTGTCAAATAGATACTGTAACATCTTAACTGATTTAATAAAATAGAAACCATCTGCTACTCTTTCATCTAAATTAATACCAAAGCTAACCATTAATCTATTTTCTTTTTTACCATCAATTTTTACTTCTTCTTCTTTTATTTCACCAATTGTTGTAAATACTGAAACTGTACCAAAATCATTAATATTATGAAGTACAGCACCACATTTTAATGTTCCAAGATTAGATACTATCATACTACTATAATATAGATTATCTTCTTGAATAGATCTTGGTAATTTACCAATCTTATCCAACCATTTCAAAACACCTACAATAGGTACTCTTAAAATATTTGGTAAACCAGCTAATTTATCAACAACATCATTAGCACCCTTCTTCTCAGATTTACCTTCTCTAACTTGATGAACTTTGTTGTAAATCTTTTCTGAAATAGTTGCCAAATTATCATTATCTTTAAAAGGAACTAACATCATTAATTCTTCGCTTTTATCATCAAATTGTACCTTTGCTACAAATGAAATAATTACTTCATTATGTTCCCATATATGTCTATTGGCAACGAATCTATTTAATTTAGGGCGATGATAAACTACTCTTCCTAAAGCCGTTAAAAAAGCATGGAAATAAGTTAAATCTTTCATTCCCTCTTTTTTCTTTTTACTAATATAGTCATGTAATTTTGTTACATCTAGCTTGTAATCACAATAAACAGTACTAATTGCTCTTTGAGGTTTTAAATCGATTGACAATTGTTCTGTTCCTAACACTTTTTTTACTCTTTTAGCATCTATTCTGCCCATAAAATCACACCATTCTTAAAATAATTATAACATAAAAAAAGAATAATTATTTATTATTCTTCTACTAATATTGCAGTTATTACATAATAACTTGTATCACTTGCATATGAACAAGTTTGAATAACCAATATCTTACTATTCTCATCATATGGAATATCTCTCTTGTAAATATAATTACTACCTAAGTTTTTAATTTGATTTACAAAATCATTTCCTTCTAATTTAACTCTCATATGACTATAATCACTATTAACTTCTTTAATAGAATATATCTTATATATTTTTCTACCATTATCATCTTGTAATAAAATATACATATTATTATCAAAGAATTCTTTATCCAAAAAATTCTCTAGTTTTCTAAATGGAATATCATATGTTTTTGAATTATGTCCATAGATATTTATTTGTCTACTATCAGTAGTAACTCTATAATCTAAATATTCTGTACCTTTAATATCACGTTTGTTATCAATACTATGATTTAAATAATAATCATTATCATCAGCTTGTGTAATTAAAATATTAAACATATTAGGTATTTCTAATCTTGCCACTATATTATTATTTTTATATTTAGTTCTATATTCATTTAAATCAACATCTGGACTAAATAATTTATTCAAATCATCTTTTACTTCTTCTGGTCTGTTGTTAACAACCTCTTGAGCTATAATACTAGATACAGGTTTATTATATTTAAAAACCTTTGTACTAGTGAAATAAAATACACCACCAACAAACAAAATAATGAAGATGCTAATTATCAAATTTCTTCTTTTATTCATATAAAAAACCTCTCTAATGAGGTTTATAATAATTAATTATTTAATAGTTGTCAATATTTGTTAACTATTGTTTTTGTGTACTTTTCTTATGATTGACAATATATATAATTGTATAAAATATCATAAGTAATAATAAAGAGATAATAATACCACCAATAATATCTGTAATCCAATGTACTCCAGCTAAAACTCTGGCAATAACAATGAAAATCATTAATCCCCAAGACATTACATCAATATATTTTCTAATTTCTTTATGTGTAACAAAATATTTACTTACTAATAATGATGAACCACAAATACAAATTGCTAACATTGTATGTGTAGAAGGGAAAGATGCTTCTACTTCTCCATCAATCATCACTGGTCTATAATTAATAGCAACTTTATCAAATACTACATACAATATAGCAAATACTATATAAAAACCAGCTAATATCAATAATCTTTTATCTACCTTAGATATCTTTTTTACCTGTACTAATTGATAGCAACCTAACATCGCATATAATACTGCTATTAATATTGCTATAAAACCTAATACATTAGATATTTCATACCATGTTTTATTAAATGGCAATAAATCTTTAAAAAAAGAATTAATAGATGCAAATCCAACATTAGATCCATCTGCAGCTATTCCTCTAACATCAACAAATTTAATTAATAAAGTATAAACTAAAGATACCATAAATAATAAAAAACACATATCTATTAATAATTTTTTCTTCTTAGACATACCTATCATCTCCATAAAAATTATATCAAATATCAAATAAAAAAGATACCTTTCAGTATCTTCTTTTTTTATTTATTTTTTCTTTTTAAACTCATAATATTTGGAATATCTTCTCTAACTATACCAAAATTAATTTCCTGATATCTAATATCCGTAGCTAAAGAAGTTGCAATTAATTTATCACCAATTCTTATTCTTATACCACGTTTTTTATCTCTAAAAGAACATGTAGCTTGATCATATAATAGCTTTAAACCTTCTACATCAGCAGTATCAATTCTTCCATCAATACCTTCTCTAGTTTTAATATAGATACCTCTACTATTAACATATGTAACTCGAGCATCAAACTTTTCATTTATATGCTTATCAATATAATCAGACATATCATATTGATCAGCTTCTCTCTCAGCTTGATCGGCTTTTCTTTCTTTATGCGTTGCATATTCACACATTTCCTCAATAGCTTTTAATTCTTTAGCATATTCTTTCCAGTTGAATTTACCGTCTCTCTTTTGTTTTAACATATAATGAGCAAGTAAATCCATAAATCTTCTGATAGGACTAGTAAATTGACCATATTTGAATAATCCTAAACCAAAATGATATCCAGGTTCTGCAGAATATCTAGCTAATTTCATTGATCTTAACAAAATATCAGATACTACTCTTCTAAGTTCCGCATCTTTGATACTTTTTAAAGCTTTCTGAATACTTTTACCATTTAGGATATCTGATGAAGAAACTACTTTAATTCCAGATCTATAAAGTAAACTTGCTGTTTCTTGAGCAACGTCTTCATCTGGTTCATCATGAGTACGGAATTGCGATGGTACATTTCCCATAAAGTCAGCATAGCACATACCATTTAGTAGCATAGCATTTTCAATTAATTTTTGACCACTTCCATTAACACGTTCGTGGATTTCTTTTACTTCGCCATTTTCATCATATTTTGGTTTGATTTCACTACTTCCAAACTCAACATAACCTCTATCTACTTTTTTCTTTTCTAAAGCTTTAGATAAATCATTCCACATTTGTAATGATTCTACATAATCTTCATAGCCTTCAGGTACAATTCCTTCTTCTAAGATTTGATTAACTGCTGTATAAGTCATTGCTTTCTTTGATTTAATTACAGAATCAACAAACTTATAATTTAAAATATCACCATCTGGTGTTAATTCCACCATCGTACTTAATGTTAATCTCTCTTTACCCTCATCTAATGAACATATACCATTAGATATTAACTTAGGTAACATTGGAATTACGATATTACTTAAATATACACTAGTACTTCTTTTCTTAGCTTCTTCCCATAATACCATACCAGGATGAATATAATGTGAAACATCGGAAATATGAATACCTACTTGATAGTTACCATTAGGTAATCTCTTGATACTAATTGCATCATCTCTATCTTTACAAGTTTCATCATCAATTGAGAATATTAATTCATCAGTTAAATCTACACGTTCGCGTTTTTCCTCTTCAGTTACTTCAGTAGGTAAAGTTTTAGCTTCAGCTAAAGCTTCTGGTGAAAAGTCTGGATCTATCCCATTTGCAATAGCTATTGTTCTTAAAGCTAAATTCTTATCATTCTTTTTACCTACAAAAGAATGATATGAAGCTCTAACAGCTCTTTCTTTTCTGTCATAATCCCCAAGTATTACTGAAATTCGATCACCAGCAACTAATGCTTTATCAGTAGTACTAAGATCTAAATATATTTTATTTTTAAATGGCAATCCGCAAGGAGATAACTCTATTCTGCCATTCTTACCTTTTACTACATCACATATAACTGGTTCCTTGCTTCTCTCAACAATTCTATTTACACTAGCAACATAATAACCATTTTTCTTTATATCATAAACTTGAACTTCAACAGAATCTCCATCTACAGCATCATGAAGATCGCGAGGATCAATCTTTGCTACTTTACCATCATCTAAAATAACTACGCCATCCATATGTTCATCAATGAATATTGTAGTCACAGCTTCTTCAAGTAATTTAGCTTCCTGAAATTCTTGTCTTCTTTTTTCATCTTTAATTACTGAAGCAGAATCTTCCTTTTTAACAGAAGGATTTATAATAGATCCGCCATAATAACTATTATCTACTAACTCACCAAAACTAACTAAAAGTCTTTGGCCTTCTTTTAAAGTTGCCATTTCTTGTTTATTTAAACTAATTGGATGTTTAAAACCTGGTTTTTCTGCTCTTAATTCTAAATGTCCATCAACATTTACAACATTACAAAAAACTGTATTAGTATATCTTTTTATTATTCTCTCTACTTTAGCTAGTGGGTAGCCTTTAGAAGTTCCTTCTGTTGGTCTAATTAAAACAGTATCACCAATTAAACCATCATTTAAATCATCTACATAAATTTTGTATACTATTTTCTTTCTTTTTCCCTTTTCATCAAAATCGGTAACTTCAACAAACCCATTACCAACTTCATCCAAAACTAGCTTGCCTTGAGCAAATCCTAAATCACGTGAAAAGATTCTGTAATGACCTTTTCCATCCTCCAAGACTTTACCTTCAAAAATTAACTCATCTAAAGCAGACATTATTTCAGCTTTTCCAACGCTAATTCCAATTCCTAATCTTTTCCTAATTTCAGATATATTATATATTTTATTCTTATATTTTTTATCACCTAAAATATCACATATTTTTATTTTTAAAGATTTTTTACTAATTTCCACCATAAACACCCCACTAATTTAATTATTAAATCACATTTATTCTAATAATGTAATAGCTACCCATTGAATTGATTATAACAATTCATTATAACAACGAACTAATTCCTTATACCATGATGAGCTGTTGGTGAATTTTCATCCAAAGCTCTAAATGTATAACCATTAGCTAATCCATATTGAATTATTTGCTCTACTGCTGGAATTGAAGTCTTGTGTATATCATGCATTAATACCACAGATTCATCTCTCTTACTAATACCATTGATTACATTATCAGCAGCAGTTTGCGTACCAGCTCCAGCTGCATCATTAGAATCGACATTCCAATCAAAATAAATATAACCATCAGCTTCCATACTAGCTTTAATAGCAGAAACTACACCAACTGAATATTTCCTTGAAATTGTATTAGAACTACCTCCAGGGAATCTAAACAATCTACTTCTTTTACCAGTTTGTCTTTCAATAATATCATTCATATCATTAAAGTCTTGTCGATAAGCATCTACACTATTATAAACAGTCCATTTATGACTATAAGTATGTACTGCTACTGTATGACCACGTCTAGCTTCTTCTGCAATTATATGTTGATAACTTGGAAATTGATTAGTAACAAAGAATGTTGCTTTTACATCATACTTATCTAAAAGATCTAAAAGCTCTTGTGTATATGCACAAGGTCCATCATCAAATGTTAAATAAACAATTTTACCAGTAGGAGCAACAGGTAAATTACTCTTATCAAAAACTTCAACTTTTCTTGAAGCCCTACCTTCTTTACCATTATATGTAACAGTATAGTTAACAGTATAAGTTCCTAACTTATTAACATCTAAATTGCTTTCACTAGTAACTTCAGCTTCAATTGGATTACCACAACCATCTGTAGCTACAGCACCACTTTCATAATAAGTTCCACCCAAATAAATATAGACAACTTTATTACCCAACATATTAACTAATGGTGCAGGTTCTTCCGTTACTTCAACAGGTAACTCTTTACTTGATTCATTACCATTACTATCAACTGCTTTAATAATAAACTTTCCATCTATTTCTTCTCTATAAACTTTATCAGTAATATCACCATCAAAATTATCTATTACTTGAAAAGTAAAATTGCTCTTATCAACATTATCACAAAAATATCTTTCTATTTTATCTGAACTAGTAATTATTTCAGGAGCTTTCGTATCTTTAACAGATACTTTTCTTATTTCTTCATAAGTTTCTCCTTCATAAATAATTGTATATTTTATTTCATAATCACCAATTGTCTTTGTGTCTACTTCCCCTTCTTTAGTAACTATATACTCTAATTCTGGTATTTTTTTATCTCCTAAAGTTAGAGTTATCCCTTCATCATTAAAGTCTTCGTTAACTTCAGAATTATATTGTTTTCCACCATTAACAACAATCTTTAATTTAGGTTCTTCTTCACTCGTAAATTTATTTTTATAGAAAGTAAAATAAAAAATAGAGCAAACCATAACTAGTATTAAACATAATACTATAGTAGCTCTAAATATGTACCTCTTATTCTTAAATAACAATTTACTCATATAAATCATCTCATTATTAATATAACATAAAAAAAGAAAATATCGAAGATATTTATCTCTTTTTTTATCTATTCAAAACTATTTTATAGCTTGCTCAATTTTACTTGTTCAAAAGCCCATTCTAATGGACTAATAATTTGACCATCTTCACGTTGAAACTTTCCTTCATAAGTATAATTTTGAACACTGCCATGACCAGAACCTGCAAATGTATGCATTTCTGCAGGGAATCCATTACTCTTTAATTTCTTTACTGAATTATAAGCAGTTTTATAATCTACACGTGTATCATTAGAACCATGGAATGCCCATACATTAACATTTTTAACAGCATCTGAAGTTAAACCAGGTCCACTTATTGGCATAAATGCTGAATAATAATTAGGATACTTATTAACTAATTTATAACCAACAAAAGCACCATAACTATGTCCACTTAATGATATCTTATTTGGATCTCCATTATTCTCTTTAGATATCTTTGATGTTAATTCATTTAAAGCAAATAAATAATTATCTCTATAATAATCATTTGAATTATCTGCTTGAGGACAAATAACAATTCCAGTCGGTGTTGTTGATTTATTACTTATAACTTTTGGTAATGCACATTTTAAAACACCACCACCAGATTCACCAGAACCATGTAAATACATATGAACAGGTAAACCTTCAACTTCTGTACCATAATCAGGTTTATAAAGATAATATTTAATTGTGACACCATTAGATGCTTTATAACTTAATTTTTCAAATGAGCCATATTTTAAATCTTTAATATGATCTTTATAATTCTTACTTTCTTTTAAACTATCTTGTATCTTTTTTAACATTTCTTCATATTCTTGTGCAGTTGGTAGTTTATCTACCTTTTTATCATTATTATCATAGTAAGTAACTGCACCATTTTTATCTGTAACTTTTCTACCTACTAAATAACCATCTTTATCATACAAGATTTCTATCTTATTACCAGCAGCATCTTTATAAACTACTGTATTACCACCATAGATATTATTCTTAGAAGTTTTTTCTGTTTTAGCCATATAAGCAAAATCTAAAACAGATCTTGCATTAGAACTCAAGACACTAAATCCGGCAGCTTTAGCAATATTATCCAAGCCTTCATTTTTCTTAACAAGTTCTCTAGCTTCTTTAACACCGCCTAAAGTACCAGCATTATCTCTATATGTTGCTTGAGCTTCAACTGCAAATTGATTATTATTCGCTGTAATAACAGCAACTACCTGTGCCCAATTATCAAAGTTTTCATGGAAATCTCCAAACGTAGATGCATTATGATCCCATATAGCTAATAATTTTGCTCCAAGATCTCCATAAACAGAAGATGCTATTGAGGCATTTACATTTGTTTCAACAAAAGAATTTATTTTATCTAAAGTTCTAGCAAATTCTTCAAAATGGTTTTCTATTTGTTCCATTTTGTATCTAACTCTAGCTACAGTAAACTTCTCATCTGCCATATTAACACTCCTTTTTATACATCGAATCTATCTAAATTATATTTAGAAATAATATTCGCATATTTATCAGTAGTACTTGCATTTGGATTAGGTGTATAACTTTCCAAGAAAGATCTATAAGCTTCTAGATTGTTATTACCTTTACATTCAGGATGATATAAAGATAATACATTAGAATAATCTTCTATACACTCTTCAATACTATTATAATATCTCATTGATTCATTACTAGGTATTACAGCTGTTCCTGAAGAATTCCATTGCGTAACTGTCGTAACGCCTGATGTCTTTCTCTTTGACCATGTTGAATCTTGCATATCTGGTGTAATTCTACCCATATCTGTATTAATACCTAAAATATTATTATAATCAGATAGCTTAGAAGCATGAGTACTAATCCATCCACTTTCATTAATTATTTGTGCAATAATTAATGATTTCTTCATACCATATGTATTAGTATTTTGAACTATCTTACCAACTTTTTCTATCCATTCATTAATAGCAGCTTGATCTCCATTATAAGCTCTATTTCCTAATTCATAGAATTCCTTAGCTTGTGTATTACCAAGTTTTGCTTCTTCTTCTTTTTTCTTTTGTTCTTCTTCTGCTGCTTTTTGAGCTGCTTCTTCTGCTGCTTTCTCTGCTTCTTCTTTCTTCTTCTTTTCTGCCTTGTATTCTTCACCAGTTATTAGTTTATCTACTTTTTTATCTTTACTATCATAGTAAGTTTCTTTTCCATCTTTATCTTTGACTTTTCTTCCTACTAGATTATGATCACTATCATAATAGATTTCTATTTCATTTCCATCTGCATCTGTATATGATATTGTCTTTCCATCATAT
>JAEEGL016346208.1_pt1 | contig 16327 bp, 9 predicted proteins | sample 9134231 | NCBI WGS metagenome assembly JAEEGL01 (sample SAMN16246548, study PRJNA631951) | gut metagenome | biome: gut microbiome; feature: rumen; material: fiber-attached | host: Bos | place: Iran: Karaj | collected 2018-10
CGTCCCCATGGCTCACCCCGTCCCCGTGGCTCGCCGAGATGTATCGACAACCACCACATCGCAAGGGCTCCCCCCACATTCGTGGGTCCCCCCTCGCGAATATCCTAAGGCATCCTCCCGCAAGCGGGCCCCTCCTTAGGATGAACAACCGGAATTTGACGGAATGTAAAGCTTATGTTATCACTATTATCATAGTGATTTTTTTGTTGTTGAATCAGAAAAACTGTGGGATGATCAGAAAATAAATGAGAGAGATTGTTTTTTCAAAACTGAATCCGGAAAAAGTAGCGCGTACAATGGATAACTTTTTGGATTTGCGGGATGAATATTTGTTTGCGACACTTTTTAACGGTTGCAGGAAGGGATATATTTCCGGTGCAGAGTTTGAGCGTATAAGAAAATTGCGGAAGGAGCCGATACGGAATGCGGTGTTTTGTACCTTTGGGACATGGCTGATCATCGTTGTGTTGAAAATCATCCTGTTTCCTGTGGAACCGGCGGAGGCCATAATAGAAGCACTATATATCGTGGCAGGATGTGCGCTCATATATCTGATCTTTATGAGTTCACGTTCGATATCTTTTAGGAATATACGGGTGGATAGATCGGAGGACCGTCAGATGGCGGAAGCATGCGGTGGTCTTGATCAACATATTTTGAGCAGGCCTGTTTTTTACGGCAGCGCGGTGATCCGGGCAAAAAAACAGATCCGCGCAGCCGGGAAGGATGAACAAAGGGCCGAGGAACAGCGGATTGCCGAATTATTATACAGTTATGTTTGCAAGCTTTCTGATGTGTGGCAGTTGGTAACCATTTCAAAAGAGATCCGGGAGTTTGCAGATCAATGCGGAATAGAGTTTGTGGAGTGTGAATTGAAGGAAGAGTGGGGAAAAGATAGCGATCAGGTATATCAGATCATTATCACGGCTAAGTTCCCGGAAGCGGAAGATACCGTTATTCCGATGGAGACGGATGAGAAATCAAGAACATTTGCATTGCCTTTTAGTGTCGGCGAGGCGATCAAATCGAAATACGGAAGGAAAAAGAGAATGGATCTGTCCGTGCTGGATGATTCCTACTATGAATTCAAGCGTGAGTTTGGTAAGGCGAAAAGCGAAATTATGGGGACGATGCATAAAAAGAAGCCGGAGGAAAAGGCTGCAGTAAAGAATGCTATGGATCTTGTAAGGTTTTGAATAAAGGAATCGCGTAAGGAATGTGTTGCTGTCGCAACCGCGCTCGGCGCGAGCGTTCTGCAGGCAGAACGCTATTTTATACAATCTAAAACGCTTAAAGTCTTGAAAAATCAATAAAAAAAAGGTTATAATAGATACTATATCAAGGGAAAGGTATCGGGGATGGATTTTTGGGTTACCGTGGTGGATGATGAGGCTCTGTGCCTTACCAACGCCAGAAATCTGCTGGGGGATGAAGGGATAAAGGTCAGCTGTCTGAAATCCGGGCAGGACCTTTTGAAATTTGTGCAAAAAAACACTCCCGATCTGGTCCTTCTGGATGTGATGATGCCGGGACTGGATGGTTTTGAAACGCTTAAGAGGCTGCGCGGCTTTGAAGACCAGAATGGCAGAACACATATCCCGGTGATCTTTCTGACCGGTGAAAATGATGCAAAAGCGGAACAAAGAGGACTGGCGTTAGGAGCCTCTGATTTTATCCGCAAACCTTTCAACAAAGAGATCCTGCTTCGCAGGATCGATAACACCATAAAGAACAAAAAGACAATTGAACTGCTGACGGAAGAGGCCAAGAAGGATAAACTGACCGGCTTTTGGAATAAGACGCGCGGTACGGAGCGGATCGGGCAGCTTTGCGGGCAGAAAAGCGGCACGCTGCTGATCATGGATCTGGACAATTTCAAACTGGTTAACGATCTGTTCGGGCATGATATGGGGGATAAAGTGTTGCAGGCGTTTGCGGATATCATCCGCAGGAATACGCGGGAATGCGATACCATAAGCCGGATCGGCGGAGATGAGTTCCTGGCATTTATCGAGGATCTTACGGATGAGAGTTATGTTGCGTCTGAGACCATACAGCTGAATGCAGATTTTGCCGAACAGGCCAGGTGTCTGCTCGGGGAAGAACACGGCCTGCCTTTGGGGATTTCCGTAGGCGCGGTGATGGTTCCGAAACATGGACGGGAATATGAGGAACTGTTTTCCATGGTAGATAGTGCGTTGCATTCGGTCAAACAGAACGGAAAGCATGGATACAGTATCTATGACCGTACGGACATGGCAAATGATGCTGAAAGGACAGATCTGGAGCAGGAGATCGAACGTCTCAGCACGATCGTGGAAGAGAGAAATGAAGGCGGGGGCGGATTGCTGCTCGGAAGAGAAGATTTTTCCACCGTTTATCGTTTTACCATGCGTTTCTATAAAAGATATGGCGGGGCTTCGGTCCGTATCCTGTTTTCTCTCAAAGCGAAAGAAGAAAACGGGAAAGGGCTGGCGGAGACCGGAGTTGCCTTCGGACGTTTCCTGCAGAAAGAGCTGCGCAGGAGTGATCTGATCATGCAGCACAGGACCAATCAGTTTTTTGTTGTTTTGAACGAAAGAACCAAATTTGAGGCAGACGTTGTGATCCAAAGGATACTGACAGGGTGGGAAGCAAGCGGACTCGGTAAGGGTGTTTTGGTGGAACTGTCTTTCCGCAGCACGGATTACCCGGCAGGGAGAAAAGAATAACGAGGGGAACCGGGGGAGCCGCAAGGTTCTGAACCGTTATGATGAGGTAGGTATATGGAGCAACGTAGAACAGAAAACTTTATCATTTTTGTGGTAACGGTTGCCTGTGCAGGTTTAACGGTCGAGAGCCTGCTTATGCATTGGGAGTTCTGGGTACCCCCGTTGATCCTGATCGGTGTGGCTCTGTTATGGATCATCAATCTTGCGGAAAAACCGTCTCTCGCATTTCGGAAAATATGCTATCTGATCTATGGGATGATGGCGGTCTTTTATCATGGCATCCATGAAAGCAGTTTCTTTGATATTTCCATTGTTATGGTCTTATGCATGGTGGCATTTTCCTTTCTGGATGAAGTCTATATGATGAATCTTTTTTTAGGAGAATACGTGCTTTTGATCACGATACAGATCGCGCTGGCATTTACAACCGGTGGTACGGTCTTTGATGTGCTGAACACATCCAGGATCATTTTGCATTCTGCGGTTGTGCTCCTGATCTTTTTCAGCTGCAGAAAAGTTATCAACGACCGTCTGGAGGCAGCGGGATCCGAGCAGGAGAAGGCGGAGCGGATACGGACCAACAATGCGGATATGGAGGATTTTCTTACCAATATTTCACATGAACTGCGGACACCGGTCAATGTAGTGAACGGAATGTCAGATCTTCTGATCAAACGGAATGCAGGAAAAGAGGCGTTCTCCATAAAAGATGCCGGGATCCGTCTGGCCTATCAGATCGAGGATATTCAGGATTATACCGAGTGTAAGCGGGGAAAGATCCTGCTGGAAGAAGACGATTATATGAGTACCTCTCTGATCAATGACGTGGTCACTTCCTTCCGGCTGCTGGAAAACAGCAACAATCTGGAACTGGTAGTGGATCTGGCGCCTTCCGTGCCGACAAGGATGCGGGGGGATATCCGCAAGCTGCATAAGATCTTCCGGCATCTGCTGGTGAATGCCGTGAAGTTTACGAAAAGAGGCGGTATTTTTGTCCGGATGTATGCCGAGAAAACGGAGTACGGTGTAAACCTCTGTGTTGAAATGACGGATACCGGCATCGGAATGGATCTGAAGGCGCTGGAATCCGTATCCGAAGGCATGTATCAGGTGAATAAAAAGCGAAACCGGAGCTCCGGAGGAATCGGGCTCGGTCTGTATATCGTATATGGCTTTACCCATCGCTGCGGCGGTTTTGTAAAGATCGAGAGCGAAAAGAATGTAGGTACCACCATCCGTGTTACGATCCCGCAAAAGGTTACGGATGCCTCCCCCTGTATTGCTTTGTCCGAACGTTTCGACGGCAATATCTTATTCCATGTGAAAGCGGATAAGTATTTTGTCCCGCGTGTCCGTGATTTTTACCGGACGATGGCATCGAATCTGGCTGCGGGGATCCATGTGCCGCTGTATTCTGCGGAGACGACCAAAGATATCGAACGTATGATGGAAAAAATGCATGTCACGAATATCTTTATGGGACAGGAGGAATATGAGTCGGATCCGGAATACTATGATCGCCTGAGTGAAGGGGACATTGTTGTAGCAGTATCGGCCTTTTCCGGTTTCCAACCGAGCCGCGGAAGTCACGTGATCGTCATGCCCAAACCTCTGTATGCGTATCCGATCATCAGGATCTTAAATGACGGGAAGAATGCCAGAAGTCTGGATTTTTCGGAAAATGCGGTAAAGCCGTCCTTCCTGGGGATCCGTGCATTGATCGTGGATGATGAACCCATGAACCTGGTGGTGGCCTCAAGTCTGTTTTCTGATTATAAGATGATCATAGAGACTGCCGGCAGCGGAAAAGAAGCGCTGGCGAAGTACCGGGCCGGAGATTATCAGGTGGTATTTATGGATCATATGATGCCGGAGATGGATGGCGTTGAGGCCATGAAACTGATCAAGAAAGCAGCAGAAGAGAAGGAACAGGATATTCCGGTCGTTGCGCTTACGGCCAATGTGGTATCCGGTGCGAGAGAGATGTTTATCCGTGAAGGATTTGACGGGTTTATCGCAAAACCGATCAATATTTCGGATTTTGAAAGAGTGATGCTGCAGCTGTTTCCCGAAGCCGGTATGAAAAAGGAAGGAGGGCACGCATGATCAAACAGTTCGTAAAATTTGTCAGTGATGCCATCCACGATCCGGAGAGGGAATTGTCGGAACGTGTCTTTGTTATCTTTTCCATTATTTCGGAGATCGCAGTTCTGATCGCTCTTGTGGGAGACATTGTTTTTCAGGAAAACATCGGTGAGATCATCACATTGATCGGGATTGTGATCGCGGTTCCGCTGGTTACCTTTGTATGCCTGTATAAAAATGTTATCCGTTTTGCCATCGTTTTTCTGGTGACCAGTCTGATATTTCTGATCCTGCCGGCGCTCTTCTTTTTCGGAGGAGGTCTGGAGGGGGGCGGATATATCTGGTTTGTTTTTGCATTTATGTATATTGGTCTGGTGATCACCGGAAAGTCGAGAAAACGGATGATCGGTCTCCTGATTCTGATGATGCTAATATGTTATGCCATTGCCTGGTTCTATCCGGAACTGGTCGCGGAACACAGCAGGGCAATGTATTTTGCAGATTCTTTTATTTCTGTTGTTCTGGTGGGTATTCTCTGCTTCTATATGACGTGGTCGCAGAATATGCTGTTTATGGAAGAGAACGCCAGGGCAAAGAAGGAGACGGAACGGGCGGAGGAACTGACACGGTCCCAGAACCGTTTCTTCTCCAGTATGAGTCACGAGATCCGTACCCCCATCAATTCTATCCTGGGGCTGAATGAACTGATCCTTCGGGATCCGGAAGCAACGGATGAGATCGTAAGGGATGCAACGGGAATTGCAGGCTCCGGGAAAATGCTGCTGGCCCTGATCAATGATATTCTGGATTTTTCCAAGATGGAAGCAGGAAGCATGGATATCGTACCGGTGGATTACCGGGTAGGAGATCTTCTTTCTGAGATCGTGAATATGATCTGGCTCAAAGCGCAGGAGAAAGGGCTGGAGTTTAATGTCAGTGTAGATCCGGAAGTACCGTCGGTACTCTATGGTGATGAAGTACGCATTAAACAGATCATCATCAATCTTTTGAATAATGCAGTAAAATATACGGCGGAAGGATCGGTCAGTCTGCATATAGAACATAAAGATGCAGACAGCAAAACGACAACGCTGATGATCTCAATCTCCGATACCGGAATGGGAATTAAGAAAGAGGCGCTGCCGTATCTGTTCGATGCGTTCCGGCGGGTGGATGAAGCTAAGAACCGTCATATTGAAGGAACCGGCCTGGGACTTTCTATCGTAAGGGAATTGACGGAACTGATGAACGGCACGGTAACGGTCAACAGTGTATACGGGGAAGGCTCCACATTTACCGTTACGTTGAAACAGGGGATCACGGATGAGAAACAGATCGGGGATCTGAACATACAGAACAAGGAGATGATGAAACGCTCGAAATATGAGAGTGGTTTCAAAGCGCCGGATGCGAAGATCCTGATCGTTGATGATAATGAAATGAATCTGGAAGTGGAAAAGAAGCTTCTGAAGGATACGCAGATCGTGATCGATACCGTAGTAAACGGCAGGGAAGCGTTGGAAAAGACGCTGCAGAACCGGTATGACGTGATCCTGATGGACCATCTGATGCCGGAAATGGACGGTATTGACTGCCTGAAGGCAATCCGCAGTCAGACGGGCGGAATGAACCGTACGTCGCCGGTCATTGTCCTTACGGCGAATGCAGGAAGTGATAACAGGGAGCTGTACCACCGGGAGGGCTTTGACGGATATCTGCTGAAGCCGGTTTCCGGGGAGATGCTGGAAGATATCCTGATGCGGCATATTTCCAGAGACAAACTCATTATCTCGGAAAAACAGATGCGTATGCATGAGGATATCAAAACGGCAGCCGGATATGCCAGAAAGGCGCCGGTGGTCATTACGTCTACCAGTATGTGCGACTTGCCGGATGAAGTGCTCCGAAGACTGAATATCCCGATCCTTCCGTTTATCATCCGCACCGATGAAGGTGTATTTAAAGACGGGGTTCAGATGGATGCGAATGAACTGATCCGATATATCAACGCAGGCGGAACTGCAGTTTCCAGTCCGCCGGATGTGAGTGCGTATACGGAATTCTTCTCAGCAGCATTGAAAAAAGCGCATCAGTTGATCCACATTGCCCTGACAACGAGTATGAGTAAGGATTACCGGAATGCTATGGAGGCAGCCAGGGCCTTTGATAATGTGATCGTGGTCAATTCGGAGTGTTTATCGAGTGCAACGGGTATTCTGGTGCTGATCGCGCAGAAACTGGCACAGCAGAATGTACCGGTTCCCGAGATCGTAGCGGAACTGGAGGCAGTCAAGAAACGATTGCGCTGCGGATTTGTGATGGGATCCACGGCGTATATGGCAGAAAGAGGTTTGATCAGTCAGAGGATGCACCGGATCGCAAAGAGCCTGAATCTGTATCCGAGTCTTAGCATGAGGGATGATAAATCCCGACTCAGCGGTATGTGGCTCGGGGAGCGGAAAAGAGTGTACCGTAAGTATATCCATAATGCCTTTCCGGTGGATATTATCCCGGATTCGGATGTGGTATTCATCACTTATGCAGATGTGCCTTTGGAAGTGCTGCAGTGGGTGAAGGAGGAAATCAGCAGGATCGCCTATTTTGAACATGTGATCTTTAAACAGGCATCGGCGGCAATTTCTTCCAACTGCGGACCGGGGACGCTTGGTATCCTGTATTTTGTAAAATCCAACAAATCCTATAATATCGGCTCCTTCTTCCCGGAAGAAGAGGAAACGGAGACGGAAGAAGAGGTCGCAAATCTGTTGGAATTTAAAACGGAGAATGGGGAAAGAGCGGAGGAAGAGGAACAGCCCTGGTATCAGAAGTTTGATTTTATCGATGGGGAAACTGCTGTCAAAAACAGCGGATCTGAGACTGTGTTCCGCTCTGTGTTGAATATCTTCTACGACTCGATCCCGGATAAGACAGCGGAACTGAACGGCTATTATGAAGCAGAAGACTGGGAGAATTATACGATCAAGATCCATGCGCTGAAAAGTTCGGCCAAACTGATCGGTGCAATGAAATTTTCGGAAGAAGCACAACTTCTGGAAGATGCAGGAAAAGCCCAAGAGACAGGTTATATCAAGGAACACTTTCCGACATTTATGCAGGAATATGAATATCTGCGAAACCGGCTGAAGGAGTATTTTGGCGAAACCGAAAGCAAGGAAGAGGAACGGGAAAAGCCGGAAGCAGATGAATTTCTGATGGAAAGTGTTTATGAGGGATTAAAGGACGCTGCGGAAGAGATGGATTGTGATGCCATCGAAGGAATACTGGAAGAAATGGAGCCCTACCGGATCCCGGAGGCGGAACAGGATAAGTATAATGCGATCGTCAAAGCGGCCGGGAATTACGATTATGATGCGATACTGGCATTATTGGGGGCAGGTGAGGAATAAGTATGGAGAACGTGATCCGGATCAATGATACCGTCAACGCATTTGCGTGGGGAACGTTCGGATTGGTCCTGCTGCTCGGGACAGGATTGATCTGCAGTGGTGCAACGGGCTTTTTTCAGATCACAAAGGTACGCCACTGGTGGAAAGAAACCTTTGGGATCGCAAAGGGAAGAGGACGTATCATTAATGATGCGGGGGCATTGTCCCAGATGCGTACCTTCTGTACGGCTCTGTGCGCGACGGTCGGAACCGGAAATATTGCCGGGGTATCTACCGCTATCTGTATGGGTGGTCCCGGCGCCGTATTCTGGATGTGGGTTGCAGCCTTTTTCGGAATGATGGTGAAGTATTCCGAAAATGTTCTGGGCATTTATTACCGGCGAAGGAATACGGAAGGCGCCTGGTCCGGCGGGCCGATGTATTACCTGCAGGATGGCCTGGGATCGATCAAAGGATGCAGGCAGCTTGGAAAAATACTGGGAACACTTTTTTGCATCTTTACTATGCTGGCTTCCTTCGGCATCGGCAACATGAGCCAGATCAATAAGATCACCATCAACTTCAGCGCTACATTTCTGGCAGATACACAGAGCGGCATATTTCTCGGCGCATCCACGACCAATTGGATCATTGGTCTGGTTTTGACATTGGCAGCAGCTCTTATCATATTGGGAGGTTTCCGGCGGCTTGCAGCAGTATCGGAAAAACTGATCCCGTTTATGACGGCAATGTATGTCATCGGATGTCTGCTGATGATCCTGATGCATATCCGACTGCTTCCGGAGGTGATTGCATCGATCTTCCGCTTTGCGTTGGGCCCCAAAGCGGCACTTGGAGGGGCAGCCGGGACAGCGGTACAACTGGCATTTAATACGATCAAGAACGGCTGTAAGCGTGGGGTTTTTTCCAATGAGGCGGGATTAGGGTCTTCTGTGATGGTACACAGCAATTCCTGCGCCAGAGAACCGGTAAGACAGGGATTATGGGGCATTGCCGAAGTATTTCTGGATACCATGGTGGTCTGTACGATGACGGCGTTCGTTGTATTGGGATCCGGTGCGATCGATCTTAAGACCGGTATGGTTGCGGAAGGAACCAATGATGCGACTCTGGTGGCAAAAGCATTTGGCGCGGCCCTGGGAAAGCCGGGGGAATGGTTTGTGGTGCTTTCTATCACACTGTTTGCATTTACTACCGTAATGGGGTGGTCTTACTACGGAGCCAAGGTTGCGGAGTATCTGTTCGGAGTGGTATGGGCAAAGGTATATCGCGTGATCTTTATCTTTCTGATTGTTTTTGGAGCAGTGATGGAATCGAATCTTGCCTGGGATATTTCGGATACGTTTAACGGCCTGATGATGATCCCCAATCTGATCGGGGTTTTGATGCAGATACCGCTCATCATGAAACTGACTCGAAATTATATCGACCGAAAGCTGAAGGGAAAAGAAATTGAGCCTCTGCTGTCTTTTGACAGGGATATACAAAGAGATGCGGTCAGAGCAGTAAAGAAGGGAATGGATTAGTTTTAGGAGGAAAGAAGATGAATCGAAAAGTGGTTTTGGTCATGTACCAGTACAGTGTGGTAGTGAAAGGATTTGAGAAAAAGCTGAAAGAAATGCAGCTTGAGGTAGAAGTTGTTCTGGCAGAAGAGCAGGACCGATTTACGCATCTTTCTTCCTGGGCAGGATTGTTTGTCTTTTATCTGCCGGGGGATCTGTTGGACGATCAGAAAAAGAAAGACCAGCTGGTCAAAATGCTTGGGGTAACTCAGAGCAGGAATACGCAGGCGATCATCGTCGGAGAAGCTAAGTATCATGCAGATCTGATCCGTGAACTCCCGGTGGTGGATGTATGCGACTGGTATGAACGTCCGGTGGATATGACGAAATTTGCAAATAGTGTTGAAAAAGCGCTGTCGGATTTTGATGTAAGAATGCTGAAACGCAAGATCCTGATCGTGGATGATGATCCTTCTTATGCTGCAATGGTGCGTGAGTGGATCAAAGATACGTATCAGGTGGGGATAGTTTCCAACGGGATGAAAGCGATCACATATCTGCTGGATAAGCCGGTTGACCTGATCCTTCTGGATTATGAAATGCCGGTGGTAGACGGACCTCAGGTGCTGGAGATGCTGCGGCAGGAACCGGCGACACAGAATATTCCCGTGATCTTCCTGACCGGGAACGGAAAGAAGGAGGCGGTGGCTAGGGTGATGGCTTTAAGACCGGCAGGGTATCTGTTAAAATCTACCACAAGGATAGATCTGCTGAATTTTCTGAAGGAAAAACTGAAATAACCATTGGAGAGGGAATATGCGTATCAAAAACTGTCTGGCCGGTATATTGCTTGTTGTGCTGATGTTTGTCATGACAGCTGCAGGTGTGCGATCCGGCGTATTGGAGCTTCCGAAAAAGATGGCGCACAACATCTATATGGATCCGGTGCTGGAAGACGGACGGGACGGGATGTACCGCGCGTTTCAGATCGACTTCGGCGGTCTGGATACGCCGAAGAACACCTATTGGGCATTGTGCAACTGGCAGATGGCCGGAGGTTTCGGCGCTTATGCGGGACTGCAGAATACCGGTAACGGGCCGAGAGCAATCATGTCGTTCTGGGAAGGGGAGAAAAACGGACAGATCTTAAGAGCGCACCGGGTGTATCCATACGGTGCGGAACGGCAATTTGGAGGGGAAGGCGAAGGTACCAATTATATCCCGGAATATGTCTGGAAAGGCGGGCAGTGGTATCGCATGCTTCTGTATTCCTGGGATGATATATGGACCGGGCATACCTTTGTAGGACAGTGGTTCTATGATGTGACGGCAGCGAAATGGACGCTGATCTCTTATTTTGATACGAATCTGGCGGGCTCATATATTACGGGAGGTCTTTCCCAGTTTCAGGAAAACTACTGGCCGTCTGATGAATATCTGAAGAGAAGTTTTGTGGTCAAAAATATTTATGCCTACGATATGAAAAAGAACGACTGGCTGTCGCTGGATACCACAAAGATCAGCTATGACCCGCCGGAATGGGGCTATCTTACCGCCGGTACGCACGAGTTCGGCGCAACACCGGAGTTTTTCTGGGGAGCGACCGGGGAATATGTGGCAGATCAGGCAGCGTATGATGCGTCAACACCGAGAAATACGGTTGTCAGCATCCTTCAGCCACAACGTCCGGAAATGATGCCGTCCGGTCTGGTTGCATTGGATGTGCTGCCGAATGCGCGAGGCACGGAGATCCGGTGGAAGGCAGACACTTTAGGGGCACCGATCTGGCAGGCGCAGATCGTTTTGGCGGATGCGGCAGGTAATCCGATCGGCACTTGGGGCGCCAGTCGTCCGGAACTGGAAAATGCGTTGATCGGAGTACCATATGCAGATGTTGCAAAGGTCACAATTACAACGCAGGATGTATACGGGCTGATCAGGAGTTACGAGGTAGCTGTGGGGAAATAAAAAGGATGTTCTCATTATTTAAGAAGAAAACGACGATCGAAACAGAAAGCTATGATCCGCAGAAGGTAAAACCGGTTCTCAAATGCAGTATCTGCAACGGGGAACAGGTTGCCGGATTTTTGAATCTGCACACCAAGGCATTTGAAGAAGTCATGTTTGTACGGGATCACAATGACCTGGCGGAATTCAAACGAAGATACGGGATCACCGGAGAGATCGATAAGATCTATTGAAAAGGAGACGGATCAGATGAAAAGAAAAGGCGCTGCCCGGGAAGGACTGCGCTTTTTGGCTTAGAGGAAATGGCTGCAATCGATTTATCAGAGAACGGATCATTCTTGCGGAGGAGGGGGGATTATGGTATACTATCAAACGGTATTGCTGTTTTTTGGCACGTATGAGGGAGGAGTTTCATGAAACTGAAAACAAGACTTTTTATCGCGCTTGTAACGATCGGCGTTGTTTTGACTGTTATGGGCGTAAGGGATTGGATATGTCTTTCCAAACCGGTGAAAGATATTACCGAGATGTGGGATTATGACTACACGGATCTTAAAGTAGGTGACCATGTATGTATGGATGTTACTTTGGTTATGGCGAAGTATGCTGTACATGTGGAGACGAGGAAGACATATGGAGTTACGACATCGGAAAGAGAAACCGGTGGATATTATCTGTTACCGTTCTGTCAGGATAGATACGCGAATGGATTTTATGATACACCTTATCTTATTGCAAAGATACCAAGTCGATATGATTCTGTTTTAGACAGTCAGATTAACAAAACAGAAGCCTGGTGGAATTCAGATGACGATTTTTCTCAAGTTCCTAAAAGTACGGTGCATCTGGATGGGAAGATCATAAAGATGTCGGGAGATTTAAAAGACATGATCGAAGGTGATGGTCTGGAAGGTGATGTTCTTCCAATGGTATTTGAGCCGATCATCAACCCCGGTGCGGCGAAAGGGATGACCATTGTGGGAATCATCTGCCTTCTGATCACGGGTGTTATCGTTTTCGTAATGTTCAAGGGCAAGAGCGGAAATCAGAATGGACTTTACGGAACACCCAACGCACAAAGAACCGGGTTTATACCGCAGTCCGTAAATACAGCCGGCGCAGGTCTTGGAGGCCAGCCGGCACAAAACGGAGGAATGAATAACGCAGATCCCTATGCAAGCGGCCAGCCACTGAACGCGCAGGGAGCTTTCGGGGCACCGATGGGCGGCCAGCAACCGCAGAATGCGCAGGGAAGTTTCGGAGCACCGATGGGCGGCCAGCAGCCGCAGAATATGCAGGGAGCTTTCGGAGCACCGATGGGCGGCCAGCAGCCGCAGAATATGCAGGGAGCTTTCGGAGCACCGATGGGCGGTCAGCAGCCACAGAACGCGCAGGGAAGTTTCGGAGCACCGATGGGAGGCCAGCAGCCGCAGAATGCGCAGGGAAGCTTTGGAGCGCCGATGGGCGGCCAGCCACAGAACGCGCAGGGAAGTTTCGGAGCGCCGATGGGAGGTCAGCAGCCACAGAATACAGCAGCACAGGCACCGCAGTCGTTAGGACCGTCACAGCCGCTCGGAAGCCAGCCGATGGGAGCACTGGTATCTTCAGGCTCTTTCCCAAGTGTGGGAGCAGGAGCTCAGACACCGGCGCAGGAACCGGCATCGATCTTTGGCAATGCACCGGCAGAACAGCCATCGATCTTCGGAACAAAACCGGCGGAACAGACATCGAACTTTGGCAATGCACCGGCAGAACAGTCATCGATCTTCGGAACGAAACCGGCAGAGCAGACATCGACTATCGGCAGTGCGCCGGCAGAACAGCCATCGATCTTCGGAACAAAACCGGCGGAACAGCCATCGAACTTTGGCAATGCGCCGGCAGAACAGCCATCGATCTTCGGAACGAAACCGACGGAACAGCCATCGAACTTTGGCAATGCACCGGCAGAACAGCCATCGATCTTCGGAACAAAACCGGCAGAACAGCCATCGATCTTCGGAACGAAACCGGCAGAGCAGGCATCGACCATTGGAAATGCGCCGGCGCAGGAACCGGTGACGCCTGTCGGAAACGGACAGGCACAGGAATCGGTTGACGGAGATATTGTTGTGCGCAACATCTTCGGTGAAATCGATGTAGAAGCAACCGAAAAGGCAAGAAAAGAGAAGGAAAAAGCCGAGAAAGCAAGAAAAGAGGAAGAGGCAAGAGCAGAATTGCTCAAGGCTATGGCTTATGCTTCATCTCATCCCGCAATACTTCCGATGGGAGGAGGCGCTGCGGCGGTACAGCAGTCTTCCCAGGCAGCCACACTGCCGCTTGGCGGTACGCCGACACAGGTAAGCAGCGGTCCGGCAGCAACACCGGCAGCCCAGACGGAGACAGCGGAAAATAACGCTCCCGCACAACAGCCGGAAGCTTCCCCGGTAAACACAGGCAATGCGGTGACGCAGCAGAATAACAATCCGATCTTCGGAAACACCCCGGCACAGCAGCCGGCACCATCTCCGATCAGCGGAAACAGTGCAGCGACGCAGCAGAATAACAATCCGTTGTATGGGAATACGCCAGCGCAGCAGCCGGCGCCTTCACCGGTAAGCGGAAACAGTGCAGCGACGCAGCAGAACAATAATCCGTTGTATGGGAATACGCCAGCGCAGCAGCCGGCACCTTCCCCGGTAGGCGGAAACAATGCAGCGACGCAGCAGAATAACAATCCGTTATACGGAAGCGCGCCTGCACCGCAGGCTGCGAACCCGGCATCATCCGGGGAAGCCAATGAAAACGCTCCTTTGTATGCAGATAATACCGAAATGAAGAAAGTATTCAGCGGAGCATTTGGAAACAATAATAATATAGGATAGAGTATTGCAGTAAGGGGACGTCCGGACGGGCGTCCTTTTTACGGTAAGAAATAGTACTGTAATTTCCTATAGCACACAAGCCCTTCCCGGGATGCGTTTTTTAATAAAATCAAATAAATAAAAAAATATTCACAAAACCTATTGACATAGTAGGCAATAAGGTGTAATATCTGTTTCATCAAAGCAAAAGAAAATTATGAGAGAAAAATCAGGAAAGGAAAAGCAAGAGATGAGAAAACAAAGTTTTGTAATCTTCGGGTGTATGTGTCGAATGTTGATCTCCCAGGCATGTAATACGGCAGGGTGTCGGGCTCATCTGTCTGATCACAATTTACAATGATCTGTCATTTCAGATCAGAGTAAAGAGCCGTTGCCTGGGAGAGAAAAGTTCCGGGCTTTTATTTTGCCCATTTACTCGTGAAAACATTCAAAACAAACCTAAGATTGCAAACAAAGGAGGAGAGCAATTATGAAAACAAATGCAGTAAAGAGATTTTTAGCCGGTACCATCGCGGCGACCCTGGGGATCGCATCACTGACCGGCTGCGGAAACGAAACAGCACAGGCACAGGAGAATGGCGCACAGGCATCAGCAGGAGACAAGGTTTACCGCACCCTGGATGAGATCAAGGAAAGCGGAACGGTCAACATCGGTGTATTCTCCGACAAGAACCCGTTTGGCTATGTGGATGAGAACGGTACCTATCAGGGCTATGATGTTTATTTCGCAGAGCGGATCGGACAGGACCTGGGCGTAGATATCAATTATGTATCCACCGAAGCAGCCAGCCGTGTAGAGTATCTGGAGACCGGTAAAGTAGATATCGTCCTGGCAAACTTCACGGTAACCGAAGAAAGAGCACAGAAAGTAGATTTCGCTCTTCCTTATATGAATGTAGCGCTTGGTGTGGTTTCTCCGGAAGACCACGTGATCACGGATCTGGCGGATGTGGCAGCCGATGAGCAGGTGATCGTTATCTCCGGTACCACTGCTGAGACCTATCTGGAAAAGAATTATCCGGATATCACACTGCAGAAGTTTGATACCTATGCAACCGCAAAGACTTCTTTTGAGAACGGAACCGGTGTAGCGTGGGCAAACGATAACACAGAGGTAATCGCTTATGCGATCGAGAATGCAGGCTATGTGGTAGGTATTCCTTCTTTGGGCAGCCAGGATACCATTGCACCGGCTGTATCCAAGGGCAATGAAAGTCTGCTTACCTGGCTGAATGACGAGATCAAGTCTCTGGGGGATGAAAACTTCTTCCACGCAGATTATGAAGCAACGCTGATCGATACTTACGGAGCTGATTATGAGGAAACACTGGTCGTAGAAGGCGGTGTTGTAGCCGGCGCAGCAGCTGCAGCAGTTACCGCGGGTGCATCGGAAGCATCTGCAGACGGTGCTCTGGATATCGTTCCGGGCAACGGCGAGACCATTAAGATCGCAGCTTCTCCGGTACCGCACGCAGAGATCCTGGCAAAAGCAGCAGATATCCTGAAGGATTACGGTTATGAGCTGGATATCGTAGAGTTTGAAGATTATGTACAGCCGAACCTGGTGGTAGAATCTGGCGAGTTTGACGCAAACTATGTGGAGCACGTACCGTACCTGAACAGCTTTAACGAAGAGCAGGGAACCCATCTGGTAGATGCAGGTGACATTCACTATGAGCCGTTTGGTATCTATCCGGGTACCAAGAAGAGCCTGGATGAGATCGCAGACGGTGACCGTATCGCAGTTCCGAATGATACTACCAATGAAGCAAGAGCACTGCTTCTTCTGC
>JAEEGL016374781.1_pt1 | contig 16327 bp, 18 predicted proteins | sample 9134231 | NCBI WGS metagenome assembly JAEEGL01 (sample SAMN16246548, study PRJNA631951) | gut metagenome | biome: gut microbiome; feature: rumen; material: fiber-attached | host: Bos | place: Iran: Karaj | collected 2018-10
AAGTACATTCTTGATAATATGAAGAGTGCAGCATCAAAAATGGAGTATTCTCATCCACAGAGAAAGATGGTTATGCACGCATATGATTCACTTGCAAGTGGTCAGGTTACAAGTAGTGAGCAGGTATTTGATATTGAAAATAGTATCACTGAGGCTATTGAGGAGTTAAAGAATGCAATTTCTGGTAAGGATGAAGAAAAAGTAGAGAAGCTTTGCAAGAGAATTGAAGAGCTTTCAGATGAAAGAAAAAGCAAATTAACAGCAAGAAGACCTTTCTAAAGATATATGAAAAGAGGATAAAGTTATGGAAGAAATAATGGAAATAATTGACAAGTATGGAGCCGATAAAAATAAATGGTATTTATCAATTTGGTTCATAGTAATTATGTTTATCGTTTTCTGGCCAGCAGGAATTGCCCTTTTAATTTTACGAAATGCTGGTAAAAAAAATGCAATGTTTATTGGTTCAACTGATAAGAGAAAATATATACTTGCTGGTGCAGGTCTTATCGTTCTTGGTATTTCTCAGATTAAGAGCTCTACTGTATGGGGCATATTAATGATCATCGGTGGTGGAGCACTTCTTTACTATTCAAAGACATTAGTAGACAAAGCTGAGAGAAACAAGAAGTACATTGATCTTATTGTAAACCAGCGTGAGGGAAGCATAGATAACATCGCAGGTGTTTGTAGCATTTCTTATGACAAGGCTGTTAGAGAGCTTAAATATCTTCAGACTGTTGGTGTATTAAAGAACATCTCTATTGATGAGCCAAATCGTGTAATCACACTTATAGAGTCAACTCAGATTCCTGAGAGAAATAGTATCTTAGGACAAGAAGAAGTAACATGCACTTGTCCAGGATGTGGAGCTACAAAGCTTGTAATTAAGGGTTCTACAGCATGCTGTGAGTATTGTGATACACCAATGTCAGCAAGCTAAAAATATACAGGATAAAGACAGAAATGATATGAAATACTACCTAAAAATGATATATTTTAGGTAGTATTTTTTTATGGGAGAATAGGGAATATGATTATCAATTATTTAGTTATTATGAACGCTTTGGGATTGGCAGTTATGGGGCTTGATAAAAAGAAGGCCATCAAAAATGAGTGGAGAATTCCAGAGAAGACTCTTTTTTTAGTCAGTGCTATAGGTGGAAGCGTTGGTACTTTTCTGGGAATGTACCTTTTCCGTCACAAGACAAAACATTGGTATTTTGTAATTGGAATGCCAGCAATATTAGTGGCACATGTGGTAATAGGATGGGTTATATACAGTAAAATGTATCTGGGATAGAAAGTGTTGCACAACACTCGTATATAAGACAGAAATACTGTCGAACAACACTTACAAAAGGGGGAGTTTACAATGCCAAGAGTTAATTTATCTATTAATCAGGAGATGTATGACAAAATCAAGCACCAGGCTGATATACAGGGGATTTCAGTCAACAATATGATATACAGTCAGCTACAGAAGCAGTATGGAGATGATGAGTTTGATTATATTGTTGCATTGGATTGTTTAAAGCAGGAAGCGTCAGAGCAAAGTGGATATTTCAGTTTATGGGAGCTTCCAACCTTTAAAGAAATCGGTAATATGAAATCTGGCCATGAGAAGAAAGAATCTCCTGAGCAGATTAGAGCAAGACTGGGAAAAATGTTCCATGACTCAGTTAAGAAGGGTCAGGTATGGGATGTTATGATTCATAAAGGTAAGATTGATGTACCACAGCACAAGTCAAAAAGACCTGGAAGAGCTGTTATATATGCAAAAAAGAGTGAACAGAGAGAACTGTTGTACAACACTCCAGATGGCATGTTTAATATTGTTGAACAACACTTACAAGAGGCTATAAATCAATAAAGTTATGAAGTACTCAAATATAATAACCGCTAAATTCATATCCAGACCAAACAGGTTCATAGCACAGGTAGAGTTAGAAGGAAAAGAGATTACAGTCCACGTTAAGAACACAGGAAGATGTAAGGAGCTCCTTCTTCCAGGAAGAACTGTTTATCTGGAGAAGGCTAGTAATCCAGAACGCAAGACTCCATATGATCTGGTGGCGGTAGACACGCCAATAGGAATAATAAATATTGATTCTCAAGCGCCAAATGCTGTTGTGAAGGAGTGGCTTTTAAAACAGGATTATACGGTCGTTCAGCCTGAATATAAATACGGAGATTCCAGAATAGATTTTTACATGGAAAAGGGTGACGAAAAATACCTTCTGGAGGTTAAAGGGTGTACCCTGATAAAAGATGGCACAGGCTATTTTCCAGATGCTCCTACAGAACGAGGAGTTAAGCATCTACGTGAGTTAGCTAAAGCTGTAGATAGAGGATTCAAAACTATGGTTGCTTTTGTAATTCAGGTAGAGGGCGTAACAGAGGTACGACCTAATGTAGAGACCCACCCAGAGTTTGGAATAGCATTACAGGAAGCAAGGGATGCAGGAGTGGAGGTTTTGTGCCTGGCGTGTAATGTTTGGGAAGATGGATTTGAGATTATTTTATAAGTGTTGTACGACACTATTCACAAGGTGGTTGGAAGTATAGAACAACACTTACAAAGGCAGAAAAAGAGGAGCATTTTTGCTTCTCTTTAAATATATACAGGCGTTTATTTTTCAGAATACTCTTTAAGTCTATCTGCATTGATGTTTCCAGAATTTATGGTATTAGCAACCCACAGCTTGAGCGCTTCGACAGTGTGATCGATTTGGTCGAGCTGTTTTTGAATATGAACGAAATCTGGAATCTCATCATCAGAAACAATGCCATCAGCAGTAATTTCAATGAGACGATCCTTTTGCTTATCCAAAGAGTTTAAAGCAGAAAGCATACCAAGGACAATTTCAGAAAGAGAAGAGACTTTGACCTCAGGAACTGATTCTTTACCAATGCGACACTCATGAGTGCAATAGTAATTGCAAAGCTCCGGCTTTTTATATGCAGCTGCCATGTCTACAACATCCTCAGGATAAATAGATGCTTTTCCTGTTTCAAGTTTTTCAAGACGGCTTTCACTGATTGTGCCGATTAGTTCACTGGCTTGTGCACGTGTAAGACCAGCAGCCTCTCTGCTTTCAAAAAATATATTCTTATCGTCCCTAATTGACTTTCTGCCCATGCAAACCTCCGTAATCGCATAAAAATATTAGGTATATTATATCTATTTTTTTTATTCAGCGAAATAGAATATGAGTATTTACTGTAATAAAGATATAATATTATGATATAGGGAGTTAGAATATAATCAATAAAAGAAAACCTGAACAGGTAGAAATAATAAACGGTTTTTAGATAAGGAGTGAATGATATGTTTACAGCATTATTTTTCGTATTATTCTTTATGATTTTTGGAAAGATGATTGGATTTGCTTTTAGAGCAACTTGGGGATTGATGAAAATCTTACTTTATATTGTATTCCTTCCATTAATTCTTATTGGATTAGTTTTTGGTGGTTTACTTTATATCGCATTTCCGGTATTACTTGTAGTAGGACTAGTAAGCTTAATCGCAAAAGCTTAATAAAAAGAGGGGTTTGAGTGGAAGATGAATCAAGGCATAAAAGAGATAGTTACGTTGCAGACTAAGTTCTTTAGAAGAGGTACCACTCGAGATATCAATTATCGAAAGCAGATGCTAACCAAATTGGAAGAAGGGATTCGTGGTCATGAGGATGATTTGTATGAAGCCTTTCAAGAAGACCTGGGGAAATCAAAAGCAGAAAGCTATATGACAGAGATTGCCCAGGTTTTGGGAGAGTTAGCATACATCAGAAAGCACATCGGAAAATGGGCTAGGTCAAAGAAAGTACAAACAACATCTGGTACATTTCCAGGAAAGAGCAGGGTATATATGGAGCCATACGGAACAGTTCTTGTATTGGCACCATGGAATTATCCTGTCTTTCTTGCGTTTTCACCAGTAATAGGAGCCATAGCAGCAGGCAATACGGTAGTACTTAAATGCTCAAAGAGTAGTCCTAATTGTGCGAGAGTTATACGTGAGATTATTATCGAGTCGCTTCCAACTGAGTTATGCTATCCAGCTCCTGCAGAAATTGATTATGATGAGATTCTGGATCAGGATTATCAATATATCTTTTTCACCGGAAGTCCACGAGTAGGAAAGCAGATAATGGGAACTGCTTCGAAAAGATTAATACCAGTATCACTGGAGCTTGGTGGAAAGAGTCCATGTATTGTGACGGATTCAGCTAATATAAAGCTGGCGGCTAAAAGAATAATCTGGGGAAAGCTTTTGAATTCAGGACAGACTTGTATTTCCATTGATTATATTTTAGTTGATAGAAAAGTGAAGGATGCTTTAGTGTCTGAGCTTAAAGAAGAAATAGATAGAACCTATGGTTCTCCTTTAGAAAATATAGATTATCCAAAAATTGTATCAGACCATCATTTTAACAGGCTTATGAATCTTATAGAAGAAGAGCGAAAGCTTGGAAATGTAATTGGTGGAAATGGAGATGCGAAATTACGAAAGATAGAACCTGCCATTGTAACGGATGCAGATTTCACGCATCCATCCATGGAGGAAGAGATATTTGGGCCAATACTACCAGTAATAGCCTATGATAATTTGAATGATGCTGTGGAAGAAATAAATGATAGACCTCATCCACTAGCCACATATATTTTTACAGAGGATTCAACGTTGGCTAAAAGCCTGATTACCAAATTACCATTTGGAGGAGGTTGTATCAACGATACCATCCTTCACATCGCTAATCATCATATGCCATTTGGTGGCGTAGGAAATAGCGGCATGGGTAATTATCATGGGTATTATAGCTTTAGAACGTTCACTCATGAAAAAAGTGTTTACTGGGGATCAACAAAAATCGATATACCAATACGCTATGGCCCATTAGATGACAAAAAATGGAATTTCTTAAAGAGATTTATATGATTATTGAGCCACTAAAAAGGGTGTCCATATTTATGGATGCCCTAAAAATTTATAATCCTGTGTATAAAAAAAGTACTGCCCTTAATTGAAAAAAAGTAGCGGACAAAGTAGTGGAAAAGCATAGGAGATTGAAAGGAGGCTTATATGAATAAGAATATAAAGCTCTATATAGATATGGATGGTTGTATCGCTAAGTGGAATTCCGAGGCATCTATCGAGGAGACATTTGAACCAGGATATTTTGCAAGTCTGGAGCCAGAAGAAGGTTTGATTACGGCAGTTAAGCTTCTATCAGAGGAGTATGATGTTTCTATCCTTTCAGCAGTATATCAGGATAATCATTCAATTGGGGATAAGCTTGCATGGCTTAAGAATAATGGACTTGGACACTTACAGATTATATTTGTACCTTATGGGGAATCAAAGCAGAAATATATAGATCATGAATATACATCTATTTTGATAGATGATTACTCAAAAAATTTGGAAGAATGGGTAATGTCTAAAAATTGTTTTGGAATTAAATATCTTAATGGTATTAATGCAACAAAGGGACAATGGACAGGATTTATGGTTTCGGGAAGGATGAATTCACAGGCGTTGTTTACAACAATAAATGGAATTGTGAAGGAGATTGCAGCAGCTTAAATATCATTGACATTACACAATTGAATTAAGTAAAATATGACTAAGAAAGTCATATTATTTTGACAGTAAAAGGAGGATTTTTAAATGGCAGAGAATAAGTACGCAGGCACAAAAACAGAAAAGAATCTTTGGGAGGCTTTTGCTGGAGAGTCAATGGCTAGAAATAAGTATACATACTTCGCTTCAGTAGCAAAAAAAGCTGGCTATGAGCAGATTGCTGCTTTATTTTTAAAGACAGCAGATAATGAGAAGGAGCATGCAAAGCTTTGGTTCAAGGCTTTAGGTGAAGTTGGAACTACACCTGAGAATCTCCTTCATGCAGCAGAGGGTGAGAATGCTGAGTGGACAGATATGTATGATCGCATGGCAAAGGAAGCTGATGAGGAAGGATTCCCAGAGCTTGCAGCTCAGTTCAGAGGAGTAGCCGCTATCGAGAAAGAGCATGAAGAGCGCTATCGTAAGCTTCTTCATAATGTTGAAGCTATGGAAGTATTCAAGAAGAGCGGAGTTACAATGTGGGAGTGTCGCAACTGTGGCCATATCGTTGTAGGAACAGAGGCTCCAGCAGTTTGTCCAGTATGTAAGCATCCACAGGCATACTTTGAGGTTAGAGAGCAGAACTATTAAGATAAATTTTTAAAGTCAAAATTGCTTTAAAAAACTGTCGAAAATAGTAACACTGAGAGACAAAGTAATATATAATGGGCGAGTGGTGACTTTTTCATCCCTCGCCTTATTTTATACAGGGATGCGAGTATGAAGAGCATCAACAGTTTAAGGGAAAAGGTAATATAAATGAAGAAATACGAGCAGAAATCAGCTCCTATTTGTGAAGCATTGGAGCGATTCAGACGAAGGAGAGTAGTTCCCTTCGATGTTCCCGGTCATAAGCGAGGTAGAGGTAATCCTGAACTTGTAGATTTGCTGGGAAAGCAGTGTGTAGGATTGGATGTAAATTCCATGAAACCGCTGGATAATTTGGGACATCCCATTTCTGTTATTAAAGAGGCAGAGGAGCTTACTGCTGATGCTTTTGGGGCGGCTCATGCCTTTCTTATGGTTAATGGAACCACAAGCTCAGTTCAGACTATGATTTTATCGGTTTGTAAAGCTGGAGATAAGATTCTCATTCCAAGAAACGTCCATAAGAGTGTTATTAACGCCATGGTGCTTTGTGGTGCTGTGCCAGTCTACGTAGAAGTAAAGGTTAACCCTGAGATTGGTATTGCCCTTGGTGTAGAGGTAGAAGAGGTTAGACGTGTAATGGATGCAAATCCTGATGCAAAGGCTATCCTTATTAACAATCCTACTTACTACGGCGTATGTTCAAATTTGAAAGAGATAGTAAAGATTGCCCATGAGCACGGAATGAAGGTCCTTGCTGACGAAGCTCACGGAACACATCTTTATTTTAATGATAATTTACCAATATCTGGAATGGCTGCAGGAGCGGATATGGCAGCTGTTTCCATGCATAAATCTGGCGGAAGCCTTACTCAGAGTTCTATTCTTCTCTGCGGAGAAAACATGGATGCAGAGTATGTGCGTCAGATTATAAATCTTACACAGACTACAAGCGCATCATATTTGCTGCTATCTAGTTTGGATTTGTCTAGAAGAAATCTTGCTTTAAGAGGCGAGGAATCTTTTGAAAAGGTTGCTCGCATGGCGGAGTATGCTCGTAGCGAGATTAATGAAATCGGAGGTTTCTATGCTTATGGCAAGGAGCTTATCGATGGAGATAGCGTTTATGATTTTGATGTTACTAAGCTATCAATCTATACTCAGGGAATAGGTCTGACCGGTATTGAGGTCTATGACTTGCTTAGAGATGAATATGATATTCAGATAGAATTTGGTGATATCGGAAATATATTAGCTTACATTTCTATAGGAGATAGAATTCAGGATATAGAGAGACTAGTTGGAGCCTTAGAAGATATTAAGCGTCTCTACGAAAAGGACTCCAGCGATTTATACTGCGGTGAGTTCATTCAGCCGGAAAATGTGATGACTCCACAACAGGCATTTTACACTGATAAGGTGCAGTTACCTCTTCACGAGACAGATGGTAAAATTTGCGCCGAGCTTGTAATGTGTTATCCACCAGGTATTCCTATTTTGACACCTGGCGAGAGGATTACAAAAGAGATAATTGAATATATAGAATTTGCTAAGGAGAAGGGATGTAGCCTGCAGGGTACTAAGGACCCTACAGTGGAGCTTATCAGTGTTATAAAATAATGGATTTTTGGTTTTCACAGATGGAAACGGAGCACGTTAAGACGAGCATCCGTGTAAATAAACAATTATATAGTGGTCAGAGTGAGTACCAGCAGATAGATGTTTTCGAGACACAGGAGCTGGGAAAGATGATTGTACTTGATGGTGAGATTATATTTTCTGAGGCGGATGAATTTATCTACAACGAGATGGTAGTTCACGTGCCAATGGCAGTACATCCCTGCGTAAAGCAGGTGCTCATAATTGGTGGAGGCGATGGCGGTGTAGCCAGAGTACTCACACAGTACCCTGAAATTGAGCATATCGATGTGGTAGAACAAGATGAAAAATTCGTTGAAATCAGCAAGGAGTTTTTCCCTGAGACTGCTAAGGGCTTCGATGATGAACGCGTTACTGTCACAAATATGGATGGATTAAGATTCCTCCGCCGATGCAGAGATAAATATGATTTGATTATCAACGATACAACAGACCCATTCGGATATGCAGAAGGTCTTTTCACTAGAGAGTTTTATGGTAGTTGCTATAGAGCGCTTAAGGAAGATGGAATCATGGTATATCAGCATGGTAGTCCTTTCTACGATGAAGATGAGGAAGCCTTTAGGGCCATGCATCGAAAGGCTTACAAGAGCTTCCCGATTAACAGGGTTTATCAGGCCAACATCCCTACCTGTCCTTCAGGTTACTGGATGTTTGGATTTGCATCAAAGAAGTATCATCCATTAAAGGATTTAGATACTAAACGTTGGAAAGCCAGAGACTTACAGACTTGGTATTACACAACAAATCTTCATAAGGGTGCCTTCATGCTACCTAGATATGTAGAGGATTTATTGGTAGAAGAAGAGAAAGCTGCAAAAAAAGAATCAAAGGAAAATATTGAATAAATAGGAGAGTAATAAAATGGCAAGATTATTAATTATAGGATGTGGTGGAGTAGCACAGGTTGCAATTTCAAAGTGCTGCCAGAATAGTGATGTTTTCGAGGAGATTATGATTGCTAGCCGTACAGTTTCAAAGTGCGAGGCAATGAAGGAAAAGCTTCAGGATAAGACTAAGACAGTTATCAAGACAGCTCAGATAGATGCAGATGATGTAGAGGCACTTACAAAGCTTATTAAGGATTATGCTCCAGATGCAGTTCTTAACGTAGCACTTCCTTATCAGGATCTTACAATCATGGATGCATGTCTTGCAGCAGGCGTAGATTATATCGATACAGCAAACTACGAGCCAGAGGATACAGATGATCCAGAGTGGAGAGCAATTTACGAGAAGAGATGTAAGGAGCTTGGATTCTCAGCATACTTTGATTACAGCTGGCAGTGGGCTTACGAAGATAAGTTTAAGAATGCTGGCCTTACAGCCCTTCTTGGAACAGGCTTCGATCCAGGTGTAACAAGCGTATTTGCAGCTTATGCAAAGAAGCACTATTTTGATGAAATTCACACAATAGATATTCTTGACTGCAATGGTGGTGATCATGGATACCCATTTGCTACAAACTTCAATCCAGAGATTAACCTCCGTGAGGTTTCTGCTCCAGGTTCATATATGGAAAACGGCAAATGGATTGAGATTCCTGCTATGAGCATTAAGAGAGAGTATGATTTTGATGGAGTTGGTATGAAGGATATGTACCTTCTTCACCACGAGGAAATTGAGGCACTTGGAAGAAATATGCCAGAGGTTAAGAGAATTCGTTTCTTCATGACATTTGGTCAGAGCTACCTTACACACATGAACTGCCTTGAGAACGTAGGTATGCTTAGTACTACACCTATTAATTTCAATGGTCAGGAAATTGTGCCTATTCAGTTCCTTAAGGCATTACTTCCAGATCCAGCATCACTTGGACCAAGAACAGTTGGTAAGACAAACATTGGATGTATCTTTACAGGTATTAAGGATGGTAAAGAGCGTTCTATCTATATTTATAATGTGTGTGACCACCAGGAGTGCTACAAGGAGGTAGGTTCACAGGCGATTTCATACACAACTGGTGTACCAGCAATGATTGGTGCTATGATGGTTGTAACAGGTCAGTGGAAGAACCCAGGTGTGTTTACAACAGATGAGTTCGATCCAGATCCATACATGGAAGCACTTAATAAGTGGGGCTTACCATGGCAGGTAGTAGAGAACCCAGTTCTCGTAGATTAATTTATAGTGAGGAAATAGATGTTATTATCTCAGGTAGAAACACCTTCATATATTATTGATGAGGGTAAGTTAATCGATAATCTTAAGGTTTTAGAAAGGGTGCAGCAGGAGGCAGATTGTAAAATACTGCTGGCCCAGAAGGCCTTTTCTAACTATTGTGTATATCCTTTAATCGGAAAGTATCTAGCTGGCACTACAGCAAGCGGACTGTTTGAAGCGCGTCTTGGCAAGGAAGAAATGGGCAAGGAGAATCACGTTTTTGCACCTGCTTATAAGGAAACAGATTTTGATGAGCTGGTAAACCTTTGCGACCATATTATCTTTAATTCAGTTGCTCAGCTTATGAAATATAAGGATAAGTGTTTGAAAGCTGGGGTTTCCATTGGACTTAGAATTAATCCTGAGCACTCCACTCAGGGAGACCATGCCATTTATGACCCATGTGCTAGAGGCTCAAGGCTTGGTGTTACACTTTCGAATTTGCAGCAGGCATTGGCGAAGGACCCTACTGTTTTAGATGGAGTAGACGGACTTCACTTCCACACACTCTGCGAGCAGAATAGTGACGATTTAGAGTCTACAGTTGAAGTTGTAAAAGAAAAATTCGGGCAATATCTGGAAAAGATGAACTGGATTAATATGGGTGGAGGACATCATATTAGTCGCGAAGATTATGATGTAAAGCGTCTGATTCGTATTATAAAAGATATAAAAGAAACCTATGATGTAGAGGTTTATCTGGAGCCGGGAGAGGCGATAGCTTTAAACGCAGGATACCTGATTACTGAGGTTTTGGATATTGTTGATAATGAGATAAAGACATTAATCTTAGATGCATCTGCAGCATGTCATATGCCAGATGTATTGGAAATGCCATATCGTCCACCTCTTATGAATTCATATGAATATGATAAGAAGCCATATAAATACAGACTTAGTTCGTATACATGTCTGGCAGGAGATATTATTGGAGACTATTCATTTAATCGAGAGATTAAGGTGGGAGACAGACTGGTATTTGAGGATATGGCAATATATTCAATGGTAAAGAATAATACTTTTAATGGCATTCCTCTTCCTAGTATATATTTACAGAAAGAGAACGGAGAATGCCAGTTAATAAAGAAATTTGGATATGAGGATTTTAAAAATCGTCTGTCCTAGTGGGGTTTTATGATTAGTACACCAAAAGCAGATAAATTTTATATGCCAGCAGAATATGCTTCGCACCGTGGATGCGTAATGATATGGCCGGTAAGACCAGGATCATGGCCATATGGTGGAATGCAAGCTAAGGCAGTTTTTTCGCAGATAGCAATAGCTATTGCTGATAGCGAAGAAGTATGGATGCTGGCAGATGAAGAGCATATTCACGAAGTGGAAGAGACATTTGAAAAATGGCCTAACATCCACCCTCTTCAGATAGATACTAACGATGCCTGGGCAAGAGATGTAGGGCCTACATGTGTTGTGAATGGCACTGAGGTTCGTGGAATCGACTGGAAGTTCAACGCCTGGGGCGGCGAATTCGATGGTCTTTACGCTCATTGGGAAAAGGATGATGCAGCAGCAGCTCAGATATGTGAAGCCCTTGGAATGTACTGCTATAATGCTCATCCATTCGTATTAGAAGGCGGCAGCATCCACGCAGATGGAGAGGGTACTGTGATAGTTACCGAGGCATGCTTACTTAGTAAGGGACGTAATCCTCAGATGTCAAAAGAACAGATTGAGAATCAGCTGAAGGATTATCTTGGTGCTGAAAAGATAATCTGGCTTCCATCAGGCATATATAATGATGAGACCAATGAGCATGTTGATAATGTGTGCGCATTTACAGGTCCAGCCACAGTAGTATTGGCGTGGACTGACGATGAAAATGATCCACAGTATGAGATGAGTAAAGCCTGCCTGGACGTACTGGAAAAAGAAACAGATGCTAAGGGCAGAAGCTTTGCAGTTCACAAGCTTCCGATTCCGAAGAATCCTGTTTGTATAACAGAAGAGGAGCTGCAGGGTTACGAATTTGAAGAAGGCGAAGATGTTCGTGAGGTTGGTGAGAGATTAGCAGCCAGCTATGTGAACTTTTATATATCAAATGGAGGCATTATTCTGCCTCAGTTTAATGATGAGAATGATAAAGTGGCAGTGGAAATTCTTGGAAAGCTATTCCCAGAAAGAAAGATTTATCCTGTTTATGCCAGAGCTATAATAGTGGGTGGTGGAAATATTCACTGCATCACACAGCAAATACCAGAGGTGTAAAAATGAAAAATGTAACAGTAGCAGCTATCCAAATGCGTTGCACTACAGTTGTTTCAGAAAATATCGAAAAAGCAGAGAAAATGGTTCGTGAAGCAGCAGCTTCAGGAGCACAGATTATTCTTATCCCAGAGCTTTTTGAGCGTCAGTATTTTTGTCAGGAGCGTCAGTATGAATACTATGCTTTTGCAAAATCAGTAGATGAAAATGACGCTGTGTGCCATTTTAAAAAAGTGGCAAAAGAGCTCTCAGTAGTTATTCCTGTAAGCTTTTATGAGAAGGATGGAAACGTACTTTATAATTCCGTAGCAATAATCGATGCAGACGGAGAAATTCTTGGGGTATACAGAAAGACACATATTCCTGACGACCATTTCTATCAGGAGAAATTCTACTTCACACCAGGCAATACCGGGTTTAAGGTTTGGGATACAAAGTATGCTAAGATTGGAGTTGGAATCTGTTGGGATCAGTGGTTTCCAGAGACAGCGCGAAGCATGGCAGTACAGGGAGCTGAGCTTCTTTTTTATCCAACAGCTATCGGTAGCGAGCCTATATTAGAAAGCGACAGCATGCCACACTGGAGACGATGTATGCAAGGACATGCAGGAAGCAATCTTATGCCTGTTATAGCTGCCAACAGAATTGGCTTAGAAGAAGTTAAGCCTTGTAAGGAAAATGGTGGACAGGAATCCAGTCTCAATTTCTATGGAAGCTCATTTATGACAGATGAAACAGGAGCTATCTTAGAGGATGCTTCCAGAGATAAAGAACAGGTGCTTATTCACACTTATGATTTGGATGAAATAGCAGAGAATCGTCTGAGTTGGGGAATCTTCAGAGACAGACGACCAGAATGCTATGGTGATATTTGTAAATAGCCAAGGAGGTAGATTATGAAGATTGTATTTTTGGACAGAAAGACAATTGGAGAAGATATTGATTTATCAGGATTTGAGCGATTTGGAGAGGTTGTAATCTATGATTACTCAGCCCCAGATGAAGTGCCAGCCAGAGTAGAGGATGCTGATATCATCGTTCTAAACAAGGTACCAGTAAACGAAGCAACAATTGGCACAGCAAAGCAGCTTAAGCTTGTTTGTGTTACAGCTACAGGTACAAACAATCTTGATAAGGACTACCTTGCCAGTCGTGGAATAGAATGGAGAAATGTAGCAGGTTACTCTACAGAAGCAGTTGCTCAGCATACATTTTCACTTGCATTCTATCTTCTTGAGCACCTTAGCTACTATGATGAGTATGTTAAAAGCGAGAAATATGTTAATGATAGAATGTTTACTCACTTTGAAAAGCATTTCCATGAGATTTCAGGCAAGACCTGGGGTATTATTGGACTTGGTGCAATCGGTAGCCGCGTGGCAGAAATTGCAAAGCTTTTTGGTGCAAATGTAATCTACTATTCAACAAGCGGACGCAATCATTCAGATATCTACAAAGAGGTGGATTTTGATACATTGTTATCCACAGCTGATGTTGTATCTATCCACGCACCACTTGATGAAAACACAATGCATCTCATCGATAAGGCTGCACTTTCAAAGATGAAAAAGAATGCAATCCTTATAAATGTTGGAAGAGGTCCAATCATTGTGGAAAAAGATCTTGCAGATGCACTTGAATGTGGACAAATTGCAGCAGCAGGTCTCGACGTGCTAGATGTAGAACCTATGTCACCAGAGAATCCACTGGTAAGAATTAAGGACAGCACAAAGCTTCTTATTACCCCACATATTGCATGGGCTGCAGTAGAAGCAAGACAGCGTCTTATGAAGATTATTGAGGGACAGATAGAAGAGTTTCTTAAGTAATTCGATGTGGACATCATTTCTTCAAACTAATTTGCTAAACTAGTTCACTAGGGAGAGCTTATAAGGATTCAATATATGAATTGGAAGTTTGAAGAAGATGACAAACCGTATAGCTCTGATGAAGCCTATGATGATTTGGAAGCGATTAAGGCTATGCTTCGTGAGGCACAGCGAAAGATAAATCGCAACAAATTAGAAGATAGCGGCATCGATTTTAGTGTAAATATAGAAATAGAAAAAGAAAATAATGAAGATTAAAAGGCAACTGTACACATAGTTATAGCAGTTGCCTTTTTTTACACTTTTTTCACAGTATGTACTTAATTATGGGATATAATCCAAATAGTCGGTTTTCTAGCTGTGTGGAGTAATACTGTTCAATCGGCCAGGGGAGAGAATAAACGGAGGTCGAATATGGAGAGCAAAGAAAATGTTGGCAGATTTGATAAGCTAGCACAAATGGTAAAGCTTTCATCACTAAGAACAGCAATTTTAGGATTATTAATTGCCTCATTAGTGTGTGTAGGGTTGGCGGCTACAATAGTTGGTACAACCAATATGCGTCGAGGTATGGAATATGAGGTTGAAACTGGTGTAATGGCCACATGTGCTTCATATGCTCAGGTTTTAGGGTTTACAGAAGAAAGTTTAAGTGAAGAAGAATCAAAAGCCCTTACCTTGGAACAGGAAATGCATGACGAGACAGGCTATGATTATACCTTCTTTAGAGGTGATACTCGAGAGCGCTCAAGTATTGAAGGAGCCGTTGGTACTAAAGCTGGAGATGCTGTTATAGCAGAAGTACTTAAAGCTGGAAACAGATATTCTGCACAGAATGTAATAATTAATGGAGAACCATATTATGTTGCTTACATACCATTAAAAAATGAAGATGGTGCAATTTATGGTATGGCTTTTGTTGGATTAAAAAAAGTAGAAGTAACAGCTTATATAAGTAAGAAGGTTGCTTGGACTGTTACTCTTTCATTTGGAATTATTATTGCTTTCTCAATTATAGCCATACTATACATTATTCAAATTATAAGAGCTATTGATGAAAACGTTAGAGCAGTTCGTCAGATGGCAACTGGTGATTTGGAAATAAAACTAAGTGATAAGGTTAAGAATAGAAAAGATGAGCTTGGAGAAATGTCAAATGCATTGTTTGACATGGCCGAAAAGATTAGAGAAGTTATTGGTAATGCAAGAGTATCATCTAATGAAGTAGATGACTCTGCAGCATATTTGTATGATACTATTGAAACAATAGCTGAGACAGCAGACAATGTAACGACAGCAGTTTCACAGGTGGCAACAGGTGCATCAAGTCAGGCAGAATCGTTACAGGAAGCTGTTGAAAGTGTTAATGATATTAACGAAGCAATTCAGCTCATTATTGAAAATACAGATGAAATGCATAACATTTCAGATCTCATGCAAGAAAACTCTAAGGCAAGTCAGGATAAGTTAACTGATCTAAGAATGTCTACACGAGAAAGTATAGCAGCTATCGACGGTATTGTAGAACTAATTGGAAACACAAATACAGCTGTTACCACAATTAGTGAGGCGGTAGCCATAATTGATGCTATCGCAGCTCAGACAAATCTGTTATCATTAAATGCAAGTATAGAAGCTGCCAGAGCGGGTGAGGCAGGCAAGGGATTTGCTGTTGTTGCTGATGAGATTCGTCAGCTGGCAGATCAATCTGCAGAAGCCGCTCAGAATATTCAGGAAGCTATGAAGGGACTTGCATCTGATTCAAATAAGACAATGGAAGAAGCCGGCAGTGTGCAGGAAGCTATCAGCAAGCAGCGTAGTACTATCCACAGAACAATTGAGCAGGTTGATTTATTGATTGAAGATATTAATAAATCAGTTACGCTTACAAAAGAAATTGTTGAAAATGTTGATAAGTCAGAAAAAGCTAGTACAGTTATTTCTGAGACTATTAACAATCTATCAGCAATCTCTCAGCAGAATGCAGCTAGCTCGGAGGAAACAAGGGCCTCTATGCAGGATCTCTCAGATACAATGGAAGTTCTGTCGGATAAGGCAAATAGTCTTAATAAAATTGCCAAGATACTTGATGAGGAAATGGCTTTCTTCCGCTAGAGGATTTGATGAGCAGAACGTTATATTTGGAATGTAATTCTGGAATAAGTGGGGACATGACAGTCGGCGCTCTTTTGGATGTTGGCGCTGATAGTCGTGTCCTTTTAGATGTGCTAAAGAG
>JAEEGL010368596.1_pt1 | contig 16326 bp, 14 predicted proteins | sample 9134231 | NCBI WGS metagenome assembly JAEEGL01 (sample SAMN16246548, study PRJNA631951) | gut metagenome | biome: gut microbiome; feature: rumen; material: fiber-attached | host: Bos | place: Iran: Karaj | collected 2018-10
ATTCACGACACCGTCCACGAAATGGCGAGGGACGAGGCAAGGCACGGCAAGGCGCTGAAGGGCCTTCTCGACAGGTATTTCAAATAAGTTTTAGTCAGAGGAGTGCCTGCATTTAGGCACTCCTTTTTTGAAGAACGTTATGTGCTATTTCATTCATGCTGCTCTTCTCGGTGAAGTCAGGGATTCTGACTTGAACGAAATAAACAACAAGCATAAACTGCATATTTCCAAAGGAACAAAGCACGAGCTTAAAGAGGCTTTGCTGGGCGAAGCTTGGAACTTTAGGGTAACCGATGATTTTTGCGACTGTAAAAGCGAAATCGGCGACGGCGACCCTTCCTCGGCTCAGGTCTGTGAACTTGCGTCCATGATCTACGAAATCAGTTCATTGCCGGAAGCCAAAAGGCTCTCATTCTGCAGAGCATGGGCGGGAAAGCACTTAAAAAGAGAATTGACCGAAAAACTCTCGGAGGTCGAGCTCCATAAGCTTCTCGCCGATCTGGAGACCGATACGCTTTATACGCTTATGTTAAAATCGTAACAAGGATATGCGCGAAATGGCGGCCTGACGGGTGTTTCAAATAAGACTTGTAAAAGGGCGGATGTTGCCACGCACATTTTGAGTTTGTTCCGTCTTTCGTTCTTTCGACCCGCTCCAACCCACGGGTCTGAAACAATACTATTATTAGGCATGGAAAGGCGCTCAAAGGCCTGCTCGACAGGTACTTCAAATAAGCCGAAAAGCTAAGTGAAATAAGGTAAATTCAAGGGAAGAGCGAAACAGCTCTTCCCTTTCTCTTTGTTCGATTTTCGCACAAATGCTCATCGACTGTAAGTTCCTGTATAATACTATATAATACTATAGGATCCTATAGTAAAACTTTTGAAAATCTTTTCTATAGGATCTTTTCTATACTATTCTATAGGATCTTATCTATATTATCCTATAGGATCCTATATGGTTTTTTATTATTTATTTCCTATAGGAACTATATAAACAATAATCTATATCTATATTTATAGTATTATAGTATCTATAGTTATAAAAGAGAGCGTTCCTTTTTGGGGGAACGCTCCGCAGGAAAAGGCGAGCGCCTTCGACGGATCATCTGTAAACGTAAATGGTGAGCAGGACGTAAAACGCGATCATCGATGAGAGTATTATCGCCTGCTTGAGCTTATGCTCGGTGAGCAGACCGATAAACTCGCGCACGGAGGCGTTGGGCCAGAAGTACCATTTGGTCTTCGCGCCGATACCGACGGCGCGCATCTTCACTCTGCGGGCGAAAAGGCCGCTCCTGAAAACATGGTAGTTGGTCGTCGAAAACGCGATCTTCGCGTCGGGACAGCGCTCGAGTATCTTTTCCTTGGAGAACTTCATGTTTTCGAAGGTGTCCGTCGAACGGTCCTCCTCGATTATCCTCTCCTCGGGAACGCCGTGCTCCATGAGATATCTTTTCATCGCGAGGCTCTCGGAGTTGGCCTCGTTCGGCCCCTGCCCGCCGGAGGTCACGAAGGTGAGCTCCTTTCCGGTCTCCTTCTTCTGCTCCTCGTAAAACGCGAGCGCGCGGTCGATCCTCCCCCTGAGGAGCGGGGTGGGCGTGCCGTCCTTCCTGAGCCCGCAGCCGAGTATTATCATGTAGTCCTTGTCCTTCCGGGGCTTATAGCCGACGACGATGATATTCGCGATCATCGCGCCTATCAGCATGCACTCGAAATACAGATAAAAGCAGGCGAAGGTGTTGGCGATGAGGTCGTGTATCATCACCTCGGTCCGGCTTCCCGACGCGGAGAAATCGAACATGAACAGAAACGCCTCGCCCGCGGCAAGCAGCAGGGAGAGTATTATGCCGAGCACGTTGACGAAGCGCTTCCTCTCGTGTATGAGGAGGGACACGTTCGATATGAAAAGCGCGGCGGAGAAGACGAATATGAACGGAGCAGAGACCAGCATGTACTGCTTGGCGGAGTTGAGATAGATGTGCACGACCTGTTCCGTGCCGTATTCGCCCGGATGAGCCGTCAGATTCTTAAGAAGCACGCAGTGCGTTATAAGCACGGACAGGGCGAATATCGCGAAGCCGATATAGTAGATCGTGTTGTAGGAATAAGGATTATACCTGAGCTGCCTTATGAATGCACGCACGAGCAGCGCGATCGTGAGCACGAGCCAGCAGATCGCGGCGACGCAGATCCACACCGCGTGCTTCTCCGCGCCGGTGAGGACGAGCGAAAGCACTGCCGCCGCAGCAGCGGCAGTCACGATAAGCAGGCCGTAAAGCTTGGGCTTTTTGTCCAAAGTATCGAACTTCACCGTCTGCGCCTCCTCCGGAATAAATGCTTATTTCAGTATAGACCGTTCTCGGTTCGTATTCAAGACCGCGAACGATTCTTTTTTTCGGCTCGATGCTTGAAACGAACCGGGGCGGGAGCGTATAATCTGTATATACGGGACAAGGAGGACGAAAATATGAAAAGAATACTGATCGCGGCGCTGGTCCTGCTCTTCGCGCTTTCGCTCACGGGATGCAGAACACGCGTCGTTCACTGTGACCGCTGCGGAAAGGAGATAAAGATCCCCGAGAAGTCCGACATGACGGAGGACTGGATAATCATCTGCGAGGAATGCGAGGCGGCGTCCGGGCCGGCCGTCGTTCCGAGGGATTGAATCGAAACGTGAAAAAAAACAGGAGCGCCCCGATCGGGGCGCTCCTGCCGTTTGTCTGATTGTTACTTGATATCCTTGTCGTCGAAGGGATCGCCGCACTCAGGGCAGAACCTGGGGGGATTGGCGGGATCCTCGGGCTCCCAACCGCACTTGTCACAGCGGTAGAGGGGAGTCCCGGCGGGCTTGGGTTTGCCGCAGCTCTGGCAGAACTTGCCGCCGTTCACTGCGCCGCAGGAGCAGGTCCATCCGGTGTTCTCGCCGGGCTTGGGCTTGCCGCAGCTCTGGCAGAACTTGCCCTGGTTGACCGTGCCGCATGCGCAGGTCCAGCTTCCGGCGGGAGCGGGCTTGGGCTTGCCGCAGCCCTGGCAGAAGTTGCCCTGGTTGACCGTGCCGCAGGCGCAGGTCCAGGAATTCGCCTGCTGCTGCTGAGCCTGCTGCTGAGCCTGCTGCTGCTGAGCCATCTGATACATGCCGGTCATGGCGTTTCCGCCAGCGGCGCCCGCTGCGTTGAGACCTGCGAAGCCGAGGAACGCGCCGCCTTCGTTCTTGGAGGCGTTCTCCATAGCGGTGGCGTAAGCGCCGGTGATGTGCGCGGCTGCCATTCCGGGATCGCGGAACGCGGCGTGAGTCTGGAGCTGCTTGATCCTGTCCTCATCCTCCTTGCTGGCGGTGACGGAGCTCACGCCGAAGGAAACGACGGAGATACCGCGGAGATTGACCCACTTCTCGGAGAGCTCGTCGTTGAGGGCGTCGGCGATCTTGCCGGTGTGACCGGGAAGAGCGCTGTAACGGATGCCCTGCTCGGAGACCTTGTAAAGAGCGGGCTGGAGGGCGGTGAGGAGCTCGGTCTTGAGCTGACCGTCGATCTTGTCGCGGGTGTAGCTTCCGGTGAAGTTGCCGCAGACGTTGGAGTAGAACGCGATGGGGTTGGAGATCTCGTAGGAGTATTCGCCGAAGCACTTGATGGAAACGTCGGTCTCGAGATTGATCTCCGGATACGTTACGTGGAAGGGAACGGGGTTCGCCGTGCCGTACTTATTGCCGATGATCTCCTTGGTGTTTACGTAATAGACGCGCTGATCCCTTGCAGCGCCGCCGCCGTGCTTGAACCTGTCCCAGATCTCCTTGAAGGAGGCGACGAGGCTCTGGCCGAACTTGCCGGCGAAGAGGGAGGGGGAGGAGGAGGAGTCGTAAATGAACTCGCCGGGCTCCGCGCAAAGCTCCGTTACCTTGCCGTTGTCGACTATGATCATGCACTGTCCGTCGGCTACCGCTATGCGTGAACCGTTGGAGATGATGTTGTCCTCGCCCTTGGTGTTGCTCGAACGCCCGGAGACGCGCTTCTTGCCCATGACGGCAAGAGTGTCGGCGGGTATCGCGTCGCAGTAGAAGAACTCAAGCCAGGTGTCGGCAAGCATACCGCCGATAGCACCCTTTGCAGCATTGATAAGTCCCATTTATTTATATCTCCTTTCGGTTTTCGATTTTCTATATTATCCGATATAAAGCCTTTTTTGTCAAGTCCCGATTTGAAAGCCCTAAAACGCAAAAAAGCAAGCCCCGACAAAGAAAAATCGGGGCTTTACAGAATTGTTACATTGTAAAAAGAAGGTAAAACCGGGCTTCAGTCGTCGAGTCCGAGCTCGCGGCTCACCCGGCGGAACTTCCTGGAGAGCTTTTTCATCTCCTCGTCGTAGGGGTTGACGGCTTTGATCTCGTTCTCCAGCAGCGCCCTGTCCTGTATCAGGGATTCAAGCTCGTGCTGCTTCTCTTCGAGCTTCTTTCTTATTGAAGATACCGCGTTGTCGAGCCTCTGCGCCTGACCGAGAGGGCTCTCGGAGATCTCGATGGAATAGCTGCTCTCCCCTGTGAGCAGGAATACCCTGTGCAGTCTCGTTTCGTCGTACACGAGATAAAGACCGAATCCGCGGAAAGAACCGATCCTGACGGGTTCGCGGACGTATGCGTGTTCCGCGGGGAGCTCGAGCAGCCTCTCGCCTCCGTCGCGGCGTCTCGTGTAAACCTCGCCGTCTATCTCGATCGACCAGGCTTCTTCCTGGCTTTTCGCCGCGGTCTCCGCGTCGGCGGAGAGCTTTTCAATGGCTTCCCGAACGCCCGCCTCCTTCTGCGGGAGCAGAAGGAGCTGTTCCTTCGCGGCGTCCCTCGCGCGTTCTATCCTCGCGCGGAGGGCCCCCTTGCGCTGCATCTCGGTCTCGAGCTCTATGCGGAGCTTTATCAGCGGATCGCCTACTGCGAGGGATTTGACCTCGGAGTAGGTCAGCACGATCTCGTCCACCTCGTCGCCGCTCCTCGACGAATAGTCGCCGCTGACTATCTGCGATGTGAAGCGCTGTTTGTTCTCAAGGAGCTGCCATGAGTATGCGTCGAAGCTCCCGTTTGTGATATAGCGGTATATGCAGACTTCTTTGTTGCGGTTGCCCTGCCTCAGCATCCTGCCCTCGCGCTGCGTGACGTCCGAAGGCCTCCAGGGGATATCGAGATGATGCACCGCCCAAAGCTTGTCCTGCACGTTTGCGCCTATGCCGAGCTTGAAGGTCGAGCCGATGAGTATCCTGATATCGCCCTTCCTTACCTTATTGAAGAGGGTCGTGCGCATGGAATCGTTGACGGCGTCGTGCACGAAGGCGATCTCCTTCCTCGGGACGCCGAGGGCGGCGAGCTTGTCCTTCATGTCGTCGTAGAGGTTGAACTCGTCCTTCGGAGTGGACTGGTCGAGGAACACGAGCTGAGTGACGGTGCTGTCGCCCGACCATATCTCGAACACCTTCCGCACGCAGGTGTTCAGCTTTGAACCGGGGCTGTCCTCCGCGGTCGGATCGACGAGGCGCATATCGAGCGCGGCCTTTCGTCCGTCCGTGGTTATCTTGAGCATATTGTCCTCGGTCCTCGCGACCATGCCGGATTTAACCCTTCCGGCCCTTTCGGCAAGCTCCGAAATGTATTTCCTCAACGCCGGGGAGGCGGGGACGGTGCAGTTGACGTAGTTGACGCTCGCGGGCAGCTTATGCCCGTCGTCCGAAGAAAAGTGCAGGTCGGCGATCTCGGACAGCAGGAGCGAGAGCTCGGGAAGATTGTGATAGCGGCTGAGCCTTCTGCGGAGCCTGTATCCGACGCCGTTCGCCTCAACCTCGAACTCCTCGGTAACTTCGGAGAAGAGCTTGACCCAGTTGTCGAACTCGACGAGATTCATCTCGCTGAGCCTTTCGTAGGCGAGGTAAAGGAGTATGGTATAAAGATCGGAGACCGAGTTGGTGATGGGCGTGCCGGTCGCGAACACGGCGCCTCGGCCGTCGTGAGTCCTCTGGATGAACCGGACCTTGGCCATGAGGTCGTCGCAGCGCTTGGAGCCCTTGGTATTCAGCCCCGGCAGAGTGCCGTGCTTGGTCTCTATGCTGATGTTTTTGAAATTGTGAGCCTCGTCCACGAATATCGTGTCGATCCCGAGATCGTCGAAACAGATATCTCCCTCTTCGATGGGCTCCTCGTTCGCCCAAAGCTTTGAAAGGCTGCGCTCTATGCGCGCGGAGAAACGGTTGAGCACCATATAGGCGTCGTTATAGACTGCATCGCGCATCGACAGCGATATCTCCGCCATCCTGTTTACGAGGTCCTGCTCGCGTTCCTTCCTCGAAAGATGTATAAGGGAGAACGAGCCGTATCCCATTATTATCGCGTCGGAATCGCTTTCCGCGATGCTCTTCAGGACCTTTTGACGCTTTGCGGGGGTGAAGTCCTTGGGCTCGATCACTATCAGCTTTGCTTCCGGGTATAGATTGAGGAACTCGGTATGCCACTGATCGAGTATGTTGTTCGGGACTACGAAGAGGTTTTTCTTCGAAACTCCCGTACGGCGGAGCTCCATTGCCGCTGCGGCCATGGCGTAGGTCTTTCCCGCGCCGACCTGGTGAGCGAGGAGCGTGTTCTTGGAGCCGGTTATCCTGGCTACGGCGGCGAGCTGATAGTCCTGCAGCTTTATCGACGGGTTTTTGCCCGGAAGCTTCAGGCCCGATCCGTCGTAGATCCGTGGCCTTATTGCGCCGAAAGTTTCATTATATAGATTAAGGAGCCTCGAACGGCGCGGCTCGTCCCGGAACAGCCACAGGGAGAACTTCTCCTGAATTATGCGCATCCTCTCCTGGGCGAGAAGGGTCTCGGCCCTGTTGATGCGGCGGACGGGCATTCCCTTACCCTCGGAAAAAGCGGAATCGTAAACGACCACCTCTCCGGAGTTGAGCAGCTTTTCGACGATATCGAAAGCGGACATGCGCTCCGTGCCGTAAGTGAGCCTCGCCCTCGTAAAGTCCTGATAATGCTTCTTGCCGTGGATGATATAATGATTCGCCGCCCGGACGTATTCGACTATGAGCCGGGGCTTTTTCCCTCCGGCGGGCTTTATTCCGATAAGGGATATAAGAAAATCGCGGTAGACCCAGGAAGGGATCCACGGACTGCCGATGGAGGCCGTTATATCCTCGGCGGGAACGAGGGGAGGCATGACGCTTTCGAGAGAGGCGATATTGAGCCTGTAATCGACGTCGAAATCCCGCTCGGGAGCGCCGAACTCCTCCTCGCTCTTCATGGCTTTTTTCGCGGCGTTCAGCTTTTTGAGCACGTTGCCGGAAAGATACTCTCCCGAAGTCACGAGCCTGTCGAGCGCGGCGTCATAGTAGATGAGCCCGGCGAGCTTTGAATAAAGCTCCCGGGGAGTGAGCCCGGTCCGCTCCGAGATCAGGCGCATGTCTACGCACCCGCGCTTAAAGAGCGATAGCTCGAGCGCCTCGGACGGAGAAAGCATATCCGGAACGGTGAAATCATCTTTCAAAGTTAAGCAGACCTCATATTCATAAAATGCAAAGGACCGTTTGTCAAGAGAGGCATTATAGCACAAAAGTCAAGTTTTGTCAAGGCATTCCTCTTATATGGAAGAACGAAATAATATTTTATTTTGTTTTTTCGGATATATTTCAAAATATGTATTGACAAACAAAAGGAAGTGATTATAATAGATAATGTTAAGGCTGGCTTTGCGCCAAGTATGTTTTAGGAGAGAAAGAAAATGAAAAAAGCCATTACTGTCGTTCTTCTCGCGCTGATCGCTGTAGTGTTTGTTGCTGTTCCCGTCTTCGCCGCTGATGGTATTTCCGCTGAAGAGCAGGCTCTTCTCGATAAGTATCAGGCCGGTCGTGAGATCGAGGGCGTCCTTGTTACCCCCATGGCTCAGCACGTTGCCGAGGCAGAGGCTTTCCTGCTCAGGAACGATCTCAACGCCGAGGAGATCCAGCGCATCGACACCTGCATGGAAGAGTGCTGGCAGATCCTTGAGGAGGAGAAGGTCACCGCTTACACCCAGATGAAGAACAGCCCCAGGCTCCCCGAGGTCGTCGAAAAGGTCAACGCTCTTGCCCACACCTTCCGCGGCTACATCGAGTTCAACCCTGACAACGGTTTCGTTGTCATCAAGCAGACCGGTTTCAACATGACCACCACCGTCATCATTGTTTCCGCGATCGCTGTTGCCGTAGCTGCCGCTGCCGTAGTAGTCATCATCAACAGGAAGAGTCTCTTCGCTAAGGCTGCTTAATTAATGGCAGGCTCAAGTAGAAAAGTCCTTAAATTGCTGGCACTGGTATTAGTGCCGGCAATTTTCGGTATTTTGGGGTATTTGATACTCTATTTCGGCTTCAGGCCCGTGTGGAGCGTCGTCTCGGCGGCAGGAGCGATGCTTTCGGTGGACAACGCGCCGAATTTTGTTCCGGGGCTGAAGGACATCTATGATACCGACGAGGGGAGAAACAGGGAGGGGCAGCACACAGCGGCTCCCGTCGGAACGGAAACGGAGAACGCCGTGCAGCCGACCCCGTCCTTGCCCGCCGAAACTCCCGAGCCCTCGGCTGATCCGTCGGAAACCGCGCCTGCGCCTACGCCAAGCCACAGGCCCTGGCTGCATCACGACGGTCCTCTCAATATCAGGGATATCGTCGTTCCCGAATTCGGAACGCGCTACGGTCATCTTTACGGTTTCAGGATAGGCCTCAACGCTCCCGTCTATTACGGCGATTCGAACGTGATTCTCCGCTACGGAGTCGGTCAGTACAGAGGAAGCTTTACTCCCGGCTTCGGCAGGCTGATACTCCTTTCCGGACACAACACCACCTTCTTCAAGTGTCTCAGGAATATCCAGGAGGGCGACGAGATCATATTCGATACCAATTATGAAACGTATAAATACAGGATCTACAGAGTCGAGGTTATGGAATCTTCGACGCTTTCCGCTCTGCTTGAGAGCAAGTATTACCTTGATCCGCACGAGACTCTGATAATGTATACCTGTTATCCTTTCCACGCAATAGTGGGCACAAAGCACCAGCGCTTGGTTGTGTTCGGCGAACGCATTGAGGGCTGTGACATCATCTGGAGGTAATCCGATGGAAGCACCCAAACACATCAAGGTGATACGCATCGCCGTTTCGATACTGTTTTCCTTCCTGATGAGCCTCATTCTCGTCATCGGCTCGGCGCTCTTCATCGTCCGCGTCGAGTTCCTTGAGGGAGCTTCGATAGATTCCTTCCTCGGAGAGACTTATTACAAGGCCGTTCACAAGGATCTCGTTACCGCGGCGGAGGACTACACGCTCCCTACGGCGATCGATATCAGCGTGCTCAAGGACGTTTACAGGTATGAGGACGTCTGCACGGACGTGAGAGGCTATCTGGTATCCGCGCTTGCGGGCAGGGAATACAAACCCGATCTGTCCGGAAGCTCCGAAAGATTAAGGCAGAACCTCGCGACCTTCTTCGAGACCGAGGACGTGGAGACCGACGGCGAGATCTCCGAGATCTGCAGAAGCTACATTTCCGAGATAGAGGAGATCTACAAGCAGAAGACCCGCATGCCCGGTCTCGACGTACTGATCAAAGTCAAGTCCCGCTTCGGCACTCTGATGATAATCGGGCTGGTCGTCCTGTTCCTGGTCTGCGCGGGCATTTCCCTGCTCATAATCAAGCTCAACAAGCCGGCGGTCGAAGGGCTCAACTACCTGGCGTACTCCACCGGAGCGGCTGCGATAATGTGCTTTACGGTGCCTGCGGTGCTGTTTTTCTCCCGCGGCTACACCAAGCTCAATCTTGCTCCGGAGTACTTTTACCGCTTCGTCATCGGCTTCATCAGGCACGTGCTGGTCAGCTGTTTCGCCGCAGCCGGCATTTGGCTCGTCGTTACCGCGATATTCATTATCGTCATGCTTCTTATCGGCAGGAAAGCGGGCAGGAAGCAGCGGGAAACCAATTTGATCAAGGAGGAAGAATAACTATGGCAAAGCAGCAGAAGATCCCCAAGCGTTCCGAGGTCGAAAAGGAGTTCACTTGGGCGATCGAGGATCTCTTCGAGACCGATGAGCTCTGGGAAAGGGCTCTTGAGGCAGCAAAAGCATACCCCGAAAAGCTCCAAAGCTTCCGCGGCAGGATATCCGCCTCGCCCGAAGCTCTCCTCGATTATCTCAAGCTCAGCGACGAGATAGAGGTAAAGGTCGAGCGCCTCGGCAATTATGCCATGCGCAGGTCCGACGAGGATACCGGCAACTCCTTCTATCAGGCAATGAAGGGCAAGATAATGAACCTCTACATGACCATCGGTTCCGCGGATTCGTTCTCGACTCCCGAGATCATATCCATACCCGACGACGTCATGGCCTCCTGGTATGACAAGCTTCCCGCTCTCAAGCTCTATGAGCGCAAGCTTTCGAAGATACGCCATTTCAAGCCTCATACCCTCTCCGACGCGGAGGAGCGCATACTCGCTCTCTCCGGCCAGGTCGCGGCAGCTCCCGGTGAAACGGCTTCCGCCTTCAGGAATGCCGACATAAAGTTCCCCCCGATCAAGGACGCCGAGGGCAACGAGCTGGTGGTCACCCAGGGCTCCTTCATACCCCTCATGGAGAATCCCGACGTCAACGTGAGAAAGGCCGCATTCGAGAGCCTTTATCACACCTTCGCGGCATTCAAAAACACCTCCGCGGCGTTCCTCGATTCCCAGGTCAAAACGCTCATATTCAACGCGCAGGCGAGGAATTACGAATCCACGCTCCACGCGGCGCTCGACAGGACTGAGGTCCCCGTCGAGGTCTATCACAACCTCATCAACTCGGTGCACGACAATCTCCATTATATGCACAAATACGTCGCGCTGAGGAAGAGGCTCATGGGCGTCGACGAGCTCCATATGTACGATCTCTACACTCCCATAGTCGGCGACGCCGACAAGGAGATCCCCTATGAGGAAGCGAAGAGCATCATTATCAAGGCGCTCGCTCCCCTCGGCGAGGATTACATCTCCATACTCAAAGAGGGCTTCGACAACCGCTGGATCGACGTTTACGAGAACGAGGGCAAGAGGGGAGGGGCTTATTCCTCCTGCGGCGATCCGCATCCCTACGTGCTCCTCAACCAGAAGGACACCCTCGACAGCATGTTCACGATCGCGCACGAGATGGGCCATTCGCTCCATACGGTCTATTCCATGAGGAACCAGCCCGTCTGCCAGCAGAACTACGTAATATTCGTAGCCGAGATCGCGTCCACGTGCAACGAGGTACTGCTCGTCAAGTATCTCCTCAACAATACCTCCGACAAGCGCGAGAGGGCGTACCTCATCAACCACTTCCTTGAGAGCTTCCGCGGCACCGTCTACCGTCAGACCATGTTTGCCGAATTCGAGCTCTTTATGAATCAGCTTGCCGAGACCGGCGCAAGCCTCACTGCCGACGCTCTCTGCGAGAAGTATTACGAGCTCAACAAGCAGTATTTCGGCGATGCGATAACCGTAGATCCCGAGATCGCCTACGAGTGGGAGCGCATACCGCATTTCTTCTATAACTTCTACGTGTTCCAGTATGCGACCGGATTCTCCGCCGCCTGCGCGATCGCCAACCGCATCCTCGAGGAGGGCGAGCCCGCGGTCAAGGATTACAAGAAGTTCCTCTCCGCCGGCGGTTCGACCGACCCGATCAGCATACTCAAGTATGCCGGCGTCGACATGACCACCGCCGCGCCTATCAACGAGGCGCTCAAGCTCTTCGGAGAGCTCCTCGATGAGATGGAAGAGCTCATGAAGTAATAAATGCAATAAAAGGCCCCTGTTCCGATAGGGAACGGGGGTCTTATTTTACTGTCTCGATACTGAACTCGCGGGGCTCGGGAGTGACGGCGCAGCCGATGAAGCCGTCTCCGAACCGGAATGCAAAGCCTCTTCGCACGCCGTCGAAAAACACCTGCCCGTCACGCTCGAAGACCCTCTTCATCCCGCCGAAAACGCCTGCGCCCGTCATCTTCAAAAACGCTTCCTTCATCACGAACCGCTTCAGCGCATAGCCGGGGAACAGCCCGCTGTAATACTGTCTCAGCTCGCGCTCGGCCAATATCCGGCGGGCGGCGGCTTCGGAGACGGAGCGGTGCTCCTCGATATCGACGCCTATCGGAATGTCTGCCAAGGCGCATACGGCGTGTTCTCCCGAGTGCGAAAGGGATATGAAGCCTCCGTCGATAACGGGCTTCCCTCTTTCGTCGTAACGGTAAGCGGGAGGACGAAGCCCGTTCCCGGAGAGCGCGAAAGAAAGCGCGAGCTCCGCAGCATATCCGCGCATCCGAGAGCCGGCGTCATCCGTCGAAGCGCAGCTTAACAGCCTCGCTTCGGAGCAGAACCTTTCGGGGCGCTCCAAAAGCCCGGCGCAGTCGGCTGTATTCACAATGACGATCTTTGCTTTCATTCCCGGATTTGCCCGAGGATCTCTTCGAGTATCCTTTTTCTGCCTTCTTCTTTATAGTATTCACGTCCGCACTCGGCGATGACCGTGGATTCGCTCCCGATCTGTTCGGCTTTCCGGATCCCTCCGCACCGCTTCGAGCCGTTCCCTGCGCCCGGGAGTCCGGAACTTATTCACGGCCTCTCAGTGTCCGGGAAGCAGAACGCTTCTTTATATTGCTCCGGACGGGAGCTTATCAATAATAAGGGAAAAATGCTCGGGGCTCTCCAAAAAACCGTGGACGAATACGACGCCTGTTCTGTTGTTGGGCTTTTCGTTCATTCAGATCTTCAGCTCCATGTATCTCCGATAGGTGGTAAAACCGACCGACTCATAGAACGCGAGCGCTTCTGTGTTGAACTCCCACATGTTCAGCTCCACGCGGTCAAAGCCCTCGTTCCCCGCAAGATCGGCTATGAAGGCGATCATCTCCCTGGCGATGCCCTGCCTGCGGTATGCCTCGTCCACGCAGAACTCGTCAACGTCGAGATAGTCCCTTTCGTACATAAAAGGGTTTTCGGGCTTCGTTACGTGATTCAGCACGGCGAATGCGCAGAGCGTGCCGTCAAGATCGTAAACGAGTATCCGCTTGTCGGGATCTTCGAATATCGTCCGGACGAGATCCGCAAGCTCCTTGGGAAAGCCGGCCTTGAATATCTCGGGCTTTCCCTTAACGTGGATCTCGTTGACCTGCTTCCGGAGCTCGTTGACCCGCTCCAGATCCTCATACTCCGCAAAACGAATGGGCATTATGTCGACCTCGCGATGTTATTCTAAACGATTATACCGCAGCTGCTGCGTGAAAGCAAGAACGGAAGCGCGGCCTGCCGCAGCGTGTCCGGCGAAAAAGAGGGATACTGCTTGCCCGATCCGTAAAAAACGGGTATAATGACAGCGAAGAAGGGAAGAGGCCCCGTTTCCGTGAATAGGAAACGATACCGCACACTGCGCGGCTCTTGCGCGGCGGATACCGCGAAGCTCGTATTCGAGCCCGATTAGGCTTTTCCCCTGTTTCGGCTGCCGCAGGCAAAAAAGCAAAAAGGAGCTTGATATGTCGTTTGAACGCGCGATGCGATATCTGAAAGAAAAGGGGCTTGAAAACCGCGTTATCATCCCGGATCACAGCAGCGCGACGGTCAGGGAGGCCGCCGAGGCGCTGGGCTGCGAACCGGGCATGATCGCGAAGACGCTTTCGTTCCTGCAGGACGGCCGTCCCGTGCTGATACTTGCGGAAGGCGCCGCGCGCATCGACAATGCCAAGTACAGGGCGAGGTTTTCTTGCAAGGCGAAGATGATACCTTCGGAGCTCGTCGAGCCGCTTATAGGTCACGCGGTGGGAGGAGTGTGTCCTTTCGGCGTGAACGAGGGAGTCGCCGTCTATCTCGACGAGAGCCTCAAGCTGCATGAGACCATCTATCCCGCAGCGGGGACGGATCACAGCGCGGTGAGGCTTTCGATCGCCGATCTTGAGCGCGCCTGTCCCGACGCCGAATGGATCGACGTATGCAGGGTGAGCGTTGATACGTGAAAAGCTCCCAAAGCGGCGGATCGCGCAAAAAGCGGCCCTGCACAGGGCCGCGGGACCGGCAGACCGCCGGTTTTTTGATGCATCGGAGCGCGTAAAACGCGCCGCCTGTATTCACGGCAGACGGGGATCTACCCGCGAACCTTCAGGATATCGAGCGTATGATTGGAAGCTCCGATAAGATCCTGCCGTTCACAAGTTGCAAAGTGGTATTCCATCCATTTCGCAAAAGTGTGCTTATCCATTCCGTCAATAAACCCGCTCAGATAATGAGCCGCGCCGTCCGTTGCCACAAGCTTGATCCTGTCCAGAGGGAACAGGGAATTGAGCTGCGAAATGTCTTCCGTCCTGACCAATTCAAATATCTCTTTCGGTTCGCTCCTGCAATGCCAGTCGTCAGTCAGCAGAGGATCCGCTTTCGTAACTTCGTCCAGATGGTTTCCCAGGAACACGTACTGAATGACCGTAGGCTCGTTCATGCAATAGGCGACCAGCACGTATCCGCCCGGCTTTGTAACGCGCACCGCCTCGGACAGCGCCCGTACCTTGTCTTCGAACGTATACAGGTGGTACATGGGCCCCAGGAGCATAGTAAGATCAAACGATCCGTCCCGGAATACCGAAAGATCCAGAGCGTTCCCGAGAATAGCCGTGATCGGTTCGGCGCCGTCCAGCTTTGATCTTAATACATCCAGATTGTGCGGCACTAATTCGACCGCAGTAACGGGATGCCCTTCCTTTGCAAGCGCAACGCTGTACCTGCCGGTACCCGCGCCGACTTCCAGGATGCGGGGAGAGCCAAGCAGGGAGATGCATTCGTGGATGTATTTCATCGTGGTCAGATACTCGACCTGCCCATGCTGTGACAAGAGCCGGCTTTCTTCATCTCTGCTGTTATAGTATTCTTCAAGCAAACTCATCTCATACACCTCAATAAACCCAATGTGCTATGAGGATTTTACCACAGCCGTACGCGCGATGCAACAAGAAAACCACTCTTGCCCCGGTAGACAAAAGAGGTTTCTTTGATGTGAAAGACCGCGCAAAAGGACACCAGAGCATAGAAAGAGCGCACAAAAGACATCGGCGTGTCGTCTCGATAAATCCGAATCTATCACTTCCATGCTACTACAATCGGTTGATAAAACCCTGTTTCCTTCGGGAACTTCCAGACCACTTTTCCGCACCCACTGGATTTAAGCAGAGATGTCAATTCTTCTCTGCGTACAGCTCTGTATTCACACTCGAACTTGCTGATTTGAAGTTTCTCCTCGTCATCGATAATGTACTGTGTCAGCTGATAATGATTCCCGTTCCAAACCCATGTCTGGAAGGAAACGCGCTGTCCTTTATCCGTCTTATGGATATATGGCGGTGAATATGGAGGTTTCTCAGCCAGAAGGCTGTCATAGTCGCGAATACTAGCGACAAAGATACCGCCCGACTTGATTTGATTTGTAATACTCTTGACCGCCGATTTCAGAGCTTCGCTTGAAAGCATATGCGGTAGAGCGTTATCCATCGCAATCACGATATCAAATTGCTCAGAGAAGGTATCAGACAAGGCACAGAAATCCGCATGTTCGAAGCGAATGGTTACACCATTTTTCTCAGCACGCTCGGACGCCTCAACGAGTTCTCCATCACTGATATCCGAGGCAGTCACGGTATAGCCAAGCGTGGCCAATCCGATGGCCTGTGTTCCAATCCCACAGGCACAGTCGAGAATTCGAGCCGTTATGTTAAAACCGCTTTCAGTAAAGAGATTGTTCAGGATCACGGCCTGCTCATGCGTTGTTGCCTGCCAATTCTGAAAGAGCTTATCATATTGACTTGCCATATTGTTATAAAATGTTTGCGTAATATCCATGCGCTTCTCTCCCTTACAGATACCGATTTATCGAGGAGATTATACCACGACAATTCGCATGAAACAACAAAAAAACCTCTCTTGCCCCGGTAGACAAAAGAGGTTTCTTTGATGGTGCCGGTGGCCAGATACAAGGCTAAAAAATCCTTGATTTTATTGACTTTTTTCGTGCGCGGTGTGCAACCGGTGTGCAACGAATGCTCACAATCGATACTTTGACTGATTTTTGGGAATAAAAAAAGCAGCGGGAGATCTCGCGTCAATTGATGCGAAATCTCCCGCCTTGGTCTGTTCCCGAAGTGATCATCCGGCTGATTTCAGCAGACGTAGCTTCCCGTAGCCGATGCCCATGTTTGCGAGATACTCATCCGCCATGGCGATGTTCTCCCGCTGGAAGCTCTCGAATGCGTCGCAGTAGGTGTTCAGCGTGATGCTGATATCCGAA
>JAEEGL011992664.1_pt1 | contig 16326 bp, 9 predicted proteins | sample 9134231 | NCBI WGS metagenome assembly JAEEGL01 (sample SAMN16246548, study PRJNA631951) | gut metagenome | biome: gut microbiome; feature: rumen; material: fiber-attached | host: Bos | place: Iran: Karaj | collected 2018-10
ATGTCATTCAGAGATAAGCATGTTGTGGAGCTCCTTCCTGATTATATCTATTACATGTTTTCCGGAAAAAACTGGGAAGAAGGGACAAACAAAGCTGTTATGGGAAAAACGCTTAACAAGGCTACGTTGTCGGGTGTTAAGGTTAGTATCCATGACACTGTAAAGCAGCATGAAATAGTAGCGGTTCTGGATAAACTCAGTTCTGTAATAGATAATAGGCGGCAAGAATTAGAAAAACTGGATGAACTTATCAAAGCCCGATTTGTCGAGATGTTTGGTGATATGGTATTGAATCCGAACGGTTGGGATCAATATCAGCTTGGTGAAGTTTGTGATGTACGTGATGGAACCCATGATTCACCACAGTATTATAGTGAAGGATATCCGTTAGTTACTTCAAAAAACCTTTCTGGAGGTAAGATTGATCTTACGGATTGCAGTTTAATATGTGAGGATGACTATCAGAAGATAAATCAGCGTTCAAAAGTTGATTATGGTGATATTTTAATGCCAATGATAGGAACGGTCGGTAATCCTGTAATTGTAGATTTGGAACCAGAATTTGCTATTAAAAATGTAGCATTGATCAAGTTTAAAGAGGATTCAAAAGTGATTAACATATTTGTTAAAACACTCCTGGAATCAGACTATTTTGATAATGCAGTAATAAGTAAAGTCCGTGGAGGAACACAGAAGTTCATTTCTCTTGGCGATATAAGGAAGTTGGAGATATGTTTACCACCTATTGAGGTCCAAGAGAGCTTTGGAGAATTTGTTAAACAAGTCGACAAATCAAAGTTTGATTATAACAAGACTGAATTATGGAAAATAAACGAAACAAAAAAGAAGCGCGTAAGCCGATGGATCACTATGAGCTACCTTCGGTAGAAAACCGCTTCTCTTTAGAAATATAGTAAAGTTATATTGGAATGGTGTCAAGTGCTTTTAAGAGACGCATAAGATGTTCTTAAATAACATGAGGTAAGGCCTATGACTAATTTTGGATATCTTTCGGAACATGATGATTATGTGCTTTTTGCTAAAGCTGCCATAGAAGCAGAGAAGGTATATGCTTCTTCGCCGGCTATGTGTGCCGTGGGTTGCAGGAAGGCTGCGGAGCTTGCGGTTAAGTGGGTATATTCGGCTGATAATACCATAGAACGGCCTTATCAGGAAAATCTGTCTTCGCTTATCTACGAGCCTACCTTCAAGAATGCTCTTCAGTATCGCACCTGGAATAAGCTGGTGTATATTGCCAAGCTTGGTAATCTTGCTGTGCATACCGACAGGAATGTTAGTGCATCGGATGCACTGGCTTCCCTGCACGGCTTGTTTGAATTTGTTCAGTGGATAGATTACTGCTACGGCGCCGACTATGAAGAACGCCGTTTTGATGAAAAGCTTATACCAACGGGAAAAGTACAGGTAGATGTAAGCCGTATAAAGAAGCAGGAAAGCCTGCTGGATGAAAAGAATGCAGAGATAGAGCGTCTTCGTAAGCAGATAGAAGAGATGGCGCAGAGCTATGCGGAGGCAAAGAAGGATAATACTGAATCCCGTACTTTTGAGGCTGAGGATATATCGGAGTTTGAAACGCGGAAGCGCTATATAGATCTTGATCTCAAATTCCTGGGCTGGCGTTTTGATGGTGAAGCGGCAGACGTATGGGAAGAATATCCTGTTGATGATATGGACAATAAGCCCGGACAGAAGGGCTTTGTGGACTATGTCCTTTTTGGAAAAGACGGGCTTCCTCTTGCGGTGATAGAAGCAAAACGCAGCAGCAAGGATCCTAACGTCGGACGCATACAGGCGTGCCTTTATGCAGACTGCCTTGAACGTAAGTTTAAGCGCCGCCCGATGATCTTTACCACAAACGGTTTTGAAACCTACTTCTGGGATGATAAAGAAGGCCCGCAACGCAGGGTGAGTGGCCTGTTCTCAAAGGATGATCTGCAGAAGTTGATGAACCGCAGAAATGAGAAAAAGGATCTGACGCAGGTACAGATAAATGAAAAGATCACCGACCGTTATTACCAGATGGAGGCTATACGTGCTGTATGCGATAACCTCTCGCAGGGCAGCCGGAAAAACCTTCTTGTAATGGCTACCGGAACGGGTAAAACGAGGACAGCTTCCAGTACTGTGGATGTACTCAGCCGCGGCGGATATGTTACGAATATACTTTTTCTTGCGGACCGCACTGCACTTGTAAAGCAGGCTAAGGATGATTTTAAGAATTATCTGCCTGATATGTCTTTATGTAATCTGTGTTCAAGTAAAGATGACAGGAATGCCCGAATAGTGTTTTCAACATATCCCACCATGCTCAATTCCATAGACAGCGTGCGTACCAAGGATGGACTGCCGTTGTTTTCGCCGGCACATTTCGATCTGATAATCGTTGATGAATCACACCGCAGTATCTTTAAGAAGTACCGTGCCATCTTTGATTATTTTGATGCGTACCTTATCGGGCTTACGGCTACTCCCAAGATGGAAGTGGATCGTAATACTTATGATTTCTTTGAGATGGAAAGCGGCGTTCCGACATACGCCTATGATTACGAGACCGCAGTATATACAGATCATGTGCTTGTGCCTTATTATAACTATGAGGTTAAGACCAAGTTTCTTGAAGAAGGCATCACTTATGATGAGCTTTCTGATGTGGATAAAGAACGCTATGAAGAGGATTTCGCAGAAGACGGTACTATGCCGGATTTCATACCTTCAACACAGCTGAATAAGTTTATCTTTAATGAACCTACGATAGATACGGTTATTCAGGACCTTATGGATCGTGGCATAAAGATAGAAGGCGGAAACAAGATAGGAAAGACAATTATCTTTGCGCAGAATAAAAAGCATGCTGAGGTCATCTTAACGCGTTTCAATAAGCTTTATCCGCAGTATAAAGGCAAACTGGCACAGCGTATCATATGTGATGATGCATACGCGCAGTCGGCCATAGATGATTTCAAAAAGCCTGAAGGCATGCCTTTCATCGCGGTATCTGTTGATATGATGGATACGGGTATAGATGTGCCGGAGTGTGTAAATCTTGTGTTTTTCAAAAAAGTGCGTTCAAAGACTAAATTCTGGCAGATGATAGGCCGCGGTACCAGGCTGGCTCCCGATCTCACATGTACTGATGAGATTGACGGTGAGTATATAGGAAAAAAACGTTTTCTGATATTTGATTATTGCGGGAACTTTGAATTCTTCCGGACCAAACCCAACGGTTTTGAGGGCAGAGAAGTAAAGAGCCTGTCGGAGAACATTTATTGTAAGGAAATATCGTTGATAGTAGCGCTGCAGGATGGAAACTATGCAGAGGTGGAATACAGCGGTATGCGTGAAGAACATGTAAAAAGATGTTTTGAACGTGTAATGGCGCTTAATAAGGAACTGGTAAGCGTGAGGCTCAGAAAACGCTATGTTGAAAAATACAGCGTGGAAAAAGCCTTTGAAAATATCAGCGAATCAGATAAATCGGAACTGATCAGAAATATTGCCCCGATCATCTATTATGATGATAAGGATGAATACGCCCTGCGTTTTGATAATTTCATGTATGGCCTGATGCTGGCACATATGGGGCAGCTTTCAAACTTTAAGAAAGCGAAGAATTCACTTTGTGATGTGGCATCACAGCTTGAACGAAAAGCGGCAATACCTCAAGTGGCGGCTAAGATGGATCTGATAAAAACTGTCGGAACAGATGATTTCTGGAAAGATGTGGATGTTCTGGGATTTGAGAATGTCCGTAAAGAGCTGCGGGAACTGATCAAGTTTATCGTTGAATCGACTAAGCATAATATAGTGATCACACATCTGACTGATCCTGTCCTGGAAAAGACGGAAGGGCAGGAGCTGGATGCCGCTTATGATTTCGAAGATTATCGTAAGAAGGTAAACCGTTATGTAGAAGAAAACGGCGACAACATAGTCATACATAAGCTGAAGAATAATATGAAGCTTACTAAGAGTGATTACGAAGAACTGGAACGTGTGCTGACGAAGGAGCTGGGCAGTAAGGAAGACTATGAGCGTGAATACGGAGATACGCCTTTTGGTCTGCTGATCCGGCAGATAGCAAAGCTTGATCATGAGGCTGCCATGAAAGCTTTTTCGAAGTTCATCAATGATGCTTCTCTTAACCAGAAGCAGATAGCTTTTGTTGAGAAGATAATCAATCATGTGGAGCAGAACGGTTACATGGATGATGTTTCTGAATTATTAAAGCCGCCGTTTGATAAGCCTCAGAGCTTTATAAAGATGTTTGATAATAAAACAAGGGCAGAGCTTGTGGATACGTTGAAGTCAATCAGGGAAAATGCGGTTGAAGTAATAGCCTAAACTTTAGTGAAGATCTGATCGATTCTGTGAAGATGTTTCTCGAGTGAACAATTGAAATAACGAACAAGCGGTGTTATAATACGCGGTTGTTTGAAATCCCGGCATAGGATAAATTGCAGGATAGAAAGAAAACAGGAGGAGATAAATGAACGGAAAAACGATGAGGAAAAAATGGGGTATGGTGCTGGCGGTATGCCTTGTGACCTGGCTTGCAGGGTGTGGTACGAAAAAAGCAGATACACCTGACGCTAACATTGAGGATAATACCACAGAGTCCGGGCAGACAGCTGATGCGGCATTTTCTGATTCACCCGAATGGGTGGGAAAGCTTACGGCTGCCGCCGATGCAAAGCAGCTTTTTGTCGTTGCCGGTGTAGGTGAAACAACGGCATATGTTTCCATGCATGAAAAGGATGAAAACGGAAACTGGAAAGAGATAATGACGACGCCAGGTTATATCGGAAAAGCCGGACTGGGCAAGACAAAAGAGGGTGATGCAAAGACACCCGTGGGCACTTTTCATTTTACGAAGGCATTTGGTATAGCGGATGATGTGGGCTGCGCTATGCCTTACCAGAAGGTTACCGATGATGATTACTGGTCAGGCGACCAGAGGGATGGTTATAAATACAACGAGATGGTGAGCATCAAGGATTATCCTGACCTTGATACCGATGAGTCCGAGCATATCGTTGACTATACATACCAGTATCAGTACTGCCTGAACATCAGCTATAACGAAGAGGGAAAAGCAGGAGCCGGTTCTGCGATCTTTCTGCACTGCCTTGGACCTTACAAACCTTATACAGGCGGCTGTGTGGCGATCCCGAAGGAGCAGATGATAAAAGTAATGCAGAATGTGGATAAGGACTGTGTTGTCGTGATCGACGCGCTTTCAAACATCAGCCCCGAACTGTACGATGACTGGGGCCTTGCAGGTATGAGTTCATCTTCGGATGTATCTGATGCAGAGTTTGTATACTGGAGTGAGGATTCGGAGGCAGCAGCATCTATAAGGGATTATGTTGTAATGGTTACTGACGAGACAAATGATGCTTATATTCCGGTTGAGGACAGGATCGCTGTATTTGACATGGACGGTACTCTGACCTGCGAAACATATTACACATACTATGACACCATGATGTTCATAAACTACTGTCTGACAGATCACCCTGAACGCGTATCTGATGAACTGAAAGATGCAGCTATGGAGATAAAACCCGGATACACTGCCGGTGAGGAGCTTGCAAGGAATTTTGCAAAAGCTTATGCAGGCATGACTATAGAGGAACTGTATGACTACGCTGTGGAATTCGGTCAGAAAAAAACAGACAGCTTTGAAAACATGCGTTATATCGACGGCTTCTATCTGCCTATGGTGGAGCTTGTTAAGTACCTTTATGAGAATGACTTTACCATCTATGTAGTAAGCGGTACGGAACGTACGACCACAAGAGCCATCGTTGCCAATTCGCCGATAAGCGAATATGTGTCTCCTTCCCACGTTATAGGAACAGAGTTTGAAGTTAAGAAGCGCGGATCTGAGGATGTATCCTCAAACATGGATTATAAATATGCTGATGGGGATGATCTGGTCTTCACAGGCGGATTTATACAGAAGAATCTGAATGCCAATAAATCCATATGGATAGAGCGCGAGATCGGTCAGCGTCCCGTGCTTGCTTTTGGAAACAGCGGAAGTGATACCAGTATGATGAACTATGTTCTGGACAGCAGGAATCCTTATCAGACAAGGGCATATATGATCGTGGCAGATGATGATGTCAGGGAGTGGGGAACCCAGAACTGGGCAGAAAAATCGGCTGCATATTCCGGACAGGGATACGTGCCCATCTCCATGAAAAACGATTTCCTGCAGATATATCCGGAGACTATAAAGAAATCCGACACGCAGTATATAGAAACAGAGGAAGAGTTACTAAATGCAGCATAACATACCCGCTGCATAACAGGAGAAAGATATGTCAAAGACAACAGTTATATTTCCGGGGCTGGGATATTATGCCGACAGGCCGCTCTTGTATTATGCATCAAAGCTTGCCGTAAATGCAGGCTATGAGATAGTAAAGATCGATTATCCCGGATGCAGCAGAGACCTGCTTAAAGCATCAAAAGAAGAGCTTAAGGAGTATTCGCTCTCATGCGTCAAAGAGGCTATTGCCTTCCTTAAAGAAAAGGGCGTAAACGCGGGAGATGATCTGCTCTTTATATCAAAGAGTATAGGCACAGGCATAGCAGCTGCCTGTTCTGCGGCATACGCCGGCAGGGTCAGGCATGTATATTTTACGCCGCTGGAGCAAATATTTGATCATGTTTATCCGGGCAGCGGCATAGCATTTAACGGTACAAAAGATACCTGGGCGGATTGGGAAAAGGTTTCCTCTCTGTGCAAAGAAAAAGACATCCCCCTCGTGACATTTGAAGGCGCCAACCATTCAATTGAAACCGGAAATGTTACAGAGGACATCGGCAATCTGCAGAAGATCATGTCGGTGGTTGAAGAGTATATATAATATGGCATCCTGAGCGGAGCGAAGGATCTTATAAAGGAGAGAATTATGAAAAAAACTAAATTATTACCTGTCATCTTCATCACAGCAGCCCTTACAGCCTGCAATTCCAGCAATGTTGAAGGCGACAGGGGAAACTATGATGAGCCGGAGTCGACACCCGCGCCTGCCGTAGCGGAAGAGCCGGAAGCAACCCCTACCCCTACTGAGGTGCCGGAAGAAACGCCCACGCCTACGGAAGCAGAAGAGGAAACAGAAAGGTCGCCGTTCGTGTTGTGGCAGCATGCCGGCTACGTGGACGAGGCTGAGGGATATACCTGGCAGGACGAATTTATCGATAAGGATTTTGACGGTGACGGTGCCGTCGACCGCGTATACCGTGAACATGATGCAGATGCCCAGACTGCTGTATATACGATCGAATTCGGTAATGGCAGAAGTTTAAAGACGAGCTGGGGCTGGGAGACAGGTTTTCCCCATGTACAGGCCGGTGATCTGACAGGCAATGGGGAGCCGGAGATACTTTTCACTTTAAGCTATGACACTTCAACGGATCCCATGAGTTTTGGTGAAATGTGGGTTTTTGAATATGATAAGGACAGCAACAGTTATAAAGAGATGAGCCTGCCTTTAGTTAACGGTGATGAAGGCAACGGCGCCCGCTGTCTTGAATTGGAGTATGGAACTCCTGATAAAAATGTGGTGGGCGTAAAGGTTAAACAGAACGGTTTTACTGCTGATGCGGAGCTTGATGAAGATTATCTGGAACATTACTGGAAGAGCGATCTGACGGCAAAAGATTACAGCGAAAAACGTATGGTATGGTCTGCAGAGATAAAGGACGCAGCTATACATTGCAGCGTACAGCCTTTTTATAAATACGGAGATGTCATTGAATTCGATCTGGTATATAATGGGAAGGCCTTTGAAATAAAGGAGATGGAATATATTCCACGTCAGTGATGCCGGCGATCCCGGAAAGCGGTTTCGAAGTGTTGCGGCCAACATAAACGATGAAAACAAGGGATGTGTTAGCCGGCAGGGCAAAAATAAAAGCAGACCTAAACAGCTAAGACACGGAGGTAAAAGAAATGTTCAACAAAAATGCAGGCAGGCGGGCAATAGCAATGCTCATGAGCGTGCTGACGCTTGGCAGTAATGTGCTGCCGGCAGCAGCAAGGGATCTTCAGGCAGAAGATACATCTGCACAGACAGATGCGCAGGAAGATACGGTATCTTCAGGTGAAGCAAAAGAAGACGATACTGCAGAAGAAAGCGAAAACGCAGCATATTCGGATGATGCAAAGGAAGACGATAATGCTGCCGCTGAAGTATCTGATAACAGCGCAGATTCTGCAGAGAAGGAAGGAACATCAGAAGATGATGAAACTGAGATTTCCGAAACCGCAGATGATCAGGACGGAGAAGTGGAATGGAAGGAGCCTGCTGCGGACTGGTATAAGGATTTCGAGTATGAAACGAAAGACGGGAATATCATTCTAAAAAAGGCAAAGAGCAGCCTTGAAGGTAATGTAGTCATTCCCGCAACGGCGACCATTTCGGGTAAGGAATACAAAACCGTACTGCATGTCTCCTATAGCTGGGATGAATCTTTATGGGACAAGGACTCTGAAAAGCTTACCGGAGTCAAGTTCGGAAAAGGCGTGAAGGTAGATAACGGAACCTGCGGTGGTCTGTTTGAGGAAATGAAAAATCTTAAGGCTATCGATGTCAGCGGACTCGATACCTCAGATGTGACTGATATGTGGGGAATGTTCAGAAATTGCAAGAGTCTGACATATCTGAATATCAGCGGTCTGGATACTTCAAAGGTTGAGTCTATGGCATCCATGTTCTGGGGCTGCGTGAATCTTACGGAAATTGATGTCAGTGGTTTTGATACTTCAAATGTTACAGATCTGGCAGCCATGTTTGTGAACTGTCCTATGCTTAAATCACTGGATGTAAGTGGTTTTGACACCTCTAAATGCGCACATATGTATAGAATGTTCGCATGGTGTTATAGCCTTGAGCAGCTTGATGTCAGTGGCTTTGATACATCAGATGTAACAGATATGTCGGAGATGTTCAGCGATATAAGTGTTACGGAGCTTGATGTCAGCGGTTTTGATACATCAAACGTAACAAGTATGAGCGATATGTTTAGTGGATGCTCAAGGCTTGAAAAACTTGATGTGAGTGGGTTTGACACATCCAATGTGACGGATATGAAGAATATGTTTTATGCATGTTCCACACTGAAAGAACTGGATGTGAGCGGTTTCGATACATCAAAAGTAACAGATATGGGTGGTATGTTTGGGGCCTGCATAAATCTTGAAAGCCTTGATGTGAGCGGTTTTGATACATCCAATGTGACAACATTCAAAGGAGACATAAGCGGCATTGGTATGTTTGCGGAGTGTTACAAGCTTAAAGAAATCGATGTAAGCGGTTTTGATACATCCAATGCGACAAATATGAACAGTATGTTCAGGACCTGCCATAGTGTTGAAAAGCTTGATGTAAGCGGCTTTGACACATCAAAAGTAACGGATATGGGCAGCATGTTCTCTGACTGCGAAAGCCTTAAGGAACTTGATGTAAGCGGATTTAATACATCTAAAGTAAAAGATATGTCAATGATGTTCGGGAACAGTTATCAAAGCTATTTCAGGATAACATCCCTGGATGTAAGCAATTTCAATACTTCAAATGTGACTGATATGAGAGGTATGTTCAGCGGGCTTTCAAATGTTACCGCTCTTGACCTGAGCAGTTTTAAGACTAAAAATGTGACTGATATGAGCGGAATGTTCAGTGGCTGCGCAAATTTAAGCGAACTTGATCTTTCTAATTTCAGAACGGCAAAGGTTAAGAATATGGCCTCTATGTTCAGTGGCTGCACCAAACTGAATAAGCTGGATGTCAGCAGCTTTGATACGGCTGTTGTAGATGATATGGCTTCAATGTTTGCGGGGTGTACATCTATGGCGGAAATCGATATCAGGAATTTTATCGTCAATGCTACATGCAATATGAGAGAGATTTACAATGAAAGAGAATGGAATACATTTTTAAACAGCTCACAGAACGTTGCCCTGCCTGTAAGGTGGGCTAAAGAATATGACTGGAACAATTCCGGAGTTAAGAAGATCAGGTATGCAGGTACAAAGACCGAATGGGATGCACTGGAGAATATAGTACCTTCGGGTGTGGAGATCGTTTATGAATACACGGAGGGAATCAAAGAGCCTGTTGTAGATGAGGAACAGTCTCCGCTTGATCCCCAGCCGGTAATAAACGAAAGCACAAAAGATATCTATCTGGTGAAGGGACAGAAGTTCGTGCTGGATGCCGGATGGGAGAGCAGTGATAAGAAAGTCCTTTCCGTCAGCAAGAAGGGTGTTGTAAAGGCAAAGAAGGTATCCGATAACGTCACCCTCAAAAAAGGGGAGCAGACCATAACTGTTCATATCAGCCAGCCTACATGGAAAAAGAAATCCATAAGCGAGATAAGAAGTGATGAAAGAGTATTCCATTATTTAGATGATCCTTTTGGATTTGAATATGATGATGTGCATCTGGGAGTGCTCTGGTACAGTAATAAACCCGATATCGCAGATTTTACCGATGACGGCAGACTGGAAGTAAAAGGTAAGGGAACAGCTGTTATCACAGCTTATATAAACGGAACGGCGTATAAATTCAAACTTACCTGCAAGATAAAACCTTATAATAAAAAGGATAAAGTATTTACCAATACGCCTATGACCCTTCATCTTAATCTGAATGACACGAAAAACGTTGCAGCTGCCGGGGGTAAAAAAGCTGAATGGACAGCAGGTGATGAGAGTATTATAGAAGTTCTTAAAAACGGTAAGATCAAAGCTAAAGCCATCGGACGCACTGAATTAGGGGGAATAACAGAGAGCAAGTGGGCAAATATCGATGTTTTTGTAGAAGATATCACCATCAGGACTGCCGGATTCAGTTCGAAAAAGAAAAACGATTATACCGTTGATATGAGCGCAGGAGAGATAAAGAAGATCGAATACGCCTATGTCGATCAGAGTGTCGTTTACAAGAGCAGCGCTCCTGATGTAGCATTTATCGATGAGAACGGCAATCTTATCGCGCGCAAGGCCGGCAAGGCTAAACTTACGACAACGATCAACGGAAAGAAGATCAAGATCACAGTGAAGGTTGCCGATAAGCAATAACAGGTTTCGGTTTATGGAAACAGAACGTATAACGATCGATGGCAGGGAATGCCGTATAGACAGCCGTGAAAATGCCGGAGTGATACTTATACAGGCGGCAGATATTAACAGCCTTGAACATATGGATAAGCTTACGGCAGAACTTGATAAAAGAAGCGGCATACCGTATACACTTGTTTCATTTGCGGTAAAGGAATGGAACAACGAGCTGTCGCCCTGGGAGGCGGCAGCGGTATTCGGAAAAGACGGCTTTGGCGGCAGGGCGGAGGAAACGCTTGCTTTTGTAACAGGAAGTCTCCTTCCTTATATCCGAGAGCATCACAGTACGGATATCCCGCTTATCATAGGCGGTTATTCCCTTGCGGCGTTGTTTGCGCTTTGGACAGTGTATAAGACCAATGAGTTCAGCGCCTGCGCGGCAGCTTCACCTTCCGTCTGGTTTCCGGGCTGGCCGGAATTCATAAACGGGAATAAGCCTTCAGCAGGATGCATATACCTGAGTCTGGGGGACAGGGAAGAGAAAGTTAAGAATCCGGTGATGTCTGCCGTAGGCGATAATATACGCAGCTTAAGCGAGACACTTGATAATGACGGCATACGCTGCATCCTCGAGTGGAATGAAGGCAATCATTTTAAAGACGTAAGCATGCGCTGCGCCAAAGCCTTCGCCTGGTGCATGGAACAAACAGAATAAAACGAACGGCGGCTTCCGGGCCGCCGTTTTTATTATGCAAGGGCCGCCTTTTTGGGCGGTTTGCGTCTTTTAAAACTATGTGTTAAAATGTCACCCGTGTGTAAAAAACCACACCCGAGAGAAGTTATGAAAAAAAAGAAAAAAGAAAAGAAAACAGAAAAGAAAAAGCAGACAGCGCAGCCGATACCTGAAGCAGAGGATACGGCAGCGGAAAAGAAAGACAGGATCAAGAGAAAAGCGGGGAGGCTTTTATTCCTTCTGGCTATTCTTTTTATGCTGCTTTCCGTATTCATTTATAATGACGCCCATTCGGCTGATACTTCATATAAGGGAACACCCTGGTATAAGATGTATACACCGGACAGCGTGGATCTGAAACTGCCCGAGGAAGAAAATGCGTCCAAGGTATACGAAACGCTGCCTGTCGCCTATGGGAACTCGAGGGAGTTCGCGTCCGAAGGCAGTATAGCGGCAGAGGATGACAGATATTTTTATATCGCTGATCCGTCAAAAGAAGGTTTTTTATATTCAATATCTAAGGCAGACCGTTCAAGGACTCTTTTAAACGAGATCCCGGCATCGGAAGCGGTGCTCATCAAAGGAAGGCTCTATTTCATCAATCCCACGGAATACGGAGAATATAAAGCAGGATTATACAGCTGCGCAAATAACGGAGCGTCTCTCCGCTTTATTCTCGAAGGCAGTTTCAGATCCCTGCATTCGGAGGGGAATATACTCTATTATATCAGGAACAATGACAGCCGCCTTTACAGCTATGATATATCCAAATACCAGGAAAAAAAGATAAGCGGGGATAAGTGCATCAATTACACGGTATCAGGGTACACCGTTTATTATATAACTTCGGACGAGAGCAGGACGGCGGGAGCCGACAAGGTTATCTGCCGTATGGATATAAACGGTGAAGGCGGTTTCCATCTTACCGAATACGGAAACTACGGTGACATAGGCTTTATCGGTGATAAGCTGGCTTTTGTGGTCTATGATGAGGGTTACTGTCTTATCGATCCTGACAGTGATGTTACCATATCTCTGAGTTCACTTGGAAATAAGCTGGTTAAGATGAAAGGACTGTATTCCCTGCCAATAGAACGAGACGGTTCGTTATGGTATATAGACCGCAGCCGTGACAGACAGCTGGTACGCAGGGATATGCAGACTAAAAAGGAAGAAGAGATGGACATATATAATGTTACATCCTTCTATATAATGAAAGACAGTATCGTTATCGGTTACATGGAGGACGGTATAAGAAACTGTATCTGTTCAAGGCTTATCGACGGCTGGGAGCCGGCAGCTTTATTTGAGGGGGAACTGTGATGCAAAAGAAGAAAAGAGCACATATCGCATTCCCGCTGCTGGTTTTCCTTATAGCTTCGGCTATGCTGGTGGGAGCATGCATGTACAGATACGGCAGAGCACAGAGCCTGCGCGTACTGGTGGCAGATGCAAATGAGAAGCTGTTGGGCGGAGATACTGAAGGCGCACGCAGCATATACGAATCCGTACTGGCAGAGGATCAGCATAATTCCGAGGCTTTCGAGGGGATGATGCAGATCGCATACGAGAGCGGAGACAGACAGCTGCTTGCCGACTGCTATGACAGCTGGCTGGATATCCAGATAGAGAAGGGCAATACTTCAGATGAGCGCATAGATATAATGGGCGGCATAGTCAATGACATGGAGAAACGTACGGACTTGAACGGTATTTCCACGCTGATAGCCGAAGGGGATTATGCTGCAGCCCAGGAAGCACTGCAGGCGCTGGCGGCTTCCGGAAAGGGCGAAGAGGCAGATGATGCACAGGCTGACATGCTGGTATATCTGGCGCGCAAAGACATGAGACTGAGGAATTTTGACAGGGCAGTGGAGTATCTTGAGAAGGCGCTGAATCTGAGGCCTGATGATGCACAGGCGGTGCAGCTTTATAAGGAAGCACAGGAAAAGCGTCTGGCAGCAGCCCTGGAGAAACATGATACGGCAGCAGCCGAAGAACTGGCGAATACCGCAGCTATAACCGGATATGAAAATGAGATAAAGACCGAGAAGCAGAGAGTTGAGCACTTTAAGCTGGTGGCAGATGAATTAAAGGCAGCATTTGATAATGAGGATACCGCCGGTCTGTATACGCTGTTAAATGATGCGGAGCTTAAGGCGGATGCCGCAGAGCTTAAGCAGCCCTATATCATGCAGGAACAGTTATCCGGCGCAGGCAGTATGGCTTTTTATTCTGTTAATAACAGGCTGTATGTATATTATGGGACCATGAAGGAAGGCTTAAGGGAAGGTGACGGAAGCTGGAGCTGCATAGGATCCGACGGCAGGCTGGTGCTCTACAGTCTTAAATGGGAAAAGGATCTGCCTGAAGGAGAGGGCAGCTGTGACAGATACAGTGCGCCTCCTGAAAATGAAGAAGAAACAACAACTGCCACACATGAGCATGACGAATTCACGACTGTGCATGGCGTTATGAACGGTAAGTACAGCATGAAGACAGAAGTGATCAGTGAATGGCCTTATGAGTATTCCGTGGAATATGATATTAAGAATGGTTACTGCCCGCGTATCGAGCCCGGCGAATATCCGGATCTGATAGATCTTTATAATGCCTATCCGGCACCGCTGGCAGGATGGACCGAAGCGGATGTCTATGATCCGGCATGGAAGAAAGAATACACCACCACCATATGGTTTAACTGGACACCTTCACGCTGGACCGTGGACGGGATAGAAACCGGCGTGATCCCTGCTAAAAACACTTGACTCGCCGGCAGTATGAAAGTAGAGTTAAGGTGTCAGCCGGCGTCAGGCCGTCATAAAGTTATAAACAGATGATCACCGGACTAGGGGGTTCTATGGATTATAAGAAGATCATATCGGATTTTTCCCAGAGAAAAGCAGGGGAGTTTATCATCACTGATACAACCGGTCAGGTTGTATACAGGAATAATGTGGAGAAATTTACCACGGAGCAGTGGTATTTCTGGTGCAGCATCAATCTGGACATGGCTGGTTTTTCGGGGGATGTTACCTGGGAAATCTCGGATGCGGAGACCGGAGCATATTACAGCGTAAGGTCGGTGGCAGGTTTCTGGGAGAATACGGGATACATACTTCATCATATCTATAATGTGACCGATCTGATGAGCCTTCTTCATGATGTTTCCGATTATCTGAGGGACTGGAGGGTTATCAGTGCTTTTCAGTCTTCGCTCCTTGAAAGAATGACGGGAGGCTGCCAGCAGTGTCTGCCGGTCCTTATGGAAAATCTGGAACTGGACGCTGCCGTTCTTTATATAGGCAGGGAAAAATATACTGAACGTTTTCTGATGAGAAAGGGCGATACAGAGCCGGAAAAGGCCCATCGTCCCCGGGCAAATGAATTTGATACGCCGCGTTCTTCGGCTGCAGAGCTTCCGGAGCTGGAAGGCGACAAATTTATCTGTTTTGTAAATGAAACAGCTGCGGATAATACCAGGTTTGCCCTTTATATGAGCAAGGAAGGCGAAGAAACGGATGATTCCTATCAGGTCTATTATGAGATGCTGAGGCTCTTTCTTGAGAACACGCTTCTGCGCGAAAAGATCATTTACGACAGCGAGCATGACAGGCTTACGGGGCTGTATAATAAAGGCAAGTACCTGTCAATGATGGAGGATTTCTTCCCGGGCTGCAAGTCGATCGCCATATATAATATGGATCTGAATTATCTCAAGCGCACAAATGATAATCTGGGGCATGAGGCAGGAGATGCGCTTCTTGTAAAAGCGGCCAGGAGCCTGCAGGGCGTTGAACGCGAGAACCTCTTCGGATTCCGTATGGGCGGTGATGAATATATGCTTGTCGGCTGGGATCTTACCGAGGAAGAAGCGAACAAGATAAAGAAAGAATGGGAAGATGTGCTGCAAAAGATCAATGAGAATCCGGCTGAAGATGAGGAGTTCCCGGATCTTGAATGTGTAGTTGCCTGCGGACTGGCATACGGCAGCGGGGATTACGATCTGAAGGAGCTTTTAAAGCTGGCAGATGAGCGTATGTATAAGAATAAGGTGGCCATAAAACTCAGCCGCGGAGAGGATCCCAATTCCAGATTATAAATGTGAAAATCAGCTTGCATTATCCTGACACTTGTGTTAAGATGTACGGGCTGTAAAAATAATCACCTGCAGATAGTTTCGGTGCGGTCGTAGTGCTTAAACCGTTTGCTGCAGGGAAGAATAACCCAAACGGAGGAAAATAAAATGGGCGTAATTTCAATGAAGCAACTGTTGGAGGCCGGTGTACATTTCGGTCATCAGACCAGAAGATGGAATCCCAAGATGAAGCCGTACATCTTTACGGAGCGTAACGGGATCTACATCATCGACCTGCAGAAGAGTGTAGGCATGGTTGACAGCGCATACAACGCTATCAGCGATATCGCAGCTCAGGGCGGTACCGTACTTTTCGTAGGTACCAAGAAGCAGGCTCAGGAAGCTGTTAAGAGCGAA
>JAEEGL015901759.1_pt1 | contig 16326 bp, 16 predicted proteins | sample 9134231 | NCBI WGS metagenome assembly JAEEGL01 (sample SAMN16246548, study PRJNA631951) | gut metagenome | biome: gut microbiome; feature: rumen; material: fiber-attached | host: Bos | place: Iran: Karaj | collected 2018-10
AAAGGCTTATCCGGGGAGCCATGTTGTCGAGATAGACGGCGCTGGGGTAAGTATAGGTATATTCGTTCCCCGCAAAGTCGGCGCCCCGGACCTTGACGTTCAGCGCCTCCTCCTGGTTGGGGGCCAGAGCGATCCGGGTCACCCGGCCGCCTATGGAGGGGATCAGCTGGGCCGAGGCGGTGGCCGAGGTGGTGTTGTTGTCATTGATCACATAGAAATCTGCCAGGCCGGAGCCGTTCGTTTTCTCCAGAGACAGCTCGATATACCCCTCGCTGCCGTCCACATAGAGGGTCTCGTTGGCCCCGGAGGTGACGTTCTTGGGCCAGGTGACCAGGGAGACGTCCTGTTTCCAGTTACCGGAGAAGGAAGCGCCGCCGGTGACGCCCTGCTCCTCAACGGTGATCTCCGGCTTGACCGTATCCAGCTTATACAAGCTGAGGTCGCAGTAATAATCGTTTTCCGACAGAGTGACTGATTTGCCGCCCAGGGTCACTTTCCGGGCGCTGCCCTGGTCGAAGGAGGTCCTGCTGTACAGATTGTAATGCTCGGAACCGGAAGAGCTGTATGTCGCGTCCGTGGATGAGACACCTTTCAGATAGAGCTTCAGCCCGCCGGATCCGGAAAGGTTTTCGTAATCCACGTCCGACGCATCAAACTTCAGCACGGCCTTGGGCTGGCCGCCCTCCACCACGACGCCGTCGAAATGGCCGGATATCCAATCGTTCTCCCCCGGACCGAAGTACAGCTTGATCTCCGACGCTCCCATGTTTTCGGCGATCTCCCTGCTGTTGTAGTTGATGTGCTTCTGGTCGGTGACCACCGGGAGATAGAGGACGATATCCCGGTAAAAGCAGTTGTAGTAATAATTGTCGTTCGCCGCATAATAATAGGTGAGCGGCGCGACTTCTGCCTGGTCTGCCAGCTCGAACTCATTCCGGAAAATAAAGTAGTCTGCCGTTGAGCTTGCTCCCTCATCGGGGAAGGACAGCGTAGACACGACCTTCAGCGCGAAATAGTCGTCCTCTTTCATCCGGCTCTGAAGGTCGCCCGTGTTGAAGCTGAAGCCGTTTTCATAGTTCACGTAGGAAGCGCTGGAACTGATCCGGTCTTTATCCTTGTGCTTCCAGAGAAGTTTTCCATTCGTCACATAGTCCGTATTCTTGGAGATAAATGCTTCGCTCCCGTTGGCGGCGGCGGACACGTTAAATTCATACTTTGGCGCGCCGGGGTACAGATAGCAGTTATACCGCTTAAAGATGCCGTCTTCGATATCGGGGTGCCAGACTGCGGAATATTCATAGGGATCGACATACTCCGGGAATACGAAGTAGCCTCTCAGGTTATCGGTATTGGAGGTCTCGTCGACGCCCCCGAATCTGTTGAATGCGTCGCTGAAGTCACGCCGATACCCGGAGTTGTTGAATTTGTATTCCTCCTCGGCATCGATTTTATACGTCCCCGGTCCCAAGGTAACGGTCTTGATGAATTCGCTCGAGAACGTAGTGCCGACCGCATAGGCTGAGATATCGACGCGCTCTACGACCCAATCCGGTGCAGCATGCGAACCGTCGTTGTACAGGCCGAAGGACTTGATGTAGTAAAAGGGCTTTTCAACGTATATATCGTATGTGTGCGTTTTTCCCTGCTCGAAGTCATTGTAATCGTCTTCATCCAGCAGGAAATGATCGCTTTTGCCGTTGAGGTAGTAGACATAGAGAGTAATGTCTGCGTCCGTCCCGGCGTTGGTGACGTCTTTCGTCTTGATCGTGACGGCAAGGGCCGTATGGCCTGAGCCGATATTCGGCTTGTCCGCCGCCTTGGCCGGGGTCGGCAGGAAGCACAGGCCCAGCACCATCAAGGCTGCCAGGACCAGGCTCAGAAGCCGGCCCAGGGGTTTTGTTTTCCGCATAGGAGTCTCTCCTTTCAGCTCATGCTGTTTTTGATTTGATCGGGGTCTTCTTGCTGCGCTGTCCGGCTGACTGCGCCGCCCTCCCCGGTACCGCCGGGGTCCACCTTCCGCGCCGCGGGATCGGGCGGTTCTGCCCCGGGCTGCGTGCCGTTCCGGGACCGGATGCACAGCAGCGTGATCACGACTCCCGCAGCGAAGGCCAGCACTCCGGCCAGGATATATCCTCCCGCCGCGCTGGGCAGCAGGAAGGCGCCGAAGTCCGTCTCCTTGAGGGAAAAGCCTTCCGTCGACGCCAGAGCGCAGCCTAAGCCCAGCAGAGCGCAGGCGCAGCCGCCGATCCCCAGGGAAAGGACGGCCTTTTCCCGCCTTCTGCGGCGGTCCCGCAGGCGTGCGGCCCGCTCCAGCGTCAGCCGCAGCGCTTCATCCGGATCGTATCGCATGGTTCTCATCACCCCCCTTTTTCTTGCACGGGATAGGAAAATCGGTTCATCTGCTTCTTAGTCGCGCTTTTCTTTCCTTTTACTCACCTGAATTCGGATTTATATGCAAAAAAACTCCCCGGCCCTGGGACAGGGACGGGGAAGAGAGGATATCCGGGGAAAACTTCATTCGGCGCTGGTCCGCAGCTTATGGAAGGGCCAGTAAAAAACCGCAGCCATCAGCATGGGAAGCGCGTAGCCGACATAGGCGGGGATCCCCTTGACGGAGACCAGCAGATTGTACAGGGCATGGAAGACCACCGCCAGGGAAAGACAACCCACCACAGTGGAGAAGGAAAAGACCCGGTAGCGGCGTACCATGATGAGCGTAAGACTCATGGCCAGCATGCAGACGATGTGCATGACGCCTACAGCCAGGCCCCGGATCAGGGTGAAGGGCAGACTTTCGGAGCCGACAGCCAGAAGATAGCAGCAGTTTTCGAAGGTGGCGAAGCCTGCCCCCAGGGAGATGGAATAGGTGGTCAGGGTCATGTCCTTCGGGCGGAAGACCGTCAGATAGAACAGGATCGGGAGCAGCTTCATGATCTCCTCCACGGTGGGGGAGACATAGACGGCGGAGTTGGTCATATCCAGCGACAGCAGAAGGGACAGATAGCCGCTGATATAGCTGCTGAACAGACAGGTCACCATGCCCAGGAGAAAGGCGATCAGAGATCGTCGGGCGGAGCCTCGGGTATAGAGCACGGTCAGGAGCAGGGGGATGCTGATGCAGAACAGGATATTTTCGGAGTAGATCATGCCGTCTTCACCTTCTTCCGGATCGCCAGCAGCATCAGCAGGATATTCAGGGTGCAGAGACCGGAAAAGACATAGTACCAGGGCTCTGCAGACATGTACATGCAGACGGAGCTCCAGCAGAAGCCGGAGAAGCTGAGGCTCAGGGCGGCGCCGCTCCTTCCTGAGGGCCGGAGAGCCAGGATGGTCCGGACCAGGAGCAAAAGCTCACCCGCCCCCATCAGAGCGGTGGCGACGGGTGTTTCCAGAACGCTGTTCAACGGCGCGGGAGCAAAGACGGAGGCCGTCTCCGCGCCGATCAGCAGCGCGCAGAGGATCCACATGGCGATCCGTTCCCGGCGGACCAGGGCATCTGTGAGATAAAGGGCGCAGGCGACGGTGCAGATGAACCAGCCGAAGGACAGCCCCCCCAGGATATCCCGCAGCCACTCTCCGGACCAGACGATCCAGAGGCAGATGTTGGCGGCGGCAAAGAGCGCCGCAGCGGCAAAGACCAGGGGAAAGCGCCTCCGGTCCGCACCGACGGCGGAGCTGAGACAGGTGCTCAGCAGCAGGAAAAAGCCGAAATCCGCGATATCATTGGCGGCGAAGGGGATCCTGACCCCCTCCAGCAGGAAGGTATGGACGAGATAGTACAGGTCGCTGATCATCAGCGCGGCGGCGGAGAGAGCAGCGAAGATCAGCCAAAGCCTGTCTTCCTCCTGCCGGGCATAACGGAAACAGACCGTCACGCAGACGAGGAGCAGAAGGATCTGCAGCAGGTCGCCGATCATTTGTCCTCGTCCTTGGGGGCTCCATGCGCCGCGCGGCGGCTGATGCAGAGCAGCGCGACAACGACCCCCAGAGCAAAAGCCAGAACGGCGATGATCATGTAACTCAGCAGGGGGGAGGAGAGCACCAGACTGCCGTAAGCCGCGCCCTCCGGCAGACGCAGATCCCCCTCCGGCCGGGGGAGGAAAAGACCCAGCGCCGCGGCAAGCAGAAGACATGCCGCCGCTGCCCCGGACCGCAGCAGGGTCCGTCGGCGCTGCCGCAGCTTTTCGGCTCTTCCGCGGATCAGCCGGAGCTGTTCATCCATGCTGCGCATAGTCGAACCCCATCCTTTCCAGCTCTGCCCGGAGGGCCTTCTTGCCCCGCTCCGTCAGATTATAGACCTGTTTCCTGCTTTTTCCCATGACCCGGGCCGCATCGTCGCTGCTCATGTCCTCAAAATAGAGGAGATACAGCGCCTGGCGGTATTCCGGATTCAGACGCTCCAGCGCTGCGTAGAGCTGCCTGTTCCGCTCGCTGCGCATCAGCTCCAGCTCCGGGGATTCTTCGGTACCTGTCAGCTCCTCCCGCTCCGGGCTCCGGCGGCGTCTCAGCTCCCGCATGGCCAGATGCCGTCCGATGCCGAACAGCCAGGTCCGGAAGCTGCTGAGGCCCTGCCAGCCGGAATTCCGGGAGGCGGCTGTGGCGAAAGCGTCCAGCATGAGATCCTCCGCGTCGTCCATGTTGCGCACATAGCCGAAGAGGAAGAGCGTCAACCCTTCCCGATGGCGCAGCAGCAGCTCCCGCAGAGCCTCCTCATTGCCCTCGGAGAGATACATACGATATAAAGTTTCGTCGCTTTCCCGCATCTCTCTGCCTCTTCCCGGCGCCTGTCCGGCGCCGGCCGTTTGATATTAAAATCATTTTACTATGTGTATCGGATTTTGGCAAGGAAAACCGGCTCATCCTCCCGGATCCGGAAATAAAAAAGCCCGGGACAGCTGCGTTCTGCAGCCGCCCCGGGCAGGTCGCGGGTTTTATCTCCATTTGTCGATGGACACGCTGTGGGGACTGTACTGGGACCAGGCCTGGACCACATTGCTCCCCTGGGGGTCCCCCAGGACGATGACGTTGATCTGATTCCGGGCGAAGAGGGGAACGATGGAGTCCTCCGTGAGGGGGCCTGGGATCATGGGATCCTGTTCAAAGCGGCGGGCATAGACGCCCTTTTTCCGGATGTCCCCCAGCCGGACCGACAGCTTCTTCCAGAAGTAGTCCTCGATCTCCTTCCGGCTGCTGCAGCCGGTCTCCTGCAGAAGCTCCCTGGCCCGCAGGGGGGAGATGAGCAGGGTGATGCCGTGGAGCATCTCAAAGGTTTTGATGGAGTCGTAAAAGTCCTCCAGGCTGGGCCGGAGCATGAAGTTGCCGATATGGCTCCAGCCGCCGGTGAGGATGGACAGAACGCTTTCCCCCTCCTTGAAGCCCAGAGAGGTGGAGTAGGGGGCCCAGGGACTGGCCTCCTCGTTTTCGGCGAAGGCGAAGGTGTAGCAGCTGTTATTGCCCATGACGCCCATGAGGTTCACGCCCACCTCGCTGCCTCCCAGGTTGGTCAGAGCCAGACGGTGAGCCCGGCCGATGACGGCGTTGGCCCGGCCGCCGGGGCCAAGGGCGCAGACGGAGTCATTCATGCCGATCTCCTTCCGGATGGGGCCGTTCACCACCTGCATGAAGCTGAAGGCGTTGGTGGACTTGGCGGTCTGGTGGTGGCGCTGGTCCGTGCCCATGATCTCGATCATGGCCAGGATGACCGGCATATACTCCGGCTTCGCTCCGGCCATCACGGCGGTGATGGCCGCCTTTTCCACGGTGACGATGCGGCCCTCCGGGGCCATCTGGGTGGCTATGATCTCATCCGGGGCGTGTGAGGTGCCCTTCAGCATGGCCGCTACCCGTTCCTCCGTGGGGATGATCACCGGGAGCCCGTCTGTCAATCCGTTTGCCTGGAAGTATTCCTGCAGCTCGTCCTCCGTACCCTCGGCGCAGAAACGGGGGGGCTGAGGAGGGGTATACACGCCGCCGATCAGTTCCTCCGGCTTCAGAGGCGCCAGCAGGGCGTCCTCAATATCCTGAAGCAGCTTGTCCAGATCCGCGTCGCTGATGTCGGAGCAGGGAAACTCCGTTTCCGCAAAGCGGATCTCCATCCCTTCCCGCTCCCGGGAGAGCAGGGCATCCTTCTCCAGATACCGATAGAGGACGGTCAGACCGGGGATCCCTGCCCGTTCGATCTTCCGGGCGGGCCAGGTGACGGCACAGGCGGTGGTGGAGCAGGAGGGGGCGGCAAAGTACACGAAGCAGTCCGCCTTTTCCTTCATCTCCGCCCATAGGGCGGGTTCATCGGAGGAGTAGCTCATCCGGGTGCGGTATTCGATCCGGACCCCGGCGTACTTATTCTGCAGATAAGCTTCCAGCGCCTTCTCGACCTGGGTGAAGCCATGGGTCTCTCCGGGCCAGGAATTGATGATGTAGACCGTCTTCCCTGCCAGCGTTTCCGGCCGCGGGGACAAGGGCGCCCGCTGTACATCGTTGAACAGCCCCCTGGGATCCAGGGCCTTCAGGATATCCTTCATGATCGCGTCTCCTTTCCGAATGTATGCCGTCGGGAGGCCGGGAGCTGAGCTCCGTAAACTCCATGCGGCAGAATGTTTTTCCCTTCTTAATAACAGCATAACATCTGAAAAGGAACAGAGCAACGTTTTTTTGCAAAATATGGCTGTATGCCCCGGCGTGCGCATCCGGCTCCCCGTGGAGCCGGACGGTGCGCCGCGCATCCCGCGCAGGCGCGGCAGCCCGGCGCAGCGGAACCGGGGAGGATCAGCGGTTCAGCTGCCCCGGCAGGACCTTCTTTTCCTTCGGAGGAAAGAGCGCGTCGAAGCGGGCGAAGGCCTCCGGTTCCCGTTCCGCGCAGAAATACCCTTCGGGCGGGGCATATACCCCGGTGATCCCCCTCAGGTATCCGGGGATCAGCTCCCGGCAGAGAAAGAAGGAATCGTCCGCCCCATCCGGCAGACCGTGGTAGCGCAGACCGAATTCCCGGGCGTAGGTGAAGCCGCTCTTGCCGTAGAAGCGGATGTTTCCCTCAAAGCACAGGGCGCCGCAGCCCAGGGACGCCGCACGCTCCAGAGAATCGTCCAGCAGCCGCTTGCCATAGCCCTTCCGCTTCAGCTCCGGGGCGATGCAGATAGGCCCCATGGTCATGATGGGGATGCTCCGGCCGTCATCGGCTTTGATCTCCGCCTGCATGAACATATTCTGGCCGATGATGCGGCCGTTCCTCTCCATGACCAGGTCCAGCTCATGGATAAAGGCGGGGTCGTCTCTGAGCCGGTGGATCACATAATGCTCCAGGCAGCCGGGACGGTATACGTTCCAGAAGGATTCCCGGATGAGCTCCTCCACGGTCCGGTGATCCTGCTCCGTCTCCCGACGAATGATGATGTCCTCAAGTTCCATGGTTTTCCTTTACTCCTTTCCTTTTCCCAGACGGGCGGCAGCGGCATCCAGCAGCTCCTCCGCCAGGGCCGACGCCCCTTCGGGATCCCCGGTCCCGTCATACACGCTCCAAAGCAGAAACATCGGGCCGTAGAATTCTGCCGCAGCCTTTCCCGGCTCCGGCAGATCCAGGGCAGCGAACAGATCGGTCAGATACCCCAGAGGCCCGGAAACCAGGTACTGCTGGTACAGCCTGCTCATCTCCGGATCCCGGAACTGCTCCAGCATCAACAACCGGCGAAACCGGGAGGCGAATTCGTCCCGGGCCCAATACCGGAACATGGTCTTGGCGAAGGCCGCGATCCGCTCCGGGGAAGCGGAGGCATAGGCTCCGGCCATCTCCTCCCGGGTCCCCTCGGGCAGCGAGTTTTCCCGGGCGAGCTCCGCGTCCCGCCTCTCCATCCGGCTGAGGATGGCGTCGAAAATATCCCGCTTGCTCCGGTAGTGCCGGTACAGGGCGCCCTTGGTGATGCCCAGCCGGTCCGCAATATCCCGCATGGAGGCCGCCTCATACCCATCCCGGGCAAACAGCTCCAGAGCCTCCAGCAGGATCCGCTCCTTTGTTCCGGACATGAGACCGCCTCCCTGAAAAGTAAACGACCGTTTACTGAAGAGTATAGGGGATTGACCTGCACCCGTCAAGTTATTTTTGCAAACAACTTGCAACCGGGCGGGATTTTCGATAATATATTAAGAAGAGATTATCTGTCCATCTGCCGTTTTACGGAAGAAAACGGCTGCGAAAAGGAGGGATCACCCATGCGAACGCCCGAGGAACAGCTCACAGAACTCCACCGGCGCATGGATGTCATTCGTCAGAAAAGGATTCGCCGGGCACGCATCCTGAGCGTGTCGGCGGTTGCCGTATGCTTTGTCCTGGCCGTGCTCTTTGCAGCTGCTGTCGCCCGGGCCCCGATCCAGGCTTCCGAGACCATGTCCGCCGGTGCGACGGCCAGCATCTTCGCGGATCACGCCGCCCTGGGCTTCGTGGCGGTGGCGGTGATCGCCTTCTGCCTGGGGGCGATGGTGACGGTCCTGTGCGATCGCCTGAGAAACGCTGCGGAAGGCGGGGATAAGCGGGATGCTGAACGGCATTGACAATACCCTGCAGATCATTGTACTGCTGGCCTGCGTTGCCGTTGCCCTGGTCCGGGCGCTGCGATGGAAAAGCAGGACCTGGACGCTGCTGAGTTTATTTCTGGGCAGTATGGTCCTGGGGAATCTGTACTGGACATTCTGTCTGCTCTTCTTCAAGACGGCGCCCCAGGTCTCAGCGGTATCCGATCTGAGCTGGTACGCCGCCTATATCTTCCTGTATATGCTGCTGCGGCATGCGGCGCCGCCGGGGCCGGCCCGGGAGCACCGCATGCTGCCCTGGCTGGGCTTCCTCTTCACCCTGGGGATGGGGATCTGGTTCTGCACCTTTTACATCCAGTGGAATGAGGAGCAGGGGTACAGCTTCATCCTTTGGGACAAGGCGTTGAGCAATCTTGCCTATGCCCTGCTGATGGGGCTGCTTCTGTTCTCCGCCATCCGGCGGCTCATGAACCGGAAAAAGTATCTGACTCAGCGCCCTCTCTGCATCGTGATCCTGGCCTTCTGCCTGCTGGAGTATGCCCTCTGGACCGCCTCCTGCTTATGGGAAGGAGAGTCCCTGGCGAATCCCTATTACTGGTTCGACTTTTTGATGACCCTTTGCTTCATTCCCTTCCTTCCGGCCACCAGAAAGGCGGTGAAGGTTTGAACTATATCGAGAATACCTACGTCTGCCTGGCCGCGCCGATGCTGATCGCGATCATCTCCCTGCGGAAGGAGGGACAGCGTTCCCTCTTCTTCGTTCTGATGGGGATGACGGCCTGCCTGCTCTCCGCCTACATCAGCTCCTTTATTGCCGGCGTGATGGGACTGGAGCTCTCTGCGGCGGTCTATGAGCTTTCCCCGGTGGTGGAGGAGATCATGAAGGCGATGCCGGTACTGTTCTACCTCCTGGTGTACGAGCCGGATAAGCGCAGCGCCGTTACCTGTACCCTGATGCTGGCGGTGGGCTTCGCCACCTTCGAGAATATCTGCTACCTCACCGCCTTTGGCTCCGCCGATCTGCTGCGGCTGGTGATCCGGGGCTTCAGCACCGGGGCCATGCACATCGTCTGCGGCATGGCGGTGGCCCTGGGTCTGTTCTTCCTGTGGGACCAGGTATGGCTCCAGGTGGTGGGAGGCTTCGCCCTGCTGTGCTTTGTGATCACCTTCCATGCGATCTTCAATGTATTTGTCAGCCAGACCGGCATCATTTTCTGGGTCGGCAGCATGATCCCCCTGACCTTGGTCCTGGTGTACCACCTGTTTTTCCGGAAACGGGTTGTCCTGGTCTGACTTGCCCGGAAATGCAGTGCGCCGCCCCCGTTCGGGGGCGGCGCAGTGATTTGTGCTTACCGGTCGTCGGCTGCGGGGATCCGTGCAAAGGTCAGATCCGCGCCGGTTTCAGACTGGTCCTCGTGCCAGGTGAGGGAGCCGTCGCTGCCGAATACGATCCAGCCGGTGCCGTTTTCGTACTCCAGCTCCGCGTTCTCTATCTCGCCGCTGTTGTTGTACAGGAGGACAGCCTTGGTGCAGCCGGAATAGGCGACGGTCATGTTGTCCGGATCGATCCGGCCGGTAATGCTCCAGTTGATGATCCCCCAGGCGCTGCCGCTCTGCTCGATGATGATCTGCGCGAAGTCGTCGCCTTCCGCTGACACCGTCGCATGGGTCTGCTCGACCTGATATTCTCCGGCGTAGTCCAGGACGGGATTCCGCCAGTCGGGATCCGTTTCAAACACGGCCACGAGCTCTGTATTTTCCTCCAGGAGCACGGTGATCTGCGCTTCCGTGGAGAGATCCGCTCCGTCCTTCGTCCACTTCACGAATCGGTCCCCGGGGCTGGGCCAGGCGATGCAGGTGTAGGTCTCGGGGGTAGCCAGACCGATCTGGGCGGACTGGTAGGCGTACTCCGGATCCCGCTCCGGGGCGGTCTCCCCCCGGGCGGAATTGATGTTTCCCCGGCCCTCGACCCGGAAGGTGACGACGATGGCGGAATCCGGGGTGCGGTAGGGAATGAAATGGAAGGTATCCCCGCCCTCCACCGTGAGGAGCAGACCGTCCGCGCCCTCTTCCGTGATGGTGATGGTCAAGGCGTCCTTCTCCCCGAAGGAGGGCAGAACACCCCTCAGACTCTTGTCCGTCAGAGTGAGTACGCCGCTCCACACATCCTCGGACTGATCCTCCCCCAGGAGACAGCCCACATACCAGCTGGGCTCTGTCGCCTCGTCCACCCAGGAAACGGAGAGCATGTTCCCCGCCTTATCCGTAAAATAGCCGGTGCGGGGCCACAGCTCCGAGCCCCTCCCGGGGACGGGCGCTGCCGTGATCTCCGTCGGCAGGGGGACGTTATCCTGCTTCTTTTTGCCGCAGGCCGCCAGGGCGAAGACCAGGCACACCGCAAGCAGCATACAGATCAGCTTCTTCATATTTGTTCTCCTTTTCGCTTATCCGCCGGATCCGCGGCTTTTCCGGGCGCCTCCCTTCGGCCCGGGAGGCGGAAGCCGCACAGAGAAAAATGCGCCGGAGGGTCGGATACGTATGGGATGCCGTTTTCCGTCAGCAGGGCCGCAAAGCGAGCTGCGTATACGGGGTCGCAGCTGCGCTGCATGAGGTTGATGCTGAACAGCTCGTTTACGGAGAAGATCTCGATGGATATCCCGCCGCTCAGCGTCAGGTCCAGATAAGGGGCCACGTCCAGGATGTACCGATCCAGCCCGCTCCAGGATACGCGCCCGGTATAGCTGACCTCGAAGGTGTTCCTGCCGATCCCGTCCAGGATCACCCTGCGCATGTATTCCCGCTTTTGGGGAAGCGTCATCTCCCGGATGCGCTTTTCGTTCCGGATATGCGCGTTGACCGTAAGGATATCGTTGGCGTCGTCCGCCCGCAGGATCAGCGTCCCCCGCGCCATGGTATTGAGCTGCTGGATGTCCTTTTTCCATAGCCGTTCCGGATATACGATGGGGACGATGTTCACATGGCAGAGATGGCTGAGAGGCCTGCCCAGGGCTTTCCGGAACTGGTGCTGCATGCCGCAGACCAAGGGGAGGCGGTTTTCCGGGTGCTGCGCCGTGATGGCCTGTACCGCCATGGAGGCGATAAAAGTGGCCGGGCTGCCGTCCACACTGGAGACGAAGGACATCATATCCCGCTGTCTGATCCGGTATCGGAAGGAAGTCCATCCTTCGGCGTTTTCGTAGCCTTGGGGCTGGCCGGGGAGCCGGAATACCTCCTCCGGGCGGGAAAGGGATCCCAGCGGCTGTTCCGGCAGGGGCTCCTCCGGGTATGGATCGTCGTCTCCCTCCCCGTGCGGAACAGAGGTGCCTGCCAGGCAGATCTCCTCCGTATCGAAGGTGTATTCCGGGTGCAGGAGATGCAGGTAGTAATACAGGATCGTTTTCAAAAAGGGAAACAGGCCGTTCCCGTCCGTAATGAAATGCACCGTGTCGATATACAGACGGCAGCCGTCCCACGCAAAGGCGAAAAGATGGTAATTGCTCTCCCGGGTGCCCAGAGTGACGGTCCGTCCCTCAGGGGAAAGCACAAAGGGCAGTTCGTTTGCTTCCATCCGGTATTCCGATGCGCACTGCACCAGCTTCACCGCGTAATAGGGAAACCGCAGGGCTGCTTTTCCCAACGCCTCCCGCAGCGCCGGAACATCCACCGGCTCGGTGAGGGTGATCTCCAGCCGGATGGCATTGATCAGATCGGGGCCGGCAGCATACAGCAGGTTGTTGACTCGATAGCTCATGGCTGCACGTTATTCCTTTGGATTCCGGATCGGAGCAGGAGGGAATTCCCTCTCCGTCGGGCGGGCGATGGTCGATCAGACCTTTACCGCATCTCACTTCAAAACATAATTATACTATAAACCGGTGGATGAGGCAACCAAAAGAAACGGCGTTTTGGCTGGAGACTCCGGAAAACCGCCTCTTTCAGCCGGAAAGCCGGGGAAGAACGGCCCTGGGAGAGGCGGAGAAGATCCTGGAGCACTGCAGCAAAGCGGCAACTCGGGCTGTATCATAACCAAAGGGCTGCCGCAGGATGCGGAAGCCCTTGCTGTTTGCCCCAACCGGGATCCGGCAGGGCTTTTTGCGTTCAGCGGAGGAAAAAACAAAAAACTTTCCCGAGCCTGTCCTTTTTGGCCCTTTCCGTGTAACTATAAGAACAGAGGAACCGAAGGGAGGTGACAGCCATGTCCGATTCAACAGATCCCGGGAAAGACCTTTCCGCCCTGGGCGGGGAGGAACGGGCGTTTATCCAGGCATTGTATCTGGACCACTACCCGGCGCTGCAGAGCTATGTCTGCCGCCTGGGTTTCCCGGAGGACGCTGCGGAGGACTGGCTGCAGGAGACCTTCCTGACGGCGATCCGGCGCATTGAGACGCTGCATCTCTGTCAAAACCCCAGGGCCTATCTCATCCAGATCCTGCGGAACGTGATCGGCTATCACCTGCGCAGGGCAAAGTATGCGGCGGAGCTGCTGGAAAAGCTCCGCCCGGCTGACCGGGAGGGAGCGGCGTACCGGGATGAGCTGGCCCCGGAGCTCCTGTACCGGGGACTGGTGAGGGAGGATGAACTGCAGCTCCTCCTTCGGGTCTACCGGGACGGCGTCCCCCGGAAGGAGCTGGCGGAGGAGCTGGGGATCGACCCGGACACCTGCAATAAGCGGATCCAACGGGCCAGGGCCCATCTGCTGGCTGCGTTGGAAAGGGATGAACTGCTGTGAAAGGGGAGGTGAGGCGGATGACGGATACAGATCGGGAGAAGGAATACGGGGAAATGACGGCGGAGGAGCTGGAGCAGCGGCTTCGGGAGACCTTCTTTTACCCGGACCGGATCGACGACGGCATTTTCCGGGAACTGGAGGCCCTGCGGGAAGTCCTGGAGAAAAAGAAGCCCATGGAGTACACCCATACCGCCCGGGAGTCCTGGGAGCGGTTCGCTGCGGACCATGGGGAAGAACTGGCGGGACTGGATGCACCGAAGGCGGCTGCCGCCGAACCGGCGGGAAAAACCGGGAGAAAGGGAGTTTTCCCGGTCCTGCTGCGGCGGGGTCTGATCGCGGCAGTGATCGTCGTGCTCCTGGCCGGGGTGGCCCTGGCGGCGGACTCCCTTGGACTGTGGGCCTGGGTGCCCCAATGGAACGCGGCGGGGCGGTATGAGCCTGTCCGGCAGGAGGTCTCGGGGGAGGATCCCATCCCGGCGGCGCTGCGGGCGCTGGGGATCACCGAGCCTGTTTACCCCGCCCGTCTGCCGAAGGGCTTTGTCATCACCGAGTCCCACATAAGCGAGGATCCCCTGGTGCTCATGGAGCAGTATGCCCGGGGGGATCAGCGTCTCAGCATCACCGTTACCCCCATCGACGGCTTCAAAAGCACCGTGTATCAGCGGAGCGGTGAGCCGATGCGGGAGTACCGGTCCGGCCAGGCGGTGCACTATGTATTTTTCACCGATGGGACCATCACGTCCATCCGGTATACGAAAAACTATGCCACCACCGTCAGCGGCGATCTGCCCCTGGAGGAGCTGAAGGGGATCATGGATTCTCTCCGTGAGGTGACGGCATGACGCAAGGGGCAAGATTCCGAAGATGGGTCGTCCTCACGGCAGTCCCGGCACTGCTGATCGGGGCGGCGCTGATCCTTACGCTGGCTGTGATCCCGAAGCGGAAAACCCAAAAGGCCATGGAGCTCCTGGACGCCGGGGAGTTTGAAGCGGCCTACGCCCTGCTGGAGGAACTGGGGCGGGACGATATCACTGCCGACAGCAGAACCCGGCGGGCGGAAGCCCTGCTGGAAGCGGAGGACTATGCATCAGCCTATGCCCTTATGAGAGAAGCGGGAAAAGAAGAACTGATCGCCGCCAGCCTGAACGAACGGGCCGACGCCCTTCTGGAGAAAGGGGAGCCGGATGCGGCCTACGCCCTCCTGGCAGGTCTGACAGATGAAGCCGGACGGGAAAAGCGCATGGCGATCAAGCGGCAGCAGATCGCAGAGCTGAAGGTCGGCCGTTCATTCACCTTTGGCTTATATGAACAGGACAACAGCCAAAAGAACGGACCGGAGCCCATCCGCTGGGTGATCCTGGACCGGGACGGGGATCGGGTCCTGGTGATCAGCCGGTATGTCCTGGACTGCAAGCTGTATCATGAGGAGCGGCAGCCCGTCACCTGGGAGACCTGCACCCTCCGGGCCTGGCTCAATGGAGAATTCCTGAACGCCGCCTTTGATCCGGATGAGATGGAGCTGATCCAGACCACCCATGTCACCGCAGACCGCAATCCGATCTATGATGTGGACCCTGGGTCAGACGTGGACGACAAACTCTTCCTGCTGAGTCTTTATGAGGCAGAACTGTACTTTCTGCCGGATATGACCGGTATAGCGAAATGGAGAGTGTATGAACAAAACTACCCGGAGCTTCTTTGCGAACCCACAGCCTACAGTGCGGCCCGCGGCTGCGCCCCCCAGTCTGAAAACGGCTCGGCCCGCTGGTGGCTGCGCACACCCGGCCTGAGCGAATCCAGCGCGGCCTGGGTGACCAGGACCGGAGGACTGAAAGATCAAGGAAGCCTGGTCAATTGTGAAAACAATTCTGTCACCCCGGGGATCCGTCCTGCCATGTGGATCGACCTGGGGATCGGATCGGGAAAGGAGGAGGCAGTGCCATGAAGCATCTGAAATCATTGTACCGCAGCCCGTTGAAAACAGCCCTGACTCTGCTGCTCCTGGCAGCGGCGGCTTTTCTGTTCCTGTATAACCTTTCGGAATACAGCGTCTCCAGCCGGGAGTACCGGGAAGCCCGGGACCGGTACGAAGGGGTGCTCACGCTGGACAGCGAACCTCTGCCCATGGAGAAGATGAATCCGCTGTTCGATTTCTTCCTGCATACGGATCCCACCAATCCGGCCGACACCTACGGGATGGCGGCTTATTCGGATTACCATCAGCCGGATTTCGATGAGGAGATTGCCGCCATGCTGGAGGGGCTGGATCACGTCTCCCGGACGGAGCGGCGGTTTATGACCGCCGGCGTATCCCCGGACTATATGCGGCTGGATACGGATTTCAAGATGTTCCCCTATTATGCCCGCTGTGTGCTCGAGGCGGAGATCAAAAACATCGAACCCATCATTTCGGACTCAGCCCTGATGTTTGGAAAATCACTGGTGAAGGAAGGGCTGATTTCCCTGAAGCTGACGAACTGGAAGGTCCTGGGGGGAGATCCGGAATGGCTCTGGGGCCTGGAGAATCAGCAGGTGGAAGTCTGGGCCTCCGATGACGGCGCGAAGGGACAGGGGGACCGGATCGCCTATACCGATTTTTCCACCAGATGCCTCTTTCTTGTCCTGGATCCGGATCTGTTCCTTTCGGATGTGGAGAAGCTGGAGGAAGGACGGCGCTATGTCTTCGTCCTGCGGAATGACCGGACGGACGGTTATGACGGCAGCCCCGACCCTGAGGACGGTCTCATCCATATGTTCTTTTTCGGGGACGACTTCCGCAAGGGCTGGTGGCCCTATATCACGGATATCACGGACCTGCCGGAGGGCTGGCTGGAGACCGGGGAATTTGCCCCTCTGCGGGAGCTTATCCAGGTGACCAACGACGACATACACACCTTCGATGTGGTGTATGGGGACGATATGACCGCCATCCGCCGGGTATCCGACGGGCGCATCGTCTGCGATGAGGGGCGGTTCCTCACCCCGGCGGATGCCGGACAGCCGGTGTGTGTGGTGAACTCAGACCTGCTGGAGGCCTGCGGCCTGAAGGTGGGGGACACGATCACCCTGGACCTGGG
>JAEEGL017419582.1_pt1 | contig 16326 bp, 12 predicted proteins | sample 9134231 | NCBI WGS metagenome assembly JAEEGL01 (sample SAMN16246548, study PRJNA631951) | gut metagenome | biome: gut microbiome; feature: rumen; material: fiber-attached | host: Bos | place: Iran: Karaj | collected 2018-10
ATTCTTTTTACTCATAGACTTGGCGGGTCCATGCTTTCCAGAAGCCAGTGACTGGGACCGCCAAGTACCAATACAGTCACTGACCTCTGGAATGCATTATTGAATGCTTCCTTTCGTAGCGACTATATTATATCGCGACACGCCTTTTATGAAAATGAATACCACGCACTTTCACATTTGTATTTTAATTATTTAAATTTTTTCTTAATTGTAAACTGAAGTGATAATTATCAATGACATAAAGTAGGGCTGTAGAAAATGCACTTAAGAAATTATGTGAATGAAAAACATGGAGGAGGTCGTTCTATTTTCTATTCTCCTAAAGACTAGTATAATCTCCTAAAATGCATACAATAATAGGAAAATAATTCATAAATGCTTTCGAATCATTTGTTTGAAAGTATAAAAGGATAATACAAATTAAGCATTGGTTCTTTTTTATAACCAAAAAGCGGCATCACGTGGATGCCACTTTTTATAAAAGGAGATTTAATACAAAGATAAATTAACGCTGAACACGGCCAGAACCATTACCATTGGCAAGGGTTTCAACTTCGTTCCAGGAAACGAGGTTGTAGTCGCCTTCGATGGAATGCTTCAAAGCAGAAGCAGCAACAGCGTGTTCGATGACAGCCTGATCATCTAAGCCCTTGAGCATAGAAGCGATTAAGCCGCCGCCGAAGGAATCACCACCACCGACTCTGTCGACGATGCGAAGAGCATACTTCTTGGAAGTATAGAACTTCTTATCGGTGGAGTTATATAACATAGCAGACCAGTTGTTATCAGAAGCAGAGAGAGATTCTCTTAAGGTGATAGCAACATACTTGAAGTTGAACTTGTTGACTAACTGAGCGCAGACATCTTCATAACCCTTGGCAGATAACTTACCAGTGTTGATATCAGTATCAGTAGCCTTGATGCCGAAGACATCAGAAGCGTCTTCTTCGTTGGCGATGCAGACATCGACATACTTGCAGACTTCAGTCATAACCTTCTGAGCAGTTTCCTTGGACCATAACTTCTTACGGAAGTTCAAGTCGGTAGAAACAGTCAAACCTAACTTCTTAGCGGCCTTGACAGCTTCAATGGTGATTTCAGCAGCTTCTGGAGAAAGGGCTGGAGTGATACCAGTGACGTGGAACCAGGTGGCACCAGCGAAGATCTTTTCCCAATCGAAGTCAGCTGGCTTAGCTTCAGCAATAGCGGAGTGAGCTCTGTCATAGATGACCTTACTTGGACGCTGGGAAGCACCCTTTTCACAATAATAGACACCGACCTTGTCACCACCACGGACGATGAGGGAAGTATCAACACCGAACTTTCTTAAGGAGTTGATAGCAGCCTGACCGATTTCGTGAGCTGGAAGCTTAGTGACGAAAGCAGCATCGATACCATAGTTGGCTAAAGAAACAGCGACGTTGGCTTCAGCACCACCGAAAGTGGCTTCATAGGTATCGGACTGAGTAAAACGAAGATAACCCATTGGGGCAAGACGAAGCATGACTTCGCCAAAAGTAATAACTCTCTGAGACATGTTTATATATTTTCCTTTAATTTTAAACGATTTGATTACTTGCAATACTGAGCGCGAGCCTTCTTGACTTCTTCAACAAATTCTCTGGCGTTATCGATGATCTTTTCGAAATCACCAGTCTTGGCTGGAGCAGTTAAGGAAGAACCGGCAGAGACAGCGACAGCACCATTCTTGATCCAGTCGTTGATGTTCTCAAGGGAGACACCACCGGAAGGAAGAAGCTTAGCATATGGGAATGGGCCATGGACATCCTTGAAGTAGGATGGCTTGCAGACAGAGCCTGGGAAGACTTTGACAACCTTGACGCCCTTCTTCATGGCGTTGTAGATTTCGGTTGGAGTGAAGCAACCGGCGAAGTATGGGATATCGACTTCCTTGCAGAAATCGTTGACACCATCATCGAAGCATGGGGAAACGATGAACTTGGCACCCTTGGAGTAGGCGAGCTTGGCAGTTTCAACGTTTAAGACGGTACCAGCACCGACAACAGCATCGACGCCTTGTTTGACTAAGGTTTCGATAACCTTATCAGCATCGGGAACGGTGAAGGTGATTTCTAAGCCTTTGATACCACCCTTGGCGGCATAGGTAGCCATCTTGACAGCATCATCAACAGAGTTAGCTCTGATGACGGCTAAGACACCAGAATCGACAATAGCTTGAATAATTTCGTTTGAATTCATATTTTTAACCTCTTTTCACATGAATCAACTTTCTCGATACAAATCGACTTCGTGAAAGAAACATGATAGTCTGTGATTGAACTTGTATACAAGTTAAGCTGATTAAAGTATATTCCTTTTTGTTTACTATGTAAAGAGACTTTTAACGTCCTTTACTTTTTGTCATCAACTTTGGTCTGAGGAAACGAAAACCTCCTTAACAGGAGGCTTTCATTGTTAACTTTTTAGTTTTTCTTTTCCTGCTCAGCCTTAGCGCCAACATCAGCACCAGCTTTTTTCTTTTCCCAAGAATAGGAATTGCCACCCTTAGGTAAGATGTAGGCTGGATCCTTCTTTTCGACCTTGTGAAGAATCATACTTTCCTTCATATCACCACATCTAACTTCCACCTTCATACCATCACTAAGTGGCATCTTACAGGTGAAGACCTTGTTAGCCTTGATAGTCTTGAAGAGTTTGTCATTGAGATAGAAGGAGACTTCCTTCTGGTTGGAATAAGCCTTGATGAGCGTCTTCTTACCAGTTCTGTTGATGAAACGAGTACCGCAGAGATGGACAAATGGAGTAGTCGTCCACCAAGCCTTATAGGCATAGAAGCAATCCTTCTTGAGCTTACGATCGAAGGTGACTAAACCTTTGTGGTTCTTACCTGGATCACCGCCCTGGTTTCTGCCATCGCTACCAAAGTCGAACATGTTCCAGACATGGGTAGCCCATAAATACTGATATCGATCGAAGAACTTGAGCATCTTCTCATGATAGACAGAGGCATATTCTTCGGTGTTATCAAATCTCTTTGGATGTTCAGAGTGGAGATTTGGCATGGCTTCCGCACCATATTCGGAAAGACCGACTGGAGTCTTTCTGTGCATGAGATGGAAGAAGGTGAATCTGACATAGTTGAGAATAGTTGTTGGGACATACCAACCGAAATAGAAGTTGAAAGAGAAGACATCGGTTAAGAAGTTGAGTTTGTTGAAATCACCAATGGCCGCAAAACCAGCGGTGACCGTAAGTCTATGTGGATCGATCTTCTTGACTAAGGCTTCTAGTCTCTTATGGTTTTCTAATCTATCCTTACCGGCCTTCATCATGGTGATTTCGTTAGATAAACCACGAACGATGATACTTGGGTTGTTATAAGTCTGATAGACGAGTTCCTTCGTCTGAGAGACGGTGTTTTCATCACCGACATCTTCATGCTTGGAGATATAAGGAATTTCTGCCCAGACGACCATACCGGCCTTGTCGCAGAGTTCATAGAAATAATCATCGTGCTGATAGTGGGCAAGACGGATGGTATTCGCACCACATTCTTTGATGATTTCCATATCTTCTTCTAAATCGGCTCTGGAAACAGCATTACCCTTAGCCCATCTATCCTGGTGTTTGGAAACACCGCGAAGTGGATAAGACTTGCCGTTTAAGAAGAAGCCCTTCTTCGCATCGACAGAGAAGAATCTAAAGCCGATATAAGAGGAGACTTCATCTAAGACAGCATCATTTTCATCAACCAAGGTAGCAAAAGCCTTATATAAATATGGATCTTTGACACCATCCCAAAGATGGACATCCTTGACAACAAGTTCTTCACTATCCTTACCAGAGGCAACGACATTACCTTGGGCATCTTCAATTCTAGTCTTGATTGTTCCATTGCCGGTGATAAAACCGCGGATAACACATTTACCATCCTTGCCATCGACAAGTGGATCAGCCATGAAGCCACGGGAACCAAAATAATCTAAATCGAAATGATTCTTACCGACAACAATCAAATTGACGTCTCTATAGATACCACCATAGAAGGTGAAGTCCGCTCTTTGTGGATAGACTCTTGGATTGACTCTGTTAGAAGCCATGACGACCAAGACGTTCTTGTCTTTAAGATATGGAGTGATATTGAAGCGGAAACGAGAATAGCCGCCTTCATGAATACCAAGACGACTACCATTTAAGACAACTTCAGACTCGGAGTTTACCGCATTGAATTCAAGATAGACTTCATCGTCAGCCTTCATCTCGGGACGATTGAATTCCTTGACGTAGAAACAGTTACCGCGGTAGTAATCTCCACCGCCATCCTGACCATCGACAGCGTTCCAAGTGTGAGGAAGGTTGATTGACTCCCCCTTCTCTTTGATCGCCTGTTCGAAGCCTACATCTTCCTTGACAAACTTCCAGTTACCATTGATGTTAACAATGTTTCTCATAGATCCTCCTGTAAGAAAGGGGTTTCCCTACTTAATCTTAAATAGTTTAAGCAAACAAAAGGCAAACCACAATTGCAAATAAACGACAATATTGTTTGCAATTCTTACTATTTATCCAAAGAAGGGGAAACACCAATAACCTTCAGATATTGGCGATAAAAAGTCGAATAATCGTTGAAATTCAGTTTCTCACAGACATCCTGAGGTTTCTCTCCGTTCTGGATTAAAGAGTGGGCATGAATGATTTTCTTCGAGCGGATATACTTCATGATCGGGATGTGCATTTCCTTTTTAAAGGAGTTGGAGATATAAGATTCAGAATAGGAAAGCTCCTGGCTCATCTTAGCAAGAGACAGGTTATCTTCTAGATGCTGTTCAATATAATGAATGATCTTAGAAACAACAGAAGGATTATCAGAATTATTCACTTTTTCCTTATTATTATTTAAAAGAGCAAATAATTCCCATAATTTTCCCACGCAGATTATGTACATATCATCATCGTTCATGGTGGAATAATAATTATCCAAAGAACGGAAAAGAGCAATCTCCTCTTGTGTCAAACGATAATAAGGAGAACGGGAATAAAGAGTTTTTTTGATATGCTCAGGAACAAGCATCTCAGGAAACTTCAAGACATAACGCTCGTAAAGAATAGAATGATTGACCTCTGCAAAATGGAACTTACCCGGTTGAATCAACACACAATCGCCGTTTCTTAACTTTCTTTTTTCACTTTCTACGGTGTATTCCGCATCACCGCTGACAAAGAAAAGAATTTCCAAGAAAGGATGCATATGTTTGCCATATTCATCATTGGGGGCTGAGGCATAATCCATTTTGTGGGCAAAATCTACGTTTTTATATGTGAATGTGAACATACATCTATTATACCTCGATAGTGAGAAATTGCAAAGTATTATGTTTAAATTTGCAATTGAAGCATAATTCAACCTCGACTAGAATATTTCCGTTGCAAGGAGAAAACGCAATATGAAATTATCATTTCGTTGGTACGGTTTAAATGATTCTATACCGTTAACCTATCTCAAACAGATTCCTAACATGTATTCTGTTGTCACTTCTGTCTATGACAAGAAGCCAGGTGAGATCTGGGACAAAGAGAGTTTGCTCAAACTCAAAGCCGAAGCTGAAAAACATGGCCTGACCATGGAAGTCATCGAGTCCATCCCTGTCAGTGAAGACATCAAGATGGGTTCACCAAAGAGAGATGAACATATTGCTGCCTTCAGAAAGAATCTCGCTTTATGCGGTGAAGTCGGTGTCAAATGTGTCTGCTATAACTTCATGCCTGTCTTTGACTGGTTGAGAACCAACATGCACCATGAAAATCCAGACTTCTCCAATTCCTTATCTTATAGCGCTGATGATTTTGCCAAGGTCGATCCAAAGAATCTTCATCTTCCTGGATGGGATGAATCCTATTCTCCAGAAGAATTACAGAATCTCTTGAAGACCTATCAGAACATCTCTCACGAACAGTTATTCGATAACCTTGTCTATTTCTTAAATAGCATCATGGATGTCTGTGATCAGTATGACATCAACATGGCCATTCATCCAGATGATCCACCGTGGGATGTCTTCGGTCTTCCAAGAATTATCTGTTCTGAGGAAAGCATCGACAAGATGCTTGCCGCTGTGCCAAACAAGCATAACGGTATCACCTTATGCACCGGCTCTCTTGGTGCTGGAAGACATAACGATGTTCCTCACATGGCTGAAAAGTATGCCAAGCTTAACAGAGTCTTCTTTGCTCACTTACGTAATGTCTTATACACCGATGACAAGGATTCCTTTGTCGAAGTCGGTCACTATTCCAAGTCTGGTTCCTTAGATATGTTCCAGATCGTCAAGAACCTTGTCGACAATGGCTTTGATGGCTATGTCAGACCAGACCACGGCAGAAACATCTTTGGTGAAAATGAAAAACCTGGTTATGGCTTATACGATAGAGCCTTAGGCTGTGCTTATATCAATGGTTTATTCGAAGCCGCTGAAAAGATGAAAAAGTAAAAGAGGAAAACAAAATGAAAGCAAATGAATTACCATTCACTACCGATTTAAAAGGTAAAGTTGCTGTTGTCACCGGTGCCGGTGGCGTCTTATGTTCCCTTATGGCCAAGGCCTTAGCTGCCTGTGGTGCTAAGGTTGCCGTCATGGACTTACATTTAGTTGCCGCTCAGGCTGTCGTCGATGAAATCAAGAAGGATGGCTACATCGCTGAGGCATATGAAGCCAACGTCTTAAAGAAAGAATCCTTGATGGCTGCTCACGATAAGATCGTCAAGGAACTTGGTCCATGCGATATCCTCATCAATGGTGCTGGTGGAAACTCTCCAAAGGCTTCTACCACTGATGAATTCTATGCTCCAAAGGTTTCTGAAGATACTGTCACCTTCTTCGACTTAAAGGAAGAAGGCTTCGAATTCGTCTTCAACCTCAACATATTGGGTACGTTGCTTACCACTCAGGTCTTCGCTGCTGATATGTTAGAAAAAGAAGGTTGCTCTGTTTTAAACATCTCTTCCATGAACGCCTTTACTCCACTTACCAAGATCCCAGCTTATTCCAGCGCCAAGGCTGGTGTTTCTAACTTCACCAAGTGGTTAGCCACTCACTTTGCCAAGGAAGGCATCAGAGTCAACGCCATTGCTCCTGGCTTCTTCTCCACCGCTCAGAACAAAGCATTATTATGGAACACTGATGGTACTCCAACTGCTCGTACTGGCAAGATCTTGAATAACACTCCAATGGGTCGCTTTGGTAAACCTGAAGAACTCCTTGGTGCCACGCTCTTCTTAACCGATAGCAAGGCTGCTGGTTTTGTCACTGGCGTCGTCCTTCCTATCGATGGCGGTTTCTCTGCTTATTCCGGTGTCTAATCTACACCCGCAAATAAATCTCCTTATGTATTTGAAAAGAACTTCGGAAGAGGGCCGAAGTTCTTTTCATTTTCAGGATATTTTTTTGATTTTTTGTTGCCAAAGGAAAACAAGTAAAAATTGTAAACTCTTTCACAATATTTTTTATCAAAGTCAAAGTGAAATGATACGGCGTTTGACAACGTATTTTTGATTGAAAACTGAACATAAAATTAACAAAAAATCGGTCTAAAAATTTCCTTCATTTTCTACCATAAAAGAATCCCTATTTCGTTTGTTTTTTCTTCTTACCTATCTCAAAAACAGACTTCATGAAGAAGCATCAAATTTCAGCCTAAAAAGATTTATTCTCTTGAAAAACCATTGATATTTCCTTTAAAAAGATAATTTCATCCATAAATTTTATAAAAGCACTCGAACTTACAACAATAAAGTTGTCATCATGAATTTCGCCTTGTTTCTCCTTACCTGTTTCAAGAAGGAAAACCAAAAATAAAATCGTCTAACATAAAGAGAATTTCTCATCCTCTTTTCTTAAAGAAAAACTGAAGCAAAAAAGTTCCTTTTCTGGAAGCAAAAATTAGCCCTCATTTTAACGAAAACCACCTGTGTTTAAATCGAGTACACCGGTAGCAAAATTTGCTCACTATGCTATATAATATTTTGTCTTTCTTTTGGAGGTATAGATTTATGAAAGAATATGTCGCTAAGAGAAGTAGAAAAGGCGTTCCTATGACGGACATTATCGCCATCAATGGTATGGCGAAAAAAGACGCTGCAGCTGGTAATAAAGTTATCAACGCTTCGATCGGTACGTTTTTAGATGATAATAAGAAACTTGGTAGCATCAAGTTGATTAACGATGCCTTGACAGGACACATCACCGAAAGCTTAGGCTATCCAAATTCCATCGGTGATCCTGACTACCTTAACGCTGTTATGGATTACGTCTTCCGTGAAAAGTTGACAAGAATCAATGAATTATACTCCCCATTCGTCGGTGCCACTTTAGGTGGTACTGGTGCCATCTCCATTTCCTTTAACTGTTTCTTAGAAGAAGGCGACTTAGTTCTTCTTCCTAATGTCATGTGGACAAACTACATGCTGGTTGCCGAAAAAGCCCATGCTGGTTATGCCACTTATAACATGTTCACTCCTGAAGGTAGACTTGACCTTGCTGCTATGAAGGAAAGTCTTGCCAAAGCCAGAGAACAGGGTCACAGAGTTCTTCTTGTCATCAACGATCCATGCCAGAACCCAACTGGTTATTGCATGGATGAACAAGAATATGATGAATTGTTCACTCTTCTTAACGAAGAAGGAAGAAAAGGTTATCTCACTGTCTTGTTTGATATCGCCTACTTCTCCTTCTATCGCGATCCAGGACATAAACTTGCCTTATTCGATAAACTTATCGAAGCCAAGCCAGACTTCTTACCACTTGTCTGCTTCTCCTGCTCCAAGTTATTCTGCTTATATGGTTTAAGACTTGGTGCTTTGATCGTCTTATGTCCAAATGAAGAAAACAAGGAAGAGACTTCTCGCGCTTTCTCCGCGATGGCCAGAGGCACTTATTCTGTTTCTGTCGGTGCTGCCCAGCACGCTGTAGCTAAGCTTCTTCAGGACAAGGAAGTCATCAGCGCTTTGGATGCAGAAATCCAGCACAACAGCGATGTCTTATATAGCCGCAGTGTCAGACTTATCAAAGAATTAGACAAGGCTGGTATAGAGCATTATCCATACAAGTCTGGTTTCTTCATCACCTTGAAGGTCAATCACGCTTTCGATGTCTATGAAGAATTAAAGAAACAGCATATGTATGTTGTTCCAATGACGGAAAGTTCCATCCGTCTTGCCTTATCTGGTATGACCGAAGATGAGATTGTCATTCTCATTTCCGCCATTGCCAAAGCCATGGGCAAGTAAAGGAAATCTAATCGGATTAAAATAGCCCGCTTCTAAGTGAAGCGGGTTATTTCTTTTCTTGAGGAGTGTCGTCATCCATGATTTCTATCTTGGTGACGTTATTTAATTTTGGCGGATAGACAAGGGAGACCGAACCATCATAGGTAACACGAAGGGTGTCGCCAGCCTTGATGGATTCAAAGTCGACCTCTTCTCCATTTCTGACCACCTTACCATAGTTATCCATATCGAAGGTATAGAAATAATCTTCTGTACCAGTGCCGGTGACGTTAAGTCCCCAGAAATTGTTGACGTTGGAATAGGTACCGGAGATGATGAATTCGGAATTCTTTTCAATCTCCATACCTTTCATATTGGTATTGTCATCCTGATATTTGGAGTAATTGCTGACTAAAGATAAAGCGGCAAACAAGAAATTCTTTTTCATGGCAGTTCCTCCTTTCATTGCAGGCAAAGATATTATAAAGGTTTAGTTATTCTTTTTGTAGTTCGAAAAGAATCTTTTAACATATGGTGCAATTTTGTCAACACCATATTGATTCTTTAATCGACCAAAGATGGTATCCACCTGTGCACCAGCTCCTTTGGGAATCTTACAACCGAATTTTTCTTCCATCGCTTGCCATTCCTTTAAGAAGGTGTATCTAGCAATGACACTGGCCGCAGCGACACTTGGATAATACGTTTCACCCTTGGTGCGGAAATATAACGGGTTAGCAATCAAATCATCCGCCACATATCGCTTGTAGTTATCTTCAGCTAAAAACTGATCGATATAGGTGATGACAAAGTCAGGCAGATTATATTTTTCAATCAAACCGCGCTGAGCATGGTTATGACATATCGATAAGACCTTATCGATATTGATGTTGTTTTCATGAAGGAGAGATAACTTCTGAGCGGATAAGGCTACGACATAATTCTTGATTCTTCTTTTGATGGATGGACCGATTTCTAAAATATAATCATCCTTCATCTTCTTGGAATCGTTGATCTTCAGTTTCTCAAGATATTCAATATCCTTCTTGTCCACATAACAGGCGGTGACAATCAAAGGGCCAAAGAAGTCACCCTTACCCACTTCATCGCTGCCGATCTGTGGTCCGAAGTCTTCCCAGCATTCAAAAGCTTTATCGGCTTTCTTTGTGGTGATTTGTTCATATTCTTTGGTGGTGACATTATCAGAGAAGAAGAGGGCTAGTTCTTCTGCTCTTTTATCCTCGCTAGCAAAGGTGATGGTATAGATTTCCTTCTTGTTTTTATAGGCGTGGACATGAACGCCTTCATAACTCCCATCAAAAAAATCGTAGGGATGTTTCTCATCATTGATTTCTTTAGCGTGGATGAAGTCTTTTATCTCACTAGCCTTAGCGAGATCTACTTTGATAGTTGCATAGGTCATAAGTCAATTATAGCGTAATTTACAAAGAGGAGAAAGACAAAACCGAAGAGAATAAATTCTTTTCAAAGAAAAGAAGATGACTTTGAGATATAATATCTTGTATTTACATTATGGAAGAAAATTATTTAAACCACGAAGTCGATGAAGTGATCAGTCATCTAAAGGGATATTTCTCCCTTCAAGGATTGAAGAATCTCTTCAGTCAGGACTCTTATTTAGCCGCCGACAAAAACGAGATTGAATTATCTCATCAGTACTTAGAGGAATTCACGAGATTCCTTCACGATGGACATGAGATATCTATCCCCTCTCTTTTGGATTTAGACCCCGTCTTTACTTCTTTAAGCAAAGGCTCGGTTTTATCTTGCCCAGAGTTATATTCCATTGCGGACTTACTTTCCGCTAGCGAATATCTCTACGATCTTTTATACGATAAAAAACAATACTATCATCTTAATGATGACGCACTTGATTTAAACCCCGTCACCCAGTTAAAAAGAGATCTCATCACCTGTATCGAACAGGATATGACCGTCTCGGATAACGCCAGCGTCAAATTAAGAGAAGTCAGAAGTTCTCTTCGTTCCTTACGCAAGCAGTTATCCAGCATCATGAACACCTACAAGAATCGCTATTCCTCCTACTTGGCTAGCGATTCTATCGCCTTAAAAGGTGACCAGGAAGTCTTGGCTGTCAAAACGCCAAACAAAGGCTATGTCAAAGGCAGCGTCATCTCTTATTCCTCCACCGGAGAAACCGTCTACATGGTCCCTTATGAAGTGCTGGAATTAAGAAATAAGATGTCTTCCTTAGAGCAGGAAGAAGCTACTGAAGTCATGAAGGTCTTAGCTGACCTTTCTCAGAAAGCCAACAAGCAGATCAAATATCTCAAGAGAGATTATGAGATTCTCTTTGTCTTTGATCGTTATCTTGGTGCGGTAAGATTTGGTAATTCCTATAACGGATGTATCGCCTCTCTCAGTGAAGATGAACTTACCTTGAATCAGCTTTTCCATCCTCTTTTGAAAGCCAAGAAAGTCGTTGCTAACTCTCTTACCTTAGGTGGTAAGGATGAACCAAAAGTCTTATTGATCACCGGTCCTAACGCCGGCGGTAAATCGATCTTCATCAAAGCGACAGCCTTAGCCGTCATGATGGATAAACTAGGTCTTATGGTACCCTGTCTTTTAGATGCCAAGATTCCCTATGTGGATGAGGTTTATTTCCTTGGTGGAGATAACCAGTCTGTCATGGATAATCTTTCTACTTTCTCCTCTCATTTGCTCGGCATTAAAAACATCACCGAAAAAGCCAGCAACAAATCTTTGGTCATCATCGATGAAGTTGGTGAGGGCACTTCACCAAAGGATGGTGAAGCCTTAGGCGTCGGACTTCTTCGCTTCTTTGAAAAGAAGGGTTGCTTTACCCTTCTTACTTCTCATTTTGACGGACTGAAGATCTATGCTGCTAGTGATGAGAAATGTCTTACCGGTGCCATGGAATTTAACACCACCGGATTAAAGCCGACATATAGATTACTACTTCATACCACTGGTAAATCCTATGGTATTCTTCTTGCTCGTCAGATGGGACTTGATGAAACCATCCTAAAAGATGCCATCGACTTCCAGAACCAGAGAAGCAACCAGGATACTGATGCCTTGATGGAAAAACTCACCGAACAGGCTTCCATCAATGAAAGAAAAGCCAAAGAGTTAGATAACGCTCGCAAAGATTTAGAGCGCATGATCGAAAAGAGACAAAAGGCCATCGATGCTTTAAACGAGGAAAAAAATTCCATCAAGATGAAGGCCGATATCAAAGTTCAGCGTCTTGTCGATCAGAGAATTGATGAAATCAACAAGATCTGGGAACAAAACCAGAACAAGAAAGATTCCTCTATCACCTATTCTGATGTTTCTCAGGCTAAGGGTGAATTAAAGAAACTCAAAGAAAAAGAAGAGACATCCCTCCAGATCAATAGCAAGACGGAAACCTTAAAAGATATCACGATTGGCGAAGTCTTAGAAGATGAAGACCAGCGTAAAGGTGTCGTCTTAGAAATCAAGAAGAACGAAGTCGTCTTAGATATGGATGGCCTTCGTTTCCGTAGAAAAGTTGCCGGTCTTAAACGCCCAAAGAAGACGGCTCTTGATGTCAAAGTCAAAAAGACACCAACAGCCAGTATCGATAGAGCCATTTTGGATTTGGCTCCATCCCAGGGTTTGGAATGCAATGTCATCGGTAAACATGTCGATGAAGCGATGAGGGATGTTGTCTCCTTCTTGGATTCTGCCAGAGTCCATAATTTCACCTATGTCAGAATCGTTCATGGCGCTGGTACCTTTGCCTTGAAAAATGCCGTATGGAAATACCTGGCGAAGCATAAAGAATTTGTCAAAGACTACCGCCTTGGTGGTGAAGGAGAAGGTGGACTTGGTGCCACTGTGGTACACTTAAAGTAATATATGTCCTATTTAGATTATCCGATTTTAAAGCAAAAGATATCTCTTCTTCCCGATGTTCCCGGTTCCTATCAGATGAAGGATAAAAACGGAACCATCATTTATGTTGGAAAAGCAAAATCCTTAGTCAAAAGAGTCAAGCAGTACTTCACTCGTCCGCAAGTGGGTAAAGTCGCTAGAATGGTAGCGGAGATTCGCGATTTTGATATCATTGAAACGAACTCTGAAAAAGAAGCACTACTACTTGAAATCTCCCTAATCCATAAGTATTATCCCAAATACAACATCATGCTGATGGATGACCGCATGTATCCCTATATCGCCTTAAAGAAGAAGGAAGATCCCTATTTGAAGATCGCCCGTTCGGATAAGGAAAAAGGATACTATTATTTTGGTCCATTTCCAAATAGCTCTGATGCCTTTAAGATGATTGATCTGTTAAACAAGATTTATCCGCTTAGAAAATGTAAGAACATTCCGAATAAGCCTTGTTTATATTATCACCTTGGTCAATGTCTTGCCCCCTGCATCAGAAAAGTTCAGCCAGAAGAATATAAACAGATGGTCTCAGATATCACCAGGTTTTTAAATGGTGATACCGAATCGGTCACTTCGCAACTAAAAAAGAAGATGAAAGAATATGCTGACAAGATGGAATTTGAAAGAGCAGCAGAATATAAGAAGCTTTTAGATGCCGTCAAAGTCACCACCTCGAGCCAGAAGATCATCTTCCCTGATCATGTCAGCAGAGATATTATCGGTTATTCTATCCGTGAAGGATATATCTGCGTTGTCTTCTTGTTATATCGTAAAGGTGTCCTATTAGGTAAAAACACCTATGTCGAAGAACTTGAAGATGATATCAATGACTTCTTAGAAGATATCATCGTCCAGTTCTATGAAAAACATACCGACCATCCAAAAGAACTCATCGTCCCAACTAAGGATATCACCCAAGTTTTAAACGATTCCTTAGGCTTTGATGTCATCTCCCCAAGCAGAGGCAAAAAGCGCGACTTGATGGCAATGGCCCTAGAAAATTCTAAGCAGATGCTCGATCAGCATTTCCAGACTGCAAGACTCACCGATAATGTCTTAAAACTACTTGAAGAGTTACAGCAGAAACTCGGTCTAGAGAAGACGCCATTAGATATCGAATTATACGATAACTCTCATACCCAGGGCTATGAACCAGTAGGTGCTATGGTCAAATATATCAATGGAGAAAAAGCCCCTCAGCAATACCGCAAATACAAAATCACCCAACCTAATCCGCAAGACGATCTTGCCAGCATGAGGGAAGTTTTAACCAGACGTTTTACCAGATTGAAAGAGGAAAATGCCAAGATGCCGGATTTGATCATCCTCGATGGTGGTTATACCCAGTGTCAGATTGGCTTGGAAGTCAAAGAAGAAGTCGGTGTTAATATTCCACTTGCCGGTCTTCAGAAAAACGATAAGCATGAAACAGATACTTTAATCAATGCCGATACCGGTGAAGAAATCCCACTAGAGAGAAATTCACCTCTCTTCTTCCTACTGATGAGAATGCAGGATGAAATCCACCGCTATGCCATCACTTTCCATAGAGGAAAAAGAGCCAAAGCGGTCTTCAAGACCATCTATGATGACATCAAGGGAATCGGTGAGAAACGAAAACAAAAATTGTTGGATATCTATCCAACCATGGAATCTCTTGAAGGAATCAAGATTGAAGAACTCTCTCAGCTTGTTCCAAAAGAAGCCGCCAACGAGATTCTTTTCAAACGCGATCAGTACTTAGAAGAGAAAGCAAAGATTGAAGCCAAGAACCATAGAAGGTAGAATAAAGCCATGATAAAACAACTCAGAAAAGAAAACTACATTCCTACTATCCTCTCTTTGAGTTTTTCTGTTGTCTTGTTTTTACTGCTGTTATTACCACACTCTCAGTATTCTCTTCTTGAAGAGATGACCCTTCTTAACGATACAAATAGCATAGATGGTCAACCATTACAACTGAATCTACTAACCATCATCCCTGCCATATTGACCCTCTTTGTCATCCTTATAAACAGCGTGATATTCATCCTTTCTCTTCTCGCCTTCTTTATGGACATGTTATTTAACTTCCATCTCCTTAACAAGATTAATCTGATTCTTGCCTCTGCTCTTACCTTACTTGAAGTCAGTTATCTCTTTGTGGGAATCAACGGTGTCTTTGATGATGGTACAAGAGTAATCAGTTTTCCCAATTACATCACGGTAATTCTCACCGTTCTGTTCTTGATTTCCTTATACATCACTTATTTCAAGTTTGTGGATAAACCCTATCAGAGCGTGATGAAAAGCGTCAAAGAGAAACTCGCTTTAAGTAAAAAAGAAGAAATCAACAAAGAAGATCAGGTTAAGGAAATTGTTTCCAACATGAATGATGACATGCAGAAAACGATTCTGAACATGCTTGCTCAAGGTAAGATTACCCCTCATGAAGCAGACGATTTACTCAAGAAAATTCACTCGGATAATTGTTGAAAACTCCCCTATATTCAACTATAATTGTTAAGCCTATGCTTAGGCGTTCGGGACGTAGCGCAGCTTGGTAGCGCACTTCCTTGGGGTGGAAGGGGTCATGGGTTCAAATCCCATCGTTCCGACCAGGATAGTAGAATAGGTTTAATACCACTGGTATTAAGCCTTTTTTGTTTTTAGAATAGGTTTGAACCCTATATTAGAAGATGGCCTAAACGATTTCCATGATTTGAGGCAAGGGTGCTAAAAAATTGCACGTTTTAAATTTATTGTATACTTTATTGTATACTTTTTTGTATACTTTTAAGGTATATGGCATAATATTAACCACTTTATTAACCACATTTTTTTCTTATAGGTATAGTTTAAATTTCTAAATATGATTACATATAAGCATATCTTACACGCTTTGTATATTTCGCGATGTTAAATATTTATGATTTAAATAATAGAAAATCTTTTTTTAATCAAAAAAAGATAATACCAATTAAGTGTTGATATTCAATGTTTGCCTCTTCTGAAGCATACTTCCCATAATCTTAGATTCAAACTTCTCAAGTGACAGATTATCATTATGCATGACCTCATACCAGCTGAGATAACAGTCAAGATTCGCCTTCCTGATTCCCTTATGCCTCTGAAGGAACCACTGAATTCCAGAGCAGAGATGATTGATATGATCA
>JAEEGL011973419.1_pt1 | contig 16325 bp, 9 predicted proteins | sample 9134231 | NCBI WGS metagenome assembly JAEEGL01 (sample SAMN16246548, study PRJNA631951) | gut metagenome | biome: gut microbiome; feature: rumen; material: fiber-attached | host: Bos | place: Iran: Karaj | collected 2018-10
CCCAGAAGCGGAACCTTCGAAACAGACTGCGATTCGCTGTCGCGCACGAGACCGCCCAATACGACCGTCTGCTGATCGGGAACGACGACGACAGTCTTCAAATTACGTCTTCGCGTCGACGGACCACCGAGATCTGAACCGCCCGGTTTGACTTCTTCAATTTCTTCGTCGATGTCCAGACGAACCGTTCCGCCCTCGTTGATTTGCGGCTTGATCGTCAGCGTCAGGGCAACGTCGACACGCTCAATAGAAGTACCATACCCCGTCAGCAAACTCCCCAGAGCCGCCGTCGTGGAATCTCCACCCGACAATCCGTTGAGCAATGACGAATAGTTGGATCCCGTACTCGTCACATAAGGAATGCGCTCACCGACGCTGATTTCGGCTTCCTGATTATCGAGCGTCAGGATTGTAGGCGTCGAAAGGACGTTGACGTCGGTATTCGTCTGAAGGGCATTGATAACAGCACCCAGACTTGGAATGCTCACGCCAGCCACTTCGAGCGAGGGCCCGGCAAGTGCCATCAGGAATCCCGGCGTACTGCCAGAACCAATAAACATTGCTGCCGGTGAAATACTCGACAGTGAGTTCAGTTCCGTTCTGCCTGCAAAATACCCATCACCGCTTCCGGTATCAAAAACATTGCCGCCATGCATGGCAATGCCCAGACTGCGCGTTCTTTCAAGACTGACTTCCAGAATAATCGCCTCGACAAATACCTGCCGGCGCGGTCTGTCCAATTCTTTAATGACGTTTTTAATGGCAAGAAAATCGCGCGGACTCGCTACCACGATCAAGTCGTTCGTCGATTCACTCGATACGACACTGATATCCTCACCCTGAAGCGTCCTCTGGCTGTTGTTCTGATTGTTGTTGCCGCCGCGGCCATTGCCGGACTTGGACGACATGTCCGAAATAATCTGGTTCAGCGCTGTATAGATTTCCTTCGCTTCTGAATTCTGAAGATGAACCACATTGATCTTGCCCGAATCCGGAATCTCGACATCCAGCTTCAGGATTAATCGCTTCATCTTTTCGTAGCTTCGTTCGTCCGCAACGATAATCAGCTTGTTCGTGCGCTCATCCGCAACGACCTGACTGACCCGAAGCTCCGATGCCGCATCCGCCGTTTTGGCCGCATTGTTGTTATTATTCCGGCTCGATTTCTGAATCTGAAATACCTGCGTCAGAAGCTTCTCAAGATCGGTAACCGAAGCATACTGAACGGGATATACCCAGATCTTTTCGCCATCGCTGCTGTCATTGTCCATCTTCTTGATGAACTTGAGCATGCGGTTGACGGAACTGCCCGTATCGGTAATGATCAACGAATTGGATGCAGCATAGTCGACGATAACGCCGTTGGATGTCTTGAGCTGTTCAAGAACAGGTTTAATCTGCGTCACATCCACATAATCGAGCGTCGCAATATGTGTTACCAGCGCATCATTGTTGGGAATCGAGGCTTCGCCATAGGTCGCCGGAATGGGTTCCTTGACGGCATTGTTCAGCTCGACAATTTTATAGAATTTGCCGTTCTGAACGACCGTCAGACCATTCATCTGAAGGGCCGACAAAAATGCCTGATAAGCTTCATTCTGTGTCACAGGATTCGGGCTGATAATCGTGATTTTCTTACCTGCCCTCAAAGAATCCGCAATGATGAAGTTACGCCCCGTCTGAGCACTCATGAGTTTGACGACGTCACTGAGCTCTGCATCGCGGAAATCGAGTGTAATTCTGAGATTTTTGGGCGTCGTTTTGACGCTGAAATCACTTCCGAAATTCTGCTCAAAGTCGAGTGATTCACCAAAAATCACGCCGCCTTCCACGCCAACCCCATTGCCGCCGCCGCCAGCAGCAGGTGCTTCCGAATCCGCTGTCTCAGCCGGTGCATCCGCCTGAGCTGCTCCATCATTCGGGGTTTCTCTTGCAACAACCCCTGGCTGGGAACGATGTGAATCGTTGCCAATGACATGAGCATCATCATCTGAGTCCTGAGCCCATGCCTGGACGGGAAGCTGGGTGATCCCAAGACTAAGCGCCATTGCGGCCATGATCGTGATTATTCTCGACGTTTTGTGCATTTTTCTCTGTCTCAATCCTCTCTGCAGCATCCGCAAAATGCTGCAAAGAACTGTTATTTCAATTGGAACGTCAGGGTCTTCTCCTGACCTGTTCGATTGATTTTTAATCCAATATCCTGACCGGGTTTTAAAGCATCCAAAAGAGCCACCGCCTGCTGAGGCCCTTCGATCGGTTGTCCGTTGACATCGATGATCGTGTCACCATTCTGAAGTCCAAGCTGCGAATAAATCGATCCGCTCTCGACGCCCAGAAGTCTGAAACCGCCGATATTGCCATTTTTATAGACAGGTTGAACTTGAGGCAATTTTCCGTATTTTGGATTGTTCTTGAGCGACTTGGGATTCTTGCGAATCGCCTCCACAGCCTCCCGCGACACCTCGTATGTATCCGTGTCAATCTTCTTTACGAGCTCTGCCGTACCCACACTGTCCGCAGCTTTGGCCCCGGCCGCAGCCTTCTCTTTTTCCTTCTCAGCAGCAGCCGCTGCCGCCTTCTCTTTCTCGGCCGCCTTTTCCAGCGACTTCTTGGCTTCGGCGAGGTCTTCTTCTGTCGTACGCGTATCAATATACTCAAGACGATTGTTCTGAGTCGTGCGCTCCATATAGACACGGTTCCGCACAATTTTGAGTATTCTGGCTTCACCCAGCAGTTCCCCGCCCTCTTTCAGATACTGCATGCGCGCATCTGCTCCGCCTTCGAGCGGCATCAGCATCGCGACGGAATACGCAGGATCACTCGCGACCTGAGTTCCCATCAGCAAAACACGCATATCTGTCAGCACCGGTCGAATGCCATCTCCCGCGATTTCCTCAACCACCGCATCCTCAACTTCAACCGTCGGAACCTCTTCCTCAGGCTCGGTTTCTTCCGCCCCCGCCTTCTGATTGAACAGATTGCGGTTATAGATGAGGATATCGGCATTCTCATCGTTTTGAGTAAGCGTCACGTCTGCTTTTTCATCATCCTTCAGAACCGACACTTCGTAAGGCGTAATGCTGATAACCTTCCGGGAGATGATATTCCCAATTCCCCGTGCGGCACAAATGGCGATAATCACCACTAATGCGGCGATGACAATTCGTACTGTAAGTCGAATTTTGGAATCCATTACTGCGCTGCCCTAAGGTGAATCGTGCGTTCCACGCCACGATGATCAACAACAATCGTACTCTGCCCCTGTTTACCTGCCGCCATATTCACGAACATCAGCGCCATTGGCTCCATATCGGGCGTTGTTCCGTTAATCGAAACGATGATGTCCCCCGAAACCATTCCCATCTTGGCAAAAAGAGTTTTTTCAGGAATTTCAACAAGACGGTACCCCGTCGTCTTGCCCATCTCAACCCTCGGAGAAACCGACAGTGCTATCGATGCTTCCTGAATATGCTTAGCCTGATCGCTCAGCGCATCTTTCTTTGCCTTGAACCCATCTTCGCCATCTTTCCAAATCATGTCGTCCGTAAACACGAACAGCGGTGAATTCGGAAGCCGCTCATATTTGCTGTCCGCATAAACCATCGGATAATCCGTCACAATCGCCCCTTCGAGCGATCCCTTTTCACCGACATCCTGCGTCGGCGTCGCGCCTTCCTCAAGCGCTTCCGCCGCCAGTGCATTATCCATTTGGCTGGACTTGACCGCCACCGGAGAAGGATGAAATGACGGTTCCAGAATCTGACGTGCCGGCGGAACATCCGCTTCGACGACATCCAATTCAAGCGTCCTGGACACCTTTTCAGGATTCTCTGAATTCTGATACACCGATGCCACTGCCCATATGCCAAATGCAATGAGCACTGCAATCAATGCGCAAAATACGTAAAATCCTGTTTTCTTTTCTTTCATTGTTCTCCCGGACAACGCAAAAAATGGCGCCTACACCTACAGCCATTTCGACAATTTGGCAAGCAAAGACACCTCATCCCATTCTATATTAATGATGGCTTTTGGCAATTTTTCGAGGGAACCGCTCCAATCTTAAGACAACTCACGCATTATCCCCTCACAAACTTCAATCATTTTTTCGCGTCTCTGCGCACTGCGCATACGACGCCATCCACTCGCCTTGTGGCCCATGGGCCACTGCGGCTCATCCGCTCGCCTATGTGCTCGCCCGAAAACGGGCTGCGCGCATACGGCTCGCCGGCCTCCGGCCATGATGTCACGAAAAACTGAATCGTCACAATAATCTATGCAAAACTCACTCTCTGCATGACAGGGCTCATTCAAATCTGTATAATCGCCGGTAACAGAATTGTTAACACCGACACCAAACGATTTTCTGTACTCTAAAAATCAACCGGCGGCATCACAAGGAGCAAAGAAATGAAACGAACCAGGCTTTTTCTCCTAACAATCGCATTATCATGTTTTATCGGGTGTGATGATTCTTCTTCTGTCGAGTCATCCCAATCTTCCCAAACGCAGGCAGAATGCGGCGATAATGTCTGTGATAAAGACGAATCCTGCGAATCCTGCGAAAAAGACTGCGGAAGCTGCACGACAAACGGATGGTGCGGCGATGGTACATGCGACAGCGATGAGTCGTGCAAGTCGTGCGAAAAAGACTGCAAACGCTGTCCGGTTACCGAAGCATGCGGCGATGGTACATGCGACAGCGATGAATCGTGCAGTTCGTGCGAAAAGGACTGCGGTAAATGCCCAGAAACCAGCACGTGCGGCGATGGAACATGCAGCAGCGATGAATCATGCGATTCATGCCCAAAAGACTGCGGAAACTGCCCCCAAAACAGCGTCTGCGGAGACAGCAAATGCGATGGCGATGAATCGTGCGAATCATGCGAAAAGGACTGCGGTAAATGTTCACAGCCGGATAACTGCGGAAATGGCTCATGTGACAACGGAGAAACATGCGAATCATGCGAAAAGGACTGCGGGCAATGCACACAGCCGGATAACTGCGGAAATAACAAATGCGATAATGGAGAAACCCTCGAATCCTGTCCAAAGGACTGCGCAGTTTGCGGCGACAAGACGTGCAGCGACGGAGAAACCCTCGAATCCTGTCCAAAGGACTGCGCTGTTTGCGGCGACAACACGTGCAGCGACGGAGAAACATGCGAAACGTGCCCAGTCGACTGCGGCCGATGCGAATTCTGCGGCGACAAGATTTGCAACAACGGAGAAACATGCAGCACTTGCCCCCAGGACTGCAGCAATTGCTGCGGAGACGGCAAATGCGATGCCAAAGAAACTTACGCCAGCTGCAAACAGGATTGCCTCGAAAAACATCCATGCGCCAAAGGATGCCCGGACAAAATGGTCTTCCTGTACACTGGCGATGCATATTATCAATATACATCCAAGGATATCGACAATTTCGGGCTGACGCACTTCGTGATCTCAGATGGGCAGTCCAAACACTGGGGAACCGGCGATCAGAACAATCACTGCCCCGGATACGTCAAATATGTCGCTGATGCCGTGGATATCATTATCAATTCAACCAACGGTGAAAATAAAAGAGTCTGGATCGGTCCTCCTGCAATCCCCGGATACGATAAAGCTAATGAAATGGGGTATGATGCATTCTATAAAACATATACAAACCTATATAAAAACTTCTTCGATGACGTCAAAATTGCCATCGGCGCCGAAAAGTGGAACAAATATGTTGTTGGTATTTATATGGGCAGCGAAGCCGTCATCGGAACGATGGATGACACATCTCCAGAAACGGTCAAGAAAAACAGGCACGTCCAGATGTTTATGGAAATCGCCAAAAAAGCGCATGAACCATTCACTTATAATGGGAAAACCTGGAATGCCGTAAAATATCTCTGGTCACCCTATTACCACGGGACTTATTCAGAGGCGGTCAAACAAACCGGTCTCGTCATCAACTGGACTGATATTTTTGACGAAGTCATCATTCAGCCGGCTTATTATTTCCATACAGACAATGTTACTGCCTATATCCCCAATCTGGATGCCCTCAAGGAAACCCTCTGGAAACAGGCAATGACCTGGAAAAAGGACGCGCAAGGCGAGTTTAAAATTATTGGCGGCACAAAAAAATCCAAAACCAGAATCGGAATTCAGATGGAAATCGATGCCAACTATTTCGATTCATCAAAGCCCAAAATGACAGCAGCCTACGACGCTTATGTCAGCTATTTTTCAAACAAATCACATGTCATTCAGGGATACGATCAGGACAATTACAAATTCAGCTATTATTTTGGCGGAAACAGCTACAAATATAAAGAACTGCAGCAAAAAATCAGAGAATTTCACAAAGTAGAACCCTTCTGATGAATTATGAGTTGGGAGTTTGACTCATGCTTTCCAAAGTTCTTACCGGGAAAGCAATGAAGCCAACTCCCCATTTTCAACGCAAAACATCCGCCCCCGGCACAAGGCTGCAAGCTAATCACAGAACTTGCACCCTTGCAAACCCCAATCATCAGGATACTTCGAAATCGTACTCAGCCGCGGATCATAAGGGTCATACCTGACTTCACAATGCACCGGGAGCTTCCTCTGCCGAAAGTTTTGGTCAGTTTCCATAAACCCCACATAAGTCAAATCACCGGCGACGAATGTATATTCATACACGGTGACGGGCTGATTCAAATCATTATAGATCGTATTGGTACATCGAATCACACCTGCCACCGACGGCCAGTCATTTCCGGGCGTACTCGAAAAAATATGATATTTGTCCATACCCGTAAAATTAAGTGTGCGCTTTCGGCGATATCTTACGCTATCGACATTGGGGGAGCCATTCTCCATCACCTGATGAATCTGCAAGATTAAATGCGCTGCATCCATGGGACGTTTCTCGACTTCCGGTGCCAGCAGATTGTCGAGCAAACACATCATATTATCGCTGACACCAGGCGCTTTTTTCAAAATGACATCCCTGTACCTGAGCTCAAAACCATCCGAGTCCATTTCGTAAGGCACCACTCCGGTCAGACAATGAAGTGCCGTCGCCCCGAGCGCATAATAATCCGATTGAATCGTCACATCCCCCAAAAGCTGTTCGGGTGCCATGTACCCAAATGTACCCGCCACGGTCGAACCTCCCGAACGTTTTTGCGGATTGGCCACCGCACCGAAATCGATCAAAAAGACATCCACATCACCATCTTCTTTTTTTTGGCACATGATATTCGATGGCTTGATGTCGCGATGAATGATCGGCGGAGAATACTGTGTCTGCAATGCGAACAGAATCCGGGCAATTTTCTCCATAATCAGCAGTGTATCAGCCTCACTGAGCTGACCAAGATTTGCCAGAATATCCGACAAAGGCGGATAGGAAACATACTCCTGAATGATATAACAAATCGCCTGACAGTCTTCCGGCAATATACTTTCATAAAATCTGGGCACTCCGGCCACCTGAACTGACTGAAGTACCACGGCTTCGCGTTTAAACAGCTCAAGACTCTTAAAAGTGTCATTCAGACCGAATTTGAGTTCCTTCACCGCAACAAGCTGTCCCGTCTTCAGGGATTTTGCAAGCCATGTCTTGCCATTGGCTCCCTCACCGAGCAGTTTAATATAATTATATTTGCCATACAGCTCGCGCGGTGTATTTTTTATGTCGTATTTTTCGATCATTTTTCATCCCGTTTATAATGAATCATATCCTCATAGCTGAAAAAATCATGAACAGGATAGGGAAAAGGCATGCTCATGACATCCATCTTATCCTGGGGATTAACGTAATAAAGGATGGGCAGCGGATCGCCGGCCTTGAGTGTTTCGCTAAAATCCGTATGCAGCGTAATGGTGTGGTAAAGATCGTCCGGATTGTCATCGTCCGGCGGGTTGAATTTATAGATGAGTCTGAATGACGGCCTGAGATGATAATACCCCGTCAATTTATCATTCGCAGGCATTAAAGGATGTTTGTTATTGATAGTCGTACTCATATCCTCGACCATTTTGGTCAGATAATAAAACTCAATTCCCGATGACACAGCAGGCTGGTAATCACAGGAAACGACCGTTGCAATCGATTTTGTCCCCTGCGAAAATAATGTCTCAAATAATTTCTTGCCGGATGCAGGGAAATGACGATTGTAGTCTTTAATATATTTTGAATATGAAGACTTCATATAACTGCGAATTACAATAATGCTAAACAAACTCCCCATAATTATGAAGAGACTCCCCATCACGATATCACCGATTCCGTTCTTTAAATCAGAAATACCTGAAAGGGTCAGAATGATGCCTAAAATCACAAAAAAAACAGGAACAAAAATGAAAGTCAGTATATAATTCCTCGAAAATCTGTTATACTTAATCAGTTTTGGATAAACGGACTGAGTCTCCATGCCATGCCCTTCGACGAGTTCCCGATACTCCTGAGGAATTTGCCTTGGCGTAGCCTCAGGCAGAGACAACCACAAATCCATATTGCCTCTCTGTCCAAGCGCATTGACCCTGCCGATCGTCAGATCACGGCCCGACACACCATCCGCATCATCCGGCAAATCAAACCGTTCCTGCATAAACAGACCAAATCTGTCCCGCAATGTCTGATAATCCGACAATCGCTTATCCACTTTGGGTTCCAGCATCTGATGCAATACAGCAACGACAGCCCTGGGGACATTTTCAAGACAGGGATGAATGACCAGATGAAAATCGACGATCTGCATCTCGCCGGGTTCGACGCCGCTGAGCAAATAGGCAACCATCGCTGCGAGTGAATAGATATCGCTGGCAGGCACTGGGCGCCCCATGAGCTGCTCGGGCGGCATGTAGCCATAGGTACCGGCTATCGTCGATCCCCCGCTCTGGATCTGCGGATTCGAAACCGCACCAAAATCGATGAGATAAGGCTGAAAATCTCCGTTCGGAAGCGGTTTCATCTGAATATTCGCCGGCTTGATATCGCGGTGAATAATCGGAGGCTCATGAGAATGCAGCTGCTCAAGAATATCGATCAGCTCAAGCACAAGCCTGAATATCTTATGCATCGTCAGGCGATATCCGCTGCGCATCAGCTTTTCGAGCGATTGCCCTTCAATATATTCCTGCACAATATAGGCGCACGGATTGGCAATATCAGTAAAATCCGGAGCTTCGATGAACCTGGCAACGCCTTTGATATCGAGCGTTTTTAAAACCGCTGCCTCTCGGTGAAACAGCTCGTAATCCTTCCAGTTCTGGACAGAATCGATTTCGAGCCGCTTAATCGCAACGAGCTCATTTCCACCCAGATGTTCTGCCAGATAGACCTTTCCCTGTGCCCCACGCCCCAACTCACGTATAAACCGATACCGATCCGCAAGTTCCGGCGGCGTTTCGACCGATTCTGATATCCGTTCATCAGAACGGGCAGATAACAATTCCTCTTGCTTATCCCGCAGCGCGTCTGCTTTATAGCTAACCAAATCCGACATATTCATTCCTGATTCTTTGATCCGATCCAAAGTCCGCATCAATTTGCAATATTATATTATCATTAAAATCAACGAAACACTAATATACTTTTTGTTATCTGCATATTGCGGCGGCCTATCGGGCATTCGCCCGATACGGCCTGCCCAATCGGCTATTTGCCATTGGCAAATACGCCGATTCACCCCGCTGCTGCCGCGCGATTCAGAGTCCCAAAGTCAGTACTGACTCCAAAATCCGTGATGATGACGCCACAGCCATGCTATCCCAATTGTTGGAGCATTATCATTCGGCAGATTGGCGCAGCAGTGCTCAACAGTTGATACTCAATGTTCCAATGAATATATCTATCATTCCCTGAGCTTTGAGAATGCATTCACTACTCAAGCCCCAGGCTCCAAGCCTGGAATTCAATTATTCACGAACAAAACATCCACGCATGACAGAGTTATTCATTTAATTATCCAAAGCTGTTGTACAAAACCTATCACTGTCAGCATTCACTGATACCAATTTGCCTATTTTCTCATTGCAGCTTATCCGGGAGGAGAAATCCCCTTATTTCACAAACCGCTTTATCCCGCACGTATGTTCGTTTGTGTTTTCGTCGTAATTGACGGCGACGAGCAATAAATCGCCATGGTATTTATCCATCACATTGAAATATTGTTTATTCTCGATTTGGGCAAGTGCCGCGCCCGTGCTTTGATTGCGCTTGAGTTCGACGATCATCGCCGGAACGTTCGGGACGTATGGGATAAACACGACGTCAGCATACCCCTTGCCTGCCGGCAGCTCACTGATAATCGTGTATCGCGATGTCGCATAGAAATAGGCGAATCGAATCGCGCATTGCAGACAGGCTTCGTGATTATATCTCTGTCGGCTCATGAGCTGTTCATGCGCCGCAGTCAATGCCTCAGCAACAGCCTGTGCATCTCCTTCGACGGTCTTGTCCAATAATATTTTGGAGTTGTTAACAATTTCTATGGCTTTGGCATAACTCGGATCATCCTCGATAGCATTGATCCATTCGGAACGAATTTCATTGTTCGGAATATAACATTGTTTTGTGGTGCTATCATAAGCCAGATAACCGAGGTGAATGAGGTAGGCAAAAACAGCGTCTTTGGAATGGAAGTCCGTCATTGTGTTGAGGAACTTATCCACGTTCACATCGACGCATCCGCCTGCAATCATAGTCCTGACATCATCTTTAATGCCTTCAAAATTCATGGATATATATATTCTGATGGAATCATAAGACCCAGTCTTCGGCCAATAATCATCAAATTCTTTATTCACCATTGCCTGAACAACGGATTGCGGATTATAAATATCAAACGATTGATTGTGATAAGTCATCCTGTAGCTGTTGTACCATCGTTTGCATTCCTCAAAATCCATGCCGTATTGATCGCACAGATGGTGCGTTTCATCCTCTGTAAATCCGACAAACTCTGTGAGCTGTTTTGATTTAGTCATTGTAAATTCTCTAAACAGATTTAACTTTGACTGAATCTTGTCGCGCACGACAGGCAAAACCCCTGTCAGATAGACGAGCGCAAAAGCAGGAGCCAGGTCTGCATTTTTGAACATACCATTCAGAAAAGCCAGATATGGGTCAAAAATCGAGGATTTGACTTGTTCACGCACGAGCACATCGTATTCGTCCAGAATCACGACGAACTGCTCGCCAGTTTTACCCAAAACCCGCTCAATACACCTATCCAGCGTGTCGCTGTCTTTAATACCGCAGTTCGGGAATTCCTCCATGAGTTCCTCGCGAACTCTTTCCGTAAACAGCGGAACGATATCCTCGCTGTGATTGGAGTTCGAATAAAACCCGTTCACGTCGAGCTTAATGACGTTGAAGGCATTCAGATACGTATCAAAATCGGTGGTTTTGGCAATCTTGAGCTTTTCGAAAATCGGACGAGAGTTCGCCTTTTTGCCGTAGTAGGCTGCGATCATATTGCCGGCCATCGACTTGCCAAAGCGACGCGGCCGTGCGACGCACACGAAGCGATCCTCCGTATTCAGCACCTGGTTCAGCTCGTTAAGGGTCATCGACTTGTCAACGTAAATCCTCGAATTGACCGCCATTCTCAACAAAGCTTCGCTCGGATTGACATAGCTCCCCATGGTGTACCTCCGTGTGCATCACATACCGGTTTTTTCCGGCAACACGATGTATCATAGCACAGGTATCGTGTGATGGCGAGGAAATGGCGTACACGGATAGCAAAGACTGCGCGGTTCAATTGCTGCAGCCGCACCAATATATCTATTGGCAGTCTTCTGGTATTGCTTCTTTTGCCTTACGCTCAAGACTATTGAGATATGAAACAACTTGTTTCATTTTTCTGAGCAGCGTTCTTTTAATATAATACGCAATCGGAAAAACAAATCCACCACACCCAAATATAACGCAAACTGTTTGATAAGCATTTATTTCATAAGTAATACCAGCATTCTGTATGGCATCAACAATATTGATAGTTACAAATAATATCAACATCAAGCCGCAAGCAATATCGCATATACGACTTGTACGCATTGTCTCTTTTATCACTATTTCCGATGAGTAATCTTTGTGAATAATATAACGCAAATCAACAAGCTCAAGAACAAATATTATGACACCAAGCAGTGCTATCTGAATCAACAGTATTAATGTCAAAAACCAAAAGAATATACTGAGTGCAGCCAACAGGCGTGAATATCTATTTTTTTCAATTACTGTTCGATATGCGATGTATGTCTTTGTCAGTGATCCAAGCGAGAGAGCCAGAATGGCAGCTCCTGCCCATATATAAGCCAATGCATAAAAAGCCACCCCAAGTAAGCCATCGGAATTTCCCATAGCCGGCATGGTTTCAGTATAATATTGAATCGAATAATGGATGCAGTAGATACTGAACAGACTATACAGACAGCTCAGAATGATTGTAATGATTTTCTTTTTGTTCATTTTCTGCATTCCTGTTTCTCTTTCACGATTTAACGCACCCTCGTTGAAAAGCAATTTCCGCAATCATCTGGCAGCCTAAACACCATCATTTGCGTTGCCAATCATCTGCACAAATAACAACATACCTATCTGTTTGGCAAATTAAAACAGCAGCGCCGCCCGGCGTATTTGCGTTCGTCGGTCTGCCTCTTTTCTCCGTCAGCAGCATTGCCGGCGTCGGTCACTGACTTTAGTGCGCATCCGCCAGATCCGCCTGGCATCTCAAAACTTTGACGGCGCATCTCAAAAAGCACGCAAATAGCCGGGCGCACAAAAGCGGCGTATTGGGCGAAGCCAAATAGCCGCGCAGCCGCGCGTATGAAAAAGCGCGCCACACAAAATAAATATTAATATAACTATTCGGCACTTAAATCATCGGCATTGCGCGGTGCAATTTTGTAATTGCCAAAATCATAAACCAGCACACCGACGACGTGTTTATATATCGTTCCGGGTTCAGGCACCGGCTGAATACTCCAGACAAAATCATCCAGATATATTTCGCCGGCATTTGTATCGACAATCCGGTACATGCCATAAGCGGCGTTCGAATCGTGTTCCTTCACGACCGACGGCTGCAGCGCCACAAGCATCCCCATATAATTATCGGCATCCGGACTGCCTGTCGTAACTGCAGCGGCATTGACCAGGGCGGGCTGTATGGGTTTCTGATCGTGCGCAGTTACATGCACCTGCGCCCGCATGAGTACCGGCATTCCGGAACTGCGGCCGGGAAATGCCTGCACTTCCACGTCGTCATTCACCTGAACAGAATCCGCAGATATGACATATATACCGGCCTTCATGTTATCCGGACTATCGGGCATCTGCATGAAAAAGCCCTTCGAAGTCACAGCAGTCACGCGGCCAGTCACGAGCATTTCTTGCTGCGCACGGCAAGCGGCATCGCGATTCGTGCAGGTCTGCGAAATCCAGTCGTTTGCCTGCACAATTGTCGTCCGGTTCGCGACCGGACACCGCATCAGCCCCGGATTCGGCACGTCCGGACAGGGATCACAGGCGTCCCCCTTGCCATCGTTGTCCGTATCCTTCTGATCGAGATTCGGCGCCCTCAGGCAGTTATCGATCGTATTTTCAATGCCATCGCCGTCGTAGTCGTTGCGAATCACGACGGGGCACGAAGCATTGTTGTCGGAACAGAGCGGCATTTCATCGCAGATGTCGCCGATGCCATCCTGATCGGCATCCGCCTGCTTTCCGTTATCCATGGGGCGTATCGGATTGAACATTTTGGGGCAATTATCGGCATCATCCGGAATGCCGTCGCCATCGCTGTCATTATCCGTCGTACCGGCATAAATGCTGGAAAACAGAGCCTGTGTATCTTCCGGGCGCGTTCTTTCGGGCGTACATGAGGGTTCAGATTCGGGCGTACCGCAAAAGAACATATCGTATTTGGCGTGTTTCGCGGCTTCTGCAAAGGTCACATCCGTTCCGGTTTTGGCCAGATCTATTCGCCTCGGTTCGCCGCAAACATCAATATCCTCACCGGAATCCAGCAAATCCGCCTGTCCGTAAATCCGTTCCCCGTTCATCATCACCAGGAGAACATCTTTATTTTCTGCTTCGATAACCGCGCGATATGAAGTTTTTTGCGGCGTTTTTTTAAAAATCACGATATCCGCGAGGAGTCCTTCCTTTATTGCCCCGAGAGCATGTTCGAGGCCGAAGGCCAGTGCATTGTTCCAGGTTGGCATGCGCCAAAGCTGGTAATCGCTGAAATAATGGTTGTAATAATTCCGGTTCACGCTGTCTGCACAGGCGAGTTCGCGGAACATGGTCGCAGACCCGGAATAGATCCAGTCGGTACCGAAGCCGATGGTGATGCCCATTCTGTCGAAGACGGGAACCATGGTTGTATCGCCGTAGAGCGAAATATTGGATCGCGGGGACCAGATGAGTTTGACATTATTTTTGGCCATTTTGGATATGATTTCGGGCGTTGCAGCGACACCGTGAATCATGGCCAGATTTTCGCGAAAGATATCGTACGGGCCGTTTCCGCCCAGGCACTGCAGTTCATTGAGTGCGCCGCTGCTGATGCCTTCGCCGAGATGGGGCCCGAACGGACAGCCGTCGTCCGAATTGATGACCGTTTCGTGATAATTATAATCGCAGGAATCCGATTGGATGGTGCCGTCTACATCTCCAAGGGGAAATGTCTGATATATACTTTTTACGCCTTCGATGGTTTCTTCATCGATATTTCGGGCAAGTCCCTTTACCTGACCAGAACCAAAGATGGATGTCGTTCCCGACATCAACGCGCGGATTTCGACAGTTTCGTTATGATGTGTTCTGGGCCCCTGAATTTTATGGTGATCATGGACGCCCTTGCGCCACTCATTTCGGTGTGCGTAGCGTTCTGCCCCCCATTCTGCGGGTCTGGCATTGGAATACGTCAGATGCTCATGTCCATTGATGAATGCCGGACTCAGTACTGCATCCGGACAGGTAATGACGGTTGCGCCTTCGAGATTCGGAGTGCAGCCGACGTAAGTGATTCTGCCATTTTCCACGACGACGCTTCCGCCTTCATAGATGCGATCGAGGGCCAGAATATCACCGCGAAGGACGATTTTTTCTCCGGTTCCTGATTTTTCACAATACGAATCGGACTGTTTTTCGAGTTTTCCGCAGGCGACCGGCGGCAAAACCTGACAGACGCCATCCACGCAGGTTTCGTTGTCTGCGCAGTCTATCTGAGGATAACAGGAAGGCGTCTGATGATTATCGGAATTATTTTGAGAAACAGGTGCCTGAACATGTTCTTTTTGAGCGCCAGCACATCCGTACAAGCAGCAGATGGCCACAATTCCAGCGAAAAACCTGTACGAAGTTCGTCCCAATGTATTCGAATTCACCATTTCAGACTCCTTCAGGATCCGGATTATGACCGTTCCGATATGTCCCCCTAAACGGAACTATAAACTGGCTTTGTATAAAATATCAATCATACTTTCGATATGTTTTTGGGCAGTAAATCTCGTTAAAGCGAGTTTTCGGTTTGCATTTCCCATTTTCATGCACAGTTCGGGACTCTGGGCGAGAGCATCCAGAGCTTCAAAAAGCTGTTCGGGACTGCGGGGTTCGACGTAACGCACGCCGGTATCATCCGAAAAGATCTCGGGAATGCCGCCAACCCTTGTTGTAATCACGGGAAGGGATTCAAACATGGCTTCGAGCAGACACAGCGGCTGACCTTCATATTCAGAAGGCAGAACGAATATATCTGCATTCTGGTATGCGATATGTTTCTCCTCGCCTTCGACGACACCATGAACTTTAACATTATCCAGTTCATAATCCTGAATAAAATCATCCAGTTCGACATCCTGTCCGGGAATTTTGGCGCCAACGAATATGAATTGCCAGGATTTTCCTGCTTTTTTGGCCATGACAGCCGTTTTAAGGAGTACCGAAAACCCTTTTGCCGTCAGGAAATTGCTTAAAAAGAGCACTCTGAACTGATCCGTTTCGAAAGTTCTTTCGGAAGTCAAATCGACAAAGGACTGATCGATTCCGTTATCGACGGCAAAGATACGTTCATCGTCCACGAGCCCTTTGAACATTTCGCGCAGGGACTCACTGAGTACGACGGCAGCTTTCAGATGCCGGATGAGTTTTTTCTCGAGCGCGCGCACGGGGAGAGGGAGTTGTTCGAGGGCATTGCGAAAACCGGAGCCGTGGACATGTGCGACGCAAGGTTTTCTGAACCCCATTGCGGTCATCATAAAAAAGAGATCGCGAATCAGTGCAGATTTTCCGTGTCCGAGCTGCAAATAGACGACGAGATCCCTGTCCCTGATACACA
>JAEEGL015371800.1_pt1 | contig 16325 bp, 7 predicted proteins | sample 9134231 | NCBI WGS metagenome assembly JAEEGL01 (sample SAMN16246548, study PRJNA631951) | gut metagenome | biome: gut microbiome; feature: rumen; material: fiber-attached | host: Bos | place: Iran: Karaj | collected 2018-10
ATAGGCACTTGCCACATCTACGTCCAGTCCTTCATATAATATAAAAGGTAGCATGCCGAATATGGAGAAAACCACCCAAGTCAGTCCTACGACGATGAACGCCCCACCACGTGACAGTTGCTTTTCTGTTCGGCCTATATCTGTGTGTCCATAGGCTGTAAGCACGGCACCACAGACGAAAGTGATGGCAGTCGTAATGGCAAAGGCTTTCCAGTCCTGATCGCCTTGTGTGTAGTGGTAATATAAGGCAACCAAGGATATTGAACCCAAAAACAGGCTCTCCATCACCAATAGCATGCCAAATATACTTTTCTTCATTTGAATGTTATATGTTTAATGTCAAGTGTCAAATGTCAAATGTCAAATGTCAAATGTATTTAGTATGATACACTGCAACTAATGCCGAGTGACCGCACTTTTTCGGCGATTTTATCGAGGATTTTGGGTTGTGCTTTCTGCAGTCCTTGCACGGGCGTTTCCCGATCGATGGTGTATATCATTACTTGTCTGGGCTTGATGGTTTGTAGTGCCTTGAGCCATGGTTCAACGTATTCGTCTGTCGTATTATCAAGTCCGTTACCTGCCAGAAACATGGTTTGGATAATAACCTTCGGACTCATTTGTGCCAGATAGTTAACGATAGTTCCCACATCATATCGCCCTTGTGGACGGTCAACTTTTTCGATGAAATCGGCAGAAACAGTGTCCAACTTCATGATAGGATTGTCGGTTCGTAGAAGGGCTTCGCGTACCGACTCTCGATGAATTTGTGTCGAATTACTCAATACCGATATCTTCGCTTGGGGGAAATATTGATCGCGTAAAGCAGTCACATCATCTACAATAGTGGGGAAATCGGGATGCAGGGTAGGTTCTCCGTTTCCGGCGAAGGTAAGCACATCGGGCTTAGGTCCCTCCTGTTCCATCTTTTGCAACTGCTTTTCCAAGGCATCTTTCACCTCTTCCCGTGTCGGCAGGGGCATGGTGGCACGTCGTTCAGCATTCAGTCCACACTCGCAATAAATGCAATCAAACGAACACCACTTACCGTCGGCAGGCAACAAATTGATGCCCAACGACACTCCCAGTCTTCGGCTCATGATAGGCCCGAAAATGGGTGAAGAATAGACGATCGTACTCATATTACGGGGACAAAGATACGAATAAGCGAGCACAAATACCAAAAAATGGAAAGAAAAACCATAGAAAAGTGAACAATCGCACGTAAGTTTGCGTAGAGAGACGGAGCAAGTAATCGGACGGACAAAGTCCTACGCTTGCGTAACGAAGAGGAGCAAGAATATGTGAGGGATTTTCCAAATTCATTTCAGAGAATCCGTGTGTGTACCCAAAACCACAAGTGCCATCAGTGACATCAGTGCCATTAGTTTTATAACATTCTCTTTTTTTAATAAATAAACCTGTACTATGGTGGTACAGTTTTCTTATATTATTTTTATGTAATCTATATAGAAGTGACGTCACTGATGGCACTGTTTCATCCTGTAATTTCAAAATCAGTGATCCAGGTCCGCCCTAAGGCTAGGCAAATAACCTCTAGGGCTTCCGCAATAACCCCTAGGGCTTCCGTCATAATCCCTAAGGCTTATGACAAGGGCTTGAAAACCTTTATGCTAGTGAGTACATTGAATGTTTAACCATTAAACTCTTATCGTTAATCCCTGAACTTTTATAACAACAAGCGCCCGTAGCCCCCCAGCCCCCTTTAGGGGGAGAAGGGTCTGCAGGCGTCTATTTCTTATCCGTTAAACGTTCTTGCTCCTCTTCGCTACGCAAGCGAGCAAAGCTCGAGCGAAACAGGGCAAAGCCCGATTAAACAGTTAAACTTTTACTCGGCCTTGCCGAGAATAATATTCACCAGCGCTGTTACGTCAGCTATAGAAATATTACCATCGCCATTCACATCACCAGTCGAGCCTTTTACATTGATATCTGCAGTTGTGATATCAGAATTGGCGTAACCAGCCTTTGTGGCATATACAGTGACATGGTAAGTGGTTGTTAGGGTAATTTCATTACTATTGTACGAATTGGCATCAGCCACAGTTATTTTAGAAAAGAATTCTACGCCCTCGGTTTCTGAGGCAAAGGTTAGTTTTCCATTTGCATAGCTAATGGTTGGTTTTGCGCATTTCTCGACATCTCCTTCTAACTCGATAATTTCCTTGAACTCTTTCCAATAGTCTGCAACTTCGTATGCGGCCTTGCTGCCATAAGGTACATACAGTGTGGCATTCTTTCTGTTTGAAAAGGTGCCTGACTCTATTGAAACGGGAGTTTTATTATTAGCGATAACAGAAATAAGACTACTACAAGAAAAAGCATAGTTTTCAATGCTTGTCACTCCTTCAGGGATGTTGATTGATGTCAGTCCGCTGCAGCCAGAGAATGCTGAACTTCCAATGCTTGTCACTCCTTCAGGGATGTTGATGGATGTCAGGCTGCTACAACCATTAAAGGCAGAGTATCCAATGCTTGTCACTCCTTCAGGGATGTTGATTGATGTTAGGTTGCTACAACCATAAAAGGCAGCGCCTTCAATGCTTGTCACTCCTTCAGGAATATTGATGGATGTCAGGCTGCTACAACCATAAAAGGTTTCGGTTTCAATGCTTGTCACTCCTTCAGGAATATTGATGGATATCAGACAGTTACAATCACGAAAGGCTGAACTTCCAATGCTTGTCACTCCTTCAGGAATGTTGATTGATGTCAGTTTGCTGCAACCATAAAAGGCAGAGTTTCCAATGCTAGTCACTCCTTCAGGAATGTTGATTGATGTCAGACTGCTGCAATTACGAAAAGCATATTGGCTGATGCTTGTCACTCCTTCAGGAATATTGATGGATGTCAGGTTGCTACAACCATTAAATGCATCAACTCCTATACTCTTTATTTTTGTAAAGTATTGCAACTCATTGAAAGACGTAATCTGAGTATTACTTTTGAAAACTGTTCCAATACTGGTTATTGAAGCTGCCTCGTCTGTGCTTAATTCTCCATCATTATTTGTATCCCAATTAGCTACGCATAATGCTTTTACGTTGTCATCATCAAAAATGATATTGGTTATGACTGGAATACTGACAGTAACGTTACACTGTGCCGAAAGGTTTGTCCCGTCTGCCGTTGTGGCAGTGATGACGGCCGTACCGTCAGCTACTGCCGTTACTTCGCCGGTATTGCTGACCGTTGCCACGGCCGTGTTGCTGCTCGTCCACGTCACGTTCTTGTTCGTGGCATTGCTTGGCATAACTGTGGCTGTTAGCGTAGCCATCTGTCCTGCAGCAGTCAGCGTGAGCGCGGTGCTGTTCAGCGAGATGCTTGTTGCTGGCACCGGAATGCTGACGGTTACGTTACACTGTGCTGATAGGTTTGTCCCGTCTGCCGTTGTGGCAGTGATGACAGCCGTGCCGTCTGCTACTGCCGTCACGACACCCGAGTTGCTTACCGTTGCCACGGCCGTGTTGCTGCTCGTCCACGTCACGTTCTTGTTCGTGGCATTGCTTGGCGTAACTGTGGCTGTTAGCGTAGCCGTCTGTCCTGCGGCTGTCAGCGTGAGCGCGGTGTTGTTCAGTGAGATGCTTGTTGCTGGCACCGGAATGCTGACGGTTACGTTACACTGTGCCGAAAGGTTTGTGCCGTCTGCCGTTGTGGCAGTGATGACGGCCGTACCATCAGCTACTGCCGTTACCTCACCGGTATTGCTGACCGTTGCCACGGCCGTGTTGCTGCTCGTCCATGTCACGTTCTTGTTCGTTGCATTGCTTGGCGTAACTGTGGCTGTTAGCGTAGCTGTCTGACCTACGGCTGTGAGCGTGAGCGTGGTGTTGTTCAGTGAGATGCCTGTTGCAGGCACAGGGATACTGACGGTTACCGAACACTGTGCCGAAAGGTTTGTCCCGTCTGTCGTTGTGGCAGTGATGACGGCCGTACCATCTGCTACTGCCGTCACGACACCCGAGTTGCTTACCGTTGCCACGGCCGTATTGCTGCTTGCCCATGTCACGTTCTTGTTCGTGGCATTGCTTGGCGTAACTGTGGCTGTTAGCGTAGCCGTCTGTCCTGCGGCTGTCAGCGTGAGGGCGGTGTTGTTCAGCGAGATGCCTGTGACAGGGGTCGTACTATTGACTGTCACCGTAGTTTGAGTGTCATCCAAGGGATAACGCACGGAGGTGGCTGTTGAGAACACGATGTTCTTCAGGTCAATGTACTTAGTTCCGCTAGCATTGGCTGCTGCCTTCACTTGGAATGTCACCAGTGCGCCACTTGTATCCTTGATGGTCTGCACGGTGCTTCCCATTCCCACCGTCTGTGTAAGCATCAAGCGTACGGCACCGTCTGCCTGCACTGCCGATCCGATGGCCATGCGACTTTTTGCACGGGTAGTGAGTGAGAACGAGAAGTAGTACTCTTCATCTTCCTCATTGTATAGTTTCACCAATTCTAATCCCTCCGGCAGGTACAAGTCAGCTTGGAACGAGGCGAAGTCTGTCACCTCATTGTCAAGCATGATGGAGACGTCCACGGTTTCATCCGGATCGATGCTGAAATCATTGATGTATAATCTATTGTCTGCCATTGCATGCAGCGCAAGCAAACAGAATAGAATAGAAAAGATTTTTTTCATAGCTTTTATTATTTACTTAATAGAAACTTTTTTCCCGTTAATAATATAGATTCCCTTCTTCAAATGGCTTTCTGTAACCTTACGACCAGTTAGGTCATAGTTGTTGTTCTCGGTTGGCATCATGCCCTCAATGTCACTGATGCCCGTAGGTAACAATCCGTGAACATTACTCAGGTGTATGGCAGACGAGTTAGGCTTTACGAGAGTAATGCCCTCGATGTCTATGCCGCCAAATGCCTCCTTATTCTTGCTGGTCAGTTTCAGAGTCAGCAGACTGCGGTCGGCCAGGTTTACTGTTTTGCCTTCCAGCGTACCGTACAACAGTCGCCATGCTCCGCTTTGGAGTTGTGCATAAGAGAGGTTGCGTGTCTGCTTTGCCTTGCTCATGTTCGCCTCATAGATTTCAATGCCTTCTGGCAGGAAGATGTCCATTTGGAATGCAGAGAACGTGGGAGTATCATGCAAATGCAATTCTACGAGGCCGTCTTCCGTTACTACCATTCCCATCCAAGGAGATGTCTGTTCAGCAGCCAGAGCCTTGATGCCATTCGCGCTGTTAGCTTGCGGACCTTGATAGTTTCCAAAGAGGATGATGTTGGCAACACCCATATAGTCAGCTACGTCCACATTGTTGTCTTGGGTTACATCGGCAGCTGCTTCATTGAATGTGGTAGGAGCCTGTCCCAAAATGTAGTTAGCTATAGTCATGTAATCAGAAACGTCCACGGCATTGTCGCTATTTACATCGCCTGCGGTGAATTCTATATTTTCAATGATAACCTTGAATTTCTTCCAGTTATTGGCAGCTTCATATGCAGCTTTGCAACCCTTAGGCACATATAGAGTATCACGTGTAAAAGTATTATTATATAGAAAAGCCCAACCATCGGTCGTAGGTGGAATTTCGGCATATATTGTTACCGTTAGAGGTCCAGGTACAGAAAATGCACATTCTTCTATCTCAGTAACCGTTTTGGGAATGACAACATGATTTAACGAGGTACAATCATAGAATGTATAACTACGAATTACTTCTACTCCCTCGGGAATGACAACGTGATTTAACGAAGTACATTCCCTGAAACTACCAGCAGCACTAAAGCTTTCTCCAATTTCCTTTACTCCTTCGGGAATAATAACGTTAGTCAGGCCTGTGCAGCGATAGAAAGCACCCGAACCTATCGTTCGTAAACCATTTGGAAGAACAATTTCACTCAAACCACTGCAACCAGCGAACGCACAATTGCCAATATAGGTAATACCATCGTGAAAAGTAACTGAGTTTAGGCTGCTGCAATTATAAAAAGTATAATTTTTAATTGATGTAATACTAGTAGGTATAACAAGATTTGATATTTCTTCATTATCAATGTAAAGATGATGAGCATATTGTAGTGGATTGGAATAATCTGTTTTGAATTCAATTCCACACAAACTTTCTATATTTGCAAATTCGGCCTTAGTGAGTCCTGTGCAACCCTGAAAAGAAAACCGGCCACTTGATATTACATTCTCTGGAACACTCACGGAGGTTAGAGCTGTGCAATTATAGAAAGCAGAATCGCAGATCTCTGTAAGTCCAGTAAAATATCGGAGTTCATCAAACGAAGTAATTTCCGTATTCCCTCTAAACGCCGTGCCAAGACTTGTCACTGCAGCAGCCTCTGATTCGCTCAACTCCTCATTGTCGTTCGTGTCCCAATTCTGGATGCAGATTGCTTTTACATTGGCATCGGCAAAGGTGATATTGGAAACAGAAACAGTAATCTGACATGAGGCCGAGAGGTTTGTACCATCGTTTGTTGTTGCTGTAATTGTAGCTGTTCCTGCTGCCATTGACGTGACTGTGCCATTGTTGTCAACTGTAGCCACAGCAGGATTGCTGCTTGACCATGTGACACTACTATCCATGACATCAGAAGGAACAACGGTTGCAACCAAAGTAATTGTTTCGTTTATATCAAAAAAATAATATTCCGTCTTGTCGAGTGAGATTCCCGTTGCCCTTTTCATCGGTGTAATGAAGAAATTTTTCCATTGGTCGGCTTCCTGATAAGCAGACTCAGAACCTTCAGGAACATACAGCGTACATTCCCAGAAATTAATATCTTCAAGCCCCTGTTCGCCGACAACTGGTGGTATGGTGGCATGGCTGATGATGGTTTTAATATTGTTGCAATCAGAGAATGCATCTGCCCCAATGCTTTGCAAAGTGGAAGCGAACTCAAAATAAAGAAGGCCTGTGCAACTTTGAAAACCAAGTTCATTTATTTTTGTTACACCATCGCCTAACTTGATGCGTTGCAACCCCAGGCAGTTGTAAAACTCATTTGTGTAGACCTGTTTCTCTTTGTTTGTTATGAAAACACTTCTCAATGATTCATTATAGAAGAAAGGAGAGTAGCCTGAGCTAAGCGTCTTTGAATATTCAATGGGACCTCCAATATAAACAGAGTCCAGAGGGCAATCAGAGAAGATGGGGGTACCAGCTCCCGTTATGCCTTTGTAATTAGTGCTTTCAGCATTGATTCCTAGCGTTAATTTTGCTGTTCTGTCTTCAATAATGATATTCTTCAACGAAGTACAGCTCTTGAATGCTTGGTTCTCAATAGATGTGGTAGATAATGGGATATGTATCTGTGGCAAGGTTGTACAACTTTGAAATGCATTATTTTTGATGGTGGAAACATTTGACAAATCTATCTGCTTCAGTGCAGAGCAGCCATAGAAACTATGTTCCCCAAGCTGAACAACTGCTGGTCCGACAGTTACTTTCTTCAATGCCTTGCATCCACTGAAGGCATAACTTCCAATATCATCAATCGTGGGTCCCATCCATATATTTTCCAGTTTGGTACAGCCATAGAACTCCCTCGAATAGATTTTATTTTCTTTGTCCGTGAACCGTATAGACCGCAAAGATGTGTTTTGGTAGAATGGAGAGTAAGTTGGGGATGTAGTGGCATATTTTAAAGCACCACCCACATAAACAGAATCAAGACCGCAAGTTTTGAATAGTCCTGTTTTGGCAGATGTCGTGCCACCGATGCCTAAATTGTAATTACCGCTTTTGTCCTCAAAAATAAATGTCTTCAGTGCAGTGCAGTTATTGAAAGCAAAATTTCCAATAGTATTGATTTCTTTTAAAAGAGTTAGATTTTTTAATGATGTACATCCAGAAAAGGTTCCTTCAAGTATCTCGCTAAGTCCATGACTGAGTGTGATGTTTAGCATTGACGTACAATTTTGGAAAGCGTATTCCTCGAGCGTAACTACATTGTTGGGTAATGTTATCGTTGTGAAACCTTTTGCACCTTTGAATGCATATTTTTTTATAGTGTGGACACTCGTTCCTATAGAGATAGATGAGAACGTACTCGTGTTAAAACAATTTTCCCCTATGACAGTAATACCATTACCAATTGTGACAGAAGATAGTGTGCTGTTGGCGAAACAGTAAGCAGGAAGTATTCCTGTACTTTTAATGTTGACAGGAAAAGCCCCCGTCATATAAGAGAAGGCATAGTTGCTAATTTCACCAGAGTTTTGAATGATGACATTGCTCTTAGCTGAACCTTGATAGAAACAGCGTAGGCCAATGGTTGTTACATTACTACCAATGTTTAGAGTTTTCATGGCACTGGCGTAAAAAGTACTGTCTGCCAAAGAACCCCTATTGTTAATCCTAGCATCAAAACCACCAGTAACCTGATAAAAAGCACATTCTCGGATGTGTCCATTATTGGTAATAGTTGCAGTTTGGGCTATTTTACATAATCTGAAAGCATCTCTTTTTATTTCTCCATTGTTTGATACGGTCAGCGTATTGAGCCCCGTACAACTCTTAAATGCAGATGCCCCTATATATCCTTGATTAGAAACCGTCAAGGTTTTGAAACCTGAGCAATTCTCGAATGCATTGTTTCCAATGTTACCATTGTTGGTAATTTCGCCAGAAGCAGCAGAAGAACATCCGTAGAATGCACTTGCCCCAATATCACCACTATTGTTTGCAATAATACTGGAGGCTTTATTACAACCATAAAAAGCATAATCACCGACTGTCCCTGTGTTCGTGACACTAATGTTGCCTACCGCTTTGTTGCATTCATAAAATGCGTAATTTCCAATATTTCCGGAATTGGAAATCGATATGTTTCCTGTGATACAGTCGTCAGAGTAACATGCATAATTGTTGATGTTTCGCACATTGAAAGTGCGTCCCATATAAGTTACAGTTGAACCAATATTCGCAGATACTGGGGTGCTCATATAATTGCAGTCAATAACATCACATTCTGTATTATTGCTCAACATTGCATAATACACGCCGTCAACTTCAAATCTCGCAGTTAGATTAGGGTATAAATGATATAGGTTTGTTGTTAAAACAGTACTTTCCGTGTAATTTGTGCTAGAACAATAGTTTATTTCCCCTTCTGCTCGCTTTGGGTCGCCTGAAGGAACGACGTTAGGTAACCAGATGGTTTTGTATTGTGTACCAAAACAGTTTGTTCCAATAGTTTTTACAGTAGGGCCAATTATGAGGGTATTAAAAGTCTTATTCTTAAATGCGTTGTCGGGAATGTCTTTGATATTGATGTACAATGATTTTGCAATTTTACCTCGACAATATAAAGTGGAGTGAAAAAGAAGTGGATTAGACGCCCCAGTACCAAATGTGGTGTTTCCGAAGGCTTCCTGGTCGTAGATGTCTAATTTACTAATTGTAATACTACTTTTGAAGACGGAGTTCCCAAAACTTGTTATTGCGCCTTTAATAATAAGACTATCCCTCATGGAACATACATAAAAAGCCTTGTCACCAATGGTTTTTACTGAACTAGGAATTGTGACCGATTTAATGCCAGTGCTATAGGAAGATGTTCCATTGGTATTGAAAGCGTTTGCAGCAATCTCCGTTACCGAATAACTAACGTCTTGATAAGTAACATTGTCTGGAATGTTTAGATGACCAGATATAGAACTATTTGGTGCATAGACTGATACTGTCGTAGTTGTTAGCACTTTATACTTAAGTTTGCCAACCGTAAATATCGTGCCAACTGATTGTGCAAATGCAGTCCCGAAATACAGTAGCATTGTGCAACATAATAGAAAGTGTTTTGTCTTCATAATATTATAATTTGTAAGATATTCTATTTTATATTTATATTTTTTCTATATAGGTTCCAATCTGCCAGCCTTGCTTAATAACTGTGTCTGTTATTTTATTCCACCGTTCATCTGAGAACGGAATCGCCTTTGCTACAGAACCATACCACCCTCTTTTTACATCAAATCCTAATGAAGTTAAATCTAATAAGGGTGCTGGCAAAGTAACCAGGGAAGATGTAGGAGGATATTCCAATAAGCAGGGTACAAAACTATAATACTTATTGTTTGTTGCATAATTCTCACCTCGATAAAAAAATACTTTTTTACGATGTAAAGGTTCTATGGACGCCTTGTAGTATTGCGTGGTATTTAAAAAGGGAATTATTGGTACATCCTCTTTTATGACCAGGACTGTGTCTAATTCCATTGTGTAGGAGTTATTGCTCTTCTTTATTTCACCAAATAACAGAACATCTCCTGGCTGGTAATGGACTTTCATAATTCTACAGCATATATTCTTAAAGTGATTTCCAAAAACGTATGGGTCAGTGTTGAGTGCATTTGGGGGAACTGTCGTCTTCCTTACAGGACAAAGACAATCATGTATGGCTTTGGGCGAAACACTGTTAATGATTGTACAAGTTGACTGGGGTTCATATTCAGCCCAAAAATATAATTCCTTCATTACGGCTTTATTTCCATTAAGATACTCTCCCAACCTTTTGATAAACTTCCGATGGTGATTGTACGATGTATTCCATGGTATTACGACTCTTGCTCCTATTTTTTTCCTTCCATAGGAGGGTTCTTTAATTTTGTGTGAGATAACAAATATTCGTGGCATAGTAAAATTATTTAGAAGTTAGTTATCTTAAGAACACCCACAACAAAAGTGCGGGCCTTTCAGCATTCTTCTTACTGGAAGGTTCTTTCTTCGTTTAAACTCTGAAAGCGTCTCCTTTGTCGCCGAGCGCTGAAAACACCAGTGATAATAGTTGTGCCATTGTGGGCTGATTTTTTCATGATAGCGCGACAAAGATAACGAAAAGGACTGGTATGGGTTTGGTCCATTTTAGTCCATTTCGTTGGTCCATTTGGTTTATATTGCGCTTTCTTGCGAAACGGGCGATGTCAAATATTCTGTTTATGGTGTAGGAAACGGCGGTTTCATCGAAGAAAAGCGGCCCCTCTCCCCCCTCCTCCGTCGCAAGCTCCCCAACGCTGACGCCGGACTTGCGTTGCCCCCCCGTTGGGAGGAGGGCTTACATTAGACACTAATTTAAACGTGAAGTAAAAGATTAAAGAGAAGAAGAGAAAGGTGTCAGACTTGGGGACAAGCCTCAAGGTGAGAAAGGTAGGAACCCCGTTAAACATGGCAGAGACATGAAACGATTAACCTTTAACTCTTTACCCCGTTACCCCGTTAACCTGTTAACCCATTAACCTTTTACCTCTTTAACCCGTTAACCTGTTAACCTTTTATTTAGTAATGGTAGCGTTCGAGGTCTTTCAGGTGGTCGATGTCCACATCATTCTGGACGCGTTTCCATACTTGTCGTGTGGTGTCGGACTCGGCAGAGAGTCGATAGACACCAAGGAAGATATAGGTGCTGTCGAAAAGGTTTTTCATGAAGGTAAGGAGGACAGGACATTCACTGATAGCATTGACGTAACGACGTTTATTGAAGATTGCCACTTGAGCGAGTGAGGCGGAGTCGTTGGGAAGGTCGTCGGGGTAATAATAAGTAGTGATGGAAGGCATCAAACTGTCGGGATTGCCTTCGTTGTGCCATACATGGTGCTCGTATTCCGGTGCCCAGAAGTAAATGCATGGGTACTCAGGGTGCTGGGTGTAGTACGGGAGGTGCGGATCGGGTTCGAGGCCGAAGAGTTTGAAATATTCTTCATAACTGGCGAAGTGGGTGCCACGATACAGAATGTTGGGTTTTGGTGTCCGAAGGCCTCGAATAGCGAAAGGAAGGGAGATGAGGAGTAGGAGGCCCAAGACAATAAATAATAAAGAATGGAGTGTGAAGAAGGGTTTTCTGGCGGAAGGTTGTGTAGGTGCCTGAACTGGTGAGATGCTGGGCTTATCGTCGACAGGGTCTTCATCTGCCGCCGAGAATGCATCGAAATCGGAATAGCCAATGAAGCGGGATAGGAGGTCGAGAGTGGATTGCCGTGGGGTGGAACCAGCATCATGCAAATAGCCCCATAATCGCTTGAGGGTGGTGGGGCTGATGTTCTCATGTAGTTTCTCAAAGACACATTCGGACAGGAAATCGAAGTCCTTGGGTGTCTTTAATGGTTTTCCAATGATCTTTTCAATTTCTTCACGAAGAAGAGAGATTTTTTCATCCTGCGTGTTCATATCCTGTAATCTATATCTTCTATTCTTCTATTTTATCTCGCCTCCATACTGATCTTCGGGGAAACTTTCGTCGGGAATGACTTCGAAGCGACGGGTTTGGACATCTGCGTTTTCTGTGACAAGACCGTAGGTAAGGCCGCGCACGAAACCTTCGCCCAGGCAGGGACGTCGGTCGTATATTCCAAGGGGATGCTGGGTAGTGCGTCGGAGTGTGAGGGTGACATTATCAAAGCGAATGTCATGAACCTTTCCTGGCACATCGCCTCCAACAAAACAACCATTCTCACTGATGCCCTCGATATTGCGGAATGTGATGTTGGAGACTTCGCCACATCTGCCTTCTTTAACTCCCTTGGGGAAACGCCAGCCTGCGTCTTTATGGTTGCCTACAGCACGTGGATAGGAAGTGACATAGATGGGTTCGGCTTTGCCCCACCACACATCACTGAAGAGCCAACTCTCGACAGTCATATTCTGGAAAGTGATGTCGGTAACGGTTCCTTCGTCGCGGTTTTGAATGCCCAAGCCTCGATTGCTGGCACGAATAACACAACGGTCGAATATCACATCACTGATGCTGTCCATGTTCTCGCTTCCTATCTTAATCGTACACGAACGACCTGTCATCACACAATCGCGAACGCGAATGTGCTGAGTCTTACTGCTTCGCATCGTTATGGTTGGAACTGGGTAATAAGCAGAAGTTAGATAATCAGAACTGTATTCGCGTCGATTCTTTAGGCAGATGCAGTCGTCGCCACTCTCGATCAGGCAGTTCCATATCTCCACGTTAGAGGTGTGGTCGAGGTCGATGCCATCGCCATTACGAATCTTCAGTTGATTTAATAGACTCATGTCATGAATCTTAGCCCCATCGCAGCCTACAAGGTGGATGGTCCAATAGGCACCGTTCTGTACGGTGATTCCCGATATCTCAATATTGCGACAGCCGAAGAGCGTGAGAACATGAGGACGTGGATCGAACTTCGGGTCTTTCAAGTCTTTCAAAACATAAGAATCTTCCAACTCAGGTCCCATAAAGGCAATGCCGTTGCCGTCGATGATGCCTTGGCCTGAGAAGGAGATGTTGTCGGCACCATTAGCCCAAAGCCAGAGCATGCCTTCGCCACGATTGTCGCCAAAGGCACTCAGGTGATAGATGCTTTCATCAGGATTGGCGAGCAGTCGACTCCCTGCTTCGAAATGGTAGTCGATGTTGCCTTTAAGTTCAAGTGGACCGACGAGGAAGGTTTTTCCCGACGGGAAATGGATTAAACATTGATTATTGACCATTGACCATTGACCATTTGATGCTGCATTGATGCAGGCTTGAACGGCTTGGGTGTCATCGTGAATGCCATCGCCTATGGCACCAAAGTCCAGAGGATTGAAGATGGCAGTTTCCGTACATCCCCATGCGGAAGGCTTTGGTCCCATTTCAAATTCCAAGGTACTGCCTGCAAGGATGTTGTCATGCGTAAAAAACGGCGATTCCATCGGAGAATTGTTGATTTTGGCCGATTGAATATAGATGTTCTCGTCCGAAGCATTATGGGCAATGATACGGAAAACCTTACCATTCTCTAATGGAATCTCGACCTCAGGAAATACAGGACTGCCAATGGCGTATTCGCCAGAGACGGGACAAACAGGATAAAAACCAAGGCAAGAGAAAATGTACCAAGCCGACATCTGTCCCGCATCGTCGTTTCCAGAGAGTCCACCCGGAGTATTGTTGTATTCCGTATTGAGGATGTGGCGTACCCATCGTTGTGTGTGCCAAGGTTCGCCCGCGTAGTCGAAGAGATAAGCCACTTGGTGACAAGGCTCGTTGCCGTGCCAGTAAAGACCCTCGGTAAACATACTGTCGAGTCGGGCTACGAAGCGCTTACGTCCTCCCATCTGTTGGATGAGACCCTTGACATCGTGCGGCACATACCAAGTATAATGGCAAGGCCAGCCTTCGGTGATAAAAGTAGGACGAGACCCCTCCTCAATCCCCCCGAGGGGGGAAGAGTTTACAAACTCATGCCCTTCTTTTGCCATTCGATATCTTCCATCGCACCAACCGGTATTAGGGTTGATTACGTTCACCCAATTGTGGCTTCGCAAAGTGAGTTGACGATAGTCTTCGACGTGACCAAGGAGACGAGCCATCTCTGCCACAGCATAGTCATCGTAGGCGTATTCCATAGTGCGACTAACCTGTTCGCGCTGGTGGAAAGCATCGGGAACGCTATCCTCCAAAGGAATGTATCCGTACTGAAGATAAGAATCGAGTGCACGGCGTCCCATACCATCTTTATAAAGGGCTAAAGTCAAAGGGCTAAAGTCAAAAGACAAGTGGTGAGAGGTTAGGCCTGTGAACGCATTCTTGCGCATGGCCTCGTAAGCCGTCTCGTAATCGAAGTGGCATATACCTTTCTTATAAGCTTCGGCCAGAATGGCGGCACAATGATCGCCAATCATCGCCGAAGTATAGGAATTCCAACAAGGGAAGATAGGTAACCAACCGCCTTGTTGGTATTTCAAGACAAGCGATTGCATCATGTCGGCACTCTCACGAGGCGAGATGATGTTGAGCAAAGGATGTTGTGCCCGATAGGTGTCCCATGCCGAGAAATCGTCGTAATAATGTCGTCCAATCTCCATTTGCTTTATACCTGTACCCGCAAAGCCTGGATAGCGGCCATCGACATCGCTGATGACATGAGGAAGGAAGGAGGCGTGGTAAATAGCCCCTCTAAATCCTACCATAAAGGGGGACTTGTCCACCTCTATAATCCTCCCAATTGGGAGGGAGAAAGAGAGGGGGTTGATCTTCCCAAATTGTTTTTCCCAAATCTGTTCTAATTCCTGACGAGTCTTGTCGAAATCCCAATGCGGAATCTCGGATTCCAGGTTTCGTTGGGCTCCGTCGATGCCCGTGAAGCTGGTGGCAACCTTTGCAAGGACATCGGTCTGGTTGAGTCGGATCCATAGGAGATTGCCTTCTTTGCCCCATTCCACGACATCCTCGGGACGGAGCTGAAGTACGGCATAGCCCGTCATTCCAGCCGATTCCCCCCATCCCTGATAGATGCGATGAACGGGATTGGTCGCATGAACTTGTGCCTGCTGGGCATCATATTCAATAGTGCCCTCGCCTTCGTCGCTATTGGTTTCAAAGACCAGATAGGCCTTTTTCTTATTTTTAAAAGAGAATCGGAAGATGGCCGAACGGCTTCGTCCCGTCATCTCACATTGCACATACGGAAGGCTGACCCTGTAATAGGCAGGTGTAGCCGTTTCTTCGGTATGGTTGAAGGGAGTGGCACGCTGTTCTGCCTCGAGCCGTTTTTTGCTAGGCAAGGGCATCAGTGTGAAGGAACCGTAGTCCTGCGTGCAACCACCAACAATCCAGTGCGAGGCACGAAAGCCTTGCAGACGCGTATCATTATAATAATAAGGACAAATGCACTTTTGTTCGGTGGCACGAGTCTGAGGTGTCCAGAATGTCATACCGTGGGGCTCGAGTACGGCAGGCAGAGTATGCCCATGTTCTTCACTTCCTTTACCGAAACGGCCAGCAGTGGTAGTGTTACTGTTGGCAGTTCCGATGAGTGTGTTGACCAACGGCTGGGCATTGGTCAGATTGACAATTGACAATAGGCAATTGACAACAAGAAATAAAACCTTAATAATTCGCATAAGAGGTCCCTCAATTTCCGAGTGGGAACAGACCATAGAGGTTGGCATCGATGCCGTCGGTAATGGTTTGGAAAGCCTTAGGGTCGTCGCCGAACTTGCAAGTATCGCCATCTACGATGAGCAGTGGTCCAGTATACGTCTTTATCCACTCTTCGTACAGGTCGTTGAGACCCTGCAGGTAGTCGATTTGGATTGATTGCTCGTAGGCTCTGCCTCGTTTTTGAATCTGAAAGACGAGGTTTGAAATGCTTGAACGGATGTAAATCATCAGGTCGGGCAGTTTAACCAGCGACATCATCAGATTGAAGAGCTCCGTATAGTTGTCGAAGTCACGATCACTCATCAGTCCCTTGTTGTGGAGGTTGGGAGCAAAGATGCATGCATCCTCAAAGATGGTGCGATCTTGGATGATGTAGTCCTTCGACTTCGATATTTCCACCACATCGCGAAAACGCTTGTTGAGGAAATAGATTTGAAGGTTGAACGACCAGCGCG
>JAEEGL015515584.1_pt1 | contig 16325 bp, 16 predicted proteins | sample 9134231 | NCBI WGS metagenome assembly JAEEGL01 (sample SAMN16246548, study PRJNA631951) | gut metagenome | biome: gut microbiome; feature: rumen; material: fiber-attached | host: Bos | place: Iran: Karaj | collected 2018-10
AACTAATATTTTTTCATGGTTGGTTGGGTTCAGCCGTCGTATCCGTTTAAGTTATTGGACTGCCAGTTCCAGCTGTCGGCGCACATATCGTCAAGGGTATACTGCGCCTGCCATCCAAGTATGTTTTTGGCTTTTGAAGCGTCTGCATAGCACTCTGCGACATCGCCTGCGCGCCTCGGCTTGATCGTGTAAGGTATTTTCAAGTCATTCGCTCTCTCAAATGCCTTAACTATATCAAGTACGGAATAACCTATGCCTGTTCCGAGGTTGAATATTTCCACGCCTTTGTGTGCGGATGCGTATTCAATAGCTTTTACGTGTCCCTTTGCCAAATCTACAACGTGAATATAATCCCTTACCCCTGTGCCGTCGTGTGTGGGATAATCGTTGCCGAAAACGCCGAGCTCTTTTAATTTGCCTGCCGCAACCTGTGTTATATATGGCAAAAGATTATTGGGTATGCCGTTGGGGTCCTCACCTATTCTTCCGCTTTTGTGCGCTCCTATAGGGTTAAAGTACCTCAGCAAAATCACGGACATATTTTCGTCAGCCGCGGCTGTGTCTGTTAATATTTGTTCTATCATGAGCTTTGTAAAACCGTAAGGATTGGTGCAGCCTGTTTTCATATCTTCGGTAAGCGGCACCTTTTCGGGCACACCGTATACCGTTGCAGATGAACTGAACACTATATTGTTTACGTTGTGCTTTTTCATAACCTCAAGCAGAGAAAGGGTGGTATCGAGGTTATTTCTGTAATACATAACAGGCTTTGCGCAAGATTCACCTACTGCCTTATATCCGGCAAAGTGTATGACAGCGTCTATATCGTTTTCATCAAAAAGCTTATCAAGCGCTTCACGGTCGGCAACGTCTATTTCATAAAAAATCGGTCTTTTTCCGCATAATTCTTCCAAACGGTTCAAAACCTCAGGCTTGCTGTTTGAAAAATTATCGGCGATAACAACCTCATATCCCGCGTTTGCCAATTCAACACAAGTGTGAGAGCCAATATAACCGGCTCCTCCCGTACATAAAATCTTACCCACTTACAAAAGCCTCCTTTTTAAATATCCCGTTTTTCAAAGCGTTGTAATTATAACATATACATTATAAATAATAAAGCTTTTTGGATATAAAATCATAAACAAAATTTTTATTTATTTAAAAAAATTTCTGCAATTATCGCAGTTTTTCTGCAATAGTAAAAATGCGTCGCAAACATCTTTTCCGTCAACAAGCGCGTGCGATACGGTTATGTTAAAATTCAAAACTTTGTTTTCGTTAAATTTTCCGAAACAAATTCTCGGCACGCTCAATGACGGAATATCACCCTGAGGTATCGGATGAGTCATTGAGGCATAATCGAGCCACGGCAGGCAGGTAAGATAAATATCGTCATAATCGTTGTTTGTGTTATACCCCTCCCGCGGTCTTTCTTCGTGCTTTGCGCTGTCTATTTCGGCTTTTGCGGCTTTATAGAATTCACTGTAATTATCTGTCATTTTTATACCGCAATTTTCAAAAACGCCGAGATCCGTCATAACGGAAAAAGAAGGATGAATAACGTCGTATAATCTGACTTCACCGTTGACTATTCTCAGCTTTAATGCTTCTACATTGTTGAGAGTTTTCGATATGATAAACAAAAAATTGACAAAAAATGACGTATTCGTTTCCTTGGAATAAGCATATATTTGTGAAACGTCGATTTTGCTGTCTATTCCGTAACAAGGGTTTGAAAAAGACGAAAACCAGTTGTATATATTTTTTCTCAACCATTTTTCGGTATCAATTACTTCATACATAATAACATTTGCCTTTCAAACATTAATATTACCTGTACATTATATCACAAAAGCTTAATGAGCGCAAACAAAAAGCCGACGTATATATAAAATACACGTCAGCTTATAAAATCAAGCGTTATTAACCTGCTCAACCAAGCTCTTAAAGCCCTCTGCATCAGCAATTGCTATCTCAGACAGCATTTTTCTGTTAAGAGATATACCGGCTTTTTTGAGTCCGTTCATAAATGTTGAGTAATTTGTGCCGTTTGCGCGGCAGGCAGCAGATATACGGGTTATCCAGAGACGTCTGAAATCTCTCTTTTTCTGCTTTCTTCCTATATAAGCGTAGTTTCCGCTTTTCATAACGGCCTGTTTGGCCATTTTAAAATGTCTGCTCTTTGCGCCGTAGTAACCTTTGGCAAGCTTAAGAACTTTATTTCTTCTCTTGCGAGTCATCATCGCACCCTTAACTCGTGCCATTTGTAAAACCTCCGTTGTTTAAATTTTGAAATAAATATTTGTTTCTCTTTGTAAAAGCCTTATTATTTATAAGGAACAAGTCTCTTTACCTGTGCAACATTTGTTTTGTCTGCAACGGTAACTTTTCTCAAATTTCTCTTACGCTTAGTTGTTTTCTTGTTAAGAATATGGCTTTTGAAAGCGTGGGCACGAAGAACCTTGCCGCCCTTTGAAATTTTAAAGCGCTTTTTTGCACCGCTGTGAGTTTTAATCTTAGGCATAATTAAATATCCTCCTTAAAAATTTTTACTTTTTGGTTTTTGGAGCAATAAACATCATCATACTGCGACCTTCAAGCTTTGCCGGCTTTTCTACCGTGCAAACATCTGTAAGCTCGTCCGAAAAACGCTGCATTATCTCTAAGCCCTGCTTGGAAAAGCCCATCTCTCTGCCTTTAAAACGGATAGATACCTTAACCTTGTCGCCGTTACCCAAAAATTTACGGGCGTGGTTAAGCTTCGTGTTAAAGTCGTGAGTGTCGATATTAAGAGAAAGTCTTATCTCTTTTATATCAACGACCTTTTGATTCTTTTTGGCTTCGCGTTCTTTTTTTGCCAGCTCAAAACGGTATTTACCGTAATCCATGATCTTGCACACAGGCGGAGTTGCCTGAGGCGCGATCTTTACCAGATCGAGATTTTTTTCAACCGCAAGATCAAGCGCCTGAGCCGCGCTCATAATGCCAAGCTGATTTCCTTCTGAATCAATTACTCTAAGCTCGTTGTCGCGAATTTCTTCGTTAAGCTGAAGCTCTTTGCTGCTACTGATAGTCAGCACCTCCAAAAACGTAATATTACCAATAAAAATAACGGACAGACGCAAGCCCACCCGTTTCAATAACACAACAAAAGCCCCCAAAAAGGGATTTTGAAAATATTGACCCGAACGGATTTCCGAACAAGGTGAAAGCATCTGCTCTTCTTTATTGCTGAAAGCATTATACCACCTAAAACGGATTTGTCAATAGCATTTATACTTTTTTTGATATTTTTTTACAGATAATAAGCCCCAAAATGCGCTTACGGCTTTTTGATGCTTTATTTTTGATGAGAAATATGATATAATTTCAAAAAACATTTCCAAAGGTGAAATAATGTTTTCTAAAAAGAATGATGTACTCAAAAAGCCCTTTATAATATTCTTGCTGGCAAGTTTCTGTTGCCTTTTATGGGGCAGCGCATTTCCGATGATAAAAATAGGCTATTCCCTGCTGCAAATACCGTCAGACGAGCCTTTCTCTCAAATATTGTTTGCAGGGATAAGGTTTACGCTTGCAGGCTTGCTTACGCTTATTATAGGAAGTGCTTTGAGCAGACGTATTTTGCTCCCGAAAAAAAGCTCTTTCAAAAATATATTCAAGCTTTCGCTTAACCAAACGGTTTTGCAATATTTCTTCTTCTATGTGGGGCTTGCAAATACAACATCTGTCAAATCTTCGATTATCAAAGGTACGGGAACTTTTATAACCATACTTATTTCGTGTTTTATCTTTAAAAGCGAAAAATTTGATAACGCTAAACTTATAGGCTGCGTGTTGGGATTTTCGGGCATTCTTGTCATTAATCTGGCAGGCAACGATATAGGCATGGGAGTATCATTTTTCGGCGAAGGCTTTATACTTATTTCAAATGTCACGAGCGCGCTTTCCACATGCCTTATTAAAAAATACTCGCAAGATGAAAACCCCGTTGTGCTGAGCGGCTGCCAGTTTTTTATCGGTGGAATCATAATGACCGCTATCGGACTTGTAATGGGCGGAAAAATACATTCTTTCTCAATTCAGGGCGCGGGGGTTATAATTTACCTTGCAATGCTTTCGGCTGTTGCTTATTCTTTATGGGGCATATTGCTTAAGGTAAACGATGTATCAAAAGTTGCGATATATAATTTTATGACCCCCTTATGCGGAGTGTTGCTATCGGGATTTTTACCGGGCGAGCAAGAGGCTCTGTTAAATATCAAAAATCTTATCGCGCTTGCGCTCGTATGCGCAGGTATACTCACAGTTAACAAATTATCGGGCACAAAGGAGAAATCACCGTGAACGGCACCGGGATAAAAAAATACCGCTTATCAGATTTTATCCTAATAGGGATTGTAATAATATGCGCTTTTATCTTGACCGCAGTTTTTTTCACATCGGGCAAAAGCGAATTGCGCATCAGTGTGTATCAGGCAAATGAGCTTATATATCAAAAAGATTTGAGTGAAGTGGAAAACCCTTATGAATACACTGTTCACGGTGACTTAGATGTTACCCTTCTCATAGAAAACGACGGCGTTACGGTAATAAACTCAGATTGCCCGGATAAATTATGTCAAAAAGCAGGAAAGCTCACACAAAACGGTCAGTCTGCCGTGTGCCTGCCTGCAAGGGTGTCAATAGTATTAGAGAACTCGGCTAAAGCCACTGCGCAAAACGGATTAGACGGAATTGTAAGATGAAGAACTTTACATTAAAACCAAAAAGCCTTAAAACCGTACAAACCGCGCTGTTGTGCAGTGCGGCTATTGTTGTGTCTTTTATTGAGTCTTTGTTTCCTTATGTTTTGCCCGTTCCCGGGGCAAAACTTGGATTGGCAAACATTATAACCGCTGTCGCAATAGACGCGCTGGGGTTTATCCCGGGCGTTTGCATTGTTATTGTAAAAGCAATGTTTGCGTTGCTCACACGCGGCGTTTTGGCAGGTGTTATGAGCTTTTCAGGCAGTATGCTGAGCATGATCGTTATGTATTTTCTTATCAAAAGTCCTAAACATATCTTCGGATATTTGGGCATAGGTGTATCGGGCGCGTTAGCCCACAATACGGGACAGTTTCTTGTGTCTTACTTTGTATGCGGCAGGGCGGTAATGTATTATATACCCGTTCTGCTTATAATATCTGCATTGACAGGTTCCGTAAGCGGAATTACCCTTGGGCTTTTAAGCCCCAAGCTGGCAAAAACACTGCATTTTATGAATACCGGCGCAGAACCAAAACATATGTAGCATATAAATTTTCGCCTTTTCCTTGCATTTTTGTTAAATAATAGGTATACTATGTAGCGGATTTATCAAATCTTATCCATTACAGTTAAGGAATGATACTTTATGATTCAATTTGAAGAACTGAAACTAAGATTAATGTCATATAAAGAACCAATAGACGAGCTTGCCGATACGTTGGGCATAAAACCGATGTTATCGGAAATAGCACAGCTTGAGCTGCGCGCTGCGGAGCCGGGATTCTGGGACGATTTGGAAAACTCTCAAAAAATACTTCAAAAGACAAGTTACCTTAAAGGTAAGGTAGAGTCTTACAATAAGCTTACTTCTATGTTTGATGACACCCTTACACTTATTGAGCTTGCCGACGAGGAAGGCGATTTGTCTGTATATGACGACGCTGTCGCAGATTGCGACGCAGTGCAAGCGGCTTTCGAGAATTTGAGATTATCTACACTGCTTACGGGCGAATATGACTCCAAGAATGCGATAGTTACGTTCCACGCCGGCTCGGGCGGAACGGAAGCGCAGGACTGGGCAGAAATGCTTTACAGAATGTATTGCCGCTGGGGCGACAGACATAATTTCAAGGTGAAAACCCTAGATTATCTCGACGGTGAAGAAGCAGGGCTGAAAAGCGCCGTAATACTTGTTGAGGGCGAAAACGCATACGGTTATCTGAAAAGCGAGGCAGGCGTTCACCGCCTTGTAAGAGTATCGCCGTTTGACGCATCAGGCAGAAGGCACACATCGTTTGCATCACTTGAAGTTATGCCTGAGATCGACAAAGACGTGACCATTGAAATAAACCCCGAAGATGTCAAAATGGACGTTTACCGTGCATCGGGCGCAGGCGGACAAAAGGTTAATAAAACGAGCTCCGCCGTGCGTTTGACACATATACCCACGGGTATTGTTGTTGCCTGTCAGGTTGAGCGCAGTCAGCACCAGAACCGCGAAGTCGCGATGACAATGCTTATGAGTAAGCTTGTAGAGATAAAAGAGCGTGAACACCTTGAAAAAATTGAAGATATCAAAGGCGTTCAAAAAGAAATTACTTGGGGCTCACAGATAAGAAGCTATGTATTTATGCCCTACACAATGGTCAAAGATCACCGCACAGGCTATGAAACGGGAAATATAAGCGCAGTTATGGACGGAGAGATCGATGAGTTTATAAACGCTTATCTTAAAGCGGAGAGCTTAAAAGAGATCAATAACGGCTAAAACAAAAAGATAAGAGATTGACAGTGTGTATTAACACTTGCCAATCTCTTTTTTATTCTTTTATTACATTAACATATCCTTTTGGGCACGCGGTACCGTTTAGCGTATATCCGCTGTTTTCAAACATTTTAAGTTGATGTGCGACACTTTTTGTTATGCGCTCGCCGCTTACCGCAAGCGGTACTCCCGGCGGATATAGATAAAACGTGTCGTGCGATACATAGCCCTCGCACTCCGATATAGGCACCGTTACATACGGTCTGTTGTATGCGTCATAAGGCGTCATTATGATCTCTGTTTTTTCATTTGCGGCATACAGCCGCGTTGTTCTCATAACGGGCTTGCCGCCGATCGAAGCTGCATCTTTTAGAGCATTATATAACCGTTTGAATCCCTCTTTTGTATCGCACACTGTCGAAATAGCAACGGCGTAGAGCGGGCAGCACATTTCAAGCTCGATTTTGCATTTTTCACGCAAATATTCACAAAGGTTTTCAGATGTCATATTATCGGCATAAAAGACCGATCTTGTAATATCATAGTCAAAAACTCCGTCTTTTTTGCCGAACAGTTTTAAATTATCAATATGGGTCAAATCGTTACGGAATTCTTTAACTTTGTTTATGTAGTCTTTATACTCCGATTCTTTCAGTGCAAGCATATATCTTACTGCCTCAACGGCAGAGCTCATAAGCACATAAGAAGGGCTTGAGCTTTGATACACCTGAAGATAAAACTCAACTTGCCTTGTATCGACTAAAGCCGATATAATATGCAATACTGCCGTTTGCGTAAGTGACGGAAGCGTTTTATGAAGGCTTTGCACAACAATATCGGCACCACAGCAAACTGCGCTTTTCGGAAACACACCGCCTCCGAATGAAAAGTGCGCGCCGTGCGCCTCGTCTACTATAAGCGGTATGTTATATTTATGCGCAACGTTTGCAATGCACGCTATGTCGGATACAACGCCCTCGTAAGTGGGGGATGTTATTATAACAGCCTTGATATTACGCTCTTTTTGCAAAGCCGAATCCACGCTTTCGGGTGTAACAGACAAACTGCAGCCGAAATCAACATCATTTTCGGGATATAAATATGCGGGCTTTAAGCCTCTCATAACAAGCGCGTTATATACGGATTTATGACAATTTCTGGCGACAAGCACCTTGTCGCCTGCTTTTGTACACGCGCTTATAGCTGTCAAAATGCCGCAGGTCGTTCCGTTTACAAGAATATATGTTTTATCGGAAGAGTATACCTTTGACATTTCATTTTGAATATCCCTTATTATCCCCGTGGGGTGATGCAGATTATCAAAGCCTGCTATCTCGGTGATATCAAGAGAATACGCCTTGTCAAACAGCAAAGTGTTGCGCTTGTGACCGGGCATATGAAAAGGATACACATCGCCCGAACAATATTTTGCGAGTTCTTCGTACAGGCTTATTATATCGCACACCTCCCCTCTTGATTTTCAGCTTTACTTAATCATTCATTTCACTTTCGGCAACTTTTATCATAATAGCCTGTTCAATACGCTTTTTGTGCAGCTCACAACCAAGTTTATAAACGCCGTTTATGCTGCCCGTAGCGTGATAGGCGTTTGCGGCACAGCCACCGCTGCAATAAAATCTTGCAAAGCAATCGTCGCACTCCTTGTGAGCATAAATATTACAGCTTTTGAATTCATCTCTCACGGGATTGTCGTTTATCCCGTCAAACACATTGCCGAGCAGAAATTTTTTATCTCCCGCAAATTGATGACAGGGATAGAGGTCACCCTCGGGCGTTACAGCCATATATTCCGTTCCTACGCCGCAGCCGGAAACTCGCTTTACAATGCACGGACCGCCCGTTAAATCTATCATATAGTGAAAAAATGTAAATCCTTCGCCTTTTTCTTCTCTTTTAAGCATTTCCTTTGCCAATATCTCGTATTGCCGGAGTAGAACAGGCAGATCTTCTTCTTTGAGCGCATACGGCGCATCAGGCTCCGCAACAACAGGCTCAAGCGATATTTGCTTAAAGCCCAGATCGGCAATGTGGAGTATATCTTTCGCAAAATCCGTATTGTAATGAGTATACGTGCCTCTTATGTAGTAATCTTGCTGATTTCTGCTGTCTGCGACCTTTTTGAATTTAGGTACTATAATATCGTAGCTGCCTTTTCCGTTAGGTGAAATACGAAGCCTGTCGTTTACGTCTTTTCTGCCGTCAAGACTCAGCACTACATTAGACATTTCCTTATTACAGAATTCCATTATTTCGTCCGTAAGCAAAATGCCGTTTGTGGTAATTGTAAACCTGAAGTTCTTGTTATGAATTTTCTCTTGCTCTCTGCCGTATTTTACAAGCTGTTTTACAACTTCAAAATTCATAAGCGGCTCTCCGCCGAAAAAGTCCACTTCAAGGTTTTTGCGCGTGCCTGAATTTTCTATAAGAAAATCCAACGCCCTCTTGCCCACTTCAAAACTCATAAGCCCGCATTGCCCCTGATATTTGCCCTCGTCGGCAAAACAGTATTTGCATCTTAAATTGCAGTCGTGTGCAACGTGAAGACAAAGTGCTTTAATAACAGATTGGCGTTTTTTAAAGTCGAAGGCAATATTCTTGTATTTATCTTCGGAATATAGCTTGCCCTGTGCTTTCAGCTTCTCAATATCTTCAAAGACCTGCTCTATATCCTGCCCGGTAACGTCGGGCAAATCTTTATATTTTTCGAGAATTATTTTTTTTATTTCTTCTCTGTCGCGTTTATCATACATTTCCATAATATCGTAAGCTACGTCATCAACGCTGTGTACACAACCGCTGTTTACGTCAATTACAATATTATATCCGTTACTTTTATACAAATGAAGCATATCCGTCATTTTGCGTTAAAGCAATTATTAATTAACGCTATCCTTTCATATAGAATAGTTGTTCTCAAAAGAAAATCGCTGCATCGCCTTGCGCTTTGCAACGATTTTTCCTTTTTGATTACTTATTGTTCTTGCACTGCTCGCACTGCTGATTTGCGATACTGCAAGAAGTTTTGCTTGCAGACTGGCAAGATGTCTGGCACTCTCCGCAGCCGCCGTTTTTAGCGGACTCAGAGAGATCGCGGGAGTTTAATGTTTTGATTCTTTCCATAATAGTTCCTCTTTTCTGTTGCGTCAATTTATTTAACGTAAAGATTATATCAAAAAACTGAAATTTGTCAATAGTCAATCGAAGATGTGTTATTACAGCTTGTCAACAAGTTTTGCTATATATTTTTGTATTAAGGTAACATCCTGCATATTTACATCAGAGTCGTAATTACAGTCTGAGTTCTTAAATGAATTTTTGCCCATATTCTCGTGTGTTGTAAGCTTGGCAATAATTCTTTGTAATGCCGTTACATCAAGCATATCTACTTTGCCGTCGCAGTTTACGTCTCCGGGCATAGCCTTTACATCGGTGTCGGTATTATCTGTTGATGTATCGGTCGATGTATCCTTAGAAGTGTCGGTGCTGTCCGAGGATGTATCGGTATTTTCCGTGTCGGAATTGCTTGAAGGAGAATATGTCCACAGTGCGTAAAGAGTGGTGGCACCGGTAATCTTCATTCCTTCAAAAACACCCTCTGCGGCATCTTTTGAAAGTGCCCAACCGCTGAAAACATAATCCTTGTCATCATTTTCGGGAACAAGCTCATTAAGATAAATTATGCCTTCTCTGTCTGTGCCCACAGCCACAGACACAACGGTGGAATCTATCTTTCCCCCATTGGGGTCAAGCGTTACATCTACTGCCAATTCTTCAAGCGCATCCAAAACACCCTGTCTTGCAGCTGAGAATTCGGCAGGACCGTATTTGTCGCTGTATAAAGATTCATTATATGCGTCCAAAATAGCATTGCACTCACCAAGGGCATCGTTTAACGCCTTAAGACTTGACTCGTTATAATATTCGGCGTAGTTGTCTTTTTTGACTTGTTCATTCTGTTTTTGGATAAAGGCGTCAAGAATTTCAAGCTCGCGGTCAACGTTTTTGCCGTAGCGTTTATAGTGCAGATAGATGTAGTCGCCCTTTGCGCCTTTGTTAAGATCGGCAGCCAATGTTGGCTCGTCATACCACATAACGGTTTTATACTCAGCCATACATTCTTTAACATCAATTGCTATTCCCGTGATCGGTCTGTAAACGGTGTCTTTTGTATAATAACAGTAAATATATTCTCCGCCGCAGCCCTTGTTAAAATCAACTACCGTACCGTCTTCTGCGGTTACCGCTTGATAAACCACATTTTTGCCGTTTATAACTTCAGTGCGGGTTTTGTTGGCTTCTCCGCCCTTAACGAGCATAATGTCGGTTATAGCTTCACTTTTGTTGTTTGTATTCTTATAGCCTAAATAAATATATTTGCCGCCGGCGTCATCGTTCAGATCCTTATCGATCACCGTATATCCGGCATCTGAAAGCTCAGATACAGCGCTGCCCTCAGTATTGGCAAACGACGCTCTTAAATCGGACACATATACGGCATTGCTTTCATATTCATCAATATAATAGTGGTTTTCGCCGAGTATACGCGCATTCAGATCAGATCGTGTTACTATTCTTGTGTCATATGTGCCGTCAAGGTGCAGATCAAAAATTCTCACGCCCTGGTCACCGTCGTTGTAATCGTGATAAGTGCTGGCTTTGCAATAGCCCTGTACAAGCTTGTATTCTGTGCCGTCCGAATCTTTATATGTACCTTCGCCCATAAGCGTGTTTTTGTGGTCGTGACCGTAGAAAATACCCTTTACATTTTCATGCTCGGCAAACGCTTTATAAAGTTCCAAAGTGCTTGTAGCAGAGCAGCAGGCACTCTCAAGATAATTTCCCGTTACAGTGGGATTGTCTGTATTTGGGCGGTAATATCCCGGAATATCGACCTTTTTGTCATTTGCATAAAATGCGCCTTCGTCGCCCTCATTACAGGGAACAACTATTCCGGTTGTGTAAAACTCATGCAATGGGATATGCTGGAAAGCAAGAGTGGGAGCATAATCGCCGTCCGTTGTAAAGCTCCTTATATTCTCATTAACTGTTCTTACGTAATTTACTATACGTTGATATCCTTCTTCGTTATTATAACTTTTTGTGTCATTGTAACCGGGCTTGCCGTATCCGCCGTTGTCATCGTATGTTCCCGAGTCAAGCAGTATCAAATTCCACGCAACATTGTTGCCTTTGTTATCAAGTATCGGCAAACAGCCCGATCCCACGCCGTTAAGATCTATTGAAGAAAAATTATTGTCAAAATCAATTGCACCATTCTCAACATACAGGTTATACTGTTCTGCTCTTGACGGACCGGATTCGCTGTCGTGGTTGCCAAATACTACGGCAAAGGGCGTTCCGTTGAATGTGCTTATAAACTGTTGTATTGTGTTTTTAAATCTATATGTTGTAGCTGTGGAAATCGTATTGTCGCCTGTGAGAACTATCAGATCGGGGTGATACTCTTTTATTGAAAGTGAAAGAAGATCAAGACAGCCCTCTTCTATATTGTGATAATCCTGTATGTCGGCGATCTGCATTATTCTGAAATTTCCGTTGGCGTCGAATTTCAGACCGAAATCCGTCTTTTTTTGATTAAGTGATGACGCTGCATATGCGCTCGGAAAAACGCAGGTCAACATACAAAAAAACAGCAATACAGAAACAACTTTTTTAAATTTCATAAAACCTTACCTTCCGTTTCGTAAAATAAATATCAATTAAAGCGTATTAATTGTCTAAGCTTACAAGCCTGTTTAATGCGGCAGCGTCGCATTTTTTAAAGCCCTGTGTATTTTCGGGATAATCAATAAGCGGCTTGCCGTCGGATGTAAGATTTATATAGGTTATGTTGGCAAGACCCGTGTTGCCGTATTCTATAACGGCGCTGACTATACCTGATTTATCGCCTGTGACGGCAGTACCGTCTTCTGCTGTGTTATTTACAACAACAATTTTGTCACCGTCGCATATATATGCCAAAAATCTGTTGTTTTCTTTTTCACCGTCTACGCAATATTCAAAGTAAACAAGGCTGTGCGCCTCCAGTACGTCTTCAGACTTACTGTCTTCATCTTCGTTGCTGTCTGCCGCAGCTATTGCGGCAATATCATCAGAATCTGCGTACTTTGTTGAAATATCGGTATCTGTTTCAACAGCAAAAGCATTTTTCAAATCGAGCGTAACCGTTTTGGGTGCGTATATAGCGTTTAGCTGTGCCTTTAATGCAGCCACAGCGGTAGATGCGTCCGCGTCAAGATTACCGCTTTTTACAAGTGCCGATCCGCCGATGATTATACCGACAACAAGCACCGCAAAAACAATAAAACCCAATAGCGCGATTTTTTTGTTCTTACCATTAATTTCTGCCATTTTTGTTACCTCCGCTTAAGAATACTAATATCATTTCGATTATAGTTTAATTTAATGAAAAAGTCAATTAAATTATGACGCCCAATTCCTTAAACTTGGGAATAAGACCTATTCTCGGAAGGTTTTCGTCGGGTATCTGCGGAAAATCGTACCCCGGATAATCGTTACCTTCAACTATTGCAGGGCCGTCCGGTGTAACGCATACGTCCCACCCTATATAGGTTATTTGCGGTACAACAAGCGCGGCTTTTCTTATCATCTCTTTAAGCTCGTTGTAATAAGGTATTTCATAACCCATAAGCTCCACCCCCGTAACAGGATGCGTTTTATGAGTTTCAAATTTCCCGTCGTGTCCGTAGCTTATTACCCTTCCCGTTTCAACGTCTATATGACAGGCTATGCCGCCGCGGTCAAGGTTGTCCACAAAGCCGCCGTCGCTGCCCATTTTAAGCAAGCCGTAAAGGAAATGAACTTCTCCGTCTTTAAAAAGCGTGCAAAGTCTGACACAGTTTAAAGAATCGGGATGAAGCCTTTTCAGATGTTCGTGCTGGGCGATTATCTCTTCACAAACACCGAATTTATTCTCTTTTAAGTAATTGAAAAGCTCTTTTTGTGTTTTAAAATCGTCTTTGTTAAGCTTTTCTATCCCGTGACCGCACTCGCCGTCGTCGGGCTTTGCCAAAAAGAACTGTTTATTCTTGATAAATTCGGAAAACTGTTCTTCGTTTGCAGCTGATATGTCAAGAATATCTCTTTTAGTGAAATCTTTGAATTTTTCGGCAAATTTGCGCTTGCTTTCAAAGCAGCCGCCGTAGTTATAATCGTTGAGCATATGTAAAAGCTTTTTGTTTTTAAATCTGCCGATATACGTTTTTCTTTCTTTTGCGGTCATATTATAGTATTCAAAAAGAACATAATCACTGTGGCCGGCGCCGTATTTTATCGCGCACCCAAGCATATCGCAATATATTGAAAACTTATTTTTTCCTGTTTTTCTTTTTACAACATTTGCGGCGTCCGATATTCTTGAAAAGCGCATACGCTTAAAAACATTCAGATAATATCCCAAACCCATACAGCATTTTTCCTTTCCCGGTTTTTAAATATATTTTTAAAACACAACAGCGGTGCTGCCGTATTTATTATAAACACAGCAACGCCGCATATTTATTAACAAATCACACAGCTTTACCAGCCTAATGTTTCTCCGCCTTCGATTTTTAAGTATTTGTGCATTGATATTAAACTGCCAAGCGCGCCGACTATCATTCCCGATGCAATAAATATTGCAGATATAGGCAACATAAATGTGTCATAAGGAATAGCGACAAGATACTCCGCAACATTAACTATAACGGCGGCAACGCCCTCATATATAAAGAATAGGATAAGCGAAGTGATAACTCCCGCAATAAATCCCAGCGTCATACCTTCAATAAAAAACGGTATTCTTACAAAGGTGTTGGTGGCGCCTACCGATTTCATAATACTTATCTCAAATCTTCGGCTGTACATCGTTATTCTTATCGTATTTGAAACAATAAACAACGAAACAACGCCCAAAACCACAACAAGCCAAAAGCCTATTACGGTAACAAGATTGTTAAGGCTTGTAAGCTTAGATGCAACATCTCTGCGGTCGCTTATTTTTTGTATTCCGTCAATTTGCGAAATCTGATGCACAGTATCGTCATAGAGAGAAAGATCGCTCATTGTTACCTTATATGCATTAGGTAAGGGGTTACCCTCACCTGTCATTTCATCATACCACTGACCGAGCTCATCCTTATAATCTGCAATTGCTTCTTCCTTTGATACGAACAGAGCATCGGATACATTAGGTATCTCTCTTATTTGGGGTCCTATTTCAATGACTGCCTGAACCTCGCTTATATCATCTTCAAGATAAACGTTTACCATATTGTCTGCGCCTACCTTCGTAACAATGGCAGACACATTATAAGACACGACCATAGCCGCACCGGTAAGAACCAAACACGACACCAAAACGCCGACCGAAGCAATAGACATCGCGCGGTTGTGCCATATGCTTTTCAAGCCTTCTTTTATAAGATATCCGCATCCGCTGAGCTTCATACCGCACCTCCCAAATTACCGCTGTCGCTTACAACAGAGCCGTCGTCAAGCACTATAACTCTGCCGCCGAACTGCTGTACAAGCTCATGCTCGTGTGTAACAACAAGCACTGTTGTACCGTTTTTGTTGATCTCGGAAAGCAAGGTCATAATTTCTATTGACATTTCGGGGTCAATATTTCCCGTAGGCTCGTCGGCTATTATTATATTGGGAGCATTAACCAAAGCGCGCGCCAAGCTTACACGCTGCTTTTCACCACCGGAAAGCTCGCTCGGAAAACTAGCCGCCTTATGCTTCAGTCCTACAAGGTCAAGCACATAAAGCACTCTCTTTTTTATCTTTTTCGACGGCGAACCTATTACTCTCATTGCAAAGGCCACGTTGTCGAAAACCGTCATTTTTTCTATTAATCTGAAATCCTGAAAAACGATGCCCATTTTTCTGCGCAAATAAGGAACCTTTCTGCGCGGCAATTTCGCAAGGCTTTTTCCGTCAACGATAATATCTCCCTTAGTAGGGATCTCTTCTCGCATAATAAGCTTTAAAAAGGTGCTTTTTCCCGCGCCCGAGGCTCCGAGTATAAAAACAAATTCTTTATCGTTTATTGTAAGATTAACATTTTTAAGAGCGTGCGATTCACTTACATTTGTTTCGTAAGTTTTTGAAACTTCATTAAATTGTATCATTTATACTATCCTTTCTGCCAAATACAAAAAAGAGGCAAAACAATGCAAATCTAAAATAATCAAAGGAAATGTAAGCAGACAATATACATTGCACTGTCACACTTCCTTTGGATATTCAAATATTTGTAATTAGTATTTCATTGGAGATGATGTTAAATATTTCTTGACCATCAGGGCTACCTTAAATACGATAGCGTCTTCAAATTCTCTTAAATCAAGACCTGTGATCTTTTTAATCTTTTCCAATCTGTAAACGAGGGTATTTCTGTGAATGAACAGCTTACGTGATGTTTCCGAAACATTAAGATTGTTCTCAAAGAATCTTTGTATAGTAAACAGAGTTTCCTGATCGAGGGATTCTATTGAGCCTCTTTTAAAGACCTCCTGCAGGAACATATCGCATAGTGTTGTAGGCAACTGATATATAAGTCTTGCAATACCGAGATTATCATAATTTGCAACTGTTTTTTCGGTATCAAAAACCTTGCTTACTTCAAGGGCTATTTGAGCCTCTTTAAACGAGCGCGCCAGATCTTTTATTCCCGAAACAACAGTGCCTATTCCTACTATACAGTGGGTGTAAAACTCGCTTGAAAGCGTATCTACAATTGAGCTCGCCAGCTTCTCCAGGT
>JAEEGL016996068.1_pt1 | contig 16325 bp, 17 predicted proteins | sample 9134231 | NCBI WGS metagenome assembly JAEEGL01 (sample SAMN16246548, study PRJNA631951) | gut metagenome | biome: gut microbiome; feature: rumen; material: fiber-attached | host: Bos | place: Iran: Karaj | collected 2018-10
ACCAGCGGAACCTCCAAAGTGACCTTCTCCCCGGATCGGACGATTACACGGGCAGAAGCAGTTGCATTCCTGTACCGCCTGTATGGAGCCCCCACTTCGTAAATGTACGGGAAAACCGGGTATTACTCGATGATGCTTTTTGCCCAGTCAAGCAAGCCATCAGAATCATCCAGGACAAGCTCCTGCCAGACTCCGGCGTAGTAAATGCCGGCCCCCTTGGCTGAGTTTTTCCTGTTTCCATAGACATGTTCCGGCATCAGGAAAGGTTTTTCCTTCCATGTAGCCCGTCCTTTGTTTTCCAGTGTAAGGACGCGGTCGGGCCGGTAATTCAGCGTTCCATACCCATTTCTTTGTGGGTCCCAGGACAGGTGTTCCGCAGGCAGATAGAGTGTGTTTGCGTGGTTTTCAAGGTACTTCTGTGATGCATGCGGATGCCAATGGTATTTTGCGATTTCTTTTGGATCAGTAAGTATTTCACCGATCTGAAGGTATCCAAAGATGACTTGCAGATTCGCGTAACGAAAAAAATCGTCGCTCTTTCTGGCAAACCGATACCCGTTCGGTCCCAGCTCTGCCTGCCGGAACCAGCCAAAGAACAGAAACAGGTCGCCGACCTTAACGCCGGCTTTCTTGTGCACGCCCCGCGCCGCGTCGGTTTGGCCAAATGCAGGCTTCCACCCATCAACAGAAGAAGTACGCAAGCCCGGCCGCAAATCCGGATCCACGTGACAACGGGAGTATTCCTTCTTTGGCCGGAGCTGCCGCAGCAGGTCTGCATAGTTTATACCATGGCAGCATAGGTCGCTGTACGCATCCCAATCATCGGAAGGAATTGGCATAGAAAGCAGTGTTCCATCCGGAAGGATCGGGCTGGGACAGCCGCCATATTTCGAATCAAAACCCTTTCTGGATAAGATAACCTTCATGAGATGCGCCTCCGAAGCTTTTTTCGTCTGCTAACATACCACAGGTAATCCCAAAAATCAAATTATTGATAAAATTTTCGCGAAAGCGCCTGTTTTATGTTGCATTTTTGCGAAAAACTGCTTTATATAAGTAGAAGCAAAAATGGAGGACTGAACAATGAGGGAATATGCCGACATTGTCACCGAGCTTTCCTGTGTTGCAGACCTGCTCAGCATCCTCTGCCTGGTTTCCACAGAAGAGCACACACGGGACGCTGATACGCCAGCCAGAGACGTAATGGCGGACGCATTATATGCTGTCGAACTGCATCTCCGCCGCATTAGTGATGACTTTGAAAAATATAAGCGAATTAAAAAATAGGGCGAAGCAGACACTCAAAATCCTATGCGCCAGTTGACGCCGGACAGCCGGAAACCCATGATTTTTCCTGGGTTTTTGAAATCGGAACTTGAGCCCCACGATCTCGCCCCGGCGCAGGCCGTAGAAGGCGGCGAACAGCACGCCCAGCTCCAGCTGCGTTCCCTTCACCAGCTCGAAGAGCTTCTCCAGCTCCTCGGAGTTGTAGGGGTTGGTCTCGCAGGCGTTCTTCTTCGGGCGCTGAACCTTGTCCGCCGGGTTGCTGGGGATCAGGTCCGTCTTGTAGGCGTACTGCATAGCCTTTCGGATGTTGGCGTGGTGGTGCAGCACGGTGCTGGGCTTGATTCCCAACTCCTCGATCTCGTAGCTGCAGAAGGCCTGGATGTGGCGGGGCGTCACCTCCTGGAGCAGCAGCTTTGGATAGTACCGGTCGAAATAGGCGTTGATCCTGGCGCGGATGGCCTTTTCGTAGGCGGCGTAGGTGGTGACCTACAGGCTGGCTTCATCATGTTCAGCCAGTCCGTCATGAAGGCGGTGAAGAAGATGGGCTTTTTCTCCACGCCCTTGCTGTGTTCCTGGGCCAGCTTCTGACAGCGGAGGGTCTCCTCCGTGTCCCGCCGGAGCTGGTCCAGCATGGCCTCGGCCCGCTTCTTGTTGCCCTTCACGGGCAGATGGGTGGACCGGCAGGGCGTGTGCCGCTTGCCGTCCTCGTCGGTGTAGCTCAAAACCATGTAAAGGATTCCGTCGCGTTCTCGCAGATGTCCTGATACCATAATTTGATAAACCTCCTTGTGTTCGGTGCGGATCATCTGCCGTCGGTACGGACAACATTCTATAACCGACGGCAAAAGTCTATCCCCAAGTTTCTGATTTTGGGAAAGAAATCAGCCGGTATGTGTGCTGATGTTTCATAGGAAGAAAATATTTATAATAGAAATTTGCTTTACAGGGAAATTATTGTTGCGGGGAAGTGCTTTGTTCTGGTATAATCCAGGTACGACTTTTTCAAGAATTATGTGATTGTCCGATATTCCACGGATTTTTCAGCTTCTGATTTTCGATTATGCAACGATGACCGCGGCTATTACTGTGTTTCGACCTTGTATGCCGAGGCCAACGGCGCTGCCACTTACCCAAGAGACGTTCCCGAAAATATTGCGCACCTGGCCGGGCAGTGCGGGTACTGGCTCCGCAGTCCTGCGCGGGACGAAAAATGCGCGATGATCTGCACCATGGGATTGCCCTCCTTCCTCGGCCTTGATTACAATCTGCATGATACCGCGGTGCGTCCCGCCATGTGGATCATCACAGGCGGCTGACAGGGAGTTGAAAAACGATGAAGCAGACGACTTTTCGCCTTACAAAGACGTTATTCCTGATATTATTGGGGGTGAGCGTGATGTTTGCGCTGTTTGGCTGCGGCAAGCCGAAATACAAGCTGCATTTCGAGGGCTACGGCTTCCAGAGCAGCAAAACGGAATACGCGGCGGGAGATCAGGTCAAGGTCTACTATGACCTGATCGCCACGGACACGGATTACCGCTTCTGGCTGGACGACGAGAACGTCAAGCTGAAGCAGGACTACGACGACAAACACGGCTACGTGTTTACATTCACCATGCCGGACCACGAGCTCACCATGCACGTTTCGTCCCACAACAGCATGGAGTATATCCCCACCGTCAGCATTACCTTCCAAAACGAAGTGGAGGAAGCGGACGTCTGGCTCCTGCCCCAGACCGAGGAGAATCTGAAGACCTCCCTCTGGGGAACGCCAAGCGCCGGAGCCCTGGAAAAAGGCGCGTCGGCGGAGCTCACGCTGACGAATCCCGAATTCGCGAAGGCCTGGCTGGTCCGTATCATCGACCGGGACAAGGCCTACTATTCCGCCCGGGACCTGAAGCTGGAGGACGGTTATACCGTCGTATTCAAAAGCGAGGGCTCAAAATTCGACGCAGTGATCGAGGTGCATGACGCCGGCGGCAACCTCGTTTTCTCCGCAAAAGCCTTCACTGGCACCCTCGGCGCGGAAAAGGCCAGCCCGAATCGAATGTGCTGCGCATTGGGAAGCGTCTTATTCTTCATAGAGCTCCGGCGGATTGGACAGGGCTTCGGCGACTAGCTGCATGCCCAGGTGGAAGCCGCTGCGGAAGAGCAGCGGGGCCTCGTAGTCCCGATTCACATTCAAAAACCAGCGTCAGCCGAACAAGGTGGATAAAGAGGAGTTGATACAGCATGACAGTGGATGTAAGCAAACCAATCGAAAATCCGAAATTGACGGCGCTTCTCAGGGAACTGCGCGACGCAGACCCGTCAAGAAAGCAAGTGCTCTGTGAGGCGATTGCGAGAGAGCTTGCGCTAAATGTGTCCTTGCTCGCCGTGTTCCAGACCCGGGACGGCGATATCGAGGCCAGGGGCGATGGGAAGGCCGTCTTCAAAAAAGACACCGTACTCCTGTTTCCGTTTCTTACCGCACCGGATGGGATCCAATATCTCCCGGTCTATACGGACTGGAATGCGCTGAGAGCTTGCGAGGCCTACAGGAACGCCGAGGTCAAAACGATGATCCTGCCCTTCGACCAAATGGCTTACTATACGGAGGGTGGGAAAGGGATTGTTGTCAATCCTTACAGCGACAATTTTATCATCAGCCCGGAAAACGTGGCCCCGATGAAGCGGCGCAAGGAAGAAACGGAAAAGGGCTTTTCCACGCAGAAGATTACAAAACAGACGACTGTTCGGATCGGAGATCCCGCTAATGACCCCACAGCGCTGAAAGAGGCCATTTCCCGGTATGCCAAGCAAACGAAGACAATCAAAGCAATGTGGCTCAAGCTTATGGAACGGGAGGGTGAAAAAAGCTATCTTGTGATTGTCGATCTCGACGGAGATCTGAACGCTGCATTCAAGGGCATCGGCGACGCCGCGGCGCCATATTTGAAAAATGGACTGTATTTGGATATGGTTCCTTATCACGACGACTTCGGGCAACGTGCCGCCACGGGCGAACCCTTCTACCGGAGAAAAAAGGGCCTATTCCGGCGCTGAACTGTGAAAAGGGGACGGATTTGTAAACGACAAGCTCGATTACAAGTCCGTCCCCTTTTGCGCCGGTGCAGCACTCATTTCTGCGGCAGTTATTCCTCATACAGCTCCGGCGGATTGGTCAAAGCTTCGGCGGCGAGCTGCATGCCCAGGCGGAAGCCGCTGCGGAAGACCAGCCAGGCTTCGTAGTCCCGAAGCTCTGCTTGGTTGCCCTCCAGCTTTTCCAGAATGGCTCCGGCCTCCGGGTGCAGCACTGCCAGCTCCGCCCGGTTCCGCTCGATCAGCCGCGCCAGGGTCTTCCGCTTCTCGTCCTGCTTCTCCAATACCTCCCCAGGCGTCACCGCCCCATACCACAGCGCGTCAATCAGATCCATGCTCACACCCCCTCATAACTCAAAGCGCGGCCCCGGTCCGGACACCCGAACCAAAGCCGCGCTTGGTTTTTTCTGTTGTTCTGTTTGTGTTGTAGCTTATGTTCCATATACCCTCCATCCTTGCAGCACAAACCAATACCACAACTCCCAGCGAAAGTCCAGCACTTTTTGTATTTCATGTTCCCCTTGCATAGAAAGACGCCCTGTCTTTTTCGCATTGGTTCAATCTCTTTTGCAATAAATCTTGCAATTTCGCGCATAATCCGATATAATTATTTTGTATTGTTATAACAGTATTTTTACAGATGTTATTATGCGCAGCAGCCGCGAAATTGTTAAAAGCGATGGTATGCAGATGAGCACTGTTGCGAGCAACGGGGTTCAATATGCTGTCCTTCGCCCAATCCCATATGGCGTATTTCTGTCACGGATCACACGGGTGACCAGCATTCCGATTTCAGTGCTCCATGCCGCTTTGATTCGATACTGTCAAAAGCACGGGCAGATTGACCCCCAATATATCAACGAAAACTCTGCCAGTGCTTTTTGCGCGGAATTCCAGAATTGGAAGGTTTCTAAGCTGCAGGGGCGTTTCCGCTATGTTAAAAGTGGTGTGCCTTGTGGTGCAACTGCGCTTTCTTACGCAGACGGAACCCCCAGAGAGGAGATTACCCAAGGGCGCATCGGCACCAAGATAGTTGAAGGAACCCCAAGCGCAAAATACCTGTATGATGCATACGCCTATGATTCGCCTCTTGAGAAGGACAACCTCCTGGCGGATATAGAGGAAGTCGTTGTCTTTGGAAAAATTCCCCGCAGCAGTATTGCAATTCCCACGATTGCCGGCGGGACTTACAGCCCTGACTTCATGTATATTGTCAGAAAAGCCAATGGCGAAAAGGAGCTCAATATCGTCGTAGAAACGAAGGGCGTTGACAGCAAGGACACCCTGCGCAAAACCGAGGACGCTAAGATTGAATGCGCAAAAGTGTTCTTTGAGAACCTTTCTCGCGATGGTTTCGTTGTCCATTTCCGGGATCAGATCAACAATAAGCAGATGAAGCAAATCATTCAAGAGGTGCTAAGGCAATAAGCTGAAATCTGTCCATCAGTTATTGTGTTTTGCGCTAAACTATAGAATAGAAAGGTGTTCACTAGAATGACCCTTGAATATCTATTATCGGATTTAAATGACAAAGAGATAATTGAATTATTGGCGTCAGAAGGTTGCAAGGTATCGGTTCACACTACTGTACGCGGAAAGTGTACATATATTCGTATTACACATGATGGCAACGATGAGGCAACTGCAAAGAAACTATCTGTTTTGAACAATCAAATTGTCTCAAGGTGCAAGGTCCTTACACTAACGAATGAGTGTGCAAAGTATTTCACAGGCCGGCTATACCCTCTTGTCAGTGATTTCGAGTGTAAATTGCGAAAGCTGCTGTATCTGGCGAGCGCAGATGATCCAAATAATTCAGATAACAAAAATATCAAAGACCTAGAAACAAAAGACTTTGGGGAAATATTTGAGCTCCTATTTGTGGACATTGATTTTTTCAATACTGTCAGGGCCGGTATTAAAACCCGGGATAAAAAAGAATTTACCAAAGCGGATGTTTTGTCCTATATCAATAGTATAGAAGAGAATACCAATTGGGACAAATTGCTGAGCAAAAGTGCGGCGCCAACCTTCAGAAGAAGGTTTATGGATGTAAAAAGATATCGAAACGACGTAATGCACATGCATTATATCAGCCTGGGGCAGTATAACGAAGCTAAGCAGCTCTTCAATGCGGTTAACAAAGAACTGGATACAATGCTTGAGGGGATACTTGGCAAAGCAGAGACGCCTGAGATAGACGAGAATTTCAATGATACATTGGCACAAGCCTTGAGCGAACACCAATGGAGTGCTGAGCAATTTGAGCAGTTTGCAAAGGCTGTTGAGCCAAGCCTTCAAGCGATGGATCGGCTAAGAAGTATCGCTTTTGATGAAGAAAAGTATAAAAAAATCGTTGAGCTAAGTAATCTATACAGCCCTGTGCTTCAGCAAGAATATGAAAAAATGCAGGAAATATCTGAAAAGGCACTTTCTCCGGAAGTGGTGGCGCAATTAGAACGCCTTGCGAAGATGGAGCAAACACTCACTGCGAATTATGACAAGATTGCAAATGCGCTGCAAACACTACAGCCATTTCTTAAGAATCCGGACGATGCCAGTACAGTTGGACCAGATAACAATTCTGATAGTACCCAGAAGCCTGAACAATCGAAAGAAGAACCGGTAGAAGAATCGGATGAGTCTGCCCCCTCCTGAGGGGAGGAAAGCGAAGGGCATCTTCAGAACGTAACCATTTTTTTGCTGTGACCTTTTGCATAGATTACTGAAAGGTGATTGTGCGTGTTATTTTCTATCAACACTTTTTGCCAAAACGTTTAAAGGCTAAAGGAGAATCATTATGATTATTGTTGAAATGCAGAGAGACAATCAAGCTTATGCTGAACAAATTGCCGAGAAAGCGGAAATGGCCACGATGGCTGTTGCCCCTAAATCATTCAGTAGTGAACTGAATGATATTATTCAAGTTGGAATACAATTGGCATCCTATGCCATCCCGGCAGTGGCGCTGATTATTGTTGAGATGATAAAATCGAAAAAGCAACTGAAAATCAAAATATCAAATGACTCTTTCGAAGCAGAGGGCCGGGAGCAGGAAGTGCTGGCGCTTGCGGCTGAGTTTGTTCGGCAAAAGAAAGAGGACGAGGCCGTGAAGACTGTTATGAAACTTCTTGAAGCAGACACGCCAAAACTGGCGGAGACAAGCGATGGGAAGCAACAATAACAGGACTCTTGAGGAGTCGTTTGCCCTTCAGTTTATCAATTCTCTCAGAGTCCACATTAATTATCCAGAAATCTCAGAAAACTATGTAAAACATATTGAAAATTTGTTTGAAGAGGTTCTGTCCTCTGTGGTTACATCCATCGAGCTTGAGCCTATCAGCCTGATTATCTGCCAGTCCTGCACAAAATATAGCCAGATTCTTCCGATTAAAACAAACCGAGATCGTCTGCGCTACTATTTGGCGTTTGACAAGCAATTGAGCAATATCAATCAGCTGATGGCAGATTTATACTTTTCGGACGATGACCCCGGACACGACATATGGAAGCTTGCATACGAGCTTTTCACTGAAGAGGCGATCAGCGAGGGGGAAGAACTGCTTGCTACATATTTTGGCCTGAACAAAATCGCGCTCGGTGAATTCAGTGTCAAGAACGAAGAAAGCAAGTACGATTCTGCTTTTGTTTCCTCAATCCAGGATTTATACATCCTCGGACACGAAGTGGGCCATTTCTTGTATGACCTATACACAGGCGACAAGACAAATGACAATTTCAATGTCTCTACAGATTTGGGCAGGTTGGCTAACGAGGTTAAAGCCATCCTGGAAGAAGTATACGTCAGCTATAAAAACCAATTCAGAGAAAGAGAATACAAAGCTTTGATCACTGAACAGGAAGGGGTCATTCAAAGTCAGAACCGAATCATAGAAGAGTGTGTCGCCGATGCGCTTTCTTATGCAGTTATCTTTGCAATTGTCGCGGAAGAATACCCCAACGATACTGGAAAGAAAATGCAGGCAATCCAAGCAGTCTTTTTAGAACTAATGAACTTGGAATTGCTTGCGATGCACCATATGACCGTTTCAGATGACAGCTTTGAAAACAGTACCTCCATCCGCCTGGCCTTCTTCCGAAATTACGCCGCGACATACTTTGATGATGCCCCCGCAGGATTTTCAAAAATGCTGCAAGAGACTGTTCTTCGGTATGAGGAGCGGATTACAAATCTGATGCTCGAGTGCTTTTCGGAATTAGAGCGCCGAAGTGATTGCTTGTTTGACGTGGTTACTCGCCCAGATGGGACATTCGACTTTCAACAGATAATCGGATTAGGATAGCTTTTGAGGTGCAAAAATGCATACGTTTACGCATCAATTTGTAGATTATTGCAGGCGAGAACTTGATTTTGAAAAACAGATGCGCTACAGATATAGGTCGCTGTCGGTCTGCATCATTGATTGTATTTATTCCCTTCGCGCCAGATATTATAATGTCACGATGCCAGTGGTAGAGCGCTATGCTGCGCATTATCTGTGCAACATTATCGAATCTCCCGACGACAAAATCAGCGATCTTATCGCCCATATTCAAAACGCTGGAGGCCCAATTCCCTTTTCAAGCGCAATACTGAACAACGCCCAGAGAAGCGGGGGTGTTTTGAAGTCTGAGATTTGTCTGAATCTTGCGCGATATTTACAGCTATTACATATCGAAACAATAGATGATTTCAGAAACTTTGAATCACAGGAGCTGCTTGAAATTGTGGTTCATTCTGTTAAGGGCTTGGGTGACGCCGGAACGAATTACCTGTTTATGCTGGCTGGTGATCCCAATCGGTGTAAGCCGGATGTTCATATTCATCATTGCATCAGAGATGCTTGTGGAGAAGATATCAGCAATGATGATTGTCAGATTCTCTTCACCGATGCAGCAACAGAATTAAGAGAGGATTATCCCAAATTAACTGTCGCAATGCTTGATGGTATCATCTGGCGTAAGTATCAGACAAGCAAGCAGAAATATTATCGTTTATAATCGAAACTCCGCAGGCAGCGCGGGTTTCTGCGCTGCCTGCGGGAGCAGGGACTATTTCGTATCGCGGCGGAAGCGGTTTAGGACGGTCAGATAGTTGGAGCTCAGTAGGTATGAAATCATTGCCCGGATCAACGGGATTGTTTCAATTTCCTATGCGGCAAGTTGGCGAATGTGATGGAATAATACGCACGTATTTCGGCGATATCTCAGGAAGTCTTTTATGACATTCCTGAGAGCGAATACACCTTCTTGACAAGTAACCGGTGTATTCCGCACAATATACATTGAAATGGAAGCTATTATTGCATTATATGAAACAGGGATATAGCATGATGCAAATGTTGGGGCGGAGACCTTTCCCTCAATCAACGACCGCATATGTTTATTCGACAAGATGACTGCAATGAACACGAAGGCTAATAACGTCTCTCTGTGGCAGCCCAAAGTATAGGCTAAATCTCCGATTGCTACAATGAGCCGATATTGATTACCTTTTGAGATAATTTTCTTTATGTTTACTCCACAGATCAGGCTGGATGTAATCCCACCGCCGAGAGCAGTGAGCAATCCAGATAACAGGACCAAATACCTATTGACACCGCAAGAAATTGCCCTATCGACACCGATCACAATGAAGCAACCTACCCCAGCAGCATCGCATATTTCAACAAGGATGGATAAAAGCGGATGATACTTCATACGGTTAAAAACATGAATTGCCAAAACGCAAAGAATTGCTTCAGGGATACATTCCAATGTAAACGCAACCGGTGTCGTTCTGAAAACAACAAGGTCCCGCAACAACCCACCGCCCATGCTTGAGATGTACACAATGGCAAAAACAAAGAATTTGGCTTTGGCGGCAGCTTTTTCCGCTCCTTGAAGTGCGCAAGCAAGGATGCCAATATAATATATGCAATCGAACATCATGGGTGCAACTCCTCTCTCTTTTATTTGCACCCATTTTACAAGATAAATCATTGTTTGGAAAGGAAACTGGCAGACAACAACAGACAAGACAAGACAACGATGGACGATATCGGACAAATGGAAAATGCCAGCTTATGACAATCATTTTCTGAATTGTTCGCACAGCACAATCTGGAAAGCTACCTAACCATATACCATATACAATTCATTATTGAAACTCTAGAAAGTCAAATAAGCTAATAACTCATGTTATTCCGAAAAGAGGTATCTTGTGTGAAGATAGAAAATATTATAGCGCCTGATCGTGTGCTCTTTCATAACTTGTTAGATATGGTGAATCGTCATTATACTGATGAGGAATTAGTAGATAAAGCGAACGAATTGGCTGGACGGGCAATTAGAGAAGAGATCGACTTAGTAAAGCGCCATGTTGATAATGGAATTCTTTTGCCCAGGGACTTCAAAAAGTTTGCGCTAAACGATGTCATAAACTACGAAAAGTTAGAAGCCGGTGGAACAAAGCATTTCTTTTTGATAAAATGTCTGTCACGCATTAAGAAATGCTCAAATCATATTGAATCGCCCCAATGGAGCGAAGGAGATGTGATGCAAAGGGAAAGTGGCGATAAATCGGGGGATATCATTAATAAGTTTGACTATGCTATTACACAACTGCTTGAAAATGATCGTGCTGCGTTATTTAGCTCCAAGACCCTTGGCAGATTAAAGCAGCCATGCGGAAGAGGGTTTGAGGGTGACCAATTAGCGGTAATAGAGTTTCTGATTGAAGAAGTATTTCCTTTTGTCTTTCCTAATGATTTGGCCGAAGAAATAGTTAGCCAAACTTGGGAGAAATCAGTTCTCTACATAGGAGATAATCAGGTATTATCTCTCGACGACAAAGATTCCGCATCTGCGAGAATAAGTGAGAAATACCAAACACTTTGCTCAGCACTTTCCAAAGAAGAGAATTGTGGACCAGCGATGGCCACATTCTTTCACGAAGTTCGCAAATTGCATTCAAAAAAGAAGTTTATTCCGATTAATGTAAGTGAAGCAATTAAAAAATCCGAGATCCAAGTCAAGCCGACGCAGCCTATTGTAACTTATGAAGAGACACCCATCGGGTACACGGATGAAAAACTATCACAGCAGATAATGATCTTCGCAAGATGGCTTCCCATTATTGTTGATGACGAGCAGGGCGAAACCGCAAAGGAAGCTGAGGCTCGCCTAGATGCTGTGGCTAGTGTAATTGAAACTGTACGCAATTCGTTTATATCTTCAATAACTCAGCCATCTTATAGGGCTCTGTCATGGGGAGATAATAATTCTGGTGGTTATTTCGCTATGGCAGGTTTTCCGTTACGGCAAGAATTAATTAGAGCAATGACTAAAGAAAAGTATTTCTGCGAGCAATTCAAGAAAAACTATGCTGTAAGCTGCTGATAAAGATGGCGGAGGAAATGATTATGAGTAATATTGTTATATTCGGGCCAACTCAAAGCGGAAAAACGACTCTATTGGGATATCTTGCAACAGCAATGCTGCGTCATCCGTATTTTAATGAAGAAGTATATAAAAATTTCAAGCTCATAAAGAAACTAACAGAAACAGATGAATTCAATATTGGGGATCCCCGCAATCCAGAGTATGTTAATACAGATGTTATTCTGCCATCTTTTATCTCTATGGATCGGAACGAACTCAGGAAGTTTAGAGATGGTTCAACCGAGGGAACAACAAAACAGCTCCACCGAAAGCAAATCGCAATATGTATGACAACACAAGAAAAATTTGAGGTGGAGCAGAGTGAGAATGAAAATGTATCATGTACTTTTTTGGATCTTCCTGGTTTCCGCACAAAGATAAGCGACAAGTACAGAGGTTTTTTTGAGGGAGATGTTGGGATTGCCGTAATCAAGTTAAGTGAGGTTCTATCTCTTGATGATGCAATTAATAAAGAGAATAGCGAAAATGTGGATCAATTACGTAGAAGATTAATTGAACCGTTGAGAGTATGGTGCGACTACCGAGCGCCTAATAAACTCGTGATCGCTATTTCTCAAATTGATAGGCAAATTGATATAGGTAATCAGTGCGAAGATAGCACACGTTATGTGGAGATTGAAAGAGCGGTAAATCGTATAAAAGAAGAGACTCGGGCATTCAATAAGAATTGTGATATTCCTGTATCCCCCATTTCAGTAAGAATAATTAACGTGCCAAATTATAAGAATAACGCAAAAATGCAGAGATTCTTCACTAGGCAGGAGCAGAATATATATACGCCTATACACATTGAACCGAAACCACTTCCTGGGGATGGAACACTTATTTCCTGCATAAAAAAGATTCTTCCATCAACACCATCGAAAGCGTCTCCATTTTCATTGGGTAGTGTTCATCGCGTTATGAGAACCACTGTAAATGGAACGTATAAAACTGTTTTGGAAATACAAGCAATACACGGATCCATTCATGTAAATGACAATGTTATGCTTGGGCCTGTGCTAAACAAAACTACAAATGAAATAACTTTTGCCAATTGTAAACTATTAAGTCTAAAAGCAGATGGTGTGAAACAAGTATCACAAACACTATTTGAGGGTAATGTTGGTGGAGCGATAATGAAGGATATAAAGGATATCGATGATGGAAAAACTTTATCGCTTAGCCATATTGCAGCGAAATCAGATATTACTATACTGAAATCAACAATCATATATACCGGAGATAGGATTGATGGTGATATTGTTACGCTTGAAATAAAAAGAAGCGAACATTCATCAGCAGATAACCAGGTCGATTTTGTTTATGATACAATTTTACACTCACTCATGCCAAGTGATCAGATCCTAGTTTTCTGGTATGGCAAGAAGATTCTGACAAGTGTAGTGGAATTGATTTTTGACGATGAAAAAATACGCATATCTCTATTGCTATCGAAAGGCGTAAGCAAATCCGTTGGACATTTTTCCCTTCCTTGCGATGCAAGCAGTCAGCTATTGCACGCGGACAATGTTTTATTCGCTGTCCCAAAGTCCTATTATGATGATAGTAATCAACAAAAAAATCAAAGTATATATACCTATATTAGTTCCACAGTTGTTGGAATAAAAGATAGCGCACAATACCATACAATCAAGATTAAGGCATCTGACCTTCTGGAATTGGATGTGTTATTCTCTGATGTTGTTCACTACACAAAAGTTAAAGATATAGCGGGACAACAACAAGAAATCTATTCAGTTACGATTACGAAGCAGAAAAACCATGATATCCATTCTGCACTAATAAAGATTGGGAGAAGTATCAGAAGTTGTTGGGGAAGGCAGATTTACAAGCAACTAAACGGTGTTGAGATGTCGCTAGATAGCTGAAAAAACGAGAGTGTAAACTATTATGAAGGCCTCATCAAATAGCGCCTGCAAGTGAACTAACTGCGCACCGAGCTTTCTCCATCATAATCATTATTACGCAGGCAACGCAAAGTTCTACGTTGCCTGCGTGGGGAGATTACTTGGTGTCGCGGCGGAAGCGGTTTAGGACTTGCAGGTAGTTGGGGCTCAGCATGAAGTCGATGATTTTTGCCTTGGGGATGTAGTAGGTGTGGCGGATGACGTAGTGCTCCACCAGGTTTTGGCGCAGGAGCTTCCTGGCGTAGGTATCGCCGATGCGGAGCATGGCGCAGAATTCTGCGATGGTCACCACATCCGGGTAGAGGCGGAAACGCTTTTCGTAATCTTGCCTTGTCATGATCAATTCTCCTTTTTTGGCTGTGCATGTGGCGCACGCTGTGCGCCGCTGCAAAGCGGGTATATTTCCGACGGCAGGAGATCCGACAAGATGAATGGTGTTTTTTCGTTTTTGATTTGCCTACGCCTGGACAGTGGGCAGTGACCTCTGGGGTTATATTTTGGTTGCTGATTTTCGTTTTGGCCTCCTGGCGACCTCCGATTTCCGATTTCCTTTCCCGGGCGGGTCGGGGGCTCGAATTAGTAGGCGTAGTCTAGGTTTTTCGCCATTTTGACGCCATTTTTGCTGGAAAACACGGGGCAACGCATCTTCCCCAGCGACCTCCAACGGGCGTCAAGTTCCGCCAGAATCGGAATTTTCCGCATCACTCAAAATAGTACCGGGGTATTTTCCAGACCAAACAGCGAAAGCTTTTGTGTCTGCTGGAAAATACCCCGGCTTTTTATTGACTATCTGTTTCTCCCGTAATACTCGTTTACAGCATCCCGTACTCTTTCACCAAGCTTGAAAACCACCGGATTGCTGATTCCAATCGGGTGTGACGGGTCCTCTTCGACGCGGGAAATCAGCGTAATGATATAATCCTCCGCGTATTCCGGAATCTCGATTCCTTTCTCATTCAGAAAACGAAGCTGTTCCTCTCTGGGCAATGCGGAAAGCAAAGCGGGAGCTGCTTCCTTCGTCGGCTTTGGAAGTGTTTCATTTGTTGGACCTGCGGTGCTTTCCTCCGTTGGAGCGATCTCGTCGTCGGAATCCGTGCCGGGGAGGATAGCAGTTGCGGGGTCATTTTCCGGCTCTGGCTCCCGTTCGATTGGCTTCGGGGCGGGCTCCCAATGGGTGTAGACCCATTCGGGATAATCCGTGGTGCCATCCGGGAGTGTCGGAAGGCCGCCGGTATAGGCTTTCTCCACAACGGTGTTAGCCGGCTGATACAGCCAAAGATTCTCCGCCTCAGCGTCCAGATACAGCTTGTACCCAGCCAGGCCGGTGCCGCACTGTTCCTCCTCGGAGAGCTCCCGGAAGAAGGAGCAGCCCTCCGGCAAATCGCTTCGCACCTCCGTTACCATGTAGTCCTTGCCGTCGATACGAATCAGATGGTTATGGTCTGGTGGCATCGGGGTCGGCGGAAGCGGTTCATCCGTCTGTCCAACGATTCCTCCCGGGGTGTGCGGCGGATCGCCGCCAACATTTCTGCTGGGAAGACCCACTGCAAAGATGGTACCAACGATCACACAAAGGCAGGCTGCCGCGGCAAAGGCCCGCTTGAAGCTCCGGTGCTTTGTGGGATGCTCGCTTCGCTCCAGGAGTGCGTCGTCCACCGATCCGATGCTCCGATACAAATCTACGTTATTCATTCAGGAATCCCTCCTTGATCAGGTATGCTTTCAGTTTTTTCCGTGTCCGGCTCAGAAGAACCATGACGTGGTTTTCTGTCAGCCTGTATCGGGCCGCAATTTCGCGGACAGACTCCGTGTAGAAGTAGCGGCGAAGAAAGAGATTTCCTTCCCGCTCCGGCAAGGCACGAACAAAACGCTGAATCGCCTCGCCCAGTTCCTTGGCAATCAGTTCATTTTCCACGCTTCCACCCGGGTCCGCGCATTCTGCCAATTCTTCCAATACCGGCTCGATCCCGCCGCCACCCCGCTTTTCAGCGGTTATGGCGTTCCAGCGATCCAGAGCAAGATTCCGTGTGATCCGGGCAAGAAAGTATTTCAGCCGCTTTGGTCGTTGGGGTGGGATGGCGTTCCAGGCGTGCAGCCAGGTGTCGTTGACGCATTCCTCCGAATCTTCGTGGCTGTGCAGGATATTGTCTGCAATCGTGAGACAGTATCCGCCATATTGCTCTTCGGACTGACGAACAGCTTCTCCATCCTTTTGCCAGTACAGCTCGACGATTTGCCTGTCCTCCATAAACGGACCTCCTTCCTTCCAATGAAAGGCCTTTCACTCTCATAGACGGCATTGAAAGGAAAACCTTACAGGCAGAATCCACATAGACACTTATAGTCTACAGCAAACACCATCTATTTGCAAGCCACTGCAAAGCTTTGCAAATCCTGACAACCATGCATTTTCCCAGCATGGATAAAAAAGAATTGACGCAGCCTTAAAACTATGCTATAATTCAGATAGTAAGTTTCAAGGTTTTCTTCGGGAAATCCACAGTTTCATGTTACAGAGTGTCAATTTGCGCAGCTGCGCGGATTGGCGCTTTTTTTGTTTCCGGTTTCCGCCGGCATTGCCGGTAGAACATATCATTTTCACCG
>JAEEGL011077156.1_pt1 | contig 16324 bp, 8 predicted proteins | sample 9134231 | NCBI WGS metagenome assembly JAEEGL01 (sample SAMN16246548, study PRJNA631951) | gut metagenome | biome: gut microbiome; feature: rumen; material: fiber-attached | host: Bos | place: Iran: Karaj | collected 2018-10
CAGGGTGCTAGGCTACCTGCCGAGGCAGGCGCTGCTCGTCGAGGCGGCTCCGTCGGCAATCGCCTCCGCGCTTTCCGACCCGCGCTTCGCGGGCGCGGCGCCGTACCTTCCCTCGGACAAGGTGCGCGCCGGAGTGAGGGACGGCGATGTCACGGTGACCCCGCTCGCGGAATGCGACAGGGCGGCGCTCGCGGAGTTCATCGCAGGGAGCGGCGGCAGCGTATGCATGTCGGGCCCCTCGCTGCGCGGCTCCTTCGGGGCGACCGTCTCCGCCGAGACGCTCGCCGCGCTGGCCGGGCGCGGGGATGTCCTGTGGATAGACCGCCGCATGCGCCCGAGGCTGGTCAACGACTGTGCGGCGCGCGACACATGCGTGTCGAACGTGTGGGATGCCCTCGGGCTTACGGGGCGCGGACAGGTGATAGCGACGGCCGACTCGGGGATAGACACCGGCGTGGCCGACACGATCCACGCAGACTTCACGAACCGCATCGTTGCGATAGAGAACCTCGGCGGGTGCACCACGGCCGACTACCACGGGCACGGCACGCATACAGCCGGCATCCTGGGCGGATCGGGCGCGATGTCCGGCGGGCGATTCAGGGGCATGGCGTTCGAGGCGGACCTATACGTCCAGGCCTGCGGCACGAACGTCGCGGGAGTCGCGGAAATCAACTTCAACACGACCGACACGTACGACGACATATTCGCCGCGGGCATACCCTCGGGCGCATACATCCACTCGGACAGCTGGGGCGGCGATCCCGACGGCAAGTACGAGGAGTTCTGCCAGGGAGTCGACGATGTCGTGTGGAAGCACCCGGAGCTGCTTGTCGTGGCGGCTGCCGGCAACTCGGGCAGCAAGGCGACGACGATCTGCGCGCCGGGAGTCGCAAAGAACGTGCTGACCGTGGGCAACGCATATTCGTCGCGCTCAAGTTCGTTCGGGTCGATTTCGTCTTCTTCGTCGCGCGGCCCCTGCGAAGACGGCCGCATCAAGCCCGACATAATGGCCCCCGGAGTTTCGATCGTCTCGTGCAGGTCGTCGATGCGGGCCGGCCTCTCGAGGTTCGAGTCGAGCGACTGGTACACTTCGATGAGCGGGACCTCGATGGCGACTCCGCACGTCGCGGGATGCGCGGCGCTCGTGCGCCAGTGGCTGATGGAGCGCCCAGGTTCCTCCGGCACGCTTCCGTCCGCCGCGCTTATAAAGGCGATGCTCACCGGCGGCGCGTCTGGGATGCGCAGCCAGTACACTCGCATGGACCAGGGGTTTGGAATCGTCAGCCTCGCGGAAACGCTTGCGCCGTCCAACCGCTGCGTGAAGCTGCACGACCGCATCCCGTTCGCGGACGGCAGCAGCGTGGCCTATTCGTTCACGCTCACAAACGCCGCGCCGCTTGAGGCGCAGCTCGCGTGGGTCGACTACCCCGCCACGCCATCGGCGGGCGCCGCGATAGTCAACGACCTGGACCTCGTTGTCGTATGTCTGTCGACTGGCGAGACATGGTACGGCAACGGCGTGGATGGAGGGGACCGTACGAACACGGTCGAGTCAGTTCGCATCCCGATGGCCGCGCCAGGGAGGTACAGGATCATGGTCCTGGGCGACACGGTGGCCTACGACTCCACTGAAGGCGGAGCTGCCGCGCTGTACGTGCGCGGAGCCTTCGCCGAAGGCGACGGCGAGGAGGAGTCCATCCCCGAATGGAACGTGTCGGTTGCCGTGTCGGGGCCTGGCTCGCTTTGCGTCGAGGGCGTCTCGCCGTCGGCTGGTACGACCCTGGCGAAAGACTTCGTGCGGATTTCGCTTGCTGCGCCGTGCGAGATGACGGCGACGAACGGGCAAGGCACCGCTGTCGCGCGGCATGCGCTGGAAGGGTGGACGGTGGATGGGGTGGATTCGTGGACTTTAGCGGAGGACGGCACGAACGTCGTGATTTCGCTCGTCGCCACGAACAACGTGTCGGTGACGTGGAGCTACAGGGACGAAGCCGACTTCTACGCGCTTTACTGCCTCATTTCCGCCAAGGACTCGTACACGTACAACGGGCGCACTTGCTACATAGCCTCCTCTGGCGGGACGCTGTCCAACGACGCACTGCTCGACTTGTCCTGGGTCGAGTCTGGAAGCACGGTCAGCATCGACCTGCCGGGAGAGACGATGCTGGACGAGTTCGAATTCTCGAAGCTGTACTACAAGGGCATGTTCGGCAGGACGAATACCGCCACGCTCAGGACTCCGTATGTGCTTAGGCTAGGCGCGGTTTCCATCGCGGAAGTCGGCGGGTCGTCGGAATACGCGACGGATTCGCGCGGCGTCATGCCGTCGCGCCTCGAGTTCGAGATGGACGGCCCGAAGGATGTTGTCGGCTACTACTGGAACGCGTCCAGAACTGTGGACGGATCGACGCTGCCCTACTGGTGGTACATGCGCAACCTCTACGGCGCAACGCAAGGCGGGACGGGCGTGCTGTCCGGTGACGCCACTGACGACGGCGACCCAGACGGCGACGGCTTCGGCAACAGGAGGGAATACGACGAAGGCACTGTTCCGGTGGATGCGCTGAGCTTCCCGTTCAGGGTGCTTTCGTTTACGCCCACGAACATCGTGTGGCTCGGCGGACAAACCGCCACCTATGCGATCGAGACGTCGCAGTCGCTGGGTGCGTCCGCGGAATGGACTGAATGCGGGGCGGCAATTCCCGCAGTCGGCGTGACCAACTCCGCGCCTGTCGCGCCCGCTGTTCCCGAAGGCACGCGCTTCTTCCGCGTCAAGGCGTTCAGTGCGCGTCCATAAGCAACTTCAAACTTCAAACTTTAAACTTTGAACTTTGAACCTTACCCTTACTCGTTCGTGTATTGCGAGCTGGACCCTTAAATGGTAGAATTCGGGTGCCAATAGGAGACACCCAATGAATAAGACCCAGTTTTCTTGGAATTGCGCGTTTCGTGCGCTTGTTGCTGCGGCTGCGTCCGCTTTTGCAATGACGGCTTCGGCCGATGTCCTCGTGTACGAGGGGTTCAGCAGCTCCGACTACACCGCCGGCAAGTCGCTTTCCGGCAAGAAGGGCGGAAATAAGTCGGTGGGCCTTGACACGACGACCGGGTGGAGTTCGAGCACCAGCGTCTTTGTGTCGCAGAGCGGAGGCATTCTCCCATTGCCGGAATCCTGGACAAACAACGCGACGGTGCACGGGGTTGAGGAAGGGCGCGGCGTCCTGAGCTACAACGGGGCATATTCCGATTCGCGGGCAAACCGGGCTCAACAACGCGCGCTCACCTGCGAATGGCCGGCTTCGGGCTCGGTCTACTTCCGCTGGCTGATGCGGATTCCGGGAAGCGTCATGCAAGGCGGCTACCTCAAGGGTAACTGGAACTACTGCCTCGCCGGATTCGGCAGCGTCCCTATCGCAAGTCCGGGAAGCGACACCTGCACCGTGACCAACGGATTCTACATGGGCGTGCGCAACAGGAACAACGTGCTCGAGGCGTTCGCCTACGTGCAGCCCGACGGCAGGGACTCGCTGCTGTCGTGCCCCCTGTTCAACGTCGACACGTCCAAGACGCTCGACCTCGTATGCGTGGCGAAGATCGACATCGGCCAGAACGGGAACGACACGCTGTCGCTGCATGCGTGCCCGGTGAGCGAGTGGGACGATGACTTCGAGTGGTCGACCAATATCGCCAACGTCGGCTTTGTGAGCGGACCCTCTCCGCTGCGTCATCTTCAGCTCATCGGGCAATACATGACGAAGAATGGATGGATTTCCTTCGACGAGTTCGTCGTAGCCACGGACGAATTTGAGGCGTACGTGCATGGTTCGCCGCTTGCGCCAAGCCTGGGCGGCGCCTCGCTCTCGCGCGGAACCTCGGACTATTCGCTAACGGCGACGGAACTGAAGAACCCCGCCGACCTCTCGTACATCCTCTACGACGGCACGTCGGCCTCCACGAGCGGGGTGCAGTCGGTTGCCGCGAACGGTTCAGCGTCGTGGCAGATATCCGGCATGGCGGAGGACAGGACATGGCAGGTCTCCGTCCTTGCGGAGAACGACTACGGCTCGGACGAGAAGGTGGCTGGAACGCTTTATTCCGGAGAGCTGACGCTCGGCGCGACGACTGACGCGAACGAGGACGGCCTGGTTGCCGGCGGCGTCACGGTTTCGCGCGACAACGCCGACCCGTTCCCGCTCACGGTCAACTACACGATCTCTGGCAGTGCAGGCGCGCAGGGTACGACCTGGGCAGCGCCAGTTGCCGTCACCATCCCGGCGAACGCGCAGTCCGCGACGCTGCCCGTCGTGCCGCTCATCGACGGCTCCGTCAGGGAAGACGTCACGATCACCGTGACGCTCGCCGCCGGCAACTACGAGATCCCTGCCGCAACGTCCGCGACGCTGACGCTCCTCAACCTCGGCGTCCCGACCGGCTACAACGTCTGGGTCGCGCCTGCCGACGGCCTCGCCTCGGTCGCCTCCAACTGGTCCCTCGGCCGCGCGCCGGCGTCCGGTGACGCGATCCTTTTCGACGGGAACTTCTCGAGCGCCAACTGCGAATGGGACGCCGGTTCGTCTGTCGCCTCGTGGACGCAGACAGCGAACTACGCGGGGACCGTCACGGTCGACACCGTATTTCCGGGCAAGGGCGCGTTCACGCTGCTGACTGTTACAGGCAACATGACCCTCTCCGGCGGGACGATTACGCACAAGGCCCACAACGCCACTAACAAGGAGGACTTCTACCGCCTTCGCCTCAACGTCGGCGGTGATCTGACGATCGCTTCCGGTGCGACAATCCACGCCACCGGCAAGGGTGCCTATGGGCCGCGCTCCGGGATAGGCGCCTGTGCCTACGGCGGCAGTTTCGACGGCAACCGCTCCTGGGGCAGCCTGACCGAGCCCTACGGCGTCGGTTCCAGCCCGTCGGCTGACGGCACCTACAACGCCCCCGCTGGCGGCGCCATCTGGATCGAGGTGGCGGGCGGCACGATGCTCTACGGGTCGATCCGCGCCGACAGTGTCTCCGCCTGGGGCCAGTGGAACGGCTATTCAGGTTCGGGCGGCGCCGTCTACCTGAAAACTGAGACGTTGTCCGGATCGGGCAATGTCTCCGCGGACTGCACGAACACCTCCTCCGGCTCCAACCAGCAGACCGGCGCTGGAGGCCGTGTGTCAGTCCTGCTGACGGGCGGCGAACTTACGGCCTTCCCGAACGCCAACCTTACGGCACTTGGCGGCAGGTCGTCCTACTCCCGTGTCGGCGGCGTCGGCACGGTCCTAGTCCGTACGCCGCAGAAGACCAACGGCATCCTCTACCTCCGCGACCGCACGAACAAGTACGGCCAGTTCGAGTACCGCCCCAAGCCCAACCAGCTCACCTGCATTCCGGCCGGGCAGACGTGGGTGTTGGACGAAATCGTGTTCGGCAGCAACGCCATTCTCCAGGTTCCGACGGGCACGACGCTCAGCCTTCCCGGCGGCCTCGCGTCCGTCTCCTCCACCGGGAACACGCTCGACGAAACGGGCCTCATAGTCGACGGCGGCACGCTGCTTCTGCCGAATGCCGCGTCGCATACGATCTCGGGCAAGTGGATATTCGAGCCGACGGAATATACGCTGAACGGCAATCTCACGGTTACCGGCGGTGCAGGAGTCGGCACGCTTCTGCTCTACTCGGACACCACGAACAACGTTCGCACGTGCGGGCTTACGGTGACCGGGAACATGACGGTCGACTCGGACGCGTACCTCCGCGCTGTGCGCGGCGGCTTCATCGCGACGAACGCGCTTGCAAACGTCGCCTCCGCCCATGGCGGCGCGCGGAGGGCCGACAGCATCGCCAACCGCTGCTACGACTCGTTCTTCCACCCGAGGCATCCCGGCGCGTTCGGCGTCGACAACGGCCTCGTCAACGTCGGTGGCGGTGCTATTCGCCTCGCGGTCGGCGGGACGCTGACGCTGAACGGCGTCGCCACGGCCACACCGGTCGTCAACAACAACCGCTCTGGGGCCGGCGGATCGATCGACATCACCGCGGCGCGGCTCGAAGGCTCCGGCAGGATCGAGGCGAACGGAAGCTCGCGCAACTACGAGGCCAACAACAGCAGCGCTGCGGGTGGCGGCGGACGAATCGCCGTTCGCCTTACCGGCGCGGGCGAGACGTTCTCCGACACATGGATTACGAACATCAACGCAAAGGGGTTCTACTCCAGCACGATCACGGCTGATTTTGCGTCTTCCGCAGGGTCCGTCTATCTCCAGACGGCCGCGCAGGAAGAAGGCGCCGGCACGATCATCATCCGCAACACGGGCGACACGGACAACAACCTCGCGGTCACGTCGATGCCGTCGGTGAAGGGCGGTGGCGAGAACGACGACTTCCGCAAGGCTACGCTCAGGCTCGAGGCTGCTGCGCGCGTCCAGCTCCACGCCATGATCAAGATGTCGGCGCTCGAGATGGAGCCAGGAACGGTGTTGGACCTCAACGGCGGTTCGCTGGCGGTCAAGTCCGCCAGGCTTGGAACCGTGAGGCTGGCGTGCGGGACATACACGGCATCGAGCGCGGCAGTCGCGGGCTACGTGGTGGATTCCGGCAGCGCCGGCACGCTGACGGTCAGCGGCGGGTTCTCGTTCGTCCTGCGCTGAGTGTCCAATGAGATGGAGCTTCCAGCTCCGCGGAGGGCGCACCGAGACGGTGCACCTCCTTGGGCAAGGAGGTGGAGCTTCCAGCTCCGCCGAGAGGTGACACAGTGAAGTGAAGGGAGACTGAAATGAAGTTGACACAGAAACTCCGGGCGCTCTGCGTCTTTGCAGTTGTGGCTGCGGTTGCCGCGCCTGCTAGCCGCGCCGAGACGGCTGCGAACATCGGCGTAGACGGGCGTGGGCTTCTGCATGTCGGAGAAGTCCTGAAGGACAACCCCAAGGCCAACTACGGCTTCGTCAACTTCGTCGCGTTCGGCCCCGGATGGCAGTACACGGCGCAGGACTACGCCGCGAAGGAGCACAAGAAGCAGCCGTTCGACGACCCGAAGTACGGAAGGGGCCTTCTCTTCACCGGCAAGATATGGGCCGGCGGATCGGGGCTTGCTATCCGCGAGGAGTTCTTCGACATCTCGAAGGGCGGGCCGGCGAAGGCACATGTGCGCTGGAAGATATCGTCGCTCAACGGGAAGCCAATGGGGCTTGAGCGCGCCTACATCCGCTTCCCGCTCTCGCTCGACTACTTCGCCGGCGGCAAGGTGAACGGCGTGCCGCTTCCGGAGAAGTTCGGCAGCGAATGGATAGCGGCTGGCAACAAGACGTCTATTGAAATGGTTTCGAAGAACGGCGACAGGACGCTGCGGCTCGCTGTCTCGTCAGGGGCAGTCGCCGTGCAGGACTCCCGCAAGGACAAGGTCGACCGCTTCGAGGTCCGGATCGAGTTCCCGAACGCAAAGGCCGCATCTTCCTCGACGATCGAGTTCGACGTCTCGGGAGCCTTGGCCGATTCGCTCAACAAGCCGGCCGGAAAGGTCGATCTCGGCCTTCCGCCGCCGCCCATGAAAGTCGTCGCTGGCGAGAGCTGGGTCCCGTTCCCCTGGACCAACGACGTGAAGCCTGGCACGATCCTCGACTTCTCGAAGCTGACGCGCCACGACGCAGTCGCTGGCTCGCTCGGGTTCGCGCGCGTGTCGCCGGAAGGCCACTTCGTCTTCGAGAATGACGCGAAGAAGACGCCTCGCCGCTTCATCGGCGGGAACCTCTGCTTCAGCGCGAACTTCCTCTCGAAGGAGGAGGCCGATCGCGCCGTGCGCGACTTCGTGGCGCGCGGATGGAACGCGATACGGCTTCACCACCTCGACGTGACGATCACCAAGGAGGAGTGGCACGACATCTGGAACCGGCGCACCTGGCCGCACATCTCCCCGCAGCGGCTCGACCAGCTCGACTACCTCGTCGCCGCGTGCAAGAAGGCCGGCGTCTATGTCACATTCGACCTCTACGCGATGGGCAGCTACGGCAGCTGCGAGGGCTTCGACAAGCCGCTCCACTGCGGCACAATCAAGGCGATCGTCCCGATCCACAAGCCCGCCGAGGACCTGTGGTTCAAGCGTTCGATGGAGCTCTTCGACCACGTGAATCCCTACACCGGCGTCGCTTGGAAGGACGAGCCGGCCGTCGTTTTCGTCACGCTCCTCAACGAGGACTCGATCGCGTCCGTCTGGTCGGGCGCAGAAGACGTCTATGTGAAGAAGTACAACGAGTGGGCGAAGGGGAAGGGCTACCAGCAGTACGAGAAGAAGGACATCGCCAAGAAGAAGGAGTTCGCAGAGTTCCTCTACGAGGTGAAGTCGGGCGCCAACCGCCGCACGACGAAGCGGCTCAAGGAAGCCGGCGTGAAGACGCTCATATCCGGAGGCAACTGGTGGGAGAACATGGCCCAGACCTACGAGCGCGAGGCGCTTGAGGTCGTCGACAACCATCAGTACGCCGACATCTACCATGGCAACTCCGGCAACGTGGTGATGCATTTCAACAACCAGGCCAATCTCCAGAACGGCAGCCCCGCCTATTCGCTTCCGATCATGATGGCGTCGACGCGCGTCTTCGGAAAGCCGTTCACCGTCTCTGAGTGGAACTTCTGCAACCCGAACCAGTGGCGCGCGGAGGCGGGCCTCATGATGGGCGCCTACGCCTCGCTCCAGGACTGGGACGGCATCTACCGCTTCGCGTGGAGCCATGACAAGGCCAACATGTTCAAGCCGAGTCCGTCTAAGGGCTTCGACATCGTGACCGATCCTCTTTCCCAGCTCACCGAGCGCCAGGCCGTGCTCCTCTTCGGGCGTCGCGACGCCGCGCCGGCGAAGGGATCCGCCGCATACGGCGTAGGGGCGGCGGAGGCCTTCGGCGAAGGCCTGGGCGACATGTGGTCGCGCGGGCTCTTCCCCCGGCCGTTCACGGAGCTTGCGCACACTGTGCGCATCGGCTCGTTCGTCGCGGAAGGCGGCAAGGCGCCGGCGATCGCGGTCGACAAGGTCTACACGGCCGCGAACAAGAAGGAAATCCCCGCATTCAACAGGGCTGGAGTCTCCGACACGCGCGAGTCTTCGATCGACTACAACAAGGGGACGCTGAGGGTTTCGACTCCTCGGACGGCGGGCGTCTGCTCGCTCAAGAAGGCCGATCTTTCCGCCGGGCCGCTTTCCGTTTCGGGCGTCACGGCGTTCTGCTCCGTCTCGGCCTCGTCGATGGACGGCGCGGAGCTTGCGTCGTCGAAGCGCGTGCTAGTCTTCCATCTCACGGACGTTCTCAATACCGGGGCGACGTTCAAGAGCACGCGGCGCACGGACATGACGAACTGGGGCGAGCTTCCCTATCTCGCCGCCGCGGGAGAGGCGAAGGTCGCGCTCAAGAACGCGAACAAGGGGCTCAAGGTCTGGGCGCTTGCGCCTGACGGAACGCGTTTGCGCGAGATTCCCGCAACCTACGCCGAAGGCGCATACCACTTCACCGCGCGCATCGCCGCCGGCGAGGGCGCAAACGCCCCGACGATGGCCTACGAACTCGCCGACAGGTAAGTTGAAATGGGAATGCAGGGCAAGGAGGTGGAGCTTCCAGCTCCGCCGAGGGAATGAGTTTATTGCGATAACGGAGGAAAATGAAATGAAGATGAAGTGCATGATACTTGCGGCTGCCGCGGTCGCCACTCTGACCGCCGCGGCGGCGGCGGACGCGAAGGATCCGAAGAAGGACCCGCGCAGGACGTATTCCACGGACGGCTGGAAGCTCGAGTGGAGCGACGAGTTCGACGGGAAGGACACGGCGCCGAACGCCGCGAACTGGAAGCCGGAGATCGGCTTTATCCGCAACCAGGAGCCGCAGTACTACACCTCCAACCGCGTGGAGAACTGCTGCGTGAAGGACGGCGTCCTCACGATAACGGCCCGCAGGGAGAAGTGGGCGAATCCGCTCTACAAGGACCGCCATCTCGGCGGATGGTATCGTCAGCGGGAGTTCGCGAAGTATACCTCGGCGGACCTGCAGTCAGTGCGGACGTTCCACTACGGACGCGTCGAGTTCCGTGCGCAGATGCCCGGCGGATGGGGCGCGTGGCCTGCGCTGTGGTTCCTCGGCGACAACCTGAGGAAGCCGAAGGACTCGCCCGAGTACTTCAACTGGCCGGCGTGCGGCGAGATCGACCTCGTGGAGATCTGGGGCAACAACCCGACTCGCGTCGCCGCCTGCCTGCACACTGCAGACCGCGGACCGAATCCGGGCGAGAAGAAGTACAAGTCCAACGAACACCACAAGGTGACGGGCGGCGGCGAAATCAAGGCGAACAAGCCTGGGATGGAGCCCTGGAACGGATTCCACACGTACACGCTCGACTGGTACGAGGACAGGCTCTACTGCTTCTATGACGGCAAGCTCTACGCCGACATGAACCTCTCGCGCAGCGACTGGCCCGACGGGCAGAATCCGTTCCGCAAGCCGATGTTCATCATCATGAACCTCGCGCTCGGCGGGTACGGCAACAAGGTCGTCGACGAAGACACTACCGACGAGAAGTCCGGCAAGGTCATCCCCGCGGCGAAGTTCCCGATGGAGATGAAGATCGACTGGGTCAGGTACTACAAGCGCTGACGGCTTCCCTGCGAAGCCGCCATGTCGCCGCCCGGCTGCCAGACGCGCTCCAGCACTTTGCCGCTTGCGCGCGGACGCGGCATAATGGTAGAATACGGGCGCAATGCTTGAGGAAGGGAGCAAGATTGGGCCGTACCGCGTCGTGCGCCCGCTCGGAAAGGGCGGGATGGCCGAGGTGTACGAAGTCGAGAACGAGCGTCTGGGCGCGCGCTTCGCGCTGAAGGCGTTCACGCTCGACCACGGCGAGGTCGAGTTCCTGCGCAGGCGCTTCCAGGTCGAGGGGCGTCTCCTTGCGCGCCTTTCGCATCCGCGCATCGTGCGCGTCTACGACATGGGCGTGGACGAGGCTACGGGCCTGTCTTACTTCGTGATGGACCTTGTGCTCGACGAATCCGGCCGTCCGCGCTCGCTCAGGGACGCGCTCGAGAACGGCGAGGCCACCGAGGAGAAGGCGGCCAACTGGTACGAGGACCTGCGGGAGGGACTCGACTACATCCACGCGATGGGCGTTGTGCATCGCGACGTCACGCTCGAGAACGTGCTCGTCGGCTCGGACGGGCGGGCGGTGCTTTCCGACTTCGGCGTTTCGAAGATACTGCCGCGCGACCTCAGGGCGGAGCTGAAGGAGACCGCCAACACGTTTGTCGCCGGCGGCAAGCCGCTCATGGGGAAGTCGTTCTACATCGCGCCTGAGGTGGCGGCTGGTGGCGACGAGTCGGCTGCGTCCGACTGCTATTCGCTCGGCGTGATGATGCTGCGCCTCCTCACGCAGGTGTGGTATGCGCCTGGGGTCAAGCTGGACGACCTCCTCATGCCGCTCGACCCGGAGTGGCGGCGCATACTGCCGCCGCTCCTCGCCGAGAGGCCGACCGACCGCAGGATGCCCGCGTGGCCCAGGCGGGAGAGGAACCCGTTCCGCTCGCTCGTCACGGCAGGCGGAACGGGAAACGACGTCATGCTGCGCATCCGCTTCCCGCACTGGATACTGGCCGGCCTCATGTTCTTCGCCGGCGCGGCGTTCGCCGCGGTCGCGATCTACGCGGCATACGAGCGCGGGCAGAGGAAGATGGCGGAGCGGGAGCTGCACGAGCTCCGCGAGAGGCTTTCCGCGCTGGAGGCGAAATGAGCGCATTCCCCGAGACTCCAGCCACGCTCCTCGTCAAGCTCGCCGCGCAGGTGACGGGCGAGGACGAGTCGAACTGGGTGCGCTTCGCCGATTTGTACGTCCCGGCCATACGCGAGTTCGCGCGGCGCCGCGGCGACGGACGCGAGGTCGACGACGTTGTGCAGGAGGTGCTCGCCGGCCTTGTGCGGATATTCCGCGGCAACGGGTTTTCGGTCCGCGAGGGGAAGGGCAACTTCCGCGCGTACCTCGCGAAGATGATTCGCAGCCAGCTCTACATGGCGTACCGCCGCGAGAAGGCGCGCGGGCTCGGGCTAAACGTGCCGATCGAGGACGCCGAGCCGAGCGTGCCAGCCGACAGCGTCACGGCGCAGATGGACATTGAATGGGCCGAGGCGCGGCATCGCGCGGCGGTTGAGCATGTCCTCACGAAGACGCTCGTGTCGGACCTCAACAAGCGGCTCTACTGCGCGTACGTGCTGGACGAGCGTCCGATCGACGAGGTGGCGCGCGAGTTCGGCGTAACCAGGAACCAGGTCAGCCAGGCGAAGACGCGCATCGGCCGCATGGTCGCCGCGATAGAGGGGATTTGAGTCATGGACACAGGCACTCCGGATATGCGCATTGACTCCGCGGCGGCGAAGGGCAAGTGGAAATGCCGCATCATCGGTGCCGTAGCTGGCGCGGTGGCAATTATTGGCGCGCTGATCGTTTTCGCGCACTGCAACGGAGTGACGCTGGGCGAGCTGGCGGAGCTGGGCGCCGATGCCGTTGCGACTCGTGCCTCGCGCCACACGTCGAAGAGCAGGGCCGCGGCGATTCTTGCGAAGAAGCCAAATCTGAAGGAAGTCGCGAAAAGTGCGGGCGGGAAGCTGCGCATACTTGTCTTCAAGAACGAGCGCATGGTCGAGCTCCACGCGTCCGGGTGGAAGGAGCCGCGGAAATATCCGATGACGGCGTTCAGCGGAACGCTCGGGCCAAAGCTGCGCGAGGGCGACAGGCAGATACCGGAGGGGATTTATGGCATCGAGTACCTCAACCCCAACTCCAGCTTCTACCTTTCGCTCAAGGTCTCGTATCCGAATGCGTCTGACAAGGCGCGCGCGAAGAAGGACGGACGCACGAAGCTCGGCGGCGACATCATGATCCACGGCAGCAATGTGACGATCGGCTGCGTTCCCATAGGCGACGACGCGATAGAGGAGGTCTTCTACCTGGCGTATGCAGTCGGGGTGAAGAACGTGTCGGTTGTCATCGCCCCGTACGACATGCGCAAGGGACGCAAGCCGGAACTTGAGAAATCCTCGCTCGCCTGGTATCCGGAGCTGTGCAAGGAGATCGCCGCCGCGCTGACGCCGAAAAGAACTGCCACTGGGAAGTCGTCGGGGCGATAGAATGATCTTGAGGACGAAAGTGCGGTATGATGGACATCACGTATGAGTGGATTGGCTGGATACTGATTGCGGTCGGGACGATCGGATGCTTCATTCCGGTGGTGCCTGGCCCGCCGATTGCGTATGCGTCGCTTTTCCTCGCCCTGGCGCGGGGCGACCACTCTTCGCCTGGGGTTCCCACTTTTGTCGTAGTCGGACTGGTGACGGCGGCGGTGCTGGTGCTTGACTGGATCGTGCCGACTCTGGGGGCGAAGAAGTTCAACTGCTCGCGACTTGGGATGATCGGGTGTTTCGTGGGAACGGTCGTCGGTCTGTTCTACCTTCCGTTTGGCGTGGTCTTGGGTCCGTTCATCGGCGCGCTAATCGGGGAACTCATTTCCGGCAAGCCGTTCGGACTTTCGCTCAAGGGGGCGTTCGGCGCTCTTTTGGGATATGCATGCGGCGTGTTGCTGAAGGTCGCATGCTGCGGATTCATCGCCTACCAGTTCTGGACGGCGGTTCACCGCTCGTAACCAATGTCACAGGTTCGCGCAAAGACTCTTTATCGTTTGGCCGCTGCTCGTTTTTTTTCTCCGCACCGTGATTGCAAGCACTAACGGCTTGCCTTCCGTTTGCCTGATTTGCTAAAATAACTACAGACTAATCAAAAGGAGGAGCACGGTCATGTCATCCAAGCGTAAGTCGGCTGCTCACGGAGGCAGGTTCTTTTGGACATTCGGCATTGCCGCGTGCGCGGCTTCGCTCCTTGGCGCGACTGCCTTTGCGGACCCGGTCGACTGGACGGCGTACAAGTGTTCGTTCAAGATCGCGTTCCCGGGCTATACCGGCAGCACGACCCTCGAGGACTTCCCGGTGCTGATACGCCTCAGCGCGGAGCTCAACGACTTCGACTATTCGAAGTGCAAGGCGAAGAACGGCGGAGACCTGAGGTTCGCGGATTCCGAAGGAAACCTCCTCCCCAGCGAAGTCGACACCTGGAACCCCGGCGGCGAGTCGCTTGTGTGGGTCCGCGTCCCGTCGTTCAACGCCGCCACCAAGATCAAGGCCTATTACGGCTGCGACAATCCCGCCGCAGTGAATCCGAAGGACGTCTGGTCCAACGGGTACGCCGGAGTGTGGCACATGGACGAAGACATCCGCAAGCAGAGCGACTCGACGGTAAACGGCAAGACCATAGACGGCAACTCGACATACCAGGCGAACATGGCGTTTGGCGCCGACGGCGTGATAGGCATGGCCGTTGAGCAGGCGACTCCGCTCGATAACGGCGCCTACCGCGGCGGGTTTCAGCGCACCGACACTGACAGCCTGTACAGCGGCACGAAGACGCTTACGCTGGAGATGTGGTGCCTCCATCGGGATATTGTCAACGACAAGTACATCATACGCCTGAAGAACAGTCAAGGCGAAACCGAGTATGCGGCAAGGTTCGCGTGGCCTGTCAGCGGAGACGACACGAAATCGAAGATGCAGCTGAGCTGGAGCGTCCTCATGACAAATCTTGTGGATGAAACGAGAAGCAGCTTCGACCCAAAGTTCACGGTGACGACAGGCGGTGTGCAGAACGTGTGGACGCACTATGCGCTTGTTGTGGACAACGAGACGCTTCATCGCGTCGCCGCCTATTGCAACGGCGAATCGAAGTACACCAAGGGCATCTCCGACGCCGCGTTGCAGCTTTTTGCCGGCGCTGGCACGTTTGCCGTCGGGAATTCCAGCAGTGGCGGAACCCAGGCTTTCCCCGGTTCGATTGACGAGGTGCGCGTCTCGTCCGTCGCCCGTTCGGATGACTGGGTTCGGGCGACCTACGACACCGTACATGACGAAAGCTTCGCCGTATGCGAGCAGGACAATGACTGGATGAAGTACGTATACAAAGCCACGATTGAGTTCCCCGGCGCGCCGGAGACTGCGCTTACGGACTTCCCTGTGCTGGTGAAGCTCGCTGAGTATGACGAGACGGAAGGGACGGGCATCTTGGGGTTCCGCTATGCGAACTTCGTCAAGCCCGATGGCGGCGACCTTCGCTTTGCAGACGAGAACGGGCAGATGCTTGATCACGAGATAGACACCTGGGATGAGAATGGCATTTCGTACGTGTGGGTGAAGATTCCATCTCTCAGCAATTCGACCAAGATCACGGCCTACTACGGCTGGAAGTTTGCGCCGGCGGTCAATTCGCGCGACGTGTGGTCGAACGGCTACATCGGTGTGTGGCACCTTGGTGAAAGCGGACTTACGATGGCAGACTCGACGCAGGACGGCGTTGATTTCACCTGTGATCCCGGCTATGCGGACTATGTCGGGCGTGGCGTGGAAGGGCTTGCCGGCAATTCCGTGGAGTTCGACCTTGTCACCACAGGCGACAAGGCGCACTACGGGCATCTGTACCTGAAGGACTCCAACCACAGGTACTGCGGCAGGTCTACGATGACGATTGAGTACTGGTTCTATCAACGCCAGGCCGCGTCAAACAGGCGCCTGTTGTACTGCAAGACCGGCAATGACCGCGCATACGACATGTACTCGCAGACAAGCAGCAGTGGGTACGACAAGTTCACGATAGCAGTTGGAACAACGAACATCACGACTTCGGTGACCAACAGCCCCAACCTGACCATCAACGGACAGAACTCGGATTTCCAGACCTGGAAATACCACTCTGTCGTCTTCGACAGCGAAGTCGCGATGAACCTCACGTTCTATGTCGACGGAATCTACAGGAACGCGAAAGACATAAACGAGGGCGACATCATTATCCCTGTTGTTCAAGACCTTCGCCTAGGCAATCTTGGTAGCGGGCAGGCGTTTCCAGGCAAGTTCGATGAAATGCGCATCTCTAGCGCGGCCCGGTCGGTTGAGTGGTTGAAGGCGACGCACGACACGATCGCGGAAAACGGAAGCTTCACGAGCTACGGCGCGTTCAGGGAGAACATCAAGGGCTTCTCGCTGATGCTCAGATAACGGCATGGGCCACTCATGCGAGTGGTCCGTTGGCGCTACCGCGGCGGCGTGGTTTTTGATATACTTGGGGCATGAAAACTGCATGCCGAATTGCTCTCTCCGCACTTTGCCTCGCGGCTTCGCTCCGCGCGGCGGCGGAACTTACGGTCGACTGCGACATCCCGGCGGGGAACGTGGTCGTTGACTCCATAGAAGAAGGTCTCGTGAAAGTCCGGCAG